>ERZ894226.32-NODE-32-length-114741-cov-19.515486_pt1 | contig 114741 bp, 125 predicted proteins | sample MGYA00380294_ERZ894226 | MGnify/ENA primary metagenome ERZ894226 (study PRJEB32331, sample SAMN06328434) | human gut metagenome | biome: human gut microbiome; feature: stool | host: Homo sapiens | collected 2014-10-29 ... | reverse complement strand
AGCCGCTGGGCTTGAGAAAGAGAAGGGGTAGCCTGTTCGCTGTCCATCGCGTCCAACAGGTCTACCTGTTCCTCCTTTTTGAGAAAGGACAGCTCATAGGCGGGATTTAAGGCAATTTTCTTTTCATCCACCATGTCCAGCAGTTCGGGAATCAGCTCAGTCAAGCGAATAAATCTCTGAACCTGCCTTTGACTCTCTCCTGCTTGATTTGCAACCAGCTGAATTGATGTCTGCGACTTCTCGCCAACTTGGCGAGAAGTTAAATCTGAGCGTTCTCCCTGATGTTTTATAGCCTCCAACTTCATTTTATAGGCAAAGGCCCTCTCACTTGGAAGCAGGCTTTCTCGTTGCAGGTTGCTGTCAACCATAATAATTGTGGCAGCGTCATCGTCCAGATCACGGACAATTACCGGCATGGTCTCTTTTTCTGCCAGTTCACTTGCTCTGTGCCGTCTGTGTCCGGCCACCAGTTCATAACCACCCTCCGGGTCAGGGCGGGCAATTGCTGGAACCAGCACACCATACTGCTTGATACTGTCTGCGGTTTCCATCATTGCTTCGTCATCCTTGACTTTGAATGGATGCCCTTTGAACGGGTGCAGTTCCGACAACGGGATTTCTACTACTTTTTCTCTCTGAGCATCGGCACGGCTCTCCTCCGTAGAAAACAGATCATCTACCGATGCCAGCTCTACTTTTTTCGCGCTGCTTTTCAAGTTTCAACACCTCCTTCGTCAGATTTCGATACCCCTCTGCCACCTTGCCGCCAGGGTCATGGGCGAAAATACTTTTTCCCTCTGCGCTAATTTCCTTTGCCCGGACAGAATGGGGGATTTCCGTTCCAAAGACTTTGATTTTACTTCCATAGGTGTCCCGCAGCAAAGCAGCAATCTCTTTGGCAAAGTTGGTGCGGTTATCCACCATCGTCAGCAGGATACCGTCAATCTGGAGCTTTGGATTGATCTGCCGTTTCACCTTACTGACCGTAGATAGAAGCTGTTCCAGTCCTTTGGCGGGCAGATACTCTGCCTGAACGGGAATAATGATCCTATTCGCAGCGGCCAGCGCATTAACTGTGAGCATACCAAGGGAGGGCTGGCAGTCGATGAGGATATGGGAATATTGTCCCTTCAGTGTGTCCAGATATTGCCGTAAAATCGTTTCACGGCTCATGGCGTTTACCAAAGAAACCTCCATACCGGAAAGCTGAATATCCGCAGGCATCAGGTCAACGCCTTCTGCATGATGCAGAATACCTTCTCCGGGGCGTATAGGCTGATCCATCAGAATTTTGCCCATTGCATCCGACAGTGTAAATGGCAGCTTGTCTGGTTGCGGATTTCCCAAGCTGATTGTCAGGCTTCCTTGCGGGTCCCCGTCGATCAGAAGCACTTTCTTTCCGGCCTGTGCCAGACCTATTCCCAAGTTCGCACAGGTTGTTGTTTTGCCAACGCCGCCTTTCTGGTTGGCGATGGCGATGATTTGTGTGTTCATGACTTCACCTCATTTCTGATTGTTGCTGTTGTTTCTGGAAATAGAAAAAGCCGCCACTTCAAAATTAACAGTGAAGTGACGGCTCTTTCTATCGCCGGAATACGAGTTCCTGAAATGAAAAAAGCACCCAGTCATTTATGATCTGTGTGCTACATCAAATTCATATTCAATTATTCAAATTAGCTCAAACTATGCCAAACTGCCACAGCCAAAAAACGAGGGGAAGGAGGGCTGAAAAGCACCCCCAAAATCGGCTCTCGGTTAACCACTTTGGGAACCACTTACCCCTCTTTTCGCCCTCTTTTTGGCCAGTTAACCACTTGCGGACCACTAAAAATTGGGTGAAAACGGCTCTCGTTTGGTCAAATGAGGTCAAACCATATCAGCCCGTTTAGATATAGCAAAAGCCCGGAAAACCTTGATTTTCCGGGCTTTTTGAACCATTTTGATATAGTCTGAGCAGTCGATTATCGCTTGCATAACTCCGAACGCCTATTTTACGGCATTTTTTGACTGTTTGTCAGTTACCCGTCTTTTACGCATATTCTCTCAAACACTTTTCCATTGTTTTATTATTATTTACCTTTTATAATTTTGAATATTTTTACGTATTTTACGTATTTTATATTGACATTACGTATTATACGTGTTATTATATACTTGTAAGGAGGAAACAATACAAATGAGATTTCGAGAAATTGAAAAAATAGTCCTCAATGACGGTTGGGAACTGGTAGATGTGAGAGGTTCACATCATCAATACAAGCATCCAACCAAAACGGGAAAAGTTACAATCCCAAATCATCGGGGCGACATTCCTCAAAGGGTTGTCAACTCCATACTCAAACAGGCGGGTCTCAAATGAGACCTGCCACCCATTAAAAGAAAGGAGCGTTATCATGAATTATATTTATCCTGCTGTTTTTTATCCGGAGGACGACGGAAAATATTCTGTTATATTCCCCGACCTCAATGATTTAGCAACATACGGGGATAATCTTGCGGATGCTTTCGCAATGGCTCAAGAGGCTTGCGGTCAGTATTTGTTCACATCTTTGCGTGATGGTGAGGTTCTCCCCGCTCCAACTCCTATTGATGCAGTCGAAAAAGACGAGGACGCAGCACTTGTCAATTTGATTTGTGTCAACCTTGACGAATACGCCCGTGCATACAATGACAAGGCAGTCAAGAAAACTTTGAGCATTCCTGCGTGGCTTAATACTGCATGTGAAAATTACGGTATCAATTATTCAAAAGTTTTGCAGGATGCATTGATTGCCAAACTTCAAGCACATTCATAAATTCATTATAACACAAGGACGACATCCGGAAATGGATGTCGTCCTCTTTTTTATGTCCTTATTTTTTATAACTGCTCGAACTGTACATGCTCGGATTCTCCGGAGAGGTAAAGGTCGCCGATTGTTCTGACCATCTTCTTTCCGTCTACAACATGAATCTCTTTCACATAATATGACTGTCCTCTGATAGCACGACCGCAGATGTTGTCATTGCCCCACGCTGCCGAACGTCTGATATTGAGTGAGCCGTCGCAAATGACTGTCACCCTCATTTTACCCTGCGGAATGATGACCTTGTCCTCCTGCTGCTCCTCTGTTGCCTTGTCCGGCTCTGTATTCGCCCCATTTTCGCCGTTTTCCTGTTCGGTCTGTGGATTTGTCGCCTTGTCCTCGTTTGAGGTGTTCTCGTCGTCCTCTGCGTTCTCCTGCGGTGTTTCCTGCTCATTGTCTCCGGTTGCAAGTTCGCTCACATCGTCATTGACCGTTGTCATTTCCTTGAGCGTCTCTGCGTCTACTGTTCCGGTCTTGTTTCCGTCCGCATCGTATGTGTTGACACTGCCGTCCGGATTTGTCTGCAACGCTCCCTCCGGAACGTCATCTGTGAGCGAACCGATGACCTTTCCGGTTTCATCCCAAACAATGAGGCTCTCGTCCTTTGCTGCTGCCCTTAATGCTGCATCAAGTTTCTTGTACTCTTTGCAGTCCTCTTTCTTGAACTCTGTTCCTTTGCCTAAATAGTATAACATGATTATCCCTCCTATTTGCTCAAATATTTACTTGATGCATAACCGACGATATTCTTATAAACCACATACAACCATTTCACGCCGTTGCAATCGTTATAATATCCATAGCACTGGACTTTCTCGTCGTGATTCATCACTGCAAGGATTGATTTTCCTGTTCCTGCTCCCGCACGGAGATTCAATCCGGATGCAGTCACCTTGTATGTTCCTGCAAGGCTCTTGTTGAATCCGTGTGCAACATCAACCTTTGTGTTGCTCTTGACTGGTGTTGTGTTGGATGCTCCCGCTCCGGATGACTTTGCACCGTCTGTGAGGTTTGTTGCTGTGTGAGCACCATCATTCAACAGAATATCTCCCGCAAGCAAGTACGCATCCGATGTCAGATATTTGTTTTCTGTCAGTACCTCGAATCCTGCTGCCTTGAGTGCTGCTCGCAGGTTTCCGGTATAACATGCCGTACTCACCTTTTTCAGTGCGTCAATCCCCAGTCTGTAACCCGCACCCTTTACGATTGCAGCGACACCGGATGAACAGTCTGCCTCACATGCAACTGTAATCTGTGCAGGGTCGAAATTTGAATCTGCAAGATTCGTCCAAAATGTACCTCTGTGAGACTGACAATATCCGATTTTATTATTGACTGCTGCTGCCTTTGCCATGCTCGCAATCATCGCTCTCACTTTTGCGTTCGGGTGACGGAGAACGCATTTCCACGGTCTACTATACCAATTTATAACCTGCCACTCTGTACCTGTTTGGTCTCCGGCTTTTCCTCCGGAGTATCTTCCGTTTTCGTCATGTCCGCAATTTGAAATCATTTGTTTTCCTCCTTGTCAAAATCGTCTGCTTTGAATCCGCACAATTCCGGATTCTTTTCTTGTATCTTGTCATATATCATCAATCCCGCCACGATTAGAGGTGTACACCACCACATCACCGCAGCAGGAATTGAAATGATGAATCCGGTCAACCTTGTTATGTGTTTCCCGAATTTTGCCTCGTCCGTGTCAGAATAGCAATCCCCGTATTCTCTCATTTCTTCCCGAATTTCTCTGTCTAAATCAAAAGAAATTTTCCAAAAATACAGATTTACCGCCACCCATACGATGACAGCGACGATTGCATATATCAGCACGATTGTGTGTGCGTTTCCGGTTGCGAAATCACATATCCTTTTCAACCGTTTCACCTGCCTCACCGCTCACAAGTGTCTGCATCGCTTTGTTGCTCTCAAGCATCTTTTTCATTCTCTCAAGTGCCTCGTCGACCATTATCGAAAAAGCCTCGAACGAAATCACTCTCGCAAGCCATGTGAACCGTGCGACGAACATATCATATACATATCGCAGTTTGATTTGACCTGTACCGCCTCCCAGTTCCTTTTCTGCTTTTGTGACTGCATAGAGCAGCCATTCTCTAACTTTGTTCAACTGCTTGTCTGACGGCATTTTCACGAAAACATATACTGCATATCCTCCCGCTGCACATACTGCAATCAGACCCACAATCACAAACCAATTCTCGACGATGTATTTCATCCTTGTACCTCCTCGTCATCCTGTTCCGGTTCGTCATTGTGTTGTATTTCTCCGTTTGACTTTGTTCCCTTGACCGTTTTCACGGACTTAATGAGTGCCATTGCACCGCCCTCGACTGATAGAAAACGGAATACATTCTCAATCAGTGTCGACGGTTCTGAACCCATCCGCAAAAACACAAATATCATCACGACTGTAAAGATAAATGCTGCAAGAATCAAAGTGAATACAACACGTTTCATGAACAGACCGGACACCTTTTTGTCATGTCTCTCTTTTCGCTCCCTTATCCGGTACATTCTTTTCAGATGCCGGATTCTGATGCGTCGTTCCTGTTCTGTCATTCTCATGTATTGCCTCTTTTCTGTGAGGTTGATTCTTGCCTGTTTCCTGCCCTCCTGTTATCGGTCGGAATGCTGTTCTCCGTCCAGTCTCTTGTGATAACTCTTGAGTGACTGTTCCACAATGACAACACGCTCTCTCAACTGTTTCATCTCCTCACGGTTCTCTCTTGATTCCCGTTTGATGTCCTTGATGTCGTCTGCGATGTTCTCAAGTTTCACAACCACCATTGTGTCATTTTCTGCTCGTCTCTCCGTTTCTTCCTGTGTGTCTTTTTTGTCGTTCCTCTGCTTTGAGCAGATTCCGAAAAAGATTGCGAATGCAACCGACACTCCGGAGATTAGCAAGGAAACCTCAATCGTCAACGGCGTTCTCCTTTCCGAACTCTGTCGCCTCGATGTCGTCGGTGTCGCAGTATTTCCGCATGTGATATTCGAGAACATCCATCTCCCTGTCTGTCTCCTCTACCTCTTGCCGGAGTTCCGCTCCGACCGCCTCCTCGATTTTCGACTGTTCAATGATTGTTTGCTGTTTTTTCACGATTGCCGATAGATTTTCCGTCACATCGCACAATCGTGATATTATTTCAAGCGGACTCATTCTGTATCACCGCCGGAGAATTTTTCTCCTGTGATATATTCATATTCATCCGCTGAAATACTGCCCTTTGCGACACGCTCGGAAATCTGTTCCTTTGTGAGAGTGCCTTTTTTGTACATTCTTTTGAGACTTTCAACAAGCATTTTCATACTAAATCAACCCCTCCTCAATCAACTGCTGTGTGTATTCGTCAATGACCGCATCTTTCTGAAACTGTGTCACTGATTCGACGATTCCGGATGTGTTCTCCTCAACGACTGACTTCATGAGTGCCATGTTCTCATATTCCTTGACTGTCATTTCTTTCTCGTCGTACTGCCATTCGGTTACTGTCTGCATCTTTCCGTCGCTGCCCTCAACCTCTCTTGTCACCTGTTCGATGTTCTTACGCAGGTAAACCGTTGACGGCGACGATGTCCTGTCGACCTCCTCCGGCTTGTCCGGCTGTGTTCCTGTCACCTTTTTCCAGTCTGTCATGTTCATTCTCCTTTCTGCTATGCTTTGAAACTATCCTCTTGAGTTTCTTGACGTTGATTTTTGGTTTGATGTAATCAATGTAATAGTTGTATGTGTCCGTGTGTTTGAACAATCCCATATATGACAACATCACCGATGCGTTATACCATGAGATTTTATCCTGCTTTGAGATATGGTTTGCCTTACGTCTCGCAGCCTCAATGTTTGATTTCCGGATGGTTGTCCGGTCATGGTGAAATTGAAATCCCATAAAATCAAGCATACGACCCTTTGTGACCTGCTTTCCGTCTTTATCGAGTACCGGATTCCCGCCTTTATCAAATACCGGATATTCAAATCTAAACACCTGCCAATCGCCTTTTATTTCAAGGTCGAGATTGTCATTCAGATATGTTTCGATTGCTGCATGTATTTTGTGCAGTTTCTTTTTGCTCTTTCCCAGTATCACCATGTCGTCCATGTATCGCATGTAATGTTCTGCACGGAGTTCCTCTTTGATGTAGTGGTCGAGTGCTTTCAAGTAAAAATTGCCGAACCATTGTGATGTGAAATATCCCAACGGAACGCCTTTTCGCATCTCCTCAATAATTTCTTTCAGTTCATCAAACATCGCTCCTGTGATGCCGATTTCCTGCAATATCTCCAACGCTCCGGAGATGTCGTCAAATGCTATGCATCCGACAAGCGTTTTCGTCTGCTCTGCATCTATCTCAACACCTGCATCCGTCAAAATCTTTGCAACGAGTGCTATTTTGTCATGTTCAATCAGTATGCAGAGTAATCTATAAAACCGTTTATCTCGAATTACCTCTTTGAGTTTCCTTTTGAGGATTCTCCGGTTTATGGATTCAAAGAAATGGTGAACATCCATCTTGAGAACAAAGAATTTCTTTCCGTCGTAGGAATCAAGCCATTTTCTCATGTACTTCTTTCCGTAATGAACACCCCTGTCCGGAATGCTCCCGCATGAAAATTCATACAATCCATTCATCACAATCGGTTTGAACTGACCTATTGCACAATGGTGAATGACCTGCTCATATTTGTAATGTGGTTTTAATATACGGCGTGTTTTCTTGCTGCTGCTCTCGTTGATGATGCTCGGTTTGTGATAGTCCGGAATGAACAACTCCTCTGTCAACATCTTTTTCAAGAGTTCTGTGTGTTCATCGAGGTTCTCTAATACCTCCCGCACATCATTCCTGTTCTTTTTCTTTTTGGATGCATTTATAAAACACTGTTTTATGTAGTCGTCTTGCAACATTGGTTCATATAGGTTGTTGTAACTTCTCATATAGTATTTTCTTATCTCCTATCGGTTTTTGTGCTTATGCTTACTCAACCGACCCTATATCCGGAATGATTTTCGCCTTGTGGCGTGGGATATAGGCTGCATTTGATTAAACGCTCCGATATGAGAAGAAATTGGACGCACCGATGTTCCAGTTCGCATTGCCCGCAGAATTGTTCAAATTCAAGTAATCCGCACCGCAGTTCTCGCCATTGTTACAGTTACCGCCGACAAGGGCGACCGCAGGGAGCAGGAACACCGCCCGACACCGCACCCTATATCCCTATATTCATTTTTCTAAAAACGACCACACCGCCTAACGGCGGGAATAGCGGAGGCGTTCCCCCTCCGTTCCTCCCCCTGCTGCTTACGCAGCGATAGGCTGTTCTAAGAAAACGGACGCACCGACGCCCCAGCGCGCATTGCCCGCAGAATTGCCCAAATTCAAGCAATCCGCACCGCAGGACTCGCCATTGCTACAGCTACCGCCGACAAGGGCGACCGCAGTAATTCCGGCGTTCCACCAAAAATAGTCACATGTGTATGTGCTACTGCTGCCACCTATTGAATTGACAATGCGTCCGAATCTGCTTGACTTTGTTCCTTTCTGATAACCGTTGCCGGATGATGTGAATGTGATTCCGACCTTTTCAAAGTCCTTTCCTGTCAGATTGTACGGTGGTGTCATCTTTGCAAGGATTTCACCGCCTACCATCAACAGACCGTTGATTCTATCCCAACGGTTGCCCCACGGTTTTTCCATGTAGAACACTTTGACCTCATGTGTTGTGTCGTTATATCCGAAAAACTGTCCTTTGTCCTTGAGTGTTCCGGTTGCAAGATGCCCGTAATTCTGTGATGCGTCGTTCACATATCCGGATGTCTGACCCTGTCCGAATGCAGTCTGTGAATTGTCTGTCTTTGACATAATCTTGAGCATACAATTCAACAGGTTTCGTTTGCTCCATGAGCCAATATTCCATCCCGCACCGTTTGCCTTTGCTCTTGCAATCTCTGTTGATGCGTTTGTGTTATACATAAGTGCCTGTCCTGCAAGTGAGCGGATGCGTGTTCCATCATACGAACCGCCAAACATCGGGAAATAGAGTTTGTCCGCATGTGAACCGTCCTCTCTGACATATGCGTCATCGTTGTATGATTCATCGTACTGGACGTTTGAAATAATCATGTACTCATAGTTTCCGACTTCAAACTGTGAGAGCCAAATCTTGCCCTTGTCACCGCTGCCATCGAATACACTCATTGCATTTCCTCCGTATGCCGTGTTTGAGACATCGGATGCCGTTTTTCCGTCTGCTTTCTTTGTGTGGTCGTTCGGGTCGAGTTTATAATCTTCTGTACCGTCATATTTGACCATTGCCGGATAATTGTTCTTTACAAAAAAGACGTTTCCCCAGTCTCCAAAATCGAACCGTCCGGCAGAATAATTCATCGCAGCGGGTGTCATTCCCACCGCATCGAAAAGATATGTGCATCGTGTCGCCGGATTGCTGTCATTTTTGTTGATTTTCATTCCGTAACGCTTTACACCCTTTATTCTTACATCTTCCCCGACTGCTGCCAGTATAGCGTTTGTATTCGCATATGTGCGGTCGAGTGTGTCTTTGTCTGCTACTTTTACAATCAAGTCTCCACTTGCCATTTTTTACGCCTCCCTTATCGTCAAAATTCCATCCTCAACCGTGAGGACACATGATTTCTTTGTGACGGTGTCAACCATAGTGTTGAGACCGTTCACAATACCTTGACACGCTTTTGCTGCTGCACTCGCTGTCGACGCTGCATTGTTTGCCGTTGCTGCTGCACCGTTTGCACTGTTCGTCGCCTCTGTCATGTTCTTGCTGAAATTGTTCACGGTGTTCATATATCCCTGTGTCAATGTCAGTATTTCCTCATAACGGGCATTGTTGACGATAATCGGCAGGTCAAAGAATTTCTTTTTACCATCTCCCTGTCTGATTTGATAATGACCGGATGCATCAAGTTCAACTCCGATTTCTCTTTCCTTGAGAATCAGAGTGTCCTCAACCGCTTTCCAGTCTGCCGTTGTTCCGGTGCATGGTCTGATTGCTGCCATTGTTCAACCTCCTTTGCTCCGTGATTATGGAATATATCACACAATCACTCCTTTGTGTTCGTTTCGCCGTCTGTTTCCAGTATCGTGGAATTATACTGCTAATTGTCGGGAGGTCGGCGTTCCTCCGTCAAAATCAACACCCTCATTCGCATTTCTGACCTGTGGTGTTGCTCCATCAATGAAAATCGGTGTCACTGTTCGCAGATACGGTGTTTCGCCGTCACAATCAAGATACATACTCGAATATAAAGCCTCGGCACGGTTGAAATAGTCCTGCACACTCTCAAGGATTTTCTCTGCTGATGCAAGCAGTGAATTTTGAATCGTGTCATCAATATCCTTTTTGTCCTGCTCGACCTGTTTCTTTGCCTCTGCAACTGCTGTCTGCATCTGTGACACATCCTGTCGAATCTGCGTCGCCGTGTTCAATGTCGCCTCAAGTTGCTCTTGATTCTGCAATGCATCCTCTGCCCGCTCTGTAACCTCTTTGCAGGCTGTTGTCGCCTTTTTGGATGCATCTGTTGCCTCATTCGTATTCTTGACCGCCTGTGAGGTGTCCTGCTGCCTCTGCTGCTCCTGTTGGATGCGGGTGTTCTCATTTTCCTGTCGCTTATTTTCTGCCGTCACCCTTGCCTGTTCCGCTTTCACTCTCGCATTCTCTGCGGTCACTCTTGCGGATTCCGCTTTCTTGACTGCTGCATCTGTGTCATCAATATTCTTGATGTGTCCTGCAATCCGGTTCTCAAGGTCTGTGAACTCATTCGCTGACAAGATAGCATTTTCATTCCTCTGTGACGGTTCAATCTCCATTGTGAATGATGCGGATGTGATAACCTGTGAATCATCGCTTGTCCGGATTTCAATGTCGCAATACGCCGTTCCGGAGGCTGCAAGTGCTTGATTCGTCAATTCGACTGTCACATCCGAACCGGAATATGAACATGTGTTATACACATGCTTTCCGTCCGGCTTTGTGATGTTGATGACCGCTCTCGCACCCGTCGGGATTGTGTACGGTTCACCGTTGTTGAGCAGTCTTGCGACAATGAATCGTGTTGCCTTGTCTCCCTGCTTTGCAGATACTAAATATCTTTTAGTGTCTCCGGACATTTCAAGATTGATGTTCGTTGTCAGTTTCGTCAATGCTGCCATGCTCTCACCTCCTCTCGGTGTTTACTTCTTATTCCTCCGGATTCTCCGGTTCATCCTGCTCCGGCTGCTCCTCGTCCGGTTCTGTTTTCAGAACTCTCTTTGCTGCTTTCTTTGCCTTTTCAAGTTCCTCGTTTTTTTCTGCCATCATTGTATTTGTTGAGTTTATGAGTTCAATCTTTGCCTCACTCCTTACCTCTGCCAGTACGGAGGACAAAACTCCGTCCATGATGCACGGAGGCAATGCATGTCTTTTCTGTATCGTTTCCATAGCGTTGAGGATTTCTCCTTTTGCACATTCAATTCTTACTGCAAGCGGTGTATTCATGATTATTCCTCCTTTGCTGCCTGTGTCGCTGTTTGTGCTGCAAGCAGCATGTCAAGTTTCTTGTCGATACTCTGCAAGAGTTCTGTGTTTGTCTCCTCTGCTGATTCCCTCGTCACAACCTCTGCTGTTTCGTTTGGTCTTGAGTTGTCGGTAGCATCTTCCGGAATTTTATACTCCGGTTCTGCTGCTCGTTTGACTTCCTCTGTCTGAATATTTTCGTCATTCATCTGCATTTCTTTTCCTCCTGTTTTATCCATTGCTCCATGTTCCGGACACTAATATTCCTCTTTTGAACTCAAGCGTCGCCGTTGACCACTTTGCCAGTTTCCCGTCGCTGCCTACTTCTAAAGGTTGTTTGAATGTTAGCGTTCCACTTATTGAGCCATTCTCAAAACTTACATTCCTTAATGTGAAGAAATGCATGTTGATGTCTGCCCCTGCATGTAGCATGTTCGCCTCGTAATTTCCACACTGCTGTGTGCAGTACGACCATTTCATCGTGTACACATCTGCATTCTGCGATTCTTTATTTGACCATGACATATACGCAGTGTTGTACTCAATATCAAAAACAAGTCCTCTCTGACTGTCGTTGTCTTTCATCGTGTTCGTTCCGATTTTTCCGACATAATATCCGTCACGATAGAAATGAGTTCCGTTGTAGTCAAATCGTGTTCTTTTTTGGTTATCCGTAATCGTTCCGGTGTACATTGTGATTGCGGTCGAATCAAACTGCATGTACGAACTGCCTTTATTAAATGCAATTCGGACATTGTATGCGTTCTGTGTGATTAGTGTTCCGAAATCATCGCTGTTCACTTTTTTGTTGACCTCGGAGGTTATTTCCTCCGCAGTCACTTGAATCTTTGCATCCGCATACAATGAATACAGTCCTAATACCTCAATATCCGTGATATACACGGGTGCGTTCTGTGTGTATGCGTAAATGTAAATATATTTCGTTCCCTCTGATACCGTGATTTCACGTTCAATCGTCGTGAACTCTTTGCTCTTTAACATTCCGGAGGATGTCGTTGAATAACTTCCCAACGCCCCCACCTGCACCCTTGCCGTGCTTTCGTACCCTGCTGCTGTTGCTGCCTTATATCTCACACGATATGTTCCCGCAGGTATTTTCCCTAAATTCTGCCGTATATAGGAACTGCTTGAGGATGTTTTCAGTATTTTTGCAACCGTACCCAAACCGGACACATCCATCACGGAGTTGTTTGTCTCGTCATTGTTGTACCAATTATCATCAAACCCGTTTGAAAAATCTCCGTTCACAACATAGTTGTGCATCGAATTTTCCTCCACATGTTTGACCTCTTGTGAGATTTCATCCTTTGTCGCTTTTATCAACGAATCCATCTCGACCGACGTATAATAATTTTTCAGTTTATAGGAAACGCCCTCCTCAATAGCCTCTTTTGATGCCGTGATTTTGGTTTCTATTTCCTCCGTGGTCGAATAACTCTCAAGGACTTTCTTTGTCGCCCTGTTTGAGATGGAGACCGCCTCCTCCGTGGCTGCTGCCGTCTCCTCTTTCTGAATCTCTGCGAATGTCTTTCTCGCATTGGAAATCTCAACCGTGTTCTTTTCCGGCGATTCCGGATATTCTGTGATTTTGACAATCCTCTGCTTTTCCCTCGTCCTCGTTTTCTTTGACACAAGTGTGACCGTGTCTCCGATTCCGTATGAGAGAATGTCTTTGTATTCCTCTGACGCTTTCGCAAGGTCGACCACCTCTGCGGTGTATGCCTTGTACGGTCTTGACATTTCCTCAATCTTTGCTGTCGCATCCTCAATCAGACTTGTGGTATTGGTATATCTTTCGTCTTTCCAAACATACGCCTTGATTTTGGAACTGTACTGAAAATTGTCGATGTAATCTTTTCCGGTCAACCATTCCGGTGTGATGCCGTCTTTGCCTATCGGATAGATTCTTGTGTAAAAATCGTATGTGTCCGACTTCAATGATATTTTCCGGAGGTTCAACCCCTCCATGAAATAGCAACCTTTGTCACTCCCTATCCGGTCATATATGTCGATTGTTTTTGTCAGAGAGTGGATGATGCACTCGCAACGATATGTCGTGAGGCACTTTTGCAGGACATCCCATGCCGTGACGCTTTCCTGCTCGTCGATGGTTCTTTTCTTTGTGACGGTGCATGTTCCGACATGCCATCCCGTACCCTCGAACGCAAACTCAAGACACGCCTTGATTGTCTGCTCCTGTGATTCAAAACCATACGGGAACGGCGTTCCCTCCAACTCCTCGACATTGAGGACTGCTGTGTATTTGTTGAACTGCCCTCCCTTTTCAACCGCTTTGATGACATATTCGTCCGTTTTGGTGCGTATATAATATTCTTCTTTTAGCAGGTCAACCAATGCTCCCGTTGTCGGATAACTGAACGACAACCCTTTGTCTCCGGAATCCAGTGTCGTGGTGATTTCCTTGTTCTTGAATCCGGACAATGTTCCGATTCTTTTCTTTTTGTCATTAAAAATCTGCAATGCTCTCACCTCCTAAATCCACATAGGCGTGTATCTGATAGTCACTCTCGCCTTTGTGTTGGAGAATGTGAGTGCTGTTTCTCCGGTCTTTAATACCGGAAACGTCCACATGTTCACCTTGTCGAATGCATTTGCCCCGTCGATTGTCACAAGTCCTGTCTTTGCATCTATCACAACCGTCTTTCCTGCTGCCAAACTCTCAATGATGATGTCATCCTCTCCCAGTCCGGTGATTGTGTAATTCGTCAAGGCACTCTTTGCATATACCTCCACAACGCACGGAGCGTCTCTTGTACCCACTTTATAGAACGATGCAGAGGTTTTCCCGTCGAATGTGATTGAGAGGTCGTCATCGACGAAAAAGCCGTCAAATTCGAGGTTTACAATGTACCTCTGTTTTACATTCTTTTTTTCGTAGTCATTTGTTGTGATGAATCCGATGTATGTTCCTTTGTAGCCGTCGAGTTCCATCTTGCAAGCCTTTGTGAAATTGCTCATGAACTCCGATGCAGCACGGATGATGTTGTTCCTGTCCTTGCCTTTGAAATATATTGACAGTTTCAAATGACCCATCTGAACCTCTGTCTCAAATTCCGTCGGCAGTGCTGCACTCGTCAGCCATTCATAAGAATTTGAAAAAGAGGGAGGCTGCACATCGGCGGTCAACTGCTTTGCATCGTATTTCTTGATGTCTATTCCGTTTATTTTCATCGCCCTGTTTTACCTCCCTTTTCGCTTATTTATTACCATTTCCGCATCAACCTTTGACACGGTTCTGCTTGCTATTTCGTCGCCGTCAATGTATGTGTGATTCGTTACATACACAACTTGCGATTTCTGTACTGCATCCAGTTTCTTGTCAAGGATGCTGTTCAATTTGTTGTAAAATTCCGCAAGAGGCAATATTGCCTCGTCTCCTGCCTCGCCTCCTACCATGAGACTGTTTCCGTTGATTCCGAACACGGTCGGATTCGTCATGATACCGCCGTTTTTGTACCATTCAATCGAGAATGACGGGAGTGAACCTTTTCCTCCGATTCCGTATGGTGCTTTTCCTCCGTTTACACTGATGTGTGGGAGGTTCAAATGTGGCAATGACCACTTGAAATTGAACACGCCCTTGATTTTCTCAATCACGCTCGAAACAGTAGACTTTGCACTTTCTAATTTTGACGAAAATGCACCCTTGATGTCGTCAAGCACCGATGACACGGTTGACTTTGCTGCTCCCATTTTTGAGGAAAACGCCGACTTGATACTGTCGAGTTTTCCACCCGTCAGAGTGTTCGCCGTACCCATGAGAGAGTTCATCGTGTCCTTTACGCCTGTGAATGTAGCGGACACAATTCCCTTGATTCCCCCGCCTTTTTCACTGTATGCGGATTTCATGTTGTTTAGTTTCGTTGACACATTGGACTTTGCCGTCTCCATGAGTGAGGTTGCCTTGTCCTTTATGTTCGTGAAATCCGTTGACCATTTCGTTTTTATCTCCGAAACTTTTGAGGAGAATCCGGACTTGATTTCCGTCAATTTATTCGATGCATTGTTTTTCCATTCGGTCATTTTATTCGTGACCGTGGTTTTCATATTCTCCCAACCTGTCGAAACATTGGACTTGATGTCTGAAACCTTTGTTGAGAAATTCGTCTTTATTTCATTCAGTTTGTTTGATGCATTGGTTTTCCATTCCGTCATTTTTGTTGTGACGGAGGTTTTCATATTCTCCCAACCCTCGGAAACTTTTGTTTTGATTTCCGATGTCTTTTCAGAGAATTTTGATTTGATTTCAGAGAGTTTTCCTCCGGATAAATTATCAACGAATGTAAATCCTGCTGAATAATATCCTTTGATTCCCTCCCATCCGGCAGCAACAACGCCCTTGATACCGCCTCCGTTTTCTTCATAGGCGGTTTTCATGTTCCCCAGTTTTTCCTTTGCCGTTTCGGTCGCTGCCGACATGACATTGTGAACCGTGTCCTTTACGCCGTTGAATACTTTCGATGCAGCTTGTCCTATTGTGCTGTTTTTTATGTTGTCGCCGATTTCCTTGACCTTATTCGTGACCGCCTCTTTCGCTTTCGTGAATGCTCCCGTGATGGTCTCTTTGATTGCATTGAATTTTTCTTTGATGTTGCCCCACAATTCGGACAGTTTTTCTTTGACTTTATCCCAATTTTTATATAGTGCGACACCTGCTGCAATCAGTCCGGCAATCAGTGTCACAATCAAAATAATCGGACACAAGTTCATAACTGCATTGAGTGCCGTCTGTGCTACCGTCATTCCTCCGGTCGTCGCCGTGGCTGCTGTTGTAGCTGCCGTGTGTGCTGCCGTGGCTGCTGTTCCTGCCGTATCTGCTGCCGTTCCTGCTGCCGTGGCTGCTGTCTTTGCTGTTATCTTTGCAATGATTTTCGCAGCACCGGAAACAAATTTCTGTCCGGTCGTTATTGTGTCGGAGATACCCTTTGCCACCTTACCGAATCCGATTGACAACGGACCGATAGCAGCGACCACAAGACCGACCTTGAGGATTGTTTCTTGCTGTGCCGGAGAGAGCGACGTGAACCACTTTGTCAACTCTTGAATCTTTCCGGTCAGTTTCTCAATCATAGGTGCTGCGGATGTCTGTGCTGTGGATGCCAGTGTCGACAATGCCAGTTTTGCGTTGTTCATCGCAACTTTTGCATTATCAATCGGGTCGAGAGTTCCGTTGTAGGTGTCCTCGACCGTCGTTCCGTATTCCTCCATTGATGACGACAGACTGGTGAGGTCGATTCGATTCTCACGAATCGCCTTTGTCATTTCTGCTGCACCTTTCTTTCCAAACAGTTCCGTTGCAATCTGCATCGCCTCGGTCTCTGTTTTTGCGTTCTTGATGCTGCCGATGGTCTCTGACAACGCCTCGTCCATTGATTTTCCCTCTGCTGTGGCGTTCTGTAATGCCTTTTTAAGACCCGCCATTGCTTGAGTTGAATCAACACCGTTTGCATCGAATTGAGCCATCAAATTGATTGCTTGAGGCAATGACAGACCCATTTCTTTGAACGCTGCGTTGTTATCAAGTACATTTGATTCAAGCGTGTCAACGGAGATTCCGGTTTCCTGTGCCTTTGCCGTGAGCAATCCTAACAGGTTTCCCGTCTGTGATGCATCCACGTTCCACGCTTTCATGATTTTGTCGACTTGGTCAACTGACTGTGTGACGTTTGTTCCATTGATTGTTGCAAACTGTATGAACTGTTTTGAGGTCTTTTCAAGTTCCGTTCCTGTTGTATGGAATCTTGTGTTGACTTCTCCGATTGCCTCGCCTACCGTCGACATATCCTCCGGCATTGTGCCGAAAACATTATCCGCAGACTTTGTCAATCCCTCAAGTGCCTCTCCGGTTGCTCCGGTCTTTGTCACTATGGTGTCATATCCCTCGTCGAGTTCTTTGAACGCTGCAATAGATGCTGCACCAATGCCCGCAATTCCGGCAGAGACAACCGACATTTTCTTTCCGAAACTTTCCATCTTTGTTCCCGCCGTATCGCAAGCGGTCGCAAATTTTTCAAGTTTATTATCTTTCAACTGGTCATTAACGTTTTTTAGTTCTGCCTCCATGTTCATGAGAGCAGTTTTTGACTTTTCCGTCTTTACTGTCTGATTTGCAAGTGCGGTCTCTGTCTTTCCGATTGCTGTCTCATTTGCAGTAAACTCTTTCTCTAACTTGTCAAGTTCCTCTTTGAGTGCCTTTGACTGTTCGGAGTTCTTTCCGGTCTCTGCTGTCGATTTCTCATAAGCCTCTTTTGCAGCATCAATCTTTGTTTTGAGTTCCTCTTGCTTTGTCTTTTGGTCTGACAGTTTCTTTGTCAACTTCTCCTGCTGCTCACTGTTCAATTTCACGATGTTTTTCTGCACCGTGATTTTTTGAGTGAGCGATTCGGCTTTTGCCTTGAGGCTGTCTGTTTCTGACCCGAACAACTTTGCTTTCGTCGCTGCCGTCGTATATTCCGCAGACAAGACTTTCATCTGCGATGCTGCTGATTTCATTTGCGATTGATAACTGCTCGAATCTGCCGATATTTTGACGCTTGTATAAGCCATTCGGTCGCCTCCTCTCTTACTGATTTTCGTTGATTGTATCTAATTCAAATTTTAAGTAGTCCAACAACGTGACAATGTTCTCTTTCATGCATTGACTGTATGAGTTTTTCAATAGCCGAATCGCAATTTTTACAACACGGTCAACAATTTCCCCGCAGACTTTCCATTGATTTTCCTCCGGTTGTTCATCCTCGTCCTCATATCCATTTTCACGGTCATAGTCATCGAATGCGGATGCCTCTTTTTCCACCTGCTCAACCTCGACGATGTTCAGCATCTTCTCTGCAACAATATTCTGCATGATGAAATGAACCGTCTTGATTGCCGTCAGAAATTCAACTGCATCAATCTCCCCGACTGCTGCAAGCGACAATTCATTCCCGAACATCTCCTGCATTATCTTTTTGTTGAAAAACATCACGCCGGAGAATTTCTCCGTGTCATTCTTTTCCATGAGACTGATATATTTTTTATACTGTTCTACCGTTACGGAATTGATGAAAAGTCTCTCACCTCTGCAAGTGACCTCGATTTCCGGTATCACTTGCCACTCTGAAAATTTTTCTCGATGTTCTCCATTCTCTTGGTGAGTTCGTCTGCAATTCCCATGTCGATGAACTGGAACTCAAGAATTAAACCTGCTGCATCAAGTCCGGTCTCCGGATTCTTTAATTCCTCAACGGTGAACTGGTCTCCGTATGCTTTGCAGATAAAAAGACCCATCGCCTCAATGTCCTGCTTTGAATACCTCTGTTTTGCGTCGACAACCTCTGCAAGTTCGAGATATTCCGTGTATGTGTCGATTGACATTTTCGGCATTGTAAACTCTTTGTTGTTGACTATAATTTTTCTTTTCATGATTTATCCTCCTGTTATATGCCCTCTTATTAGCCTAAACCGCCGTTTTTCTCCTGCACTTTGCTGAACCATGCCTTGATTGCCTCTGCTGCCTTTGTGTCTCCGGAAACGAGGTTTGATTCGTCGACCGAAATCTCATACGCATTGTCAAGACTTCTCTCATAGAATGAACCCTTGATACTCTTTGTTGTCGGAGACAATTTGCCCTCTTTTGTGCTTGCCTCCTCACTGATACCCTCTGCAAACTTTCCGGCGTATAACCATTTGAAATCATACTTTCCGTTGAGTTTTCTTTCTCTCCATCCGACAGCGACCTCCGGTGCTTTGTCATCCGCAGTCTTTACAAGAAAACCGTTCTCATATAACTGACCGAAAAGAATCTGTCTGTCCTGTGGTGCAAGTGCATTGACCTCAAGTTCGATTTCTGTTCCCTCATAGGAATTGATGACTTCCTCTGTTCCATCGTCAGAGTAAATCTTTTCGGAACTCCACTTTTCGTCAACCTTTGCTTTGATTGCTCTTGCCAGTTTGACCGGAGTTTCTGCAGCGTATGCTTTCGCATTGTTCTGTGTGAGTTTTGCGATGTAGAAATCTCTACAACCGCAAGTTCTACTCCTCACAATCTTCTGTTCTGTGTCGCTAACCTGTGTTACTGTTTCGCTCATGTCTATTCCTCCGTTTCATAGAATTTTGAAAACCTTTGTGCTTTCATATAGATTCCGTCCTCCGGCTTTGAATCGTCTCCATTCCTGCCGTCAAACGAGAAATCATTTGCTTTCATGAGTGACTTGATTTCCCTCGCAAGTTCAACCTCGTCACTCTCTGAAAATATAGTGACCTGCACTGACAGCGTCACTCCCTCTGCATCGTCGTCCGAATAATTCTCGTCGTTCTCGCCCAAATCCCACAAGGTCACATGTTTGTCATGGATGTTTTTGTCATACCATCCTTGCATCACAATGATTTTCCTGTCTGATATTGGTTTTAATGCGTCGGATGCATCTTTGATGATGTCCGGACTGCTGCTCATGCTCTCACCTCATTTCAATGTGTTGTCTAAATAGGATTGATATTCCTGTTCTGCGATTTTTTGCAGTTCCGCATCTGCCTCACGCCCTGTTGCATAGATAAATTCTTGAGGCGGGCGATAGATAGTTCCCCAGTTTATGAATTTCACATAAAAATGTTCGCTGTTGTCCGACTTTTCCCATCCAACATCCGCAGACGCTCCGGTGTCTTTCACCTTGACCGCTCCCAGTGGTATGCTGTCCGCTGCATGTGATGTCACGGATGACTTTGAACCAAATCCTCGACCGGACAATTTAATGTCCGCAGATTTCGGAATCTTACCGGACATGATGTTTTTCACGACTGGTTCGCTTTGCTTGACAATCTTTTGATTGACCTCTTTTATGTCCTCGTCGCTTGCTGCGTCCTCAAATGCTTTCATAAGTTCTTTCAAACCTTGAAATTCCATCTCAATTTTCACTGCATCACCTCCGGTGTCAGATTATGACACTATGCTCCCGCTCTGCATTTCAACTGATATTTCCTGTCGTCTGTGAACATCGGACACGCATCATATATCTTGAACTCAATGCCTTTATACACTGCATAGAACTCTTTCAGATTCAATCTGATTTCCTCCATCTTGTCGCAGGCTCTCGTTTCAAACACAATCGTGTTCTCAAGACCTATCTGCAAGGCATTGTATTTCTCGTTTGTTCCCAAACTCTTGACATCGCACCAACATGAGAAAAATTCCTGTTCCTCTTGCTGCCGTCTGCCATCAACAACGCTTGTTGTCTTACGAATTATCTTGATTCTCCTCGTCATTCTGCTGCACCTCCGTATATTTCTTTCAGTAACATGGAGGAAACGGCAGCGGATAGCGTTTTTGTGTCGCTCCGGTACTTGTCACGGTTGTCGTACAGTTCTTTCACGGACATAAATGCAAGCAGTTTTTGACGGCTTGTGAGGTTGTTCCGGTCGAAATTCGGAATCAGTTCCGTCATTTCATCCAGTGTCGTGTCAAGCATCAATTCAAGGATTTCAATGTCGTCATCATAGTCGATGTGACAATATATCTTGCATGTAGCAATCAGACCGCCTCTGTACTTCTCTTTTTCTTCATCCGTCATGTTCTCACCTGCTTTCAATTAGCAGGACGGATTCACCGCCCTGCTGCCATATTACCCGTTGATAACTTCTGTAATCTGACCCTTGATGACTGCTCCCTTGTCGACAGGCTGCACATCGAAACGGTCACGCACTTTGATTCCGGTCATGTCTTTATCCCACAAACCTGCACCCTTGTCATTGAGGTCGATTGTGAGGACATTTCTGTCAAAGAGTGTGACTGCCTCTTTTAAGTCACCGCAGAAAATAGGATGCTTGTACCTGTCGATTGTGTGACCATCGGTGTTCATAATCTTCTCGGATGCAAGAGTTTTCTTTGATAATTTGATGATAGGATATTCACCGAAAAGCATCTTTCCCTTTGTCTGCTGTGTCGGGTCTTTCTGTAAAATATAGTTGCCGTCTTTATCCTTTAACTTGTCAAGGTAGTTGAAACCGCTCTGATTTGTGATAACAACTGCATTGTCAGCGATTGCAGGGTCTAACTGCTCATTGAAAATGTCCTTGAGGCTGTCAAGGTTCTCGACTGTGACCTCTTTCCCTTTTGTCATCTCATTGAGTACCTTGAGAATCATTGCGTTACGGGTTGCCTTTGTTTTCTTGGCAATCCATTTGTTGATGTATGCCATGATGTTGGATGCTGTGTCCTCAAGTAACTCTGCTGTCATCTTGAGGATTCCACCCTTTTTCTTTACCTTGTACTCAATCGGTAAAAATTCCGGTTCGTCCATCTCCGGAAAATCCGCAGCCTCGTCAACATTGTCAAATGGTGTTGATTCTGCATCAACCTCAATGTTTCGTGTTCCTGTCTTAGTTGTTACGCCCTCGACATTGACATACTGTTCAAGGTTGTCGGATGAACGACGCAACTCGATGATGTCTGTTCTGATGTCCTCCGGAATTGTCACGCCGATTCCGACCTCTCCCTCACTTCCTGCGGTTGTGTCGGATGTGAGTGCATCCTTGTACACCTTGATGTCTGCCTCGTCTGCCTCTTTGTGCAGGAATCCGGCTTTGACAATGTTGACAAATGATTTCACGATGTTCTTTTTGTCCGGCTTGACATCCCCGCCGACCTGCTTTGCAGTTCCATCCTGGACCTTGTTCTCGATGCCGTCCTGCTCGTCCTCGTCCAAATCATAGAGGAGGTCGAATCTGTTCTGTAATTCTACGAGTTCCTCCTTTGCTGCTCTTGCCTTGTCGAGTTTTCCATCGTTCACAAGGCTCTTGACTTCATTTTTCTTGTCGTTAATCTGCTTTAATAACTTCTGTAATTCCTTATTCATGACTTTCTGTCCTCCATTTCTTACATACCATAAAGGTATAAATCATCAAGAATCTGCTGCTTTTCTGCCTCGATTCTCTGTTTCTCTGCCTCTGCTGCTGCATTGTTCCGGTTTTCCAATTCCGCAATTACCGCATCGACAATGTCCTTTGTGTCGATTCCCTTGAGTGCCTCCGGAATATTGTTGTATTTCTCGAAAAAGTCAGATGCACACGCTGCAACTGCTGCCTTTTCCTCGATTTCAACATTGAAATACTGTTGCATCTTCTTACTGTCGAACCATGTCTCATTGCTCATGAGAGATTGAATTTTGTCTCTTGTGACACCCTCCTGCACATGTTCCATGTAGACATCAAGAATTGAATCCTCGCAGAGATTCAACTGCTTTATGACTGCCTTGAAATCGTCTGCGTTTCCGTATGCCATGCATAACGGTTTGTGAATCATCGCTTGAGCACCTGTTGCGAAATGCAGTTCGTCACATGCAAACATGATGACTGATGCAATGGATGCAGCCATTCCGTCAACATATCCGACTTTGTGTCCGTCATATCGCTTTAACTGGTTGTAGATTGCCAGTCCTGCAAATACATCTCCACCGCCGGAATTGAAATAGATGTCAATGTCCTCATATCCATCTAACTGGTTGAGGAAATCTGCGATGTCCTGCGGACATCTGTCCTCCTCATACCACATAGATTCCCATGTCGCTGATACAATGTCACCGTAGAAATACAAGGAACATCTGCTCTGCTCCTCGTCCTGCTCTAAATCCAAATAGCCGACATTCTCAACTTTCCCGCTGCGTTTATTTTTCTTTGTGAAATCAAAACGTCTTTTCTTTGCCATGCTTATTCACCTCCCTCCTCGTCAGTCTCGTCCTCTGCCGTGTCGGTTTCGTCCGGTTCTGTTGCTGTGTCCGGCTGCTCTGTGTCCGGCTCTGTTTCTTTCTCCGGTTGCTCCGGTTCATCGGTGTTCTCCTGCTCGGATTCACCTTTCAAATATGCTGCACCCGCCATCGTCAACGGTACGATGCTACCGTTCGCAAGTAGGACATCGCCTCCCTCCGCATCTTCCATGTCGAGTTTACGTCTTGCCTCATTCGGTTTGATAATCGTTCCATTGACACCGTTTCTCAAATACTCCATCTGCGTTTTTGAATCGGTGCGGAACAATACCTTTTCGTTGAATTTGTAATAATATCCGTCGTCTGTATCTTCATCCGGTAGCATTTTGAAATTGATTTCCTCCTCATACTGCTTGATGATGAACAGTTCCGTGTCGACGTAGAATGATAACTGCTGCATCTCGCTATTGCTATATGACGACTTTGAATAATCGTTGATTTGATTCGGTTTCACTCCGAACGCTCCGGCGATTTGCAAGGCGTTATATTTTTTCAGTTCAAAGAACTGTGAATCAGTCAGTTTGATGTCAAGAGGTGTGAGTTTCATTCCTAACGGAACAGGCAGGATTTTTCCTGTGTTCTTTGCTCCACTGCCGAACTCCTCAAACGACTTGACAAGTGCTGCTTTTGCCTTTTCGTTCAATTCTCCGGTATATTCAAGAGTTGCCTTTGCTGTCAGACCGCTCTCATACAGATTATTCATGAACGCCTGTGATTCGGATGCACCTGCAACCGTGTCTCTTAATATCTGTTGCACTGGTAGTCCTGTGATTCCGTCAAAACTGAAAGATGTCTTGAAATGCATCACCTCGTCTGTACTGAACACATATTGACGACCTGATGTCGGGTCTGTGTAGACGTACCACAAACGCCCCACTCCTGCGAATATCCCTGCATCATCAACGACTATCTGCACACAATTTGACTGCATGACCCACAAATCAACGATTTTTATTTCACCGCCGAATTTCTTTCGGTCAAACTTCTTTCTCATATACACATAGCCGTTTCCGTAATGGTTGCGGTTGATTTCAACCGTGTTCCAAAATGTTGTTGGTGTCATGAACGGATTCGGTCTTTTTGAGAGCAGTTTTGATGTATCTGTCGCCTCTGCCTCAATGATTCCCTTGTCCGTTTTCTGATAATATTTGATAGGCATTTTTGCAAGGGTTTCTGACAGCATCTTGAGACATGTGAAATATGTGACCTCTGATGTCGGTTTCCCTTTTCTTTTCAGTCCTATCCGCTCAAGGAATGACGGTGAGTTCAGTGTCACAACGCCTCCGCTGTCCTGTGGTTCACCTCTCCACCAATTTGAAATTTTCACTCCTAATCTCTGAAACGGATTCATTTATTTCTCACCGCCTTTCTTCATGTATTTTTCAAATTGTTCAAGCCATTCATTGACAGTTTCGTTCACATCCGGTCGATACTCCTCTTTCATTGCGTGTTTCCATGCGTCGATGATAGCGTCAATCGGGTCGATTCGTTCTGTCGTGATGTCTTTGTCAATTTTTATTTCACCGTAGTTGTTCGAGATGGTCTTTGCGTTTGCAATCGACCAAACAAGCAGACTGTCAACTGGAACAACTATCTTGTTTCCCTCTTTGCCGACTTCCATTCCCTCGATTTCCACATTGCCCGCAAGAATCTCAAGTCTGAAATCAACTGTCGCATCGTTCAACTCTTTTGCTGTCTGTGTGACAGAGATTGAATCGAATCCCATCGCCTCAAGGTCTGACAGGAATGCTGATGCGTTGTGCGGGTCATAACAAATCAACTGCGGTTTGAGGTTGTATTCCCTCACTAAATCCTCAAGGTATTTGATGATATATTTGTAATCTGTCTTGATTCCTCCCAGTGTTTCCGTTACCGTCACAAGACCCTTTTCAATCCATACGTCATACGGTACTTTGTCGGTCTTGATGTGTTCATCTACCCTTGAGGACGGAATGAACGAATGTGTGTGAACAAAATATTTTTTCGTGTCCTCCACCATGAACGGAATCACGATTGCGATTGATGTCAAGTCTCCTCCGGATGACAAGTCAACGCCGACATAACACTTTGAGCCTCTGAAATCACTCAAGGATTTCAGAACGGCACATGCTTTCCATGATGCAATATCCTTGATGTATAGTGAATTTGACCACTGCATCCACATGTTGAGCTGCTTGACAAGGAAGTCTCTCAAGTCTTCCCCGCCCATATCACGGGCAGTGTGTGCAATCGGAATGAGGTTCTCAAGTGCGTCTCGGTCAAATTCAAGAATCGGGTTTGCTTTTATCCAATTCTCCGGCGTGTATCTGTCATCGTGTTCGTCCATCTGTGCGATATACACAAATTGACTGTCGTTCTCGAAAACGCCCTTGAGTAGATTGCAGCAATACTCATATAACTTGTAACACGGCGACTTGAGGTCGAATCCTGCTGTCGTGATGACCGAAATCAACGCCGACTTGAGTTTCTTGATACCGCCCTCAAGCAGCTTGTACATCTGATTTGTTTTGTGTGCATGATACTCGTCGACGATTCCCAAATATGCACGATGTCCGTCGAGTGACTTTGTATCACCGGACAATGCTTTGATTTCTGAATGTGTCAACAGACAATCAATCGTGTGGTTGTGGTCGTGAACCTTGAACCACTCTGACAAATCCTCGTCGGAATTGATAAATTTTGCGACCTCGTCAAAAACGATATTCGCTTGGTCTTGCTTTGTCGCCGTACAAAATATTTTTCCGTACTTGTACCCGTCGAAATTGCCGTAATAACACGCCAAAATACCATTGATGAACGATTTTCCGTTCTGTCGTCCTAATTGCACATAAGATGTTCTGAATCGTCTGTATGACTTTTCCTTTGTTCTCCATCCATTGAGTGACCCTAAAATGAAACACTGGAACGGATATGCCGTCACATGCTCATTTTCCTCACCCTCTGCAATGGTCAATTCCTCTGCGAAATTGATGATTTCCTCCGACTTTTCAACGTCGAAATAGTATTTGTATGGTGCTGCTTTCGATTTTTCGATGTCGTCAAGATGCCTCTGACATGCAAGACGGACATATTCTCCGGCTGTTATCTTGCCCGATACAACATCAAGGGCGTATTGTGTGCAGCGGTCTTGTGTTTCTCCTGCTTTTGCCATGCCTTAATTTGCATATTTCGCAAATTTGTTCTCCGGCTTTTGCTGTTGTGGTTTCGGTACGACCAAACGGCAGCGGGAGGAAACTGTCAGTCCGAAATCTGATGCTCCCTGCCTACACTGTTTCATGCAGCGGTCTTGAATAATCATGAGGCGTTCTCTTTCTCCGGAAACGACCTGTCTTGTACCGACCTGCACACGTTCTTTTTCGCCCGTGTCCGGATTTTCCCGCATCTCATAGACTGGAACATCCTCCATCAATGGAGTTGCTCTGATTTGCTCTGTGATTTCGATGTACTGCGTTTGTGCAATGAGTAGTCTCGCCAGTGCATCACAATCAAGGTTTGAAATCAGTTTGATTTCGAGTAATTCTTTCGCAATCTTCCGGAACTGTTTCTTTTGCTCCGGTGTCAAATATGACGGAGGTCTCACTTTGTCGCATGGTGCTGTGACCTCGGCGTTTTTTCGTGCCTCAATCTCGGCTTTTGTGAGGTGCTTTCGCCCGTTCATCACAACCAAATCTGTGGGTTGTCTTTGTCCTGCCATGATGCAACAAGCCTCCTTTCCGTCAGTATTTCAGTGCTTTTGTGTCACATTCTGACACCTCTTTCGGATATACCTTTCTACTGAAATTCCCGTGGGGAGTTTTCTCCAAGGAAAAGAGGGGGTGCGACTAAAAACGAATCGCACAAAACTTTTTTATATCCCCCTGCCTCTCGAAAGTGGTACTCAATCAGTGACCTCAACTGTTTTTGTGTTGCTCTCATACTTGCTTTGCTCTGCTTATACAGAGCAGTGATTGTGTTGTGTGTCTTATGGTTGAGAGGTATGAGGTTGAACGGATTCAATCGCTGTTCCCAGTCGTCCTCAAGTTCAATGATATGGTGAACCGGATTGCATGTGAGTAACTCATGCTCGACATATAATGCGTATATATCTATGTTGTCATAAACCTCAATGATACGTTCCCGCATTGCCCGCCATTCCTTTGATACATAGAACTCTGCTGCTCTCTCGTCTCGCCGTGTGTTGTTGTATATCATGTGTCTCGACTGCTGCCGTTGCTCACACTCCTCGCACATCTTCATTGACTGTGGAATCAACTTGCCACACCTGCATGATTTCAATAGCATCTGTGTTCTCCTCTCTTGCTGTGTTCTCCTGCTGTGTTATCCACAAGAGGCGGGCAGTTATGCACATGACTGTGTATATCCCACCCGCATATAACAGGAGGGCAAACAGGCAAGAAAAAAGCGACTGCACATCTGCAATCGCTCGTCTCAACTGTTCACGCTAACATATTATCACGTTTATTTTGTCTTTTGTTCACCCACTTTTTACCCCTGTTTTCACCCTCATTTCACCCTGTTTTCACTCCGTTTTTATCATTTTCAATCGCTTTTGCACCGAATAACTTGATTGACAACCGCTGAATCATCACCCTGCACCACTTTTTCGGTGAGTTGCGTCCGCATCCTGTCTCCCTCACTATATCCTCGTATGACATGCCCTTTATATAGACCGCCTCAAGAGTGTCGTATTTGTACCCCTCACCTGCTGCCTCTGCATCTTCCTTGAGCGATGCAAGAGCCTTTTTCAAGTGTTCAAACAGAATGACCGTCTCTGCACGGCACTCTCTGACCGATTGCAAGAACGCCTTTTCTGCTGATATGTTGTATTTGCCTATATCCGGCACTTGAGAGGTCTCTGATACTGCCTCGTTGATGTATCGTTCCATTTCACGATAATTTTCAAGATATAGCAAGGTTTTTTCAATGACCGTCTGCTCCTTTTCCTCTTTCATGCTTTTTCCTCGCTTTCTGCTTTCTTCTCATAGGCAGACCGTGCATTTTACGCCAGTTATTCGTGTTTTTGCGGTTTTCCGCATCTCTTGAACTGCTCATTTTCAAAATTGCCGTTTTTGCCTGTTGCAAAGTCGTTCCCATTTGCAAAACTGCCTCAACGAACGCCTCTGCTGTTGTTTCAATCTTCATTTCTGGTTCTTTCTGTTTTTCCGGTTTCGTGACATCCGGATTTACGGTCGCTTTGTCTGCTGCCGTCTCAATAATGCCCGAAATCTCTTTTTCCGTTTTTCCCATCGCCCGAAATCGGTCAATTATACCTTTTAAGATTCCCATATTATCACAACCCTCCTTTTCGCTTACATAAAAGGCAATTCGCCGTCGATACCGTCCGGAATGTTCATGAATCCGTCTCCTGCGTCTGAATATCCGGCATTTTCTGCCTGTTCTCCTGCTGCCCTCTTGCTTTCTGCAAATTCCTGTTCCTCAATCACAACATCCGTCGTATATACCTTTTGCCCGTCTCTGTTGGTGTATGAACCCGTCTGAATCCTGCCAGTAATAACAATTTTTGTTCCCTGTTTCAGATATTTTTCCGCAAACTCGCCGTTTTTCCCAAATGCCACGCATGAGATAAAATCTGCCGACTGTTGCCCGTCTCTTGCACCTCTCCGGTCGACTGCCAGTGTATAACGTGCCACACACATGGATTCCTGTGAACCGTTCTGCTGTGTATATCTTACATTCGGGTCTCTTGTGAGCCTACCCATCAATATGACTTTGTTCATTCTCTTTTTTTGTCCTTTCTTGAATCAATCTCTCGTATAAACGCAAATCATCCGGCGGGATGTCGAGATTCCAGTCTCTCGCAAATTCTATCCCGCCGATGAACGCCTCTTTTTCTCTATCAGTCATTTTCCCGCTGCATAACATATTCATTTTGCATTTTCTGCAATCTGACAAGTCCTTTTTTGAACTCAAGGTCATCACCATTCATGCACACATCGAATATTTTCTCATAGTCGACAATGTGTGTCTTGATGAACTCTGCCTCTGCTGCCGTCCTGCTCTCATTGATGAACATTCCCTTGACTGCCTCTTTTATCATTTCACAATGGGTCTGTTCCTCCTCTGTCGTTGGAGGTGTGGTTGCAATCATTTTCTCATACGCATTGTCAATCGCTCCTGCAATGAGTTCTTTCCAACCCTTGCCCCGCTCTCCTAATAACTGACATTCAATATCCTCGAAACGGTTTCCTTGCCCTGCTGCCGTGATTCTGATGTCCTTTTTGCCCTTTGCTGCAATCAGAATCAAATCGTCGTCGTATGCCTCCATGTAGTAGTCAAATTTCGCATCAAAATTCGGATTCGGATTGATGATGATTTCCGGTTGACTGCTGCCCTCTGTTTGGATGCTCACTCCGATGTATTTCGCATCTGTTGCCTTTGCATTGATAAATATTGCCTTTAACTCGCTTTTGTTCATGCTGCTCCTCCATTCACTAATCTGTTGAGTAACTGTTCATACATGGTCTTGTATGTGTCTCTTTCTGTCTGTAATCTGATTGTGTCCTCTGATGATGTCATATTTGCAATTTTCTTGTTTTCCTCAACGTATACTGCTGCATCCTGTTCAATCTCTGCGATTGCCTCCTCATGCTCCTGCTGCATTGTCTCAATTTCTCTCTTGAGACTGTCGATTTCCTCCTGCTGCTCCTTGATGGTCTTGTAATACTCTTTTGCTGTCTTAATGCCATTATCCAACTGCAAGGAAATCATGAGAGCAATGTCGATATTCTCCATTTCCTTGTCTGTCGCCTCTCCGATATATGTTCCGATGCGTTCCGTTGATACCGAATAAACCTGCTCACACAATACCGTGCTGATTCTGCCTGTTGACCTTATTGTCACATGTGTCGGGAGGTCTGTTTTTGGCTGTGTGGTCATATATACAACTTCAACAACATTGCTGTTCTCATTGTTCTTGTTGTTGCTAACCACTACCGCCGGACGGTCTGCGTGTTGTTCGCTCCCGTTGTAGGATGCCCCCCCTCTGCTGATATAGAACATTTCGCCTCTTTTGATGTCATTCATGATTATTCCTCCTTTTCTGCTACAAGACCAATGACACACCATCCGTCCGTCAATCCGCTGCATGTGATGTCGTCGTCTTTGCATGTGATTCTCATGTCTGCTGTTTCTCCGGTTGCTTTGCCTGCTGCAAATACTACCAATTTGACGACATTTCCGACCTTGAAACCGTCGTCTTTTGTTATCATGTACGGTTTTCTATGTTCTCCCGTGTATTCCTCGAATTTCTCCTTTGATACTCTGATGCTCTTTATCTCCCCCGTTGCATCTGACGGGAGGTTTTTCATTTTCTCCTCCTGCTCCATCTCACGGAGTTTTTTCTTTGTCTCACGGTCGATTGCATCCTGTTCCTCTGAATATCTCTGCTCGTCGGTCTTGTATGCCTCTGTACGGTTCTTGTACTGGTCGCATGAGGTACATGTTCCGGTCTTGACGTTACATGTCTCATATTCGGTGCAGGAATAGCAGATTGATGTGATTCCCTCCGGATGTGGCGTTTCATAATCGTCGCCCGCTTTTGTCTCCGGAGGATTCATGCCGATTTCTGCCTCTGTGTCGGATTCTGACACCTGCTGTCCTGTTGCCTTTTCTGCTTTCATATCTTTCACATCTTTGTGCGTGAGTTCTCCGGTCTCTGTAAATTTCCCCAGTGCCTCCCGCTGCTCGTCCTTTGTCATCCCGCTCAATTCATAGGCTGCGGAAAATGTGAGGCGTTCGCCCTTGAGTTCCTCTTTCCATTCCGGAATCAGATTGTTGTTGACTGCCTCTATTTGAGCAACCTTTGTTTTGCTCATGTGCAGCATTGATGAAATCACCTCTCTCAATCGTCCGGATTGCAGGTCATATCCCTTGATTTTCTTTCCCGCTGCTTTCATACGCTCAAGAGATGCCTTGAGGCGTGTTTCCTCCTCAATCATGTCTGAAACGGTCTTTGTACGGTATGCATTCGCAATTATGATTTCAACCTGCTCCTCGTCATCGTCCTGCGGTGTCGTTAATTTACTGGTCGCAAGTTCAAATTCTTTATATCCCTTTGATACAAGATACTTGAGAGCCTCCCACCGTCTTTCACCTGCCACGATTCTATATTCGCCCATTTCGCACGGTGCATATACAAGTTCGAGGTTCTGTTTCAGTCCATACATGAGGATGTCTCCTGCCAGTTCCTCAATCTGCTCTACACTGTAAAAATTCATATCATTCCGGTACATCTTGAAAATTGAGATGTCCTTTGTCCGGAATCTTGCTCTCGGAGATTCGTCAATCCCCGCTTTGCTGTTCTTGTTGAGTGCGTCTTTCACGCTGAATCCTGCTGCCATCTGTTCAACCTCCTGTCATTACTCTGTGAGTTTCTGTTTCTTTGTCTCTGTACGCTCGACGTTGATTTCACCCTTTGCATTCTGTGAAATTGATGCTTTGACCCCCCCTCGGAGGTTCAATGTGACCTTTGCAAGTCCTCCGGTGTAAATCTCCTCGACTGCTGCCTTTAAGATGTTCACGATGCCCTCACCGCATCTCTTGTCCGGTGCTGCATTCTCTCCAAACAAGGCAGATACATTCATCATTGCTTTTTCTTTTCTCTGCCTCTCTTTCTGATACTCGACCGCCTCTGTGCAGTTACATGTCATTGTTGCCTGTTCCTCTGCTTGTGCTGCTGTCAGTTTTTCATCTGCCTCAATCTGCGTCATCTGACCGCAGAATCTGCATTTTGCTGTTTCCACAATATTTCCCATGTGCTTAATCCTCCGCATTTATTTTCTCTATCCTCAACATGTATGTGAGATATAATTTTCCATCTCGTCTGAACCCTTTGTATCTGCTGCAATATTCATTCGCATCCATCCTCATTATTGCAATAGGATTGTTTCTTTTTGGGATGTTTACCGTCACAAGTGCCTCTCCCCATCTTTCGGTTTTTATGTTTGTTTTGATGTTGAAATCAGTGCCTCCGACTTTTTTCATGAATTTTTCTGCATCCGCATATAATTTCATCCAATCGTGTTCTTTCATTCCTACCCCTCCATTTCCTTGAGTAACTCATGCACAACGCATCTGTAATCTTGAGACACAATCCCACGCTTTGAAAATTTCGGGAGTGGTATCATTGCCGTTGTGGATTTCTCTGCGATGATAGAACGGCGAATCGGTGTGACAAACATGTCAAATCCGGATTCTGCTTTCAACCACTCCTCAACCTCAAGAGATGTCTTGTTTTTCTGTCGCATTGTCATGAGTGCCTTGATTCTCAAGTCCGGATTGATGTCTCTCAAGTCCTCAATCTGCTCCTCAAGGTTCTGTAATGCCTCGATTTCATATCCCCCGACCTTTACCGGAGCAATAATGAGTTCTGCTGCAATCAGAATGTTAATGACTACCATGTCGAGCAATCGCCCGCAGTCACAAACACAATAATCATATGCACCGGAGACCTCCTCCAACGCCTCACGCAATCGTGTGACTTGATTGTCCTCTGACTTGAGCAGCAAATTCATGTCCGTTTTCATGAGATAGCCATTCGCCGGAATGATGTCAACGTGTGAATACTCTGTCGGGCGAATCAAGTCGCCTGTTTTATATGTACCTCCGACACACTCATGTTTCTCAAGCAGTTCACTCATGCCGATTCCGTCCGGTTCGTATACTCCGAACGTCTTTGATGTATCTCCCTGCGGGTCTCCGTCTAACACAAGCACTCTTTTTCCCTGTTCCTCGCCTAACATATAGGCGATTGAATCGGATGTTGTTGTTTTTCCGATTCCTCCTTTTGGTGACATTACTGCAATAATTTTCATGTCTTTTCCTCCTGTTATTGTCCTGTTATAGATAAATTGTGTAATACAGTTTCATTTGCAATTCTTGAAATCTAAAATCCGGCGTTTCGTCCGGTTTTAACGGTGACATGAGATTCAATTCTTTCCATTTGCGATGTGTAATCTCCGGAACTGCTCTGAATCTTATGACCTTGTCATTTTTGTATTGCTCATATAGTTTGCAATTTGTATGACCGACCTCCGGTGCAAACAATGCAAGATACCCGACAAATATTTCTTCGTCGCCTTTGAATATCCGGAGCATGTTTGCACTCTCCAATGTGTTGAGTAAATCTGCAAGTGTCATGACCTGCCTCCCTTGACTTTCCCGTCCTTGAGGATGCTGTTGTTCGGGATGCTCATTTTGTTGTTGAAATCCTCCTCCGGACAATAACACAACGCAAGATTCAAATATTCCTCAATGACTTTGATTGCCTCCTCTGCTGAATAGCAGGTTGCGACAAAATGTCCTGCTGCTGCCATATCTGCAAGGAACTCTTTTTGCGTGTCCTGCTGCCTGTTGTTGCCGTATTTCATTTCGATAAACAATCCGCAGTAAATCCCTTTCGGATATGGGAGGCACAAATCAGAAACGCCCGCCTTGACACCCATCTGTTTGAATTTAACTGCCTCCTGCTTGTTTCTGCTGCCTCCGTTCGGTACATGGAACAACCATCTCAATTCCGGATAGCGGTTCTCATTCCAATTCGCCCACGACACGACATTGATTTGCTCTGTGTCCTCACTTCTCATTGCGTATTTCATATTCATCTGCATTCACCTCTCTTTTGCATATTTCGTAATATTCACATGTCAGACATAAATGTCTGCAATCCTTGACCTTGAGCATATGTCTGAATCTCTCTGCGACCTCTCTCATTTTCATCTGTCCTGCTCCTCCATTTCTAAAATCATGTAGGCGTGAATGAAAATGCTCTTGTGTTTCCTGCCGAACTGGTCTTTTGCCGGAGGTACTTCATGCATATTCTCAATCGTTCTCTTTGCCTCCCACCATCGGCGTGTCTTTCCGTCTCTTGAAATCGGCTTGAAATGTACCTTGACCGTTCCTTTGACGATGGAAAACTGGTCTTTGTCTACCCGCAGGATGTCATCGAATCCCGCTGCCTTGACTGCTGCCTCTGCTTTTCTGAAATATCTCTCTTTTGATTCCGGTTTCCAGTCAAATCTCATTTCCCGACCACCTCCTCAATCTCTTTCATTCTCTGCATGATTGCCGTGTTGTATGAATATACATACACGCCGTTGCTCCACAAATATTCCCTTGCACCTTTTTCACCGTAGTTGTACGCTGCAAGTGTATCTTGAATCGTGCCGTATTTCTTGAGCAGGTATGAGAGGAAATCAATCCCGACCCTCACGTTTTGATATGGGTTCATGAGGTCGGTGCATCCTAGTTTCTGCATCCGGTCGGTGTGCCATTTCTCATATATCTGCATATATCCCTTTGACTGCCCGCCGTCTCCGGTTTTGTCGAACTCATATCCGGATTCATACTCTATGATTGCCAATACAAGGGCATACGGAACGTCGTATTGCTTGCATAGACATCTTGTGTATATCTGCATTTTCTCCGGAAAATAGCCTTTGTCTGCATACTGCTCCGGCAGGTCGTAGAACACGAATCCCTCAAGGTCATCACTCCCCCAGTCCTCGGACATGGTGTCAAATACCTTGTATTTGTCCTCGATGCTCTCCGCTGTCTGTGTCATTGTCTCCGGATTCTGCGTCACTTCCGCTTGTATCTCCTCCGGCTCTTTCTCCTGCTGCTCCGGTTCTTTGACATTGAACAATATCACGCAAAATCCCGTCAGCAGCACCGCAATCAATGTGATGTGAAACGCATCATACAAACCTGCTCTTTTCAATGCCTGTCTTATCCGTCTTATCCGTCTTTTCACCTGTCGACCTCCTTTTCCGCATTCGTGCATGTATGTAAAACATGCAATTAAAATCGTTGTAGTACACTTTTGCATTCGTGAAATCCATGTCCGGATACCACTTTTTCAGTATCTCCGGAATGGAATCCCTGTCCTTGACCATCTTGTCAACGAATGAGCCTATTTTTTTATAACTGCCTCCTGCTGCCGGACGTTTGGAATGAACGACCTTGATTCGTGGGTCTCTCAATCCCTGTGAACTGTTCCATCTCTTTTCCGACGGAACACGATTCTTTTCCTCGACGATATAATTCGCCATACCGGACAGACCGTTTTCGTCCGTCTGCAATCGGCGAACCTCATTCCTGCTTGACTGTTTCCAACAGGATTCAACCGTCTCCATGTCTAACGCTCCATCCATGACAATGTGATGATGCCATCTGATTTCCGCATCCGGATTGTATGCGGTCACATAGACATATTTCGCATTCGGGAGACCTCTCTTTTTCCTCTGATAGTTGATGCGTCGGATGTACTTTTGCACATTCTTGATTGCTGCATCCACATCCCCGTCCGGCGGGAGATGCTCGTCATCATAGGTCAATGTCATCCAAATATCACGGTCACTGAAATTCTCATTGATTAGCCTCTCAACATATTTCCGTGCGTTCTTGTCATTCAGATTCTTTTGAGCCTTGTTGTTGTCTTTCTTGATTGTCCTCCCCTCCGGAGGTACTTCATCCATGCTCCGGAACTGCGGATATATCTCAATTTCAAACTGGTCTCCTGCTGTTATCTCTTTCAGTGCATATATAACTTTCTTTCGATGTTGGAACAGGTTCTCAATGAACCACTCATGCATGTCCTCCATCGCTTTGTTATATGCTGCCTCATAATCATACGGGATATATTGCATCCCTCTTTTTCTTGCCATCTGACACAATCCTCCTGTTATGTTTTCGTAGACTTGTTATTATCTATTACAAGGACGATAAAAGTTCCGAAAACCCTTGATTTTATAGACCTTTTCGGTCGCTTTTCAAGTTGCTTTTTTGTGTCAGATTTGCTATAATATTTCTATCAGTTAGCGACTGACACAATCAGTCGATACAAGGACGACCACTGCAATGGTTGTCCTTTTTCTTTGCTCTCATGCTCCTGCTATGTACTGCCCCGCCGTTATGGCGGGGCGTTTTCATTAAACGGCTGCAACCGCCTCTTTCTGTTCCCATCTGCGACGCTCCTCTGCTTTTCCTGCTGCCTTACCCTCGGCATACGCAGACATCACCATAATGGTCATTGACTTTCCCTCAAGGTCGTCAATGTTCATGAATTTTTCTGCCATGCTCTCAATCACTGCCTTTTTCTCGTTTCTCGTCATTTTTCAACACCTCCTCGGATTCTCTCAATCTCTTTTTCTATGTTCTTTCCGGAATAATCTGCAAGCAGTTTTTCCGAAATGTGATACGTCCAAATCGAGGACATCTGCACCGCCGTTCCTATCGGGAGTTTCCCCTGCTGCATTGCTACCCTCACGAATTGCGGTGACACATTGAGGATTGCTGCTGCCTCTGTCGGCAATATTCGTCCTATATCCATCCTGTTTCCTCCTGTTGGTGGCTCTCTCGGTCTTTTCATCCCGCCCACCTCTTTTCCGGCAATGTACACCGTGTTGATGCTTTTCACATTAAAAATCATCGAAAACCTGTTGACCATCCACGCACTTTCTAGCAGGTGCGACCGCTGCCATGTTTCCCACGGTATCGCTGAACGATGTCTTTCGGCTTGCCATCGTCAGAGTGTCGGTTGCCATCCGGACACTGACGGGGCGACTGCTGCCCCGTTTCGGCTTTAATAATTCAATTCAATCGGCTTTTTCTTTTCGTCGATGCAATCCTCATAATCGAAATCAAACCATGTGTCTAAATTCAAATCATGTCCGTCTTTTGCCAGTTTCTCAAAATCTTTTTCCTCAAGTGGCTTGATGATGTATTTTCCCGTTTTGATGTCTATGTCTACCAATTCAACATATTCGATATGGTAATAGCATCCGTTCGGTGTTTTTCTGTAACCGCTCCGGTCTCTCACTACCATTCTTTTGATGTCTTTCTTCTTTTCCGGCTGCGGGATGTTCTTGAGTATTGGTTTCATGCTTTTCACAAATTCTGTTTTTTCAAGGTTGCTGCTCATGTATAATGTTTCGATTGCTCTGTACTGTTCGTCTGTTACTTCTCTACCTGCAAGGTTTTCAAATTCAGATTTCATCATTGTTTTGTACCTCCTGTGTTCTTTGTAAGAACAGTATAATTCCTTGAAAGAACATTGTCAACACTTTTTTGTTCTTTGAAAGAACTTTTTTATTGATTTTTGTCTCTTTCGGTGTTATGCTTTAGAAAATAGAGGAGGTGATTTCACATGACACAAGGCGAACGAATCAGAGAAGTGCGAAAAACACTCGGTCTCACCCTTGAAAAATTCGGTGAGAAAATAGGAATGAAAAAGAACTCTGTCAGTCAAATTGAAAACGGAAAAAACTCCGTTACTGAACAGGTTGTCAAATCAATCTGCCGTGAATTTAATGTTGATTATATATGGTTGACTACTGGTGACGGTGAGATGTTCGTTGATACTGACGACGATTTCATCGAAAGAATTGACCGCATCATGGCAGGTGAGGACGATGCCCGCAAGAATCTTTTCAAGGCATTACTTGAGGCAAGTGACGAGGACATCGTAGCATTTCAAAGAATCATAGATTTATTTGCATCAAAAAAAGACTGACAGTCTTTCAACTGCCAGTCTCATGGGTGTAGAGATACAACACGAATTTGTATATCCTCTTGAGGATGCGTTCGTTTCGTATCTTTCCGACTATTTCGACAATAGCCTCTTTGTAATTCAAGGGAGACACCACCCCCTTTCCGAATTGCATTGTATCATATATTTCCATGATTGTGGAAATATCGAGGTTGATTTCCATAATCATGGAAATCGTTCCTCCTGCTGCCGGAATCCCGCTGCATTATGGTACAATTATTTGTATTCGGATTCAAACAGGTCGGTGATGTTCACGCCTAATGCAATCGCTATCATTTCAAGTTGAAATAATGTCGGCGACACCTTACCGTTTTCGATGTTGTTTATCGTAGATTTTCCGATTCCGGATTTCTTCGATAACTCCATCAATGTGAAACCTTTTGAGGTTCTCACTTCCCACACAAGGATTTTCATTCTGCTCACCTCCTCTCTTGAGGAAAGTTTACAGAATGTTGATTTTATAGAAATGGAGGTGTGTTCATGAAATACGGTGTCAGAAAGCCAAACATTAAGAAAAGCATCAAGGCAAGAACAACAGGAAAAGTCAAACGGCAGGTCAAAAGGGCGGTCAATCCCCTTTATGGTAAAAAGGGAATGGGAATCGTCAACGACCCGAAAAAGGCAGCATATAACGCAGTGTATAACAGAACTACCGTCGGCGTGTCCGACATCGCAAAAGGATTGACGGCTGCAAACGGAAATCCTGCTGCATCCAGTTCCACAAATGCACCGCAGAAAAAGGAATACTCTGCAAATACATACAGTGTTTGCGGAATCCTCATGATTGTTCTCGGTGCTGTCCTTGCACTTTTAGGATTGATTCTATTGCTTGCTGTTCCGGTTGCCGGAATAATTGCTATTGTGTTCGGTGTCGCATGTGTTGTCATCGGTCGCAAGTATAGAAAAGTCGCAAAAGAACGCCGTGCAAATGAATAATGCACAATAAAAAAGACGACCCACACTGCAATGTGAATCGCCTTTGTGAAACCTCCGTCTCATGCTCCTGCAAAAAGCACCGACAGAATGTTCCTGCAAACACCATTCTATCATAAAACCGTGCTTTTTGCATTGGTTTTATTTTTTATACTCTTTTTTAGGATGGTGATTTTATGAAACTACCGAACGGATTCGGAACGGTTTACAAATTATCGGGAAATCGCCGGAATCCTTATGTCGCCAAAAAGACAAAAGGATGGGAAATCGACCCGAAAACAGGTAAATCAAAACAATTATATACGGTCGTCGGATATTACCCGACCCGTAAAGAGGCATTGACCGCACTTGCGGAGTTCAATGCAAATCCTTATGATGTGGATGCTGCAAAAGTCACATTCGAGGATGTATATGAGCGATGGTCTGATGAACATTTTCCGACCGTCAGTGATTCCAACGTCAAGGGTTATCGTGCAGCATGGGCGTTGTGTGATAAACTTGCACGGATGCGGTTTGTTGACGTAAAACTCGACCACCTGCAAATGGTCGTTGATGAATCCGGCAAAAATTATCCCACACTCCGGAAATTAAAAATATTATTCGGTCTGATGTACAAATACGCTGTGATTCATGAGATTATTCCAAAAGAACGGAATCTCGTTGAATACCTCGACATTAAAAAGGCAGGAAACCCGAACGCATACAACCGGAAACCTTTTTCAAAGGCAGAGGTCAAAAAGATATGGGATGTCAAAGATTCAAATATATATTATACTGTCATCCTCATGTTGATATATACCGGATGCAGAATCGGCGAACTCCTCGACCTCAAGAAAGAAAATGTGAACCTTGAGGAAAGATATTTCAAGATTGTCGCCTCGAAAACTGCTGCCGGAATCCGTACTACTCCAATCTCCGAAAAGGTTTATCCGTTCTTTGAATACTGGTACAACCTCAATGATTGCGAATATCTCCTCTCTACTCCGGAGGGCGAACATTTCAAATACCGGAATTATTATGATTCGTACTGGTCGCCACTTATTGAGACCCTCGGAATGAAACACCGCCCTCACGATACCCGTCACACATGCATTTCCATGTTGACGGTTGCCGGAGTGTCAGACAAGGTCATCAAGAAAATTGTCGGTCATAAAGGGCAGGGTGTGACAGAGGTCGTATATACACATTTTGAAATCGAGGAACTGATTGACGCTATCAACAAAATATAGAGGTGTGCCATGAATAGAACTGAATACAAAAACAATTTCGGGCGTGAGCATTACGAACGAATCAATCTCGTTGTACCTAAAGGCATGAAAGACATCATCAAGGCTCTTGCATCCAGTAAAGGGATGTCGGTCAATGCGTACATGCAAGACCTTGTCAGAAAAGACCAATGCGGTTTATTTGATACAATGCAGATTGCAGAAAAGAACAGAGAAATGATTTCCGGAATCACCGGAAACATGCACGACGGATATGACATCATTTTCAAGGACGGTCATTCCTGCCATTGCCGGACGAAAAAGGATGTCCGGTCATGTATCATTGAATACTGCAACGAAAAGGGCGATTGATTCGTCCTTTTTTTATTGCAAAATGTGTCTTACATAAGACTTTCAATGTCTTACACAAGACAAGGTTTTCCGTGTTAGTTACCTGTTAGTTATTTGTTAGTTACCGTTGAAATTTCGTGTGTTTTTGTGGTGTCTGATAGATTTATCGGAATATAAAGAAATCCCCGAAAACTCGATGTTTTCGGGGAAATTTGCTCTTTTGTGATATTCGATTGAATTATCGCTTGCTGAACTGCGGAGCGCGACGAGCTGCTTTGAGACCGTATTTCTTACGTTCTTTCATACGTGGATCACGTGTAAGGAATCCAGCTTTCTTAAGAACTGGTCTGTAATCAGCATCAGCCTCAAGAAGTGCTCTTGCAACACCGTGACGGATTGCTCCAGCCTGTCCTGTGTATCCACCACCCTTAACATTAACGATTACATCAAATTTTCCTTCTGTGTCTGTTGCAGCTAATGGCTGGCGAACAACAACCTTTAATGTCTCAAGTCCAAAATACTCATCGATATCTCTTTTATTGATAGTAATTTTACCTGTTCCTGGTACTAAATATACTCTAGCAACAGATTTTTTTCTTCTACCTGTTCCGTAAAATTTTGCAGTAGCCATTGTAAAATCCTCCTTTTAACCTTTCTTAGAATTTCAGTTCAACTGGTTTCTGAGCCTGCTGAGCGTGCTCTGGTCCAGCGTATACGTGAAGTTTCTTGATCATAGATCTTCCTAAAGGTCCCTTTGGAAGCATTCCCTTAACAGCAAGTTCGATAACCTTCTCTGGTTTCTTAGCCATCATCTCTGCTAATGTAGTCTCTTTCATTCCACCTACATATTCAGAGTGATTGTAATAAATCTTCTGATTCAGTTTCTTACCTGTTACATTAACCTTTTCTGCATTTACAACGATTACATAATCGCCTGTATCAACGTGTGGTGTGAACTCCGGTTTGTTCTTTCCTCTTAAAACCTTAGCAACTTCTGATGCTAAACGTCCTAATGTATATTCCGAAGCGTCAACTACATACCATTTTCTTTCAATCTTATCTGGATTAGCCATATAAGTTTTCATTGTGGTTTACCTCCTGTGAATCATTAACATTTTCATGATAATATATCAGAATCAGCAAGATTCCGGGGCTTTGGCCTCTTACTGTTTCTCCTTTTGTCATACTTGCTTATTATATTATACTGTACCGTGTGTGTCAACTGTTTTTTGACATATTTTTCTTATATTTTTACTTATTTTCGTTGATCAAATGTACTTTTCCCGAGAATCTTCCCGTACATTTTTCATACTAAAATTTTAAATACTGTACACTATATGGTTTCAGTTCAAGCTGACCATTCATCGTAACCGTTTCCCCGGTCAGCAGATCTGCTGCCGTTCCATTCAGTTCTCCTGCATTGGCAGTGTATGGATAATCCGCAGCATTGATTGCAACGATCACTCGTTCTTTCTCTGAGCAGCGCTCGAATACCAGCTGATGATTCTGGATCACTACATTCTTATAAGCACCATTGCAAAGTGCATCACTTTCCTGGCGTACACGGATCAGTTTCTTAATAAACTCTGTCAGCTCATTTGGCTTTGGTTCTTCAAAGCAAGGGCGAAGCGCATAGTCATTATCCGGTGCTTTCTCCCCCGGCTCAGCCCATTCACTTCCATAATACAGGCACGGGATTCCCGGCATACCCATAAGCAGTCCGTATGCCAGCGGAATATGTTTCTTATTCGTCAGAATGCTTGCCAGTCTTGTAACATCATGATTATCCACAAATGTCATCAGGTGCTTGCCTCTGTAAATACACCACTGATCACTTCCGAACTGGCGGTGCAGGGAATGTGCGATCTCGAACATATTCATACTGTTAAAGCTGGAATATAATCCCTTGTAGCACTCATAATTCGTGCAGCTGTGAAGCATCTCATCATTCACGATAATATTATAATCGCCAAACAATACCTCTCCGATCAGTGCAAAGTCCGGTTTTAATTCCTGTGTATAAGAGCGGAGACGTCTCATGAAATTGTGATCCAGACTATAAGCCACATCCAGACGGAGACCGTCGATATCAAATTCGTCAATCCAGTATTTTACACATTCCATCAGATAATCTACGACTGCCGGATTCTGAAGGTTTAATTTGACCAGCTCAAAATGGCCTTCCCATCCTTCATACCAGAATCCGTCATTATAGCAGCTATTGCCGTCAAAGCTGATATGGAACCAGTCTTTGTACGGTGAATCCCATTTCTTCTCCTGTACATCTTTAAATGCCCAGAAGCCTCGTCCCACATGGTTAAATACACCATCCAGTACAATTTTTACGTTATGTTTATGCAGATCTTCACAGACCTCTTTAAAATTTTCATTCGTTCCAAGCCTGCAGTCGATCGTCTTAAAATCTCTTGTATCATATCCATGATTGTCCGATTCAAAGATCGGATTTAACAGAATTGAATCTACTCCTAATGTCTGAAGATACTCAGACCAGTCCATAAGTTTGCGGATACGAGGAACACACACACCGTCATTGTGCACCGGTGCCCCACAGAATCCGATCGGATAAATCTGATAAAAAATACTATTGTAAGCCCACATTACTCATCCATCCTTTCTGTGTCTGCCATAAACTATGCTCCGGCAAATCACTTACTGTTCTATTATACCACATTTCGTTCTTTAAAGACACAAAAGACACTGCCACTGGCAGTGCCTCTTGCATACTTCCCTATCTGAAAGACCTGCCGCTGGCAGGTTATTTCCTGTTATATATAAGTTTCTCTCCCCGCATGAATATGTAGAACCATACAAACAGCAGCACACCTTTCAGAATACTCGAAATCGTAATACTCCACCAGATCCCGTTCAGCGCAAGTGTTGTATGAACCAGTATCAGCGCAAGCGGAATCCTGAGCGCCGTAAATACAATACTGATCACAGATGGCGGCACGGTCTTTCCATACCCCGAAAATGCACCTGCCGTCGTAATCTCAAGACTCATAAAAAGCTGCGATACACCAAGGATCCGAAGATAATCCACTCCAAGCGGAATTACATCTTTTTCTGTAATAAAAATCCGGAATACCGGAGCCGGACAGCATATTAATAATAGCGTACAGAAAATCCCCCATACAAATACTACTTTTAATGCGCTGACATATCCCTGATAGATCCGTCTCTTCTTACCTGCGCCATGGTTCTGCGATGTAAATGAATTCACCGCTGCTGCAAAACCATCCGCTGTCATCCACGAAATTGATTCTATCTGTGAACCAACTTTCTGGACAGCCACCGCCGCATCTCCATATCCCGCGACCAGACGGGCAATGATCATCGATATTCCGGTAAACAGCATACTCTGAACAGACGTTGGAAAACCGATTCTGAAGATTCCTTTCAGATGATGCAGATCCGGCTTCTTCAGATATCTTACATATTGAAAAAGTACGGTATCCTTCATCGCAAATATAAAAAACATAACTGTAACGATCATCTGCGCGGTTACCGTAGCAATTGCTGCACCTGTCACTCGAAGAACCGGAAATGGTCCGATTCCAAAAATCAGAACCGGATCCAGGATGATATTAACAACCAGTCCGGTCGTTGTTGCCAGAAATACCGGCCTGCTGTTACCGATTGCCGTAAATAATCCGGTATACGTCTGATTTAAAAAGGAAAACAAGACAAGACCGCAAGTAATTTCAAGATAATATATGGCATCCCGGATCACCTGTGCCTGATTCAGATGGAAAAAATGAATCAGTGGTTTTGCCCCTAATATACAGACAAGTCCATAAATAATCCCCAAAATCAACGTAAGCTGTAACGCGTTGGATGCATATTCTGCGGCCTCTTCACTATTAGATGCCCCAAGTGCATGTCCGACATTAACCTGCCCTCCCATTTTTGCAAGCGCGGCAAGTCCGTTGGAAAGCCACATATACATTCCTGCTGCCCCAACAGACGCTACCGCCGAACTTCCGATACGGCCGATCCAGATCATGTCGGTCATATTGTACGCCATCTGGATCAATGACGTCGCCATGATCGGGACAGCCAGTCTGGTAAGAGATGATAATACAGGTCCGTTTACCAAATCAATTTTCTTTTGCATGATTGGCTATACTCTTTTCAATACTTTCACGATCTCGCCCATATACATCGTATGATAATCCTTATCCGGATACCATTTATCATCATTTTCCTTAACATCGAAACATTCCGGTTTCATATCCTGTGTATACTGAGTCTTGCATACGAAGATCAGATCTGCTTCTTCAACTGCAGTTGTTCCGTCTACCGCATATGGATGAAGGCCTGCTTCTTTCCATTTATCTTCTACGTCTTTTCCTGATACAGATCCGCATACGCTTAATGCTTTTCTGTAATCTTCTGACAGGAAAGAAAGCGTGTACATACCGGTCTCATCCATGAATTTCTTCGTGTATCTCTGTGGGCGGATATATGCAGTTGCGATATTCTTTCCCCACATGATTCCGACACCACCCCAGCTTGCTGTCATGGTGTTACTCTTTTTTTCATCTCCTGCTGTTACCAGCATCCACTCTTTTGAAATCTTTGTGAATGGGTTGAATTCCAGACTTTCAATTGCTACTTCTTTAAATGCCATTTCCATATCCTCCTTATCGTCTTTATGTACTCTCACAAAATTAAGTATGAAACAGTAGCAAGAGTACATCTTTGCTTTTAGAATTACAGACAGTGAGTATTCACTGCCTGCAATTTTACTGTATTCTTTTATAATTATACTACTTTACTAACACTTTACGGAAGTTTTTCTTACCCTTTTTCAGGACTACGCCTTCTCCACTTAATGCTTCTCCGGCAAATGTCTGGAATACATCTGTCACCTTCTCACCATCTACAGATACTCCACCCTGCTGTACGGCACGGCGTGCTTCTGACTTAGAAGCTGTCAGTCCTGATTTTACTAACATCGTCAGGATATCGATGTTACCGTCTGTAAGGTCTTCTTCTGTCAGTTCTGTCTTTGGCATATCTGCTGCTGCACCTGTTGAGAATAATGCTCTTGCTGCCTCCTGTGCCTTCTGTGCTTCTTCTTCACCGTGAACCAGTTTTGTAAGCTCGAATGCAAGAATCTCTTTTGCTGTGTTAAGCTGTGCACCTTCCCAGCTGTCCATCTTGTCGATCTCCTCTAATGGAAGGAATGTCAGCATACGGATGCATTTTAACACGTCTGCATCTGCAACATTTCTCCAGTACTGGTAGAATTCGAATGGTGATGTCTTGTTAGGATCAAGCCATACAGCACCGCTCTGTGTCTTACCCATCTTTTTACCTTCTGAGTTCAGAAGCAGTGTGATCGTCATAGCAGAAGCGTCTTTTCCGAGTTTACGACGGATCAGTTCTGTACCTGCAAGCATGTTGCTCCACTGATCGTCCCCGCCAAACTCAAGGTTACATCCGTATTTCTGGTATAACTCATAGAAGTCATATGCCTGCATGATCATGTAGTTGAACTCAAGAAAGCTGAGTCCTTTTTCCATTCTCTGCTTGTAGCACTCTGCTGTCAGCATACGGTTAACGGAGAAATGTGCTCCGACTTCACGTAATACTTCGATGTAGTTCAGTCCCATCAACCAGTCAGCGTTATTAACCATCAATGCTTTTCCATCTGAGAAATCGATAAATCGACTCATCTGTTTCTTAAAGCAGTCACAGTTGTGCTGGATTGTCTCCGGTGTCATCATCTGACGCATATCTGTTCTTCCGGATGGATCACCGATCATAGCTGTTCCTCCACCGATCAGTGCGATTGGTTTATTTCCTGCTTCCTGCAGACGTTTCATCAGACACAGTGCCATGAAATGTCCTACGTGAAGGCTGTCTGCTGTCGGGTCAAATCCGATGTAGAATGTAGCCTTTCCATTGTTGACCAAGTCTTTGATCCTGTCTTCGTCTGTTACCTGTGCGATCAGACCTCTTGCAACGAGTTCTTCATAAATTCCCATTTTTATTCTCCTTTTATTATGTTAATGATTTACAGAATTCTCACTTTACTTCAGCTTGCAAATATACTTTTCAGAAAGCAATTTTCCCACATAACTGGTCAAAAAAAGTCCTTATCCAATCAATATTGGATAAGGACGATATTAACCGTGGTACCACCTTATTTCGCTGATTACCTGCGTATTCAGCCTCATTCAATCTGCGTGTTCACAGACCTTTGCACTATAACGTGTGCCCGACGTCACAGCCTACTTTCGAAAACACTCATAATTCTTATCGTGTATCATTTCGGTGTGCAGCTCCAAGATGTATTCATTCTTCACTCTTTCATGCGCCTCTCATCAACCGGCAGCTTTCTGTATGGGTGTGTGAATCACTACTTCTTCTTTTCCAAGCCTTTGTGATATCTGTATATTATTTTCCTGTCTGTGTTAAAGACTAACTGATTTGATGAACTTTGTCAAGATGATTTTTAATCTCCATCTTTTATTTTTTCAAAAAGTTGCAGCCATGCTCCTGCAATTATTTCATTTCCATATTCTGTCAGATGAATACCATCCGTTGTAACACTCTCATATCCTGCTTTTTCTGCTTTCAATATTATCATGTCCTGAAGCGCAAGAAAGTTCGCATGATATTTTTCTGCAATCTTTTTTTCGATTCTTTCTGTCTGTTTTATTCCCGGAATCCAGTTTTCATACATTCTGGGATATGGCACTATAAATGGCGACATACAGATAAGCTTTGCATCCGATTGCTCTGTAATTTCTTTCACAATGGCTTCATAACAGGCTTCAAACTGCTGTTCTTCCAGGCTCTTTCCTGTATTCATCATAACTCCGACGTCATTGCATCCTATCAGAATGCTTACGACATCCGGTCGTTTTAAAATGCATTCCTTCTCCAATATACGTTTCACTCCATGAATCGTGAATCCATCATGTCCTCTATTCATAATGTCGTACTTCTTCCTTCCGCCGTCACTGTCATTCAACTTCTCAGCCACCATATTCACATAACCGTTTCCCAGTGGATTTTCTAAAAAGCAATGACTGGCATCTGTAATACTGTCACCTAAAAATATAATCTTTTTCATCTGTCCTTAACACCAAATGGCCTTATACTATAAATTGCATGAATTATAATTCCTGTCCGTCCTTAATTACCATCTTAAGCTCCAAATTCTCGTCTAATAATACGATATTCGCTTTCTTTCCCGGTGCGATCGAACCATATGTATCTTCAATTCCAAGACTCTTAGCCGGATTGATCGTCGCACATGCAATAGCTGTCTCAAGTGGGATCTCCATCTTTTTAACTACTGTACGCAGGCAGTCAGCAAGGTTTGTTACTGATCCAGCAAGTGCTCCGTCAGATACCAGTGTCGCATGATTTCCAACTACTTTTACATCCAGACCGCCAAGTGTATACTGTCCGTCCGGCATTCCGGTTGCACGCATGCTGTCACTGATCAGGATCATGCGGTCTGCTCCCATCATCTTGAACGCTGCTCTTACCATAGATGGGTGGATATGTACACCGTCACAGATAATTTCTGCCATTACATGTGCACTGTCGGACACTGCTCCTACAACACCCGGTTCACGGTGAGTGAATGCAGGCATCGCATTAAAGAGATGTACGGCATGATTTGCTCCGGCATCGAATGCTGCTTTCGCATGTGCATAATCCGCATTGGTATGTGCAAGCGAAATGTTCACTTTATCTTTCATTGCTTCTACAAATGCAACTGCGTCCTCGCTTTCTTCCGGCGCAAGTCCTACAAACTTCACAAGTCCTTCCGAAGCATCAAGGAATCTCTGACAAATGGCCGTATCACAAGGCATGATATTTCTTTCATCCTGCGCTCCTTTTTTCACCGGGCTGATGAACGGGCCTTCCATGTTCACGCCTACAAGATCCGCTCCCTTCGGATTCTGTTCTTTTTTGTATTCTGCTGCTGTTCTTAAGATATCTTCCAGTTCTTCTACCGGAAGTGTCATCGTTGCCGGTGCGATTGTTGTAACACCCACAGAAGCCTCATATTTTGCAATATTTTCAATAGCCTCTTTACTGTTATCACAGAAGTCATCTCCCATACACCCGTGGAAATGCAGATCGATCAGTCCCGGGATTGCGTATGCCCCCTGTCCGTCAACGACTTCTTCCCCCAGCATATCCGGTACGTTTTCTGTCGTGTAAATGCTTTCGATCTTGTCATCGTGAACAACAATGCCGCCTGCTGTAAATTTTTTGTCTTCTGTATAGACAATTACATTTTTGATTATCATTTTATATATCCTCCATTTTATTTTTTCCCAACATACCTCTTAACATTCTAAAAACTCCTGTGCATCCCTTCTCCTTCTTCCAGCGCACGCAGTGTATTATCATGCAAAACTTCTTTTTCATATTTATCCTGTTCCAAATAGTAAGAATAGATAATATCAAGCATGACCAAAATCGGGAACTGCGGTGAGATTACATTCCCATGATTCAGGTGTCTGAGTGATGGAATCAGAACAACTTCTGTGCAGAACTGCTCGAAGTCACCCCGGTTGTTCGCCGTAAAAAGAATCGTTTTCGCACCTTTCCGATATGCTTCTTTCAGAAGAAACAAGACCTCTTCCTTGGATCCGCTGATACTGATTCCGAATACGAGGCTTCTTCTGTCCTGGAATACCGCCTGCATACGCATCATATCTCTTTCTACCAGCGAATCAATATCCACACCGATTCGCATAAAACGCAGTTCCATCTCTCTTGCTGCCAGACCGGAACTTCCAGTTCCGCACACGAACACACGCTCCGCCTGATTCAGATATCTGCTGATCCTTGCAATCTGCGCCTCATCCACCAGACTGTAAGTCTTATTCAGAAGTTCCTGATACGCATTCAGGATCATTCGCGTATTACCGGTAATGGATTCCTGCTTTTCTACAAATGTCTCTTCATACTGATAGATGAATTCTCTGTATCCGCGATATCCGCATTTCTTCGCAAATCTGGATAACGACGCTTCTGATACGAAGAGTCTCTCGGAAATGGATTTTGATGAAAAATCCACTTTCTTTCTGTTCTGTATAAAAAAATCTGCGATATTCCGTTCCACTGTCGTAAATTTATCATAATTCGATTCTATGATCGGAACGACTGATTTTACATAATATTCCATATCTTACTATTCCTGCTTCTTTATTTTATAACTCCAGACTATGCATGTCTTCCCTGAAAATGATAGAATGCGCCTAACATACCGGCATTGTTCTGGTTTTTGGCAAATGCGATACTTGTATGCTCCCACATGCTGGACACCAGGTATTTTTCCACTGCTTTTTCAATCTTGTCCTTCAGGAATGCTTCCTGCGCCATGATTCCGCCGCCAAGTACGACAACTTCCGGATTCACTACATAGCAGATATTGGCAATTCCTTTTCCAAGTACATCCACCATCTCGTCAATTGCACGGTTACAGATCTCATCGTCTTTTTTCGCCTCTTCGAAAATGTGATATCCGCTCCAGTTTTCGGTTGGTTCTTCCTTCCACGCAGCTACTTTCTTTGTCAGGATGCTTGCTGCTCCGAGTGTCTGGAAATCACTGTCATCCATATGCATATATCCAACTTCACATGCACTGTTGCTGAATCCGTGGAACACTTCACCATTCAGAAGGATACAGCCGCCGATTCCGGTTCCGATCGTCAACATCACTGCTGCCTTGCTTCCTGCAGCCGCACCTGCTTTATACTCTGCAAGTCCGGCACAGTTTACATCATTTTCCACTTCACATGGAATTCCGAATCGTTCTTCTACTGTCTTTTTAAATGCCGTTCCGATATAATTCGGGATCAACGGTGCAGAATAGAAGATTTCTCCTTTTTCGATGTCCACCATACCTGCAGTAGAGATACACACACCTGCATCTGCTTCACCTTTTAACTCTTCTACGATACCGATCACTTTCTCAAGGATCGCCGGTCCGCCTTTTTGTGCTTCTGTCTTCATTTCTTTTTTTAACAGTACTTCTGCATTCTCGCTTACAATCCCATATTTGATGGCTGTGCCGCCGATATCAATACTAATATATTTTTTCATTTCTTCTTTTCCTCTTTCACTATCCTTCATTATACTCGTTAGGCCAGAAAAGGGCAAACCGTTCTTTCATGGTTTGCCCTCGACTTTTCTGATTAGATCTTTACTTTGAATATTGCCTTTTTGATGGCTTCCGGTTCCTGAACCTGAACCGCTGTTCTGTGTCCGTCACTTGGATAACAGATCAGGAAATCTCCATCTGTCAGGACTACTGAAGAATTCTTTTCTCCATCCATTGGAAGAAAATCATCTTTTTCCACAAAATCTTTTAATTCCATATTCTGAATGAAGTTCAGATCGATCTGTTCATTTCCATGGATCATTACATGGACGTCCAGATAATTTTTATGTGCTTCCCAGAAACGTTCTTCCGGTGTTGTTGTTGTATATTCTACGATATTGACAAACAGTCTGTCACCATCGATTTCATGACTTCCCTTTTCATAAGAAGCAAGGTCGTGTGTCTTTGCATATTCAAAGCACTCTTTTACCTGCTCTTCCAGAAATGGAAATTCAGATAAATTATTGATATTTCCAAAAATCACGGATTTTTCACTCCTTCTTAGTTTTTGTAAATGGTTGTATCAGGAGCAGGTACGGAATCGTCTCCTTTTACCTTTCTCCAGATGATACTTGCCGGAATACCGATCACCAGTGATACTACAATTGAGATGATTGAGTATGACCAGATTGATACATGATCAGCAGGTACGAAGTATTTGATATATACCATTACTGCAGATGCTGCAACGAATGCACATACTGCTCCGAATGTATTTGCAACCTTTGTAAATGCTCCAAGGATAAATGTTCCGATCAGAATACCAAGTACCAGTCCCATAAATCCATTGAACCATTCGTATGCAGATTTTACTCCGCCATTAGCCAGTACCATAGCAACTACGATTGCGAAGATACCGACGATCAGAGATACATACTGTCCGATCTTTGTCTGTTTCTCAAAGCTTAATTCTTTCTTAGAAAGTCTTGCCTGAATATCCAGTGTCCAGCTTGATGCTACAGAGTTCAGACCTGTGGAAAGTGTAGACTGTGCTGCTGCATAAATAGCTGCTAACAGAAGTCCTGTTACACCAACCGGAAGCTCAAATGCGATGTAAGATGCGAAGATCTGGTCCTGAGCTGCTGCCGGTGGAAGTGTATTCTGCTGATAGAATACGTATAATCCTGTACCGATCAGGTAGAATACTGTTGCGATGAAGATAGATAATCCTCCGTTTGTAAGCATCATTTTGTTCAGTTTTTTAGTATCTGTTGTAGTTGTAAAACGCTGTACAATATCCTGACTTGATACATAGGATCCCATTGTATTGAATCCGGCACCAACAATCATGATAAATACGCTGTCTTTGAAAATGTTAGGGTTGAAGATCGGCTGATCTACAGCAAGGAATTTATGCTCTGTTGTAAGTGCATGCATGATTGCTCCAAATCCACCATCTAAGTGTGCTAACAGGAAGATCAGTGCGAAAGTAACACCGATCAGAAGTACAGATCCCTGGATGAAGTCTGTCCAAAGTACGGATTTCAGACCTCCTGTGTATGAGTAAATAATAGCAATGATACCCATGATAATGATCAGTAAGTTTACGCTGATTCCAGTCAGACTTCCAAGTACCATACATGGAAGGTACATGATGATTGACATACGTCCGATCTGGTAAATGATGAACATTACAGCTCCAAGTACACGAAGTCCTTTGCTTCCGAATCTCAGTTCCAAATAATGATATGCTGTATCAATATCCAGTTTGCTGTAGATTGGCAGGAAGAATTTAATCGTGATCGGGATAGCTAACAGCATACCAAGCTGTGCGAACCACATGATCCATGTTCCTGCGTATGAGTTTCCTGCTAATGACAGGAATGAAATCGGACTTAACAGTGTTGCGAAAATTGATACGGAAGTTACCCACCACGGTACAGTTCCGTCTCCTTTAAAATACTCTTTTCCTTTCATTTCTTTCTTTGCGAAATGAAGGCCGGCGAACAGTACAGCCGCGAGATAAACTACTAAAATAACTAAATCTACTACGGTAAACCCTTGCATCGTCTCTCTCCTTACAGATATTTTTCTTTCACGTATTTTTTATATAATCTTACAGATATTTAGCTTTTGCGTCGCGAACCATCTTAGCTGCTTCTTCAACGATAGCCATGTCTTCTTCTACTAATGCCGGCAGTGGCTCTCTTACTCCGCCAAGTTCCAGACCTTCGTTGATCTTTAACATAGCTTTGATCACTGCGTACATATTTCCGTGTGCAGAGCACATCTTATAGATAATCTCATCACAAGCATACTGGATTTCTCTTGCTTCTTCCATCTTTCCGGCTCTTACATACTCGTCTAATTTCAGATATAATTCCGGCATAACTCCGTATGTACCACCGATTGCTCCTTCAGCTCCGATGACACGTCCACTCATGAACTGCTCATCTGGTCCGTTGAAGATGATGTAGTCAGGACCTGCTGCCTGTTTGAACATCTGGATATCCTGTACCGGCATAGAAGAGTTCTTAACACCAATTACGTTAGGATTCTTTCTCATCTCTGCGAAAAGTCCCTGTGTAAGAGCTACTCCTGCAAGCTGTGGAATGTTGTAGATTACGAAGTCTGTGTTTGGTGCTGCTGCACTGATGTCATTCCAGTACTGAGCGATTGCATACTCTGGCAGGTGGAAGTAGATCGGTGGGATTGCTGCGATTGCATCAACTCCAAGGCTTTCTGCATGTCTTGCAAGCTCCTGGCTGTCTTTTGTGTTGTTGCATGCAACGTGTGCGATTACTGTAAGCTTTCCTTCTGCTGCTTTCATAACGTTCTCAAGGATGATCTTACGGTCTTCTACGCTCTGGTAGATACATTCTCCTGATGAACCGTTAACGTATACACCTTTTACACCTTTTTCTACGAAGTACTTTGTCAGTGCCTGTACGCCTTCCGGACTTACATTGCCTTCGTTGTCATAACATGCATAGAATGCTGGGATCACGCCTTTGTACTTTTCAAGATTTCTCATTGTTTTTTCTCCTTTTCTTTTTTGATATATTGTTTTATCTTTTTATAATGTTATCAATAAATCCTTTAGGGAATTATCTTTCCATTTCTTCCACAAATGATTTTGTGATCAGCTGTGGTCTTGTGATAATAGAACCGACAACAACGCTGTATGCTCCAAGTTCGATCACGTGTCTTGCTTTTTCCGGTGTGTTGATGTTACCTTCTGCAATGACTCTGTGTTTTGCTTTTGCGACAATCTTTCTTAAGATTTCGAAATCATTTGCCTCGATCTTATCGCCCTTGCTCTGCTCTGTGTAACCAACCATTGTAGTTCCGATGAAGTCAAATCCAAGTTCATCCGCATGCAGTGCTTCTTCCACTGTAGAACAGTCTGCCATGAATAACTGATCCGGATATTTTGCTTTTACTTCTTTAAAGAACTCATCTAATGTCTTTCCGCCAGGTCTCTTTGAAATAGTAGCGTCCATAGCGATGATTTCAGGTTTTACTTCCATCAGTTCTTCGATTTCTTTCATCGTTGGTGTAATGTAGATATCACTGTCATCATAATCTCTTTTTACGATTCCGATGATCGGCAGATCAACCTGTGACTGGATCTCCTTGATATCTTCTTTTGTATTTGCACGAATTCCGCTTGCACCTCCCTGTTTTGCAGCCAGTGCCATTCTTCCCATAATGAATGAAGAATGTAAAGGTTCATTCGATAATGCCTGACAAGAAACGATTAATTTTCCTTTCAGATTTTCTACTTTCTGATTCATTGTTTTGTTCCCTCCTTCGTTCTGCAATCAGTATAATATTGTTCGATTTTATTTTCAAGTGTCTTTGTAGTTGTTGAAAGCTCTTTCATTCTTTTCAATTCCACTCTCCATTTTTCCTTATTTTTCGTCTTTCATTTTGTGCAACTTGCACAATTCCAGGTAGTTTCTTTCCAGTTTTGAAAGTAGTTTCTGTTCTTTCTATTTCACTTGAAAATTCATTTATAATGTATATACTGGTATTCAGAAACAAAAAACAATTGAATAAGGAGAGGTTATTATTATGGTAATTTATAAAGCAAAAGACTATCAGGATATGAGCCGTAAAGCAGCAAACATTATTTCTGCACAGATCATTATGAAACCAAACTGTGTACTTGGACTTGCAACCGGATCTTCACCGGTCGGTACTTATAAACAGCTGATTGAATGGTATAAGAAAGGTGATCTTGATTTTTCTCAGGTTACAAGCGTGAACCTCGATGAATATAAAGGACTCAGTCCGGAAAATGACCAGAGCTACAGATATTTCATGAACACCAATCTTTTCGATCATGTAAATATCGATAAAACACGTACTTTCGTTCCGAACGGACTGGAAGCAGATTCTGACAAAGCCTGCAGTGAATACAATGAGATCATCCGCAAACAGGGCGGCGTAGACCTTCAGCTTCTCGGTCTTGGACACAACGGACACATCGGATTCAACGAGCCAGGTGCTGCTTTTGAAAAAGAGACACACTGTGTAGATCTGACAGAAAGCACGATTGAAGCCAACAAACGTTTCTTCGAATCCGAAGATGATGTTCCAAGACAGGCCTACACAATGGGTATTAAAAATATCATGCAGGCAAAGAAGATCCTCGTAGTCGTAAGCGGAGAAGATAAAGCTGCAATCTTAAAAGAAGTATTATACGGCCCAATTACTCCGGAAGTTCCTGCTTCTATCCTTCAGCTTCACAATGATGTTACGATTGTGGCTGATGCAGCTGCACTTAGCAAAATCAATATGTAGATCACAGGACTTACCACCGGCAAGTTCTGTTGTATACTTTGGTATAAAAAAGCAGGCGTTCTATTGAAAGAATGCCTGCTTTTTTATATCTGTCTTACTGATTTGATTCCGTACTTTTGATGCGTGCGGCTTTTTTTCTGCCTGTAATAACCAGGATTGCTGATACTATCACAATTGTGCCTGCCAGAAGTTGTGATGCCGGAAGTCCAACTTTCGGCAATAAAAGCTGATCTGTTCTGAGGCTTTCGATCCAGAATCTGCCAAGACCGTAGCCTAAGAGATAGATCAGGAAGACCTCTCCATCGAATTTCTTGTGTTTGCGGTATAGCAGCATAATGATCAGCACCATCAGGCACCACATGGATTCATACAGGTATGTCGGGTGAACCTGAATGTACATGACCCCTTTTACGGTCTCTGCATGATTCCACATCTTTGTAGTAATGTCTGAGCTTCTGACTGCATCTACCGGAAGTCTCATTGCAAATAAGCCATTTGTATATTCACCGAATGCTTCTCGGTTAAAAAAATTTCCCCATCTTCCAATCATCTGTCCGGTGATCAGACCAAATCCGCCGGTATCAAATAAAAGAAACGGTGATATTTTTTTTATTTTTGCAAATATGAATACTACAATAATTGCAGTAATTACACCACCGTATATAGCAAGTCCTCCCTCACGGATATTAATGATGCTCTTAATGTCGTCTTTATACATATCCCAGGAGAAGATCACATAATATGCTCTTGCTCCGATAATCGAAAAGATTACTCCGTATATTGCCAGATCATAATAATCCTCTACATTCTGATGTGTGCGCTTTGCTTCCATTACTGCCAGCATGAGTCCCGCCAGGATCCCAATTCCTATGACGATCCCATAATATGCAATATCAAATCCAAATACGGTGATATGATCTCCGACAGATTTTAAATGAATTCCCAGATTCGGAAAATCAATTGTTCTGTGCATTTCTTTTTCCCTTTCCTTTTCCTTTATAGATATGACTTTCCAGATTGGCAGAAAAGCCGGCACATACCATGCCAGCTTTTCTATTTATACATTTTCTTATGTGTTTTCAGCATGTTTAGTATGCTTATACATTGAAACGGAACAGCATGATGTCTCCGTCTTTTACCACATAGTCTTTTCCCTCCAGACGGATCAGACCCTTTTCTTTGGCTGCTGTGTGACTTCCGCATGCGATCAGATCATCATAAGATACAACCTCTGCACGGATGAATCCTCTTTCAAAGTCAGAATGGATCTTTCCGGCTGCCTGAGGTGCCTTTGTTCCTTCTGTGATCGTCCATGCACGGACTTCCGGCTCACCTGCTGTCAGGTAACTGATAAGTCCAAGCAGTTTATAGCTTGCTTTGATCAGTTTTTCCAGACCAGACTCTTTTAATCCAAGATCTTCCAGGAACATCTTCTTCTCATCATCATCCAGTTCTGAAATCTCTGCTTCGATCTCTGCACATACAACGAATACTTCACTCTGCTCTCCCTTGGCATACTCACGAACAGCCTGTACCCCTTCGTTATTAGCCGCATCATCTGCCAGATCGTCTTCAGATACATTTGCTGCATAGATCACTGGTTTGTAAGTCAGAAGATTGTAGCTTTCCAGCCATGCCTGTTCTTCCTCGTCATCTACTTCTTCGAATGTCTTTGCAAGCTTTCCGTCTTCGAGATGTGCTTTAACCTTATTCAGAAGTCCGAGTTCTTTTGCTGCTGATTTATCATTTCTTGCAACTTTGGAAACTTTGGAAATTCTTCTTTCCAGGATTTCAAGATCAGAGAAGATCAGCTCTAAGTTAATTGTCTCGATATCACGAAGTGGATTAATGCTTCCGTCTACGTGTACGATATTGCTGTTCTCAAAGCATCTTACTACATGTACGATTGCATCTACTTCACGGATATTGGCAAGGAACTGGTTTCCAAGTCCTTCTCCTTTTGAAGCACCTTTTACGAGTCCAGCGATATCAACGAATTCAATTGCTGCCGGGATGATTTTTTTTGTGTGATACATCTCTCCCAGTACATTTAATCTTTCATCCGGTACAGTTACAACTCCTACGTTCGGGTCGATGGTACAGAACGGGTAGTTAGCTGATTCTGCTCCGGCCTTTGTAAGTGAGTTAAACAGTGTACTCTTTCCTACGTTTGGTAATCCTACGATTCCTAATTTCATTTTTCTATTTCCTCCTGTGAATCTATCTGTTTTCTCTTTTTGGCACTCTAGGTCTGATAGTCTTGCCGGTAATCATTCTCATTCCGGCACTCTTATATCACAATAAAAAAGTCTTAACACAGTATTTTGTATTATACCATGCTAGGACTTTTTTGTGAATAATTTTGCTTTAAATTCTATTATGAAAATTTTATCTGTCTTTTGTCTCCATCAGGATTACAATCCCTTTCATGAAGCTGATCGTAACTTCATCTTCCTGAAACTGATTGCTTACACACAGACTGTCATAAGGAATCAGGGTATGATTATCAAGCGGATACTTTGCCCCCTTAATACTAAATCCATATACCTCTTCCCCCAACGGGAACACTGAAAAATACGGCCCATATGTTTCACCTTTCTTCAGGTGTGTCTCCCCGCCTCCGATCAGACGGATCTTATTCTGCGTATCCATAATAACGGCATCAATCCCTGCTTTAAATGGAATTGCAAGGCTCTGTACATTAGCCCAGAGATGATCAATTCGCCCTCCGGTCGCTCCAAGGATCAGGATTTCCTTAGCCCCTAGTGTCATCGCAAGTCTTATTGCAATCTCTGTATCCGATGCATCTTTTACCGGATTAAATTCACGAATAGGAACATTCGTCTCATTGCGGTAATAATCACCGATTTCTTTTTTTACACTGTCGAAATCGCCAACAATATAATTCGGCAGTATCTGATGTCTGCAAAGGAACTCCATACCTCTGTCCACACCGATGACATACTGATTCTCTTCTTTTTCAAGAATCGATAATACAAATTCTTCATTCAGTTCCCCACCACTGATGATGATAATCCTCTTACTCATAACTCTTTAGTATCTCCATAAATTTTGCAGTATTTTCTCCGGCATCCCCTCTGAATACAGCGGAGCCGGCAACAATCACATTCGCTCCTGCATCCAGTACTTCTCTTACATTCTCTACATAGACGCCGCCATCTGCCTGAATATCCGTCTCCAGATTTTTTTCATTTAACATCGCACGAATCGCACGAATCTTGTCCAATGACTCTGGAATGAATTTCTGTCCTCCGAATCCAGGATGAACACACATCACCAGAATCATATCCACTTCTTCAAGATACGGTACAACTTCCTTCACATCCGTCTCCGGATTAATAGAAAGTCCTACTTTCATTCCGCATTCGCGGATCTTATTCAGCGTAGCTTTTACATCCTCACAGGCTTCTACATGTACAGTTACAGAATCAGCTCCTGCTTTCTGAAATGCTTCCACATAACGGATTGGCTCCTGAACCATCAGATGTGCATCCATGAATTGCTCTGTAGCATCATGAATCGATGCCATAACCGGCATACCGAATGAAATGCTTGGTACAAACATTCCATCCATGACATCAAAATGAATATATTCCGCTCCATTATCCTCAGTCTTTTTCATTTCCTGACCCAAAACTTTGAAATCCGCCGCCAGTATTGACGGTGCTAATACATAGTTTATCATCAGTACCTCCTCTTATTCTTCAATTCCTCATACATTTCTATATAATTCTGATAACGGATCTTATGAATCTTTCCTTCTTCCAAAGCTTCTTTTACTGCGCATCCCGGCTCATGCACATGATCACATCCATTAAACCGACACATTCCTTCATATTCCCGGAATTCCGGGAATAAATATTTCAATTCTTCTTTTTCATAATCATTGACGTACAATGAGCTAAATCCGGGTGTATCCATGATATAAGAATCCTCATCGATCGCGAATAGTTCCGAATGTCGTGTCGTATGTTTGCCACGCTCAATCTTTGTGCTGATCGCACCGGTCTCCATCTCGGCGTCCGGCTGCAGAATATTGATGATCGAAGATTTTCCTACCCCTGACGGCCCTGCAATTGCCGTCGTCTTTCCTTTTAGCAATTCACGTATTTTTTCAATTCCCCGTTCTTCTTTTGCACTTACGAATACCATTGGATAGCCACATGTTTCGTAGATTTCTTCCAGTTCTTTTATCTGAGGATCTGTTGCAATATCTTCTTTATTAAAGCATAAAACCACCGGAATTTCTTTGCTTTCCATCATGACCAGAAATCTGTCCAATAGATTAAAATGCGGATTCGGTTTTGTGATTGCAAAAACCACCAATGCCTGATCGATGTTAGCCACTGCCGGACGTATCAATTCATTCTGACGAGGCAAGATTTTTACGATATTGCCTTTCTTCTCGGATTCATCCAGAACCTCTATCTCTACATTATCTCCGACCAGAGGTTTTATCTTTTCTTTACGAAATACCCCTTTTGCTTTACATTCATAAACACCGAATTCTACTACATGAACGTAGTAGAATCCGGCAATTCCTTTTATAATTTTTCCCTGCATATCTTTTTACTGATTACCACCGTTATTTCCATCACCGGAATTCTGGCCGTTATTTCCTGAATTTCCGGAATTGTCACCATTATTTCCAGTGTTATTACTATCTTGTGATTTTGATCCAAGACTGATCACATAACTGATTGTTCCTCCTTTGGAAACTGTTCCTGAAGAAGGAGTCATGGAAATAATACATCCTTTTGCATAACTGTCACTGTATTGTGAATCAGATATATTGGTATAAAGTCCTTTTGACGATGCCCAGCTCTTCAGTGCTGATTCCTGTTGACCGACAAAACTCTGTACTTCTATCTTTTCCTCCGGTTTCGGTCCGTTACTTACGGTAATAGAAATACTCGTTCCTGCAGAAGCCTTTGTTCCAGGTTCTACTGTCTGACTGATGACCATTCCTTTTTCTACACTGTCGCTGTAATCATAAGTTACAGTTCCTACATTAAATCCGTAACTCTTGATTGTACTCTGTGCAGTTGCATCTGCCATACCTCTTACATCCGGCACTGTCTTCTTATTGCTTCCCTGACTTACCAGCATCGTAACCGTCGAACCTTTCTCAGCTTTTGTACCGGCTTCCGGTGTTGTACTGATTACTTTTCCACTTTCAACACTGTCATCATACTGGAAGCTTGAAGTTACTTTAAATCCTTCCTCCTCAAGTTCATTCTGTGCCTCTGTCTCACTCATACCACTGACATCCGGTATTGCCTTTTTGCTTCCAACTAGTCCTGAACTTACAACTACTTCAATCTTGGTATGTTTTGATACCTTTTCTCCGGCTTCCGGTGTCTGTTTTGAGATCTTTCCTGCCTTATACTTCTTAGACTCTTTTCTTGTCACAACCTGAATTCCGAGTCCTTTTTTATTCAGCAGTGCCTTTGCATTCTCTTCAGACATACCACGGACATCCGGTACTGTGACCTTGCCTGATTTATCTTCCTCGTCCTGAGTTGTAATTCCACCAAATGATTTAAATACGCCTGCCGCCTTACCAACAGTAAATACAAGGATCAGCACGATGATTGCCACAACTACGATTGTAAGTATCTTCATGATCTTATGCATATGCGGATTGACTTCATCTGCCCCTCTGCCACTTTCATAATTCTCATAATCTTCGTCGTTGTCATCATTTCCATACATGGTATCTGTATCATACTCATCTGTATCATACTCTTCTGTATCATACTCTTCATCATCGTTTCCATTCCGGATATCATCCAGATCTTTGTCTGTCATGATAACGGTATCTGTCATACCACCGATTGGAGGGATCACTACAAAATCCCCATCCGGATCGACCAGTGAATGCTTCAGATCCTGAATCAGGGCCCCTGTACTTTCATATCTTCTCTCTGAACTTTTCTGCGTACATTTCAGAATGATCTGCTCCAGACTGTACGGAATATCCGGTACGAGTTCTGACGGCGGTGTAATCTCCTGCTGCAGATGCTTCATTGCAACTTCTACCGTTGTCTCCCCGTCAAATGGAACCTGACCGGTTACCATTTCGAATAAAGTTATACCAATTGAATAGATATCACTTCTCTGATCACTGAATCCGCCTCTTGCCTGCTCCGGCGACGTATAATGAACCGATCCCATCGCATTCGTACTTACCGTATTGGACGTTATGGCCTTCGCAATTCCAAAATCCGTAACTTTTACCTTTCCGTCCTTGGAAATAATAATATTCTGTGGTTTGATATCGCGATGGATAATTCCCGATGCATGTGCTGCGCCGATACCGCTGCACATCTGAATCGCAATACTGATCGTCTCTTTATGAGAAAGTCTTCCCTTTCTCTCTATATATTCTTTTAATGTAATTCCTTCTACGAGTTCCATAACCATATAGTTAAGGCCACGGTCCTCCCCTACATCATATACATTTACAATATTCGGATGTATCAGTCCGGCTGCTGCCTGTGCCTCCGAACGAAATTTTCTTACGAAATTTTCATCCTCTTTATACTGTTTCTTTAATACCTTAATCGCTACATATCGGTTCAGCATCTGATCCCGGCCTTTATAGACATCTGCCATTCCGCCGGCACCGATCTTACTAAGTACAGCATATCTCTTGCCTAGTACGATTCCATCTTTTACCATACACTCACCTCATCAGCAAGTGGCTCAGCTACGATAACCCCTATATTATCTCTTCCGCCATTGCTATTTGCTTTTTCTATCAACATCTGAACAGCTTCCACTACGTCTCTGGAACCTTTGACAATATTGAACATGTCTTCATCCTCTACCATATTACTGAGGCCATCTGTACACATCAATATCATATCACCCTTTTTCAGACGATATTCATAAATGTCCGGTTCCACATCTTCTTTTACACCAATTGCCCGTGTAATGATGTTCTTATCCGGATGGTTTCTTGCTTCTTCTGCTTTGATTCCACCAAGTCTTACCATCTCTTCTACCAGCGAGTGATCTTTGGAAAGCTGACGAATCTTATCGTTGATCAGGTAAAGTCTGCTGTCTCCCACATTGGCAAAGTACAATGTATTGCCAACAACAGTTGCCACTACCAGTGTCGTTCCCATACCTTCCAGTTTTATATCTCTTGAAGCTGCCTCGATTAATTTATGATTTGCAATACTGACTACGCTCCTTAGAATCTCCTCGGGTTTATCCATCGGTGTCTTCTTCAGTTCATCTTTTAATACATTTACCGTATAACTGGACGCGAAATCTCCCGCCTTATGTCCGCCCATTCCGTCGGCGACCGTAAGGAGATTTGGAAATGGTCCAATCGGTCTGTCTGTCACATATACATAGTCCTGATTGACCTCACGTCTTCTTCCTACATCAGTCATTGCATAAATTTTCATCTGTCTCTCCCTCGCTTTTGGCTGCGTGTCTGCGACGCAACTGTCCACAGGCTCCGTCAATATCAGAGCCTCTTTCCCTTCTTATAGTAACATTAATTCCGTTTTTTTCAAGTTTATTTTTAAATTCCAGGGCATTTTTACGGTCCGGCTTTTTGAAATCTCTTTCCTTGATCGGGTTCACCGGAATCAGATTAAGATGACAATTTCGCCCTTTTAAAATCGTCGTAAGTTCCCGGATATCGTCCGGCTGGTCATTCACTCCGGCTACCAGACTGTACTCGAAAGTAATCCTTCTTCCTGTCTTGTCAAAATAATAATCGCAGGCATCCAGTACTTCCGACAGATCGTATTTATTCGCTACCGGCATCAGTTTCTTACGTTTTTCCTGACTGGAACCGTGAAGTGAAAGTGCCAGTGTGATCTGAAGTCCTTCCTCCGCAAGCCGTCTCATATTCGGAACGATTCCACAGGTAGACGCCGTAATATTTCTCTGACTGATATTCAGTCCGTGCTCATCACTCAACATATGGATAAACTTTACAAAATTATCATAATTATCGAGCGGTTCTCCGGTTCCCATCACAACAACATTCGAAACACGTTCTCCGGTAATCTTCTGGATGTGATAGATCTGCCTTAACATCTCAGACGGCTCCAGGCTTCTTACCAGTCCACCGATCGTTGAAGCACAGAATCTGCACCCCATACGGCAGCCCGCCTGTGAAGAGATACATACGGAATTGCCGTAATTATATTTCATCAGAACACTTTCTACCATATTACCGTCTTCCAGTTCGAATAAGAACTTCTCCGTCGGATCTTCTTTTGATATCTGATGATCGATCATCTTCACTTTGCGGATCTCATAATTTTTTTTCAGTTTCTCACGTAAGGCTTTTGACAGATTCGTCATTTCATCAAAATCATCTGCCAGCTTTACATGAAGCCATTCATAGATCTGTTTGCTCCGGAATGCCTTCTCTCCGATTACAAGCATCTCTTCTTTTAATTCATCATAATTATAGGAACATATATCTTTCTTACTCATGGTTCACCCTTTTTATTATTGCTATGTAGAATCCATCTCCTGTATCTTTACCCGGAATCATCTGTTTGTCTTTCACCAGTTCAAATTCCGGATATTCTTTCAGGAACCATTCTACATTCCCCTCATTCTCTTCTCTGTGTATGGTACAGGTACTATACAGAAGCTTCCCGTCCGGTTTTACATAATCCTTTACCACCGACAGGATCTTCCTCTGTAATTCCACCAAGTCAGCTTCCGTCTTTTCATTCATCTTATAACGCAGATCCGGTTTCTTTCCAAGTACACCAAGTCCGGAACACGGAAGATCTGCGATTACAATATCCGCACTCTTTTTCTTATCCGGATCATACACGGTTGCATCCTGGCATACTGCCTCAATATTGGTAAGGCCGCTTCTTTCGATGTTGTCCCGGAGCAGATCGACTTTATATTCAGTCAAATCTCTTGCTTCCACATGGCCGGTTCCGTTCAGAAGTTCTGCGATATGTATGGATTTTCCACCCGGTGCGGCACACACATCCAGTACCTGGTCTCCTTCTTTCACTTCTGACCATAATGCTACCTGCATAGAGCTTAAATCCTGCACCTGATAAAGTCCTTCGCAGAAGCTTGGAAGTGCGGACAGGTGATCATATCCTGACAGATATAATGCACACGGAATCTCCGGCACTTCACCAACCGTTACACCTTCTTTTTTCAGGATTCCGACCAGATCTTCTTTTTTGATCTTATGTTCATTAAACCGGACTGTTAATGGCTTTTCTTCCAGAAATGCACTTCCGATTGTCTTTACTGTCTCTTCGTCGTATACGTTCAGCCATTGTTTGACCAGCCATTCCGGCAGCGAATACTTCACGGAAAGGTAAGACACCTTATCCTTCTCATCAGGATAGTTAATCTTGTCAAGATTCCTGCTGATATTGCGGAGCACTCCGTTGACGAATCCTTTCAGATTCACGAATCCTCTTTTGCCTGCAAGCTTCACCGCTTCATTACAGATTGCCGAATCCGGTACGCTGTCCATATATTTCATCTGATACACCGAACTTCTTAAGATCGTTCGTATCAACGGTTTCATCTTATTTACTTTTACCTTTGAAAACAGATTAATGATATAGTCGATCTCAATCATGCGTTCCAGGGTTCCATTTACCACTCTTGTGATAAATGCACGTTCTCGTTTGTCCAGATACTGATATTTATCCAGAACATTCTTTATAACAATATGGCTGTACTCACCGTCTCTCGTGATCTGAAGCAGCATGTCCAGCACTAATTCTCTTTCATTTACAGACGCCTGCATACGTCCCCTCCTCTTCCCATAGATATACAATCAGGGAAGCGGTTTATATCCCCTTCCCTTTCGTTAATTAATCGTTTCTTCGATTTCCAGTCAGAAGCAGTATACGCAGAAGCTGCAGAATTGCAGATGCTGCTCCGGCTACATAAGTAAGTGCTGCCGCTGTCAGCACCTTTCTGGTATCTCTGACTTCATCCTCATACAACATGCCTGTATTACCAAGGATCTTTAATGCTCTGTGCGACGCATCAAATTCCACCGGTAATGTCACAATCTGGAATAACACTGCAAGTGAAAATGCAAGGATTCCAAGATTGATGAACAGTGAAGAGGTCGTACTGCTGTTGAAGAAAAATCCAAGGATAATTAACGGCCACGCGATCGAACTTCCGAAATTCGCCACCGGCACCAGGCTGCTTCTTAACTTCAGCGGCACATATCCCGTCGCATGCTGTACTGCATGCCCGCATTCATGCGCTGCTACGCCAAGTGCTGCTACTGATGTAGAATTATACGTTGCATCCGAAAGTCTCAGCGTCTTTGTTCTTGGATCATAATGGTCAGTGAGATTGCCGGAAATATGCTCGATCCGCACATCATACAGTCCTTCCCTGTGAAGGATCTGCTCTGCAGCATCTCTTCCTGTCATACCGGAATGATTCCTTACTCTGGAATATCTGCTGAATGTGGAATTCATCTTCGCAGATGCGATCAGGCAGATCACGACACCAATCAGCACTAATATATACGTTGGATCAAAATACATTGGATAATACATAATTATCAGCCTCCTTGCTCTCTATGACCTGCATTATATATGAAAATTTCCCCAAATAGCAGGTTTTCATACATTTTTAACAATTCTTAATCATTTGTGAAGAAAGTTCACATCCTGTTTCGATCTGATAACCTCGTAAGAAAGCGTCCGCTTCCATTCTCTTCTTTCCAGGGATCTGAAGTACCAGTACTTTCAGAAGTCCGTCTCCTGTCTGTACAGAAAATCCGTCTTTTTCCACTTTCACGATTGTTCCCGGGGTTGCATCGGTATTCTCATCCAGAACTTTTGCTTCCCAGATTTTCATGACTTTACCATTCCAGTCTGTGTAAGCACTCGGCCATGGATTCAGACCCCGGATCAGACATTCGATTGCCTTCGCAGACTTGCTCCAATCGATATCTCCGAGCTTTTTGTCCAGCATTTTCGCATATGCTGTCGGGCTTTCTCCCTGTGTTTCCCACGTTGCAGTCTTATCTTCCAGTGCCTTTAATGTCTCAACACAGAGCTTTGCACCTGCTTTAGCAAGCTTGTCATGAAGGCTTCCGCCTGTCTCATCTTCTGCCAGTGGCACTTCTGTCTTCATGATCATATCTCCCGTATCCAGGCCTTCATTCATCTGCATCGTCGTTACACCGGACACTTTATCCCCGTTGATAACTGCCCACTGAATCGGAGCCGCACCACGGTAACTTGGCAATAAGGACGCATGTACATTGATGCATCCGTATGGTGTCATCTCAAGAATTTCTTTTGGAAGGATCTGTCCGAATGCGATAACGACCATGATATCTGCATTATATTTGCGAAGTTCTTCTACGGCCTGCGCTTCTCTGATCTTCACCGGCTGAAAGACTGGGATTCCATGTGCCAGTGCTGCTTCTTTGACCGGTGTATACTGCATCTTGCCGCCACGTCCCTTCGGCTTATCCGGCTGTGTGACTGCAAGTACGACTTCATGTCCGGCTTCGATCAGTGCTTCCAGTGTTCCGACCGAAAAGTCCGGTGTTCCCATGAATATTACTTTCATGCTATTCTTCCTCCTCATAGTTCACGTCATGTACTTCACCCTCTACCAGTCTGGTATATAACTTACCATCCAGATGGTCGATCTCATGACAGAATGCTCTTGCAAGGAGACCTTCTCCTTCCAGGATCACTTCTTCCATATCTTCATTCAATGCTTTTACTTTCGCATAATTCGGTCTTGTCACGATTCCTGCTTTTCCAGGAAGGCTTAAGCATCCTTCTTCGCCTGTCTGTTCTCCGGATGTCTCCAGGATCACCGGATTGATCAGGACGATCGGTCCTTCTCCGATATCAATGACTACGATACGCTTCAGGATCCCAACCTGTGGTGCCGCAAGCCCTACGCCCATTGCTTCATACATGGTATCTAACATGTCGTTGATCAGTACTTTTGTGCGAAGCGTCATCTTCGTTACTTCTTTACATTCTTTATTCAGAACTTCATCCCCAAATTCTCTGATTGTTCTAAGTGCCATCTCTTTTGTCTCCTTTATCTTTTAAAAAATATTCATCGGATTAAAGTCAAACTGTATCCTCATGTTCGCAAATCCTCTGTTGATCTCGATATAGCGTTCCATATGGTTCTTGATCCGCACAAGCACCTGATATTCCTCACTTTTCAGATATATGACTTTCCGGTAAACGTCATTGACTTTTCCAACCGACGGACTTGCCGGTCCGATTACCTGCACTTCTCCGTCTGCGCTTACCCGGATTGCATATTTCTTCAGATATTCTGCTGCCGTTGTAAGCTTATTTTCATCAGATCCGGTCATCAGGACTGCCATCAGCTGTGATGCCGGCGGATACCCCATCAGATCCCGGTAATTCATCTCTTTTTCATAGAAGCCTTCGTAATCCTGTCTCGCTGCCATCCGGATACTGTAATGATCCGGACTGTAAGTCTGTATTATTACCTCCCCCGGACGTCTGCCTCGTCCCGCACGGCCCGCCGCCTGTGTCAGGAGTTGGAATGTACGTTCTCCGGAACGGTAATCATCCGAATACAGCGACATATCTGCCGCCAGAACACCGACCAGCGTCACATTTGGAAAATCATGTCCTTTTACGATCATCTGTGTCCCGATCATGATATCTGCTTCTTCGTCTGCGAATTTCGCCAGGATTTTCTCATGTCCGCCTTTGTTCTTCGTGGTATCCATGTCCATCCGAAGAACCCTTGCCTGTGGGAATTCCCGCTTCACCAGATCTTCAATCTGCTGTGTTCCCGCCCGGAAACCTCCGATATACGGAGACCCGCACACCGGACAATTCTTAACAGTCTGTGTCTCATACCCACAGTAATGACAGACCATTTTTCCGCCCCGGTGTACCGACAGTGATACATCACAGTGAGGACATTTTACTACATATCCACAGGCTCTGCAAGAAACAAAGCCTGCGTATCCTCTCCGGTTCAGGAATAACATTATCTGTTCCTTCTTCTCCAGCCGGTCCTGCATCAGTACTTTTAACCGGTCACTTAAGATAGAACGGTTCCCATGCTTTAATTCTTCCCGCATATCTGCCACATATACTTCCGGGAGTGCCTGCTTCCCGGTGCGGTTCCTAAGCCTCAGCATCTGATATCTGCCACACTCACACGCATAAAATGCTTCCAGAGACGGAGTTGCCGAACCAAGTACTACACTTGCGCCCTCCATCCGTGCTCTTTCGATTGCCGTCTCTCTTGCATGAAATCTCGGTACCTGTTCACTCTTATAAGTCGGTTCATGTTCTTCATCAATGACGATCAGTCCCAGTCGTTCGAACGGTGTGAACAGAGCCGATCTCGGACCAATCATGATATCGACTTCACCTTTTTTCACACGTTCCATCTGATCATAACGCTCTCCCTGTGACATCCTGGAATTCAGGATAGACACCCGTCCGCCAAATCTTGTGTAGAACCGCATCACGGTCTGATAGGTCAGTGCTATCTCCGGAATCAGTACGATTGCCTGTCTGCCCTCACTTAGGACTTTATCGATCATTTCCATATATACTTCTGTCTTGCCGCTTCCTGTCACCCCGTATAACAGATAAGTCTTACGGATTCCCTGCTCATAATCCTTCGAAAATGTCCGGATTGCCGCCTGTTGTTCTTCTGTATAAATGATTTCTTTTTGCGCTTTCTGCTGATAAATCACCGGGTTACGGTATACTTGTTCCGATTCCAGTGCCAGAACCTTCTGCTCTTCCAGTGCCCTTACCACACTTCTCGTCAGATTCAGCTTATGGATCAGAAAATCATAATCCTGTTCCGGCTGATCCAGAAGTGCCGCCAGAAGTCTGGCTCTTGCTTTCTGATTCTTGTGCAGATACAGTTCCAGCTTTTCTTTTCCCTCTGCTTCCGGCAAAAGAAGCCGTACCTTCTGCTTTTCCTTTGCTTTTTCTTTCTTCTTGATCGGAAGTACCGTCTTCAGTGCCTGGATCATCGTTCCCCCGTAAGATTCCTTCATCCAGGCTGCCAGTGCAACAAGTTTACTTTCAATCGCCACACTTTCTTCGGCAATTTTTAAGACCTCTTTCATCTTCTCCGGTGCATACTCCGCACGTTCGGAGAATCCGGTTACATAGCCTTTGATTTCTTTATTTCCCATGCCGAACGGAACTACAACTTCCATTCCAACCTTAAGCATCCCCTCCAGATGAGAGGGGATGCGGTATTGAAAGACTTTATCTAATTTTTCATGCGTAATATCAACGATAATATCAGCGTACATTTATTTCTTTAATTCCTCTAATACTTCCTTGATCAGAACACGTTCGTCCATATCGTGTTTCACACCCTTGATTTCCTGATATGTCTCATGTCCCTTTCCTGCCAGAATGATGACATCTCCAGGCTGGCCGTGTTCGATCGCATACTTGATTGCTTCTTTTCTGTCACAGATCGTGATGTATTTTCCATCTGTCTTCTTCATTCCTACTACAATGTCATCGATGATCGCCTGTGGTTCTTCAAATCTCGGGTTATCAGATGTGATGATTGTAAAGTCGGATAATTTACCGGATACTTCACCCATCTCGTAACGTCTGGTCTTAGATCTGTTACCGCCGCAACCGAATACGGTCACGATTCTTTCCGGATGATAATCTCTTAATGTATCCAGAAGACTTTCGAGTGCCATGGCATTGTGTGCATAGTCGATCATCAATGTAAAGTCATCAGATACTTTGATCATCTCGATACGGCCTTTGACTCTTGCAACCTTCAGCGCCTTCTTAATATCTTCTACCGGCACACCGAAATGTCTGCATACGGCAATTGCTGTCAGTGAGTTATATACACTGAAGTCTCCGGGAATGTCGATCTCTACATCAAAGTCCATAAGTCCCGCTACATGATACTGTACTCCAAGGTATCCAGGTCTTGAGATGTGCTTTACATCCGTTGCACGAATATCTGCTTTTTCAGAAAATCCAAATGTTTCCACTTTGCATGTTGCGTCTTTGAATATATCTTCGAACCATTTATCATCTACATTACCGATTCCGATCTTACACTGCTTGAATAACAGACTCTTACAATATTTATATTCATTGAAATCTTTGTGCTCATTCGGTCCGATATGATCTTCTCCAAGGTTCGTAAAGATTCCGATCTCAAATGGAATTCCTGCGGTACGATCCAGTTTCAGCCCCTGTGAAGAAACTTCCATAACTACACATTCGCAGCCTTCTTCTACCATCTCTGAAAAATATTTCTGAATGGTATAAGATTCCGGCGTTGTATTATTTGCCGGGATACTCTTATCTCCGATGATTGCCTCAATCGTACCGATCAGTCCGACTTTGATGCCGACTTCTTCCAGAATGGATTTCACCATATAGGTTGTCGTTGTCTTTCCTTTTGTTCCTGTGATACCGATGACTTTCAGCTTCTCTGCCGGATATCCGAAATATGCTGCCGAAGTTAATGCCAGTGCGTAACGGGTATTCTCTACCTTAATGACTGTCAATCCTTCCGGTGCTTCTACATCTTTTTCTACGATCACAGCCGCTGCTCCTTTTTCCGCAACCTGCTGTACATAAGCATGTCCGTCGGAAACTGCTCCGCTGATACATACGAACACACTTCCTTCTGTCACTTTACGGGAATCGTTGATCAGTTCTGTGACTTCAATCTGGTCGTCTCCCTGTACTACTTCATATTCTAAACGTTCCAGTAACTGGGTTAATTTCATCTGATTGCCTCCTATTTTCCTACAATATCATAAGTATACCATCATTTTTCCATGCAGCAAAGGAAAAATTATGTTATAGTAATAGTTAGAATATTTTGAAAAAATAAGAAAAGGGGAATGTAACTTATGAAAGCTTATGAAAGATTACTGAAATATGTCGTTGTCCGTACACCAAGTGACGAAAACAGCGAAACTGTACCATCTTCTGTATGCCAGTTCGATCTTGCAAGACTTCTGGAAGCGGAAATGAAAGATCTTGGACTGACGGATGTTGTTCTGGATGACCAGTGTTATCTGTATGGCAAGCTTCCGGCTACCGCAGGTCTGGAGGACAAACCGGCGATTGGATTCATCGCACATATGGACACTGTATCTGATTACTGTGACCATGATATCAAACCAATCGTTACTGAAAATTATGACGGTGGCGAGCTTAAGCTTGGAACAAGTGATACTGTATTAAGTCCTAAGAACTTCCCACATCTGGAAAGTCTTAAGGGACGTACACTGATCACCTCCGATGGAACAACGGTTCTCGGTGCAGACGACAAAGCCGGAATTGCTGAGATTTTAACTATGATCGAACGTGTACAGGAAGAAAAGATTCCTCACGGACCTCTGTGCGTTGCATTTACACCGGATGAAGAGATCGGTACCGGTGCTTCTCACTTCAACGTAGAACAGTTTGGTGCAGACTATGGATACACACTGGACGGTGATACCGAAGGTGAGATCCAGTACGAGAACTTCAATGCTTGTAAGGCTGATTTTGTGATCAAAGGATTCAACGTGCATCCTGGCTCTTCCAAAGATACCATGATCAATGCAAGTCTTGTAGCTATGGAAATCAACAACGCACTTCCATCTATGGAAACACCTCGCGGAACAGAAGACTATGAAGGATTTTATCATCTGGTAAGTATGTCCGGAGAAGTTGCGGAAGCTGAACTTCATTATATCGTAAGAGACCATGACAAAGATCTCTTTGAAGCGAAGAAAAAGACTTTAAAATTAATCGAGAAAGACATGAATGAAAAATGGGGCGAAGGTACTGTAGCGCTTACAATTTCCGAGCAGTACCGCAACATGGCAGAGATCATTGCTACCTGTATGCACCTGATCGACAATGCGAAAACAGCGTGTGAGAATGCAGATGTGGCACCACTTGTACTTCCGATCCGCGGCGGCACAGACGGCTGTCAGTTAAGCTTCAAGGGATTGCCTTGCCCGAACCTTGGAACAGGCGGACATGCTTATCACGGACCTTATGAACATATTACTGTAGAGGGTATGGATAAGAGTGTGGATGTAGTTACAGAGCTTGTGAAATTGTATGCAATGTAAAGATTTTCTTTTTAAAGCAAGAAGACCTGCCGGTAATCGGCTGGTCTTCTTACTCTTTTATGTCTCTTCTAATTTTTTACTGTCTTATTTTACAATTCAATATCCGGAAGTTCTTCCTTGAATCCTTCTCCTACTACTTCGTTCGATTCTACGATAATAGTGAATGCTTTCGGATCGATGGTATGTACCATCTTCTTAATGGTATACATCTGCTTGTTATTGCAGGCGCACATTACGACATCTTTGTCCTTCTTTGAATAACTTCCGATTCCTTTTAAGATTGTAGATCCTCTTCCTGAGTAAGCGTCAATCTGTTCTGCAATCTCAGCACCTTTGTCGGTTACGATCAGGGTCATCTTACCTTCATCGATACCGTACATGATTCTGTCCATTACCATTGCCATCAGATAAGTAACGACGACACCATAGATCAGGCCGTCTATATCCTTGAATACAAGTGCTGTGCCAAGAATGATCGTACAGATATCAAGGACAAATGTAATAATTCCAAGCGTAATATGTGGTTTTACTTTCTTGATTGCCACACTGATAAAGTCCTGTCCACCTGTTGAAGAACCTCTCATGAAGATCATGGCATATCCGATTCCGCATAATACGCCCATACACAGAGCTGCCAGCAGTCTGCTTCCGTCATAGACCGGAAACAGTGGTGCTACGTAGTCCATCAGTAATGATGAAATGATCATCGATTTCATGGACTTTAAGAAAAATTCTTTTCCTAAAAATTTATAACAGAAGATTGCAACAGGTACATTCAAGATGATGGTTCCGGCACCAACCGGAAGGCCAAATAAGTGATACAGAATGATTGCGATACCGGAAAATCCTGCTACCGGGAAATCTGCATTCAATGCAAAGTTGTAAATACCAACTGCGATGATCATACCTGCTACGATATCCACAAGGATATCAATGAATAATTCTTTCCAATTTACATTTTTCATTTCCATTCCTCCTAGATTTATTTTTTAATCTTTGTGGACATATCTCTCACGACCAATGTCTTTTGATGATGTCCGCTTTATTTATAAACAAACAAAGAAAGCAGCCACAAATTATATGTAAATATAATTCGCAACTGCTCTTATGCTCATAACTATATCAAATTTCATTAGTTTTGTCAAGGATTTTTCCTACCCAGCAATTTCAACACGGTCTTTCCCACTCCTGACTCCTCATTCGTATATTCAGTAATATGCGCTGCCCGTTCTTTCAATTCCCTGGTACCATTCTTCATTGCATAGGATTCTGGGAACTGATCTATCATTGACAGATCATTCCATCCATCCCCGAATACAACCACTTCTTCTGACTTTATATCATAGTATTCTGCAACTTGTTTCAACATAATTCCCTTTTGAGCCTTTGGTGCGGTAACCTCCATATTATCTGCAAATGAAGATAATACGCTAAGTCCTGTCTCTTCAAAAATCTCCTGCTTAAGTCTTTTTATCTTTTCTGTATCTTTACTGAAACATAGTATCTTTCTTATCTTGTATTTCTTTTCAAAAATCTGCTGCCATCCCTCTTCCAGAAAATCTGCATATTTCATCTCTTTCGTAGTCGCATAATCCCCATGATCCGTATTGATCTCGAACTTTATCCCCTCTGCATCCAGTTTTCTGCACACTTTTGCTGCCTTTTCAGGATCCATATCCTCCGCAAATATCAGTCTTCCTTCTTCATCCCGAAATTCTGCCCCATTCATTAATACATATCCACAGTTGATCCCATACTGTTGCATAAGCGGCATTGCACCTCTGTAAGATCTTCCGGTTACCGTCATCCACCTGACTCCCTGTCCCTGCGCGGTCTCTACTGCCTTAGCATTTATCCCGGATACTGACCAGTCATTTTTCAACATTGTTCCATCCAGATCAGTTGCAATCATCTTTATCATAATCTGTTCCTTCCTTCATCAGATACTCCTGGATCGCTTTCAGATTTTCTTCTTTCAACAAGTAATCCACGTATATAATTTTTGTCTTTTTTGGAAACTCTACACCATATACTCTGGAACCCGATATTACCAGATCTACCGGAACCGGATCCAGTCTGTACTCCGCCAGAGACATCTTCTCCAGAATGTGTATCTTTTCACCACAGTAATCTGTAATCTGCCTTGCCATATTATCCGCAAAGCTTTCACCAATGTCACATAAAATAACGGCTTTTAATCTCTGGAAGTCATATGCCTTTAAGTAAATTGCAACATAACAGATCTCATGTACATTGGCTATAAATTGATATTTTTCCTGCAGTATCTGGTTCAGTTCTTCTGCCATCCGCACTTCTCGTTCGTAATATTCCAATACATTTTCCAGTGTCGGATTTGTCTCAAAATATCCCTGTTCTATCCGTTCTATCATCTTTCCGATGTGTACAGACAGTCTCGTGAATAATTCTTCATTATTTCTGTAATCTGTATGATATTTCCGGTCAACTATTTCAAGAAATTCTTTCGTAATCTCTGTATATTCTTCCGGAACTTCATACGTTTTTCCCTGTGTGTACAATATTCTTTTTGCTCTCAGACACTCTGCCATATAACTGCGTTCCTGCTTTGGAATATCATATTCCTTTTTTTCAAGAAATCTGCATATTTCTTCTACACATGGCCAAGTCTCATAATCTCCGGCATCTTCTTCCAGTTCAAATCCTTTTTCTCTCCGCATAAGACTGACAAATATATCCAGGGCAAACCCTTCGATTGCTTTATCTATTAACCGATATCCGTATTGTTGTAATATCGCCGGAAGTGCTTTATATAGTGCAATATAATCTTCATATTTTTCACTTCCAAACAGGAACGTGATCACACGTTCCATCAATATCGCACCATACGTATAATAGTTCATGATCTCCGCCAGGGCATGTCTGCGGATTTTTTCCGGACCCGTAATTCTTGACCCCTTACTGCTTACCTCTATCGTCAGTCCATGGTACCATCTGCATGCATCCTGTATTTCTTTCTTGGTCTGCAGCATTGCTGTTTTAGATACAAATAATTTTTCTGCTGTCCGTTGTATAGAAATCGGGCGCTTTTCAAAAAACAAAGTGGTAAATCCAAATAAAAATCTTTCATCCGGCGTCTCCGGCAATATTACATTCTTACTCTTCCTGATCATACGATCCAGGACCTTCTGTACATTTTGTTTTTCTTCTGCTTTCAGATAATACCCTCCAGTATTAGACGAATAAATTCCAACATTCTCCTGTCTCAGGATTTCATTAATTTCTTTTACTTCGTTTCGCAATGTTCTCTGGCTGATATCTAATTTATCCATCAATTCGGCAGACGACATTCTTTCATGTCCAAGCAACGCCCTGATCAGCTTTATCTTTCTATTATACATTTACTCACCCTGGTTCGTTTCTTATACTTTGATTTTTTATCCGACCGTCAGTTCCATTCTCTGAAAGTTCCGGCCGTCATTACTAACCAATATTGTATATTCCCCTTTTTCTTTTGTCCAGCCTTTTCCCGGTATCCAGCGTTCCAGTGTCTTTTCTTCTATCGGAATAACGATTTCTTTACTCTTTCCCGGCTGTAATTCAATTTTTTTATAAGCCACAAGTTCTTTCACCGGCCTTGCGACCAAAGATTTTTTCTTCCCGATATAAATCTGGACTACCGTTTTTCCTGTCATATTTCCAAGATTTGTCACCTTCACAGGTACCAGGTATTCCTGTTCTTGTCTGACAATTTTTCCATTGACCTGTACATCATATTCCGTGTAACTCAAGCCATATCCAAATGAATACAATGGTTCATTCGGTATATCCAGATACTGTGATTTATATCGTGGTTCCTGCACCAGATCGGCTTTTGGGCGTCCTGTCGGAGCCATATCATAGGACACAGGGATCTGACCGCTTCCATATGGAAAACTCATCGCCAGTTTTCCGGAAGGATTCTTTTCTCCATACAGCAGTGCTGCTGCTGCATTGCCGCCTTCCGTTCCCGGAAACCACATTTCCAGAACTGCATCTGCATATTCTTTCACCTTTCTTAAGTCCAATGGACGTCCATTAAACAGTAATACTACTACCGGAATCTGATGTTCATGAAGTTTTTTCAAAAGGCTGATCTGATGTTCCGGCAGTTCGATCACAGATCTGCTTCCTGCTTCACCGGACCATAGCTCTGGTTCACCAAGTGCCAGTACTACTACATCTCCCGATGCTACAGTCTGTACGATACGGTCTGAATCTTGTTCTGTCACTTCTTCATATGCAGTCTGAATCACTTCCTTTATCCGGCCGCCCTTTAAAATAAGTCCGTCTTTTACTGTTATGGCATCTTCTACGATACCGTCAACCGACCACGGACCCAGAATATTTTTACTTTCTGCATATGGTCCGGTCAGAATAACCGGCGTCTCTTTCGTCAGTGGTAGAATTCCGTTATTTTCCAATAGTACAGCCGACTCTGTGGCCGCATGGAATGCTGCCCTTTTTTTATCCGGACTTCGAAGTTCCCGCATTTCCCGCTCTGGATCAACTCCGCGGTATGGATCTTCAAATAACCCCAGTTCGTTTTTCAAGATCAGGACTTTTTCCACCGCTTCATCTAATATAGCTTCCAGATGTGGAAATTTCTTAACATATACTTCTATGTGTTTTACTATGGCTGCTGTCGCCATCTCAATCTGTACCCCGGATTCCAGAGCAAGTCTTCCGGCCTCTGCTTCCTCTTCTGCTACACCATGCTTGATCAGTTCCAGTACCGCCCCCCAGTCTGAAATCACGGTTCCCTCAAATTCAAGATCTTTTCTTAGTATATCCTGCAAAAGCCATGGATTTGCCGTCGCCGGAATTCCATTCAATGCTTCAAATGCTGCCATTACCAATTTAACTCCTGCATCAATACAAGCCTTGAACGGAGGAAAATATTTATTTCTCAGACGGAATTCTGATACATCGGAAGTATTATAATCTCTTCCCCCTTCTGCCGCACCATATGCTGCAAAATGTTTCACACATGCTGCCAGACGGTCCGGATCCTTCAGATTTTCCCCCTGGTATCCTTCTACCATCGCTTTTCCAAAGTCACAATTTAATTTACTATCTTCCCCAAAGCTTTCCATCACGCGTCCCCATCTCGGATCTCTTACGACATCTACCATCGGGGAAAATGTCACTTGATATCCTGCGGCACTTCCTTCTTTCGCAGATATTCTGGCACATTCCCGGACCATTCCCGGGTCAAATGATCCTGCCATAGCCAACGGTACCGGAAATATTGTCTGATACCCATGTACAATATCCGTCATAAACATCAGCGGAATCTGTAATCTGCTTCTTTCCAGATTCTCCTTCTGGATATTTCTCATAGATACCGCATCAAGTTTTCCCAAGATGCTCCCACACAGCCACTTCTTTTCTTCACTGATCCCAAGCTTTGTCTCTGTTCCGGTCAGCTGACTTCCCTGAATTGCAAAATACCGGGAAGGTAATTGCGTTACCTGCCCGGCTTTTTCTTCAAGAGTCATCTGCCGGATAAGAACTTTTATTTGATTCCTGTCCATTTTACTCTTCCTTATAATTCTGTCTTCATTTTTTATTCTGCTTCTGCAACATCCTGTTTCATTCCGAAGAAATATGTAAGTACAAATGCAACGGCGAATGCAATTACATTTACCAGAATGTAAAGCGGCATCTGTTTATTCAGATATAAGAGCATTCCCGGAATACCAGTGATAGACATTCCTGTTCCTTTCAGTCCGAGAAGTGCTGCGATCCATCCTCCGACGCCACCACCGATACATGCACATACAAAAGGCTGTACCAGTCTTAAGTTTACACCAAATACTGCAGGCTCTGTAATTCCAAGTAATGCAGAGATTGCAGAAGGATAACCTAAGGATTTCATTTTTGTTGATTTTGTTTTTACTGCAACTGCCATTGCTGCTCCTGCCTGTGCTACAATACCGCAAGAACCTACCGGGTTTACCGGATTCCATTTTGTTTTTGCAAGCATCTCAATCTCAACAAGATTCAACGCATGATGTACACCGGTTACAACAATTACCTGGCAAAGTGCTCCCCAGATAAATCCGCCAATTCCGAACGGAAGGCTGAACAATGCAGATACGATACTTACCAGACCTACTTCAACCGAATGGAAAATTGGTCCGACAATAAAAAGTCCCAGGCAAAGTGATACAAGCACTGTAACAAATGGTGTCACGATCAGATCCAGTGCATTGATCACATGATCATGCAGCCATTGTTCAATCTTAGAGCCTAAGAAACCAACAATGAATGCCGGTAATACAGAACTCTGATATCCATTGACTTTAATAAATCCAAAGAAGATCAGTGGTTTTGCATTTCCCTGAGCCACATCCCATGAAGTTGGCAAAATACTGCTTACAAGCATCAATCCAATTACAATACCAAGTACCGGAGATCCACCGAACTTTTTGAATGCAGACCAGCATACCAGTACAGGCAGAAAACCAAACGCTGTATCAGTTAAAATCTGTGTAAATTCCAGGAACTGTTTTGGAATCGCATCTGCTGAAGTTCCAAAGAATGCAAGCAGTGCATCCTGTGTCAGGAATCCCCTCAGTCCCATGAAAAGTCCTGTTGCAACCATTACCGGAATGATCGGAACGAATACATCTGCGAACACACGGATCAACTGCTGTAATTTATTTCCTCGTTTTGCGGCAGCGGCTGCCTGTTCATTCTTAGAGGAACCTTCAATTCCAAGTTTCATTACTTCATCATATACTTTATTTACAATACCTGTTCCAAGAATAATCTGATACTGTCCAGCCGTGAAAAAGCATCCTTTTACAATATCAATTGCTTCTACCTGTTTGTCATCAATGATTTCCCTGTTTTTTACAATCAGGCGTAATCTTGTCGCACAGTGCGCAACAGAAATGATATTCTCAGGTCCACCGACAACTTCGATGATCTGCTGTGCAACTGCTTTATAATCTGTCTCTTTTGCCATCATTCTTCCTCCAATAACCATGTTTTCACTTTTATCTGCAGTTCAGAATTCATATGGATCAACGTATCCTCTGTGAAATACGACTTCATAGTCAGTACTTTTTCACCCTGATTCAGGAATATCTCTGCCGTAGACTGATCCAGATAGATTCTGAAATCTTCCAGTTTATCCAGATGGATCTCTTTCTCATCATATCCTTCTCCATTCCACTTCTTTCTGAAAACAAGCAGATTTCCCGATTCTTTCTTATATAAGAACTTGATCACCTTACCAAAATCAAATGTGATCGTCTGATTTTCCAGACCCTCTGCCAATATCTCCATGCACTTTGAGTGTCTGTCGATTGCAATCTCTCCGGTTCCACAAATGCTTTCTTCGTTCTTTCTCAGATGTTTTAATTCTTCTGCCGGCTTCTGATACAGCCGGTCGTTCTTCACATATACTTCCCGCGGTATCGTAAGCACATGCAGCCATCCTTCTTTTACGGTCGGCTGACTCATCTGATATTCAATCTCTCCTGCTCCGATCCATCCCATCAAAAGGCGTCGTCCACTTTCATCAGTAAATGTCTGTGGCGCATAGAAATCGAATCCCTCATCCAGAAGTACACCTGTGTCTTCACTTATATGGAATCTTCCCTGTTCATAATCCATTATTCCGGCAAATACCATCCCTTTGCATCCGTCTTCTTTCTGACGGCTCACAATAAGGAATTGTCTTTCTCCCATGTCTGCCAGATCCGGGCATTCACACATATACCCCCAATCCATGGAAGAATCCAGCATATTACCTTTCCACTGCCATTTTTTCAAATCATCCGAAACAAATAAAGCTACATTTCCTTTCAGCTCTTTTGTCTGTGCTCCGACAACCATCCACCAGCGGCCATTCTTCTTCCATACTTTTGGATCTCTGAAATGTGGTGTATAGCCTTCCGGAAGATATACCACAGGCCCTTCCTTATGAAAGTTCACTCCATCCGAAGAACTTGCCAGACACTGATAAGTTTCCCTGCCGCCTTCGGAATCTCTCACATTTCCTGTGTAAAACAGATAATAGCTGTCTCCTTCTGTAATTCCAGAACCAGAATAACATCCATTCTTTTCATACCACTCTTCCGGTTTCAGCCCACATCCCTGATCCGACCAGTGAATCAGATCTTCTGACACGCAATGCCGCCAGATCTTATTTCCCTGCGGTACAACATCCGGAAGCCATTGATAAAATACATGATACTTTCCCTGAAACTGTGCCAGACCATTTGGATCATTCAAAAATCCATGTTTCGGTGAGATATGATAATTTGGTCTCATTCCCATATTCTTGCTCCTTTCTGATCTGCATCGATCTGATATCGTTATACTACCCCACTTTTCATTCGAAAAAAAGCCGTGTTTTTGCCATGCGGTTGTGCAAAAATGTGAACGCTTCCCTTCTTGTCCTTCCGCAGGAAAGCATTTAAACTCTTAGTAGCAGAAAGGACACAAAGGTATATATTTATGAACATTTTAAGAAAAGGATTTATCTACGGCGGTGACTACAACCCGGAACAATGGCTGGACCGCCCGGATATATTAGAAAAAGATATTGTACTTATGAAAAAAGCCCGGATCAATACGGTAACTTTGGGAGTATTTTCCTGGTCCGTACTGGAGCCAGAGGAAGACCATTATCATTTTCAATGGCTGATTGATACGATTAATCGTCTATACGAAAACGGGATTCAAGTCATTCTCGCAACTCCGTCCGGAGCACGCCCACGCTGGCTTGCCGAAAAATATCCAGAAGTTCTCCGGGTCCGCGAAGACCGAGTCCGTTACCACTACGGCGAAAGACATAACCATTGTTATACTTCTCCTGTTTACAGAGAAAAGGTACGGAAAATCAACCGGAAACTCGCGGAAACGTTTCGGAATCACCCTGCCGTTATCATGTGGCACATTTCCAATGAATACCGCGACGAGTGTCACTGTCCATTGTGTCAGAAGGCATTTCGTGTCTGGTTAAAAAAGAAATATCATACAATAGATGCTTTAAATCACGCCTGGTGGACTACCTTCTGGAGTCACACTTACAATTCATTTGACCAGATAGAAAGTCCGTCTTCCATCGGCGACAAAGGACTTCATGGCCTGAATCTCGACTGGAAACGTTTCGTCACAGAACAGACTACAGATTTTATGTGTCACGAAATCACTGCTCTTCGTGATGCCGGTGCCATGCAGCCGACGGTCGTGAATTTTATGGATGATTATAAAGGACTGAATTATTACCGGCTTGCCCAGCACGTAGACTATATCTCCTGGGACAGCTATCCGGCCTGGCATAAAGATTCCGATATCCATACCGCATACGATACCGCCTTCCAGCATGATCTGATGCGAAGTATGAAGCAGCAGCCATTCCTTCTTATGGAATCCTGCCCAGCAAGTCCAAACTGGCAGAAAGTAAGTAAAGCCAAACATCCGGGGCTTCTTATGAATGCAAGCCTGCAGGCAATTGCACATGGTTCAGACAGCGCACAATTCTTTCAGATCCGCGCAAGCCGCGGAAGTTTTGAAAAGTTCCACGGTGCCGTGATAGATCATTACGGCGGAGATGACACCCGCATTTTCCGCGAGGTAACAGATACCGGTATCGCATTACAAACTTTAACCGCTGCCGACGTCCCGGCCTCTTCCGTGCATGCACCTGCTGCCGTTCTCTATGATATGGAAAGCCGCTGGGCTATGGAAGATGCCAAAGGGCCAAGAAATGAGGGACTTTTTTATCATGAAGCTGCTCTGAAATCTTATCAGGCATTCCGTAAGAACGGCCTGAACACCGATATTATCAACATGGATCAGGATCTGACCGGCTATCAGATCATTGCTGCTCCCATGCTTTATATGTTCCGTTCTGGCATTGAACAAAAATTAAGAACATTTGTACAAAACGGCGGCATTCTTATCATGACTTACTGGAGCGGCATCGTAAATGAAACCGATCTCTGCCACCTTGGCGGAACCCCGCATCATCTTATCGATGTACTTGGTATCCGCAGTGAAGAGATCGATGGATTATATGATAATCAATGTAACCATATGGTTCCTGCCAGCAATAATTTTATGACATTGCCTGCCACCTATCTCTGTACACATCTGTGTGATCTTGTACAATTAAAAGGCGCTGTTCCTCTTATGCAGTATGCCGATAATTTCTATGCCGGGTACCCTGCATTAACTGTTCACAAATATGGAGATGGCCTTGCTTTTTATCTTTGTGCAGACGCCGAAGATACGTTTTATTATGATTTTTACAGACAGATCATCCAGGAACAGGAGCTCCCGGTCATCATGGATCACATTCCAGAAGGCATTGAGGTATCCAGCAGAAGCAGCGGCCGCCAGGAATTCATCTTTGCCCAAAACTATACCGATTCACCAATCCCATTCACACTGCCCGGGCATGCACAGATCTTGTTTGGGAAATACGATGGAACGATCAAAGAATACAGCACACTTATTTATCAGATGGAGGTAAAATCATGAGTTTATTTAAAAGAAAATCAAAAGACACCGGAAACGATGTATACGCATTTATATCAGGAAATACAATTCCGATCACAGAAGTAAATGATCCTGTATTTTCTGCAAAAACATTAGGTGACGGGCTTGCAATCATTCCTTCCGGGGAACTTATCTGTGCACCTTGCGCCGGAACTATCTCTATGGTTGCCGAAGGGTCAAATCATGCGGTCGGCATGACATTAGCAAACGGAGCTGAAATTCTGATCCACGTCGGATTAGATACCGTGAGTCTGAATGGTAAAGGCTTCAAAATCCTTGTAAAAGAGGGACAGAAAGTAAAACCAGGAACAAAACTTTTAAAATTTGATAAATCATTTATTGAATCAGAGGGATTTGACACGGCATGCGTCTTTGTTCTTACGAATTGCGAAGACTTCCCGGATGTCAGATTCTTTACCGGGCAGGATGTTGTTCAGAACGAAACTGTTATCTGTAGTTTTTAAAATAAATACGGGGATGGGATTGCTACCATCCTTTTTTCACAATCCCATCCCCGTATTTTCCTTCTAATTTCTTTAATGCCTCTTTTAAGTTTTTCTTTTTCTTCCTCATCTCTTCGGATTCGAACTTCATATCGAACAGACTCAACTGCTCCGGTTCGCTTTCTTCCGATAACTTGGACGTCCGGATTCCAAGAAGTCTGATAGGTTCCCCGCTCCACAATTCGCGGAACAGTTCGATAGATGCCTGATAAATATCCTGATCCTGGTTCGTCTGTCTCTCCATCTGTTTCTGATGAGACACCTGATTAAAAGTGTGGTACTTAATTTCTACGCTCACCATTCCGGCTTTTTGTCCGGCTTTTCTCAACCGTCGTCCCACACTTACAGCCAGATCTTTCAATACCGGCAATGCCTCTGCTTCTGTTATCAGATCTTTGGGAAGTGTCGTGGAATTGCCGACTCCTTTTGCCTCTGCACGGACACTTTCCACTTCCGAATCATCCAGCCCGTTGGCAAATTCCCATAGCTTTCTTCCATGGCTTTTCAAATGCAGTTCCAAAATTGCCGGATCCGTATTCGCCAGATCTCCGATCGTATAGATTTCAAGCTTCTTCATCGTCTCTACACTGGAACGGCCTGCCATGAATAATTCTCCGATCGGCAGCGGCCACATTTTCGCCGGGACTTCTTCTGGGAATAAGGTATGCACTTTATTTGGTTTTTCAAAGTCAGATGCCATCTTTGCCAGGACTTTTCTGGAAGATATCCCCACATTCACCGTGAATCCGAACCTTTTATACACCTCATCTTTGATTTCAGACGCACCTTCCACCGGAGATGTGAACCGGTCCGCAATCTCTGTAAAATCCATATAACATTCATCCACACTGACCTGTTCTATATGTGTCGTGTAAGTACGTAAAAATTCCATCAGCTTTCTGCTATATTCACGGTACATCTGATGATCCGGCAGATAGGTCTTAAGATTCGGACACTTACGAAAGGCATTCGCAACAGGTTCCCCCGTACGAATGCCATATTTTTTTGCCGAAATGGATTTGGCCAGTACGATACCGTGGCGGGACTTCTGGTCTCCGCCAATGATCGCAGGTATCGTCCGGATATCCACCCCGGCTCCGTTTTTCAATTGTTCTACTGCTGTCCAGCTAAGATAAGCTGAATTGACATCTATGTGAAATATTATTCGCACACGCTCTGACTCCTTGCCACAAGCTTACCGTCTTCTACGTCTATGATGATCGTATCCTGTGCTCCAACGTCACCTTGCAGCATCAGTTTTGCTGCCAGTGTATCGACATGTTTCTGGAGGAATCTCTTCAGTGGTCTTGCACCATAGTTCGGATCGTATCCTCCGTCTACGACATATTTCTTCGCATCTTCGGTCAGGAAGATTGAAATCTCACGATCAGCCAGACGTTTGTTGACATCAGCTACTAATAAGTCAATAATGTCATAAATATTGTCTTTCGTCAATGGTTTGAACATGATCGTCTCATCCAGACGGTTCAGGAACTCTGGTCTGAAGTGTGCTCTTAAGTCTTCCATTACCGCATTCTGGCTCTCCTGGCTGATGTTGCCATTTTCGTCCATACCATCCAGCAGATACTGAGATCCAATATTGGATGTCATGATCAGGATCGTATTCTTAAAGTCCACGGTACGTCCCTGTGAATCGGTGATACGTCCGTCATCTAATACCTGTAACAAGATATTGAATACATCCGGATGTGCCTTTTCTACCTCATCAAACAGTACAACCGAATAAGGTCTTCTTCTGACTGCCTCGGTAAGCTGACCGCCTTCATCGTATCCAACATATCCCGGAGGCGCTCCGATCAGACGTGACACAGAATATTTCTCCATGTACTCACTCATATCGATACGTACCATGTTGTTCTCATCGTCGAACAGATTCTCTGCCAGTGCTTTGGCAAGCTCTGTCTTACCTACACCGGTAGGTCCAAGGAACAGGAACGAACCGATTGGTTTGGTCGGGTCTTTGATTCCTGCTTTGGAACGGATGATGGCTTCTGTTACCAGTTCTACCGCTTCATCCTGTCCGATGACTCTCTTATGCAGTTCATCACCTAAATGTAAAGTCTTGCTTCGTTCGCTTTCATTTAACTTGGCAACCGGAATTCCTGTCCAGCGAGATACGATTCTTCCGATCTCTTCGTCATTGACACTTTCGTGTACGAGAGACAGATCTTCGTCTTTTACCTTTGCTTCTTCCTCTTCTAACTGTTTCTGAAGCTGTGGCAGTTTGCCATACTGAAGTTCTGCTGCCTTCTCCAGATCATAGGAATGCTGTGCTCTTTCGATGTCTTTATTGACCTGCTCAATCTCTTCACGTAGTTTCTGTACACGTTCGACACCGACTTTTTCATTGTCCCACTGTGCTTTCTTACCGGCAAATTCATCTCTAAGCTCTGCCAGTTCCTGCTGTAAGTGTTCCAGACGTTCTTTACTTAACCGGTCATCTTCTTTCTTAAGAGCCGTCTCTTCAATCTCCATCTGCATGATCTTACGGTTCAGCTCATCCATCTCTGCCGGCATAGAATCCAGTTCTGTCTTAACCAATGCACACGCCTCATCTACAAGGTCGATAGCTTTATCCGGAAGGAAACGGTCGGAAATGTAACGGTCAGATAATGTTGCGGCTGCTACCAGGGCACCATCTGTGATCTTCACACCATGGAATACTTCATAACGCTCTTTCAATCCACGAAGGATAGAAATGGTATCTTCAACGGTGGGTTCTTCTACCATAACCGGCTGGAAACGTCTCTCAAGTGCGGCATCCTTTTCAATATACTGACGGTATTCATCCAGTGTCGTTGCACCGATACAGTGGAGTTCACCTCTTGCCAGCATAGGTTTTAACATATTGCCGGCATCCATGGCTCCGTCTGTCTTACCTGCTCCGACAATGGTGTGTAACTCATCGATGAACAGAATAATCCTTCCGTCACTGTTCTTGACTTCTTCGAGTACTGCTTTCAGACGTTCCTCGAATTCACCACGATATTTGGCACCTGCTACCAGAGCACCCATATCCAAGGAGAAGATTGTCTTCTCTTTCAGTCCTTCCGGTACATCACCGCGTACAATACGCTGTGCAAGACCTTCTACAACTGCTGTCTTACCTACACCAGGTTCACCAATCAGGACCGGGTTGTTCTTCGTTTTACGGGAAAGGATTCTGACCACATTACGGATCTCGGAATCACGTCCGATAACCGGATCCATCTTCTGTTCTCTTGCTCTTTCTACCAGATCGGTACCATATTTGTTCAATGTATCATAGGTATCTTCCGGGTTATCGCTGGTCACTCTCTGATTACCTCTGACGGTTGATAATGCCTGTAAAAATCCTTCTCTCGAAATTCCCACTTCACGGAAAAGTGCCTTCATATCTTTACTTGCATATTTCATCATTGCCAGGAAAAGATGTTCTACAGATACATATTCATCTCCCATAGCTTTTGCTTCGTCTTCACCGTGTACCAGTGCATTGTTCAGATCCTGTCCGACATACTGCTGTCCGCCCTGGACTTTCGGACGTTTCTGAATGGCTTCTTCTACTCTGTTAATGATGAGGTTCTTATCAAGCCCCATCTTTTCCATCAGTTTCGCGATCAGGCTATCATCCTGTGTCAGTAACGCATAGAGCAGATGCTCCTGTGCAATCTCTTGGTTGCCATAGTCCATTGCAATACGTTCACAGTTCTGAACAGCCTGCAGTGATTTCTGTGTAAATTTATTTATATTCATATAGACAACCTCCTTTTCACTCTTGTTCTATTTGCAATATAACATTACATCGTTTTATTAGCACTGTCAACCCTCGAGTGCTAATTTTGTTGTATTTTTTTGCCACAGAAGGATTGCTCCCACCGTGGCAACGGTTCTTACCTTATTTAATTATCCCTCAATGGAAATATAATTTTTCTTTTCTTCCACTGGTTTTGCTTCCTCTTTCGGAACACTGAAGGAGAGGATTCCGTTCTCGTATTTCGGATGTACATCCTCTACGGTTACGTGTTTTCCTACATAGAAGCTTCTGCTCATGCTGCCTGCATAACGCTCTTTTCTGATGTAGTTACCTTTCTTGTCTTCCTCGTCTTTATCCAGTCCTTTGGCTGCGCTGATGGTAAGCACTCCATCATTCAGCTCCATCTGAATCTCATCTTTCTTAAATCCCGGAAGATCCATATCTACTTCATAACCTTTCTCGGTTTCTTTTACATCTGTCTTCATTAAATTCTTTGCATGTTTTCCATACAGTTCTTTGTCTACATCCGGAAATGCAGGTAATCTGAAATCGTTCATAAAATCATCAAATAAATTTTCTCCCAAAATACTAGGCATCATCATAAGTCATTTCTCCTTCCAAATGTTTAAAATGTATTGTTAGCATCATCGGATAATTCCTGGATGTTGTTTGCTGGAACTTCTGGAGTTTCGATTCGGAATCATATCTTTGATTCTTTATCTTTCTTCCTTTGTTCTATTTGTACTATAACATACTTTGTTAGCACTGTCTAGAGGCGAGTGCTAATTTTTTGATTTTTTTTTGCAAAACTTTTCAATGTTATACTCCAAAATGTAACATTTACGCTCGCAAATACTGCATCTATAAAATAATAATTTTTCTGTTGAGAAATTTAATGTCTAAAAAACTATGGAATCAGAAATAATCATGTTCAAAAAATGTTACTCCAACTAGTAAATTTTACAGATGCACAACTCCGTGGTATCTGGAACTGTCTACAAACTACCTACAATGAATTACTCAGCAAATCCTATCAAAAAAAAGGAAAAAAGCCTACCATTATCCGTAGAATACTCCACAGATAATAGTAGGCTTGACTCACTCATTAACAGTTACCTGCATTACCGTTACAGCCATGCTTATCTTCACCACAATGATGTTCTCCGCAGGAATGCTCGTGTTCATGATGGGTGCAATGCACTTCCGGATTATAGTTCAGGTTTCCGGCTATATAATTTTCTGTCTACAAAATTTCCTTTTCTTTTTGACATTATATTGCCGATAACAAGCTTAAGCTGCTTTTTGCCGTCACTCAGCCATTTATCAACTCTATTCTTATTCGTAAGGTCAAATACCGGTGTCCATGTATCCGGCATAATCACACTATAGTAGGCATCAAAGTTCTGCCCATTATGAGCCATAATCTTCTTCGCCATACTGCCAGCCTCACCTGTCGTTGCTCCATAGCTGGTAAGGAAAAATGTATATCCACAATTTTCAATTCTGAGCTTTCCCAGATATTCTGCAACAATCCGTGGAAGACGCCAGAAATAAGTCGGTACCACCATTCCAAATATTTTTTCATTGGAGAAACAATACTTATCCTCACAGATGCAGTCTACGATAGACATACATTTTTCATCTGTTTTCTCCGCAATCTGTTCTGCAATATATTTCCCGTTTCCTGTTGCACTGAAATACAAAATCATTTTCTGTGAGCCTCCCTTTCGACACTGCCAAGCAAAAAGCAAACCGCCTGTAATGCTTCCTCTTTGCTTAATTGCTCCTTCGCCAAAAACATTTTTCCATATCCATGTCTTTCATAATTGCAATCCAGCAATAATCCATCAGATCATAAATGTCATCAAAATAATCATAAAATGTTGACCTTGGATATGTCCTTTAACCGTGCAGGATCATGGCATTAATCGAAAAAGCCCAAAAGACTATACATTCAAATTATGACGAAAAAGATCAAAATCATACTGTAGGGGCCGCCATACTATGTGAAAGTGGGAACATCTATGTCGGTGTTAATGACAGGAAGCCAGAAAAAATCAAAGCAAAATATCTGCTGCCTTTTGCTTATAATACGGAAAACTAGAAGCAATTATACGATATTAATACGTTTTCCCACCAATACCGCCGCAACCGGCATCACCACTACACAGGCGATCGCACCAAATATCATTGATACACAATTCTGGAACAATATTTTCGAATTTAATAATGTTTCCAGTGTATAATCCTGCATCTTCAGATAAGAAAATAATAATAGTGATTCTCCAAGATACGCAAATAGCAATGTATTCACCGTTGTCCCGATTACTTCTCTTCCGATCTGCATTCCACTTTCTACAAGTTCTGTCAGTTTCATCTCCGGTTTGTGAATACTGATCTCGTAAACGGAAGTGGTAACCGTAAGTGCCATATCTAACACAGCACCTAACGTGCTGAGTATGATCACAGCTGTCGCAACATTTCTCATATTAATATCCAGATTCATATTGTAATATAATACATCATCTTCCGCAGCCTGTATTTCATTCAGTCCTCCTGCCTCACTTCTCCACACCACCATATAGATAAAGAAGAACAAGACCGCCATTGTAATCAATACGGCTGTAAATGCACTCTTCGTCTTTTCATTGGTACCATTTTGATAAAATAATGTGACACATGAAATGATGATTCCTACTCCGACCGTAACCAGAAGTACCGGCGCTCCCGCTGCCATCAGCCAGATAGCCAGGCTAAGCAGCAGCATATTTCCAACCAGTGATATCAATGATATCACACCTCTGTCCCCGCCAATAATCATGATCAAAAATAACAGGATGAATCCCAGTATCATCAACATATCTTCTTCACCTTTCTTATCGTTAATTTCATCATCACAGATGTGATCAGGATAGATACTGGTATTGCCAGTACAATTCCAATACTCTCTATGAAAAATCTGCATAATTCACACGGAATATGTAATTTGATGATCGTCATAAACCGGACACTGTTATTCATCCTGATCACACACATCGGAATCAGGCCACAGCCAAACACGAACAACAATACATTGATCATCGTTCCCATAATATCATATCCAATCTCTCTTCCGGACCGGAATAACTCCCGGAATGTAACTTCTGGCCGCTTCGTAACAATTTCACTCAAAGCTGCCGCAATTGCCACTGCAACATCCATGATTGCTCCAAGTCCGGATAACAGGATCTCCGCATGAAAAATCTCATCCGGATTATCAATGCTACCCAAATATTCCATCGTAGAATAATCCAGTTCTGCGGTATGACTGATCACTACCTCAAATATTCCCATGATCATTGCCAGTATACATAGTGTTGACAATAAGGCCGCCCATGTTTTCCTGTGAAGTCCATTTAATCCGATCAATGTAGCAATTGCAAAGAAGAGTACCATTTTATTACAGATTGCTACAACATCCGCATCATCACCGCTTTTTAAAAATCCTACTGAAAATATCACAATATTGATTCCAACCGTTATAATCGTGAGCACGCCTTTCTTTCCTGCGATTGTCATCAGTGCAAATATTAAAAGTCCAAGCAAAACAACAAGTTCTGTATCTCTTTTTACGCTCTGTATGCTGGATCCCACATTACTTTCAGACCCGTTCAGCAATACTTTATCCCCTTTGTGATATTTCTGTTTTAACATTCCTGTATAGGTATATTCGTTAGAAAAATCAACGATTTTCCCCTTATTCGTTCCATTTAATATCACACCCCGGATTTTTTGCTTATATTTGATTTCCTGTGTTCCGCGGGTGCTTTTATTCTCTCCTGCTATGCTTGTCTCTACTTTTGTAAGTTTTGCAATTGGTGTCTGATACAGCCATGCATCATTCATGACAAATATAACTGCAATCAGATATATCAGACCAAATACTCCATATAATTTTGCTCTTTTGCTTTTCTTTACATATTCCGTTATCTTCGTTGCAACCTGTTTCATTCTTATCATCTTTTCATTTTTTATTTTACCTGCATCTCTGTCTCATCTTTGGGATATTCATCCGGATATACATGTGACACATCTCCCCAGACAAACTCCAGTCCCTGTGAACAGCAGGCCAGTGCATCTTTTATAATGCTATAATGATAGTATGTTCCAGTTTTTTCGTTTTGTCCAGTATAATATAAGCCATCGATGCAAAGTGTCTTTCCAATATATTTATCTGGTTCTACCATCAGCTGATAAAAAGCAGCATAGACCATATCTTTATTCATATTTGTAAGGTCATAATCAACATCACTGCCTGGTGTCTGTTGCCCTCCCTGTTCCTTCGATTCCTGGCTGTTCTCTTCCTGCTGTTTTTTCGTTTCTTTACGTTTTGTATTCTGAGTTTCTTTTTTTTCTGTCTTTTCCTTTACGATTTTATCCACGGAAGAGCCTATAGTAATCTTCTTGCTTTCTTTTTTTACACATCCAGCTATATTTATCATGCAAAAGAGCATACAAACGCCAAGAATAATCCATTTTTTTCTTCTCATATCATCTTCTCCCCATCATCCGTCCTGCTACACAACTGATAAAGAATGCTGCCATATCTGCAGCCACGATAGTCGAACCAACCGGTGTTCCGGCAAGTATGGATAACAAAATTCCTATAACCGCACAGATAACGGACAATATCACCGAGCACAAAGTTACACAAAAAAAGTCTTAAACACACGCACAGACAGGACAGTCTTCTCCTGTGCATTTATGATTTTCTTCTTTGACAATATAGAAAAGAGAAGCCAATGTCACGAATATAAAGATGATGCTAAACCATGCTGCAAGATGTTTTCTTTTTTCCGTAGTCATATCCTTCTCCTTTCTCATTAACGTTCTTATTTTGGTTTAAGTGTTTTTTCTACACTCATTACAGATTCCATAGAAGACAGTACGTTTGGGATCTAATTGAAAATCATGATGTTCTGTCATGTGTCTGCTCAGGCATTCAATCTCATCACATTGAATATGAATCAGTTTTCCACATTTTTCACACTTGCAATGATAGCAGCTCTCATAATCGGATGTCTCACTCTCTCCTATGTACTCAAAGCAGGCACTGTTTGTACCTTCTACCACATATTTCTCAACCAAACCATCTTTTACCATCTTTTCCAGCTGCCGGTATATTGTTGTCGTTCCGACTGCAATTTCACGGTCTTTGAAGTATTCTCTGATTTCCTGTACAGTAACATGCTGTCCCTGCACGGATTGCAGAAAAGTATGTTACTCAGTCATCTGTTTTATCTTATATCTGGCTTTTGCCATTTTGACCTCTCCTTTTCAATTTGGAAATCATTTTTAAATTATCTTCATTAGCCCCGGATACTTTTCTGTCCCCACAGATCTATCTGCACTCCATAATAACCGCTTCACATCTGCCATATCCAAGCTGTGAACTGTTCAGACACAACGTGTAATTGCTGGCCTTTCCCCACTTCTGCCCGGTATAAAAGTTATAATTTGTCATGCGCCTTTTATCTGTATCTGCTATCAGCTTTACAGCCTCCTGCTCACTGACATGATATAACCTGCTGATACGCTGTATCTTTTCCGGCATATCTCCATGAATAAACACATTCAGCACATCATCCCTGTCTTTCAGTATAAAATCTGCATTTCTTCCTATAATAACGCAAGATTCCTTATCCGCAAGTTCCAGAATCACCTTCCTCTGTGCTTCATATACCATATCTTCCAAAGATTTTCCCGTGATATCCCGTCCGGCAAATGCATAGGCAAACAGTCCTTTCTTTGGCGATAATTCGGCACTTTCCTGAATATAATCCGGTGACAGTCCTGATTCTTCCGCTATCTGATTGATGATATTTTTATCGTAATAAGCAATTCCCAGCTTCTTTGCCACTTCCTCGCCGATGAAACGTCCGCCGCTTCCAAATTCTCTGCTGATCGTAATGATTCGTTTTACCATTCCTGTTTCCTCCTTACTTTAAAACCTTGTTTTTTCTGATTCTCTTTAAGAATACATATCCCACCAGACATGCAATCACTTCCGTGATCGGGAATGCCCACCAGATTAATGCAACTCCCATCTGACCATTTCTGGCAAATATAGAAAAAATTCCAGCCAGTGGTAAGATAATTACAAGCTGTCTCAGAAGTGAGATAACCAGTGATTCCATACCACTGTTCACTGCCTGATAGATTCCCTGATAAGCAACATTAATTCCTGCAAACAAGAAACTTAAAGAAATGACTCTCATTGCACTGATAAAATATGCTCTCGACTGTCCGGCATTAAACAGCGTCGCAAATGCCCCTGGGAAAATCTCTGTGATTGCAATACCCAGAATCATCAATGCAACCGTATAGATCAGACCATATTTGATTCCATCCTGGATTCTCTTCTTGCTTCTCATTCCATAAGCAAATGCAATGATCGGTGTGATTGCATCTCTGAGTCCAAATGCGAGGAACAGCACAAACTGTTGAACCTTATAGAATAATCCATAAGCTGTCTGTGCAGATGGATTGAATTTCAGAATCAGATTCATTACATATACCATAATAGACATCAATGCCTGTGCAATGATGGCCGGAAGGCCAATCGCATAGATTTCTTTTATAATGCCTGCATCCGGCTTCATGTATTTCACATCATGCTCAAATTCTTTATTCAGCTTTATCTGGAAAACAAGCAGTAAAACTGCAGATGCTATCTGACCAATTACTGTCGCATAAGCTGCACCTTTTACTCCCATTTCCGGAACCGGACCGATACCATAGATCATAATTGGATCAAGAATGATATTTACAACAGCTCCGACTACCTGTCCGATTGTGGAATAAAGAGATCGTCCTGTCGCCTGGAGTAATTTTTCAAATAGTGAAAAGAAAATGATTCCAAAAGAAATCACACAGCATATCCTCAGATAACTGACTCCCATTTCAAGTACTTCTGCATCTGTGGTCTGAGATGAAATATAAGCTTTCGCTCCAAAAATTCCAAATAACAGACATACCACATAAATAATCACACCAAGGAACAGACTGTTTCCTGCTACCTTTGCTGCTTTCTTACTGTTTCCCTGTCCCAGTGTTCTTGCAAGAAGTGCATTAGTTCCTACACCGGTTCCGATTCCCACTGCAACCATCAGCATCTGCACCGGAAATACTAAAGTCAGTGCATTTAGTGCCGCTTCACTGCCCGTTTTCATATTTCCCACAAACGCACTGTCTACAATGTTATAAACCGCCTGTAATGCCATAGATAAAATCATGGGGATTCCCATCTGGATCATCAGCTTATTTACCGGCATGTCTTTCATCTTGTTACTTTCTTCCATTTTGTTTTCATTCCTCCCTTTTCTGCACAAAAAATGCAGCTCTGTCGTATAAGTTGGACTTACGCTGACAGGCTACACACTTTTTCATGACAAATATTATGTTTTAACAAATAAAAAACGAGCAGCAGGTAAACTGGATTTACGCTTACTCGCTACTCGTTTGTGACTATTATATTTCCTGTTTTTCCAAAAGTCAAATAAATTTTTTCTGGTATTTTCCCCGAAAAATTATTGTAAAACCTTTGAACTCACATCCGTCTCAAACATCGGAAGATAACGAAGTTGATACGATTTATTTTCCATGTATCACGCTCCTTACATTCTTAAATACACTTTCATGAGAAAGTCTTTCCTCAGTTGCTGCCGCCTGCCTGTCTGCTTCATCAAGTTTCATTTCTACATTGTTAGTAAGACTTGCATACTCTTCTAAACTTAAAACTACCATAGAACCATAACCATTCTTCGTTAAATACACAGGATTCCCACTATTTACAATTGTCTCAATTTCAGGAAATTTGTTTCTTAAATCAGAAACTGGTCGAATTTGAATCATTTCTTCCTTTCATTTTTATTATCTATATTTTATCATAATCACAATAATATTTTTATTTTTTACTTATTTTCTTCTCCTGCTTTCCAAGATAAATATAAAATCCAACATTCAGCACAATTCCCACCATCGTCGATACCGGCGCCGCAAGACCAATCTTCGTAAGGCTCGCATCCGGTTGGATACTCATGACATATGCAAATGGAAGACGTACCAGCAAGGTCTGGATCAATCCCTGTGTCATTACCCAGACCGTCTTATTATTACCATTGAAGTATCCGACCATACTGAACAGGATCGCTGTCACGATTGTCTCCAGTGCAAATCCTTTCAGATATGCATAGCCTTTCTGGATAACGGCTGCATCTGTCGTAAAGAATCCTGCGAGCATATCGCCTTTTAACATCACCAGTAAGAATACCATGCATCCCACAACCAGGCCGACACCGATTCCGGTGAACATGGATTTCTTCGCACGTTTCGTCTTTCCTGCTCCGATGTTCTGGGATACGAAAGATGCCATCGACTGCATCAGCGCACTTGGTACCAGCATCGCAAAGTTGACGATCTTGCATGCAACACCGTAACCTGAAGAAGCTTCCAGACCAAGCCGGTTTACGAATGCACAAAGTGCCAGGAAGGACATCTGTGTCAAAAACTCCTGCAGTGCAAGCGGCAGCCCAATCTTCAGAAATTTCTTACACTGGCTGTTCAGGCTGAAATCTTTTCTGGTAATCTTAAATGGAAGTTTCTTTTTGATCAGAAGGATTACGGCAAATACTACGCTGAGTGCCTGTGCTGTAACCGTTGCGATCGCCGCACCTGCTGCATCCATGTGAAGTCCTGCCACCAGTACCAGATCTCCGATCACGTTCACGATACATGCAACAAATACAAATAGTAACGGAGATTTACTATCTCCCAATCCACGGAAAATTGCGGATAAAAGGTTGTATGCGACGATAAAGAAGATACCGCCTCCGCAGATACGCACATATACTGATGTCAGATCAACTGCTTCTTTTGGAGCCTGCATCAGTACTGAGATCGGATGTGCAAATCCTACCATAACGATAAATAAGCAGGCTGCAATCATAGTAAATACAACTGCCGAGCCGCCAATAACCGAACCTATCTGATCCGGTCTCTTTTCGCCCAGATACCTTGCTATCAAAACCGTGATTCCCATCGCAAACTGAATCACTACGAAAGTGACAAGATTCAATACCTGGCTTCCTGTGGACACTGCCGAAAGTCCTGATGTCGAACCAAATCTTCCGACCACCAGAAGATCCACTGCTCCATATGCCGCCTGAAGAATCAGTGCTCCCAGCACCGGCATCATAAATGCAATCAGTTTCTTAAGAATGCTTCCCTGTGTAAAATCTGCCTTATCGTTCATCGTAGTGTTTCCTCCTTTCACACATGATCTGATAGAATTTTTCGATCGTCTGTATCATGCATTCTGCATCTTCGTCCGGTATTTCTTCCATATATGGAAGCAGGCTGTCAAAATATTGTTCGTCATATTTCTGTGACAATTCTGAGCCTTTTTTCGTAACAGTAATGTATGTGACACGTCCATCCTCTTCGGAAGCAATCTTCTGAAGATATCCTTTTTCTTCCATTTCTTTGACCGTTCTTGTAACACCCGGTCTTGGAAGCTCCATTGCATCGCTGAGATCCGATACTTTTACCTGTATGCCCTTTCTTTCCAATGACTGAATCACATCCAGATACTGAATAAAGGATGCTCTGACACCTTCCGGCAGCGGCGGGAGCATATCCCGGGTCCGTTTTGCCTGATAGCATGCGTCGAACATCCTTTTTATGATTTCACTTGTCATATTTTGTCCTCCTTATATAATCATCATACAATTATTGCTTACCATTCTCTTGATATTGCAATGCATTCATAAAATTCTGTTAATAAACAGTAATTCAAATAATTACCTCTGTTAATTACCATTGATAATTATATGCAGATTTCAAAATTTGTCAAGAACTTATTTCATTGTTACACATTTGCATGGCGATTAAAGGCGGGGAAAATAACTTTTCCCCGCCTCTATGCATTTATATCAGTATTATCCTACATGGCGTTCAAATCTCTGGAATCCAAGAATCTTCTCAATCCGTTCCATCGCATCATCCGGAATCTCCAGATCAACAGCTTTGAGGTTATTCTCAAGCTGCGACGGCTTGCTTGCCCCTGCGATCACGCAGCTGATCTCCGGGTGTTTCAGAATCCATGCCAGTGACAGGATTGCTACATTTGTTCCCAGATCATCTGCCACTTTGGAAAGTTCATCCACAATTGCAAGATTTTCATCCGTCAGCAGATTATTGATCTGTTTGTCTGCCTGATGTGTTGCACGGGATCCTTCCGGATATGGCTGTCCTTTTTTATATTTACCGGTCAGAAGTCCCTGCGACAACGGTGAAAATGAAGTGATACCGATTCCGTATTTTCTGCAAGTTCCCATGATCTCATGCTCAATATAGCGGTCTACCATATTGTACTGTGGCTGGATCACTGTGATTGGATATAAACCACGCTTATCAATGATCTTCTGTGCTTCTTCAATTCTTGCACTTCCCCATTCTTCACTTACACCGTAATACAGCACCTTTCCCTGAGCAACCAGATCACTCATCGCACGAAGTGTCTCTTCCAGATCTGTGTTCTCATCATAGCGATGGCAATAATACAGATCCAGATAATCTAAGTTCATATTTTTCAGAGACTGCTCACAGTTTTCCATAATGTGCTTTCTGGAAAGTCCTCTATCATTCACGCCATCTCCTGTCGGGAAATAGACCTTGCTTGAGATCACCAGATCTTTTCTCGGGAATTCTTTTAACACTTCTCCGAAGAACCTTTCAGCTGCTCCTCCTGAATATGCATCTGCACAGTCGAAGAAATTAATTCCATTCTCATAGGCAAGTTTTACAACTTCTTTTGCCACATCTTCCTCGGAACTTTCTTTCAGATCTGTCATCCAGCTTCCAAGTGCAATCTCACTGACTTTGATTCCTGCTTTTCCTACGTTACGATATTTCATGTGTATATCCTCCTTTAAGTAAATTGGTTAAACGTTTTCATATTATACAGAGTTCCACGCTCCATAATCTCATATGGAAGGATCCTGTCTGTAAGCGGCATTCCCTGATCTATATATCTGATCAGCATTCCAGCTGCCTGTCTTCCCATCTCATACGCATCCTGTCTGACCGCAGTAAGTTTCGGATTCAGATATTTCGAAATGTAAATATCATCAAATCCCATGATCTTAATGTCTTCCGGAATTTTTTCCCAAGTTCTTTGCTTGGCGATATCGAGATATCTGCTGTAATATACGCCGGCTGTCTGCAGCCTTTTCCGGCAATATATGCCGCTACATCCTTCATTGCAGAAAATTTATCGATCAGAACACTTCCCATATTCTCCCTTTTCTTTATCTTTCTGTCCATAAAAACCACCGGAACCGTTATGTTTTCCAGAAGTTTTTCACTTGTTGCAGGATTGAAACTGACGTATATAATACCGTCCACCATCTTTGCTTTTAATGCATCCAAAAACTTTTCTTCCTGTATATAGTTATTATCAGTACTTCCAAATAATACGGTATAACCATGCAGAAAGGCCTCATCCTGAGCACCTTTTGCCCTCTCTGGAAATGCATTGTCAATTATATTCCGTATTTTTCCAGATCTACCCTTCCGTTTATCACTTCGACTCCATCCGCCCGAAGAAGTTCTGCCTGCACATTCTGGCCTCCAAATGCAAATGCTCCGGCCAGTTCTCCTTTTGCATTAACTACACGGAAGCATGGAATATGTTCCGGATCCGGATTCTTATGCAATGCATTGCCCACGGCTCTTGCCATCCTGGGTTCTCCTGCCATCTCTGCAATCTTCCCATAAGTTGCCACATGTCCTTTTGGAATACGCTTCACTGCTTCATAGATTCTCTTTGTCGGACTGTCCGTAACCAGATCATAGCTTTCTGCGATCATTCTTTTGATCTCTTCTTCCGGAATGGTCCCATCCAGAATGATCGTATTCCAGTGTTCTTTATTCAGATGATATCCGGCCGTCACTGACTCATACGCCGAGCGCCAGAAGTCTCTCCACTCCGGATTCACTTTGACATTCAGATTGATATAGCCTTCCCGTTCATATATCCACAGAAATGTTTTTTTACTTCCTTTAATCCGCACCAGCTGCCAGTTCGGATCACGAAATGGCTTTTCTTCATATACATTATAAAATGACATTCCGTATGCTAATGCTTCCTCTCTTGTCATCATATACTTCTTATCCCTCCTGATTTCTGCTTTCAGATTAACAGAAATCAGCATTTCTGTAAACGGTAATGCTCTGGCATTTATGCATATGAATTATTCCTGTAAGGATGACTTCATCATCTCCGTAACACTTTTCTCCGGTGCAGCACAGATAATAATGTAATAGAATGCCTTCCCCTGCCAATATCAGTACTTTTTCAGAAGTTCCTCACATATTCCAATATATTTTTCTGTATAAATACTGCCCTTTTCCCAGATAAAATCAAAATCATGCTGCATTTTAAAATCTGAAAGCCTGATTTCTTTCAATGTTCCGTTCTTAAGTTCATCCGCTACCGCAATTTTGTACATAAATGAAATTCCACAATCTCTTTTTAAAAGCCCGATAATTGTATGCATATTTTCCACTTCTGTATAGTGAAGAAAATCTTTTATCCCCATTCCCCTTGCAAGAAGTAACTCTTCTAAAATATTCCTTGTCCCGGATCCCGGTTCACGTACAAGCAGGCGCTCCTTCACCAGTTCCTGCATCGTTTCCGGAGATTTTACTTCAAATATGTGATCTCTGGCACAAACTGCTATATATTCTTCAGTACTGTAATTTTTATGTTCATAATTTTCCTTCGGATAATTCCCCTCTACAAGTGCCAGATTAATAATTCCTTCATCCAGCAATGTTAATAGCTGTGTTGTATTTCCATAATGTATGTGTACATTCATCTCCGGATGACCGATCAGAAAATCTGCTATTTTATCTACAATTGCATATTCTCCGATCGTCATTGTAACCCCTATAGAAAGAGATTCCATCTTATGGGATTCATTTCTTATCTCATTCATAATTGCCAGCTGATCATTTTTCATTGTCATCAGACGTTTTCTGAGTATCTCCCCTGCAGGCGTCAGATACAGTTGTTTATTACAATAAGAAAACAATCTGGTATTATATTCCTTTTCAAGGAAACGAATATGTTGCGAAACCGCCGGCTGTGTAATATGTAATCTTTTTGCTGCCTCTGTAAAGTTCATCGTCTCACATACCGTAAGAAATGTATCTGTTCTAAAATCCAGCATAATTTTCTTCCCTTCATTGTCAATTTGATTTTCACAAATGATTTTTATTAATTCTCTTTCATATCTGTCAATAATTTTTTATTATCGTTCAATAATATTATATAATTTTTTATTATCGTTTACCAGTGTTATAATCTCTAATTGGAAACCTGTATGAACTAACAAAAAATGAGAAAGAGGAAAAAACATGAATTTTTTGAAAAAAAACCTAAACGGTATACTGGTTTGTTTTGTGATTGCCGTACCTTCCTGGCTTCTTGGAAAGACATTCCCAGTTGTTGGCGGCCCTGTCATCGCAATCCTTGCCGGAATGCTGATCACTTTAGTGTGGACGAACAAAGGAAAAGCCGAATCAGGAATCAAATGGACTTCTAAGATTATTCTGCAGACAGCAGTTGTCCTGCTTGGATTCGGAATGAACCTTGGCGTCATCTTACAGACCGGAAAACAGTCACTCCCGATCATCGTATGTACCATCAGTACTTCCCTGATCATCGCATGGCTGCTCCGTAAAATTATCAAAGTACCTTCTAACACTTCCATCCTGGTTGGTGTCGGTTCTTCCATCTGCGGAGGATCTGCGATCGCTGCCACCGCACCGGTCATTGATGCAGATGATACCGAAGTTGCACAGGCAATTTCCGTTATCTTCTTCTTCAACGTCATTGCAGCCGTACTTTTCCCGGTACTTGGAAGCGCACTTGGTTTTGACACAACAGGCGGTGGATCTTTCGGATTATTCGCAGGAACTGCGATCAATGATACCTCTTCCGTAACGGCTGCCGCCTCTACCTGGGACAGTATGTGGAACCTTGGAAGCGAGACACTGAATACTGCTGTTACGGTAAAGCTTACACGTACACTGGCAATTATTCCGATCACACTGGTATTATCCCTGATCCGTGCAAGATCTGCCTCAAAAGCCGGAACTGCTGATTCTTCCGCAAACAAATTCAGCCTGAAGAGAGCATTTCCTATGTTCATCTTATACTTCATCATTGCAGCTATCATCACAACAGTATGTATGAGTATGGGTGTCAGCGCTGACGTATTTGCTCCGTTAAAAGAATTATCGAAGTTCTTTATCATTATGGCTATGGCCGCAATCGGGCTTAACAGTAATGTTGTGAAGCTTATTAAATCCGGAGGAAAACCACTTCTGCTGGGTGCCTGCTGTTGGGTTGGAATTACAATTGTGAGCCTTGGAATGCAGCATGTAATGGGGATCTGGTAATTTTTTTCTACTTAATTCACTAAGCTGGCTACCCGGACTGGAATAAAAGCCGGAAAATCAAGGCTTCTGCCATAACTTTCCGGCTACACATAAAGGTTACCATCCTTTTATTGTCATTTTTCAGACCAGCGATATAATCCCCGGCTTCTCTTTACCTGTTCTGTGCAATCGCGGCATCTACCACATGTTCCAGCAAAATTGAAGTCGTCACTCCGCCGACGCCTCTTGGGACCGGTGTGATTGCCTCCACAATCTTCTCTGCTTCTTCAAAATTCACATCTCCGCAGAGCTTTCCTTCTTCATTCACATTGATTCCTACATCAATCACGATCTGTCCTTCTCGCAGATAGCTTCCATCGATCACTCCTGCTTTTCCGGCCGCTACAACTACGATATCTGCTTCCTTTACTACAGATGTCATGTCCACCGTCCTGGTATGGCAGACGGTTACGGTCGCATTCTTCTTGATCAGCATCATCGCTGCAGGTTTTCCGACTACAAGACTTCTTCCGATAACTACCACTTTCTTACCGGTACAGTCAATTCCATAATGATCCAGTACCTTCATGCAGGCACTCGGCGTACACGGTGCATATCCCATATCTTTTCCCATGAACACACCTGCCATAGAAAGATCGGTAATTCCGTCTACATCCTTTTCTACGGCCAGTGCATTCACGATCTTGTCTTCATTCAGATGCTTCGGAAGCGGTCTGAATAACAGAACTCCGTGGATTTTTTCACTTTTATTTACCTGGTCGATCGTCTTTAATACCTCTTCTTCTTCTGCATCTGCAGGAAGAAGGAATTTCTCATATGCTACTCCCAGTGTCTCACAGCGTTTTGTTGCGCCTCTTTCGTATGCGATGTCATCTTCTCTTTCACCGATACGGATAATTCCAAGTGTCGGTGTGATATTCTGTGCTTTTAAAGTTTCTACTTTTGCTTTGATTTCTTCATTGATAGAAGCATTTACTTCTTTTCCTAATAGTAATTTTGCCATTTTTCCTGCTGCTTTCCTTTTATTTTGTATTTTCTCCGAACATTTCCGGTTTATCCGCCTTTATCTCACTGGATTTTACCGGATACGGCTGTTTACTTCCGCAAATATCCGGTCTGCTTTTGCTTCGTATTCTTCCCGCAGGGAATCTGCCAGATGATTGAGCTCTTCTGCTTTTCTTCTGTCTTTCATTGATTTTGTATTAATATATACATTCAGTGAAGCCCCCTGCATTGCGGATTTTAAAAGTGTTGCTCCGACTCCCGCATCACTTAATGCAATCCGGCTTCCTTTTGCAGCGAATACTTCTACCAGATCAATGCCTCTGGCACAGGTCTTCATAATCTCAATCGGAACACTACATGCCGTATTCAGCGCCTCTTCCATAATCTCTTCCTTTTTGGCAAGCTCTTCCGGCGTAGACTTCGGAAGTCCATATGCCTTACTGAGCGGCTCGAATGCTTCCGCATCCTTATCCATCAGTTCTAAAAATTCTTTTGCAATCTCATCTGCCTGTTTTTTGCATTCGATGATCTCTTCTTCTACATCTGCATAGGTCTTCTTTCCTACAGTCAGACTTCCGACCATATTACCAAGTGCGATCCCGATGGCTCCGGCTAACGCTGATGCCCCGCCGCCGCCCGGAACAGCTGCTTTACTTGCAAGGACTTCTATGAAATCTTCACAGGTCTGGGATTTAAAGTTTCTATTTGGATTTTCCATGTTGTACCTCATTTCTAAAAATCATGGGTACATTATACACTGTGAACTCTTTTACTGCAATACACTAAATTTGGGAGGGAAAATTAAAAAATTCTCCCTCCCAACTCAAAAGCTTCTTTCCAAACACATACCCTGCCGCCGACAGCTTCTTTCAAATACATGACAATTTAAAGTATTTCATTTTTCTTATCCAGGATTGCTCCGCCTGCACTGCACGCCGGGCAGATACAATATTTACCGCCGTTCGCTTTAGATGCCTTTCCGGCTTCTGCCATAGATTTTGCCTGTTCTGCTCCGAATACCTCTGCTCCTTTTTCAGATGAAGCAAAGCTGATCAGTGCATCAATTGGCAGTACATCCTCAGATAATTCCTGAAGATATGCTTCTGTCACGGCCTTTTCATCTGTAGTTCCTTCTGCTGCCAGCCATTTTTGTGCCATCTCTTTTAATTCCGGACAGCATGAACCTGCATTTAATATTTCCTTTGTCTTCTCTTCTACGAATTTTCTTGTGTCTTCTGTCATGATAGAATCCTCCTTGCATTCGTTATACATTTTCTTTTATTATACTCTATTTTCAGGAACTTGGCACAATTATCTTCATATACAGAATCTCAAAAAACTGACAGTTCCTTTCAAACATATAACAATAAAAAAATCCCTAAAGCAAAAGATTTTTCATATCACTCCACTTTAAGGATTTCATTCATTTTTATATTCCCAGGACAATCTTGATCAGCAATAACGCCAACACCAGCAGGATGATCGGCTTAATGATCTTTACGCCGTTCTTCACAACCATATGTGCGCCAAGATAATGTCCGGCAATGCTGAATACCGACGCCGAAAGTCCCAGCACCCAAAGAATCTTTCCTGCAAGAATAAATGTGATCAATGCCGATATATTCGATGTCAGATTGACGACCTTCACATTACCGGTTGCCTTCTCCATATCAAGCTTTCCTAATTTGGTAAATGCAAGCAGTAAAAATGTTCCGGTTCCCGGTCCGTAGAATCCATCATAGATGCCGATCACAAAAGAACATGCTGCCATGATCAGATACTGTTTTTTTCTGGTAAATCCTTCCGGTATCACCGGTTTCAGATCCTTGTCCCGCAATACACAGAATGCAACAACAGGAAGCACAAATACCAGTACCGTCTTAAGTACTTTGTCACTGATGATCAGCGCCAGGTTCGCCCCCGCAATTGAACCCACAAATGCACAGGCTACCGTACCCGGGACTAAAAATATGTCAACACATTTGCTCTTCACCAAGTGCCATGTCGACACTGCTGTTCCAGTCGCTGATGATAATTTATTTGTCGCAATCGCATGGTGTACCGGAATCCCTGCGAACATATATGCCGGTAATGAGATCAATCCGCCACCTCCGGCAATCGCATCGACAAATCCGGCAAGAAATACCAGTGGACACACAATAAGGAATTCATGTAAATTCATATGTTTCTCTCCTTCATACTCTCAAATCCATAAATTAATCTATCGCATCCATATATTCATGTCAAGCTTTCAGGAGATAATTCTTATTCTGCTCTGCTTTCGGATACATGGCGATTTACATTCTTCACCAGATTCAGTACGGTATTGAGCACATAGTCTTCACCAAGCGAAGTATCGATACACATCTGATAATTACCGGACATCCCCCATATTCTTCTCGTATAGTATCTATAATTGTCTGCACGTCTTCTGTCAGTCTGTTCAATCCTGCGTTTTGCCGCTTTTTCATCCAGACCATATCTTTTCATTACCGTCTGAATTCTCGTCTTAAGCGGCGCACTTAAGAATATGCCGATACAATCCGGATCATCTTTTAAGATTGCATCTGCACATCTTCCAACGATGACACAGTTTCCTTTCTTAGCTGCAGACCTGATGACCTCTGCTTCTGCCTCAAAGATCTTATCCTTCGGCGGCTCATATTCATCGGAATATGCATACATTTCATGAACCAGATCATATAAGAAACTGTTCGTCATATTTTCCTCTCTTTTTGATATGTATTCCGGTGTATATCCGGTCGAACCTGCCGCAAGCTGGATGATTTCTTTGTCATAGAAGTCACAATTTAATTTCTCAGCAAGCTTTGCTCCCAGATCGCGTCCACCGCTTCCATACTGGCGTCCGATCGCAATACAGAAATGACCTGTTGTCACAGCTTCATTGTCCACAGCACCGGAAGCCTCCTCTGTCTCGTTCACAACACCAAATAACTTTTCCGGCATAAAACTCAAATAACGTCCGATCGTTCTTGCGATAAATCCAACCAGAAGTGCCGCAACAACCGTACCTTCTCTGACTCCATCCAGTCTTCCTGCCAGAACGAATGACAGAACCGCCGCGATCACTGCCATACTTACGTCAAAGCAGATCTTTGTTATACCAAATTCTGTCTTCCAGCGGAATACTACTGCACGGACAAAGGACTCTCCCGGCAGCATAACAACATCTGCCAATACTTCCATATATACTCCGACACCCAGGATCAGACAGCCGATCAGAAGATCGATCACTTTTACCGGATAAGAATGCGGATTCACAAATCCTAACAGAATCATACAGGCATCGATAAAATATCCAAAGATCAGTGATACCGGAATCTGCAGCAGATGTTCCACTTTAAAATTCTTTCCAAGCAGGATCAATTGCAACACGATCAGTAAAATACTGAAGAAAATTGTAAAGTTCCCTAATGTAAATGGATAATTCAGACTCAGTACATACGGGATAGATGAAATCGGTGAAGTTCCCAGATTCGCCTTCGTGATCAGCGCAACTCCAAGTGAATTTACAAAAAGTCCAATCAAAAAGATGATATATCTCTTTACGATGTAATTATTTTGTTTCTTTTTACTCAATTTTCTATACTCCTTTCTTATAACAACTCTTATTATCCTATCACTTTCGCCTAAAACATGTCAATACAGACATGTTTGTATCAATATATTTTTATATCTGTTGGAACAAGCGCCAGATTTATGCTATACTCACCAAAGAGACTCATATTCTAAAGAACCGATTAACTATAGAAAGGATGTATCATGGAAACACTAAAATATGCAATCCTCGGATTACTGATGAAAAAAGACATGACCGGCTACGAACTGACCAAAGAGTTCAACTCAGCATTGTTCGAATTCTGGAATGCCAGCCACAGTCAGATCTATCCGAAATTAAAAGCCCTGACCAAAGAAGGTCTGATCGAATATCATATAGAAATAACAGGAACCGTACTGGAAAAGAAAGTATACACTATCACAGATGCCGGAAAAGAAGCATTCAAAAAATGGGAAGAGACGCTCTATCCGATGCCGTCTCTTCCCAAAGATGAATTCCGTTTACAGCTTTTCTTTTCCCATCTTGCTTCCCCGGAATTCCGTATACAATTGTTGCAGGATCAGCTAAGCCAGCATCTTGACCGCCTGGACTATCTGAAAGAAGATATGGAAAAGTTTACCGTTCTTCCGCCTGTAGATGACGAGCTGTTTACTGACTATCTCGTCTTAAGCGGGGGTATTGCCCGCGAGGAAGCGATGTGTGACTGGCTAAAGAACTGTATCCGGTTATGCAAAAGCAGATCTACATTATAAATTCTACTTCAATATCCTTATTTCCAGGAATCCGGTACTGCTCTTCCACGTCAGATCCCCAGCTGTCGATTCCGCCTACACCACGGACCGCTCCATAGATACAAAGTACCGTTCTTCTTTCCGGCGGCAGCTCTTCCTGATGCGTTGCATTCTCAAGCTCTTCTGCAGTATAAGGAAGACATGAAAATGCAAACGTGGAATGATTGATCTCACTGCCCGCCCGGAATGTAAGTCCACTTTGTTCTATATGACGATTCCGGTTATCCAAAACCGTACTTCTCTTCACTGTCACCCACTCGGTATCCATATGCATGCCACATTCCTGCGGAACCAGATACGGTGTAACCGGAAGACCCTCTACTTCATAAATTCCGTGAATACCCCCGGCTTTTCTATCCGGATATGTCTCACCCGATAATCCTTCATAAACGAATCCGTCTGCCTTTGTCGGCATGACAAAGCGCATACCGAATGCAGGGAGCTCCGGCATTCCCTCTTTCCCGTAATAGTGCGCTCTTACTCTGACATTTCCATCAGCAAATACCAGATACGATACCTTTACCTGTGTTGACGAAACAGTTAATGTCTCATATGTAAATATAACTTCCACACGTTCCGCAGTTTCTTTATCCGAATATTTATTATTTACCGGTGCGCTCGGTTTTTCTATCTTGGTTCCGTCTATCCGTACCTGGATATCCACACATTTCTGGAACATATCGGCAGTCATCCACATACCGGCTCTAAACGGGAATCCATTTCCACGATCATTGTCTGTGGTTGCTCTCCAGAATGTCGGCTTCGGTGTGCGATACAGCCATTCCTTTCCATGCTTTACCATGGATTCCAGACCGCCTGTCTGATAAGAAAAGATCAGATGAAAGTCTTCTCCGTGTACTCCAAGTGTTACATCTCCATACACAATTCCTAATTTTCCTCTATCTGCGTAATCCATAGTAATGTCTCACCTCCTGCATTGCCGGCTTTTCCGTTCTGTCCGCAAATAAAATTCCATTTCCCGAAAATTCATAATCCGATGGCCTGTCATCAAAGTCACCACCATAACGCAATACATCACGTCCTGTCACTTCATCCTTCACGAACAGTGCCTGATCGATATAATCCCAGATGAAGCCTCCCTGATAATCCTCATACTGATCCAGTAATCTGATATAAGATTCCATTCCTCCCAGAGAATTTCCCATATCATGCATATATTCACATAAGATAAATGGTTTCTTCGGATTATTTTCCAGATATTCTTTTATCTTCTCCGGCGGAGCATACATCTGGCTCTCCATATCAGAAATTAAATCCTCATAAGGCCGGTTCTCTGCCACGCCCTCGTAATGCACAAGTCTGTCCGGATCTTTTTCTTTATAGTAACGGTTCATCTCCACCAGGATATCACCGGCATACGATTCATTTCCAAGTGACCAGAAGAGTACCGACACATGATTCTTAAATGATTCAAAGTTCGATACTGCCCTGTCTAATGTACATCCTCTCCAGCATCCGATACTTCCCGGAACATTCCACGACGGTTCGATCACACCTTGTTTCAGCCACGATCCATGTGTCTCCAGATTTGTCTCTGCCATCAGATAGATCCCCGCCTGATCACATCTGTAATACCATGAAATATGATCCGGATAATGGCAGGTTCTGACTGCATTGATATGATTGCGTCTGATACATTCGATATCCCATTTCTCATCAGTTTCGGTAATACATCTTCCGCTTCTGGCATTCCATTCATGCCGGTTTACACCATTGATGATCAGACGTTTTCCATTCAGCAGCATCTTTCTGCCTTTTAATTCTATCTTACGGAATCCAATCTGATATGGAACCACTTCTACTGTCTCGCCTTTTTCATTCTGAACTTCTATCAGAAGCTCATACAGATACGGATCTTCATTGCTCCATGCATGTACGGATTCTTCTAATTCATAACGGAACTGAATCTCATTGTTCACTGATCCTTCTACCGGAAGATTCTTCTGGATCACCGGGTTGTTCAGATTCTCCGTTTCATCCAGTAATACATGATTTTCATCACTATAGATATCTTGCAAAGAAACTTTTATTTTACCCTGGATATTATTTTCTTTCTTTTTCTGTGATAATCGGATATCCAGCTCCAGTTCTGCCTTTCCATCTTCCGGATGATACTTCGGACGGATCCACAGATCTTCAACATGAACCGCCGGTATTCCGTACAGGTTCACATCTCTGAAAATACCAAAAAACCGGAAGAAATCCTGGTCTTCCAGAAATGCCGCCGTACTGCGCTTATGTACTTCCACTGCCAGCAGATTATCTTTATCTTTTACATATGATGTAATATCAAATTCCGAAACCGTAAAGCTGTCTTCTGCATACCCCACGAACTCTCCGTTCACCCATACATAGAATGCCTGTTCCACACCTTCAAAACTTAAGATAATCCTCTTTCCTCTCAGTCCGTCATTCAGATCAAACTTCCGGATATAAGAACCTACCGGATTATATTCGGCCTGGCTGAACATACCTTTCCCTTTTTCTTTTCCATATCCTGCCGGTCTTCTGTAAATATGTCCTTCCCACGGATACATCGTATTGATATAATGAATCTTATCGTATCCCGCCAGTTCTATATGCTGTGGCACTTTCATTTCATCAAAATTTTTACAGTTAAACCATTTCTGATAAAAATCAGCCGGACGTTCCAATGCATTCACTGAATAGTGGAACTTCCAGATTCCATTTAACGATTGTTTTAACCGCTGATCCTGCTTCTTATAATCTTCTTTATTCTCATAAAACTTATGATCACTGTGTGCATCCAGACGATTCACACGAAATACCTGCGGATCATCCAACCATCTGATGTCTGCTTTCATTTGCCTTTTGCACCTCCATTTATTTTTCTTTCTCATCTATCAGTAAACTTTTTCCAATGCAGGGGATTTAATACCCGAGTGCTTCATTTCTGTTCATCCAGAAATGAATCCCCGTCGTGGAATCCATCCATCTGTCCTCGTTAAAATCTTTGACCTCCACCCACTGTCCTTTTCTGTATACAAAATTCTCATCGACCAGCGACCAGGCTTCTTCGAATTCTTCCGTTTCATCAAAATTTTTTATCGAAAGTACCTTTGCCTTGCTGCACCGGCAGGAAGGAAGTGTTGCCGAAGTCCGTTTAGCATCTGCCGGGATCAGAAGCTGTACCACTCTGTCATTCACACATTTCTTATAGCCAAGGATCGGTCCGGTCTCTGGACAGTGCATGCGGAACCACTGCGTTGCTTCGTCTGACTGAATGTCATCCAGCTTCGCATGCTCCAATACAGCCCCGTAAAGGTTGGCTCCTTTGAAGTTGCATTCCCGCATATCACATCCACGGAATGCTGCCGTCTTCATATTTGCATTCTGAAAATTTGCACCATGCAGGGAATTGCCGTCGAATAATGCATTTTCCACACTGCAGTTTTCAAAATTCACACGTTCCAGATTTACATTTTGAAAGGAACTCAATGTGAAGTCCATATTATGCAGATCCATTCCGCTTAGATCCATGTCTTTGAATTCACATTCACGAAATACCGGATGCTCTCCCGCATCTCGCGATTTCATAGCTTTCAGAAGTGTCTCTTTCGTTATCTCTTTCATAGCATTACACCCCTTCACTCCCGTATTATCTATACAATTTGCTTTTTTTACTGATAGTTTTATTATACCGCAATTCTTAACAAAAGAAATCCCCAAAATACCATATCATCCGGTATTTTGAGGATTTTATTTTCATATTAACAAATGCAATATAATGATTTTTCAGCTGTCCGCAGATTCCTAGTTCAGGAAATCTTCATCATCAAAATAGTTGATTCTCATAGCAACCTTTACATCTTTCAATGTCTCTGCTGCTTTCGCCTCAGCTACCCTGCTTCCTTCTTTCAGGATTTCGAATACTTCCGGAAGCTTCTGCTCCCATTCTTTTCTTCTTGCACGGATTGGTGCCAGCTCTGCCTGAAGAACCTTGTTCAGGAATTTCTTCACTTTGACATCACCCAGACCTCCACGCTGATAGTGCGCTTTCAGTTCATCCAGATTCTTATATTCCGGCCAGAATTCTTCGAAATATTCATCCTTGCAGAATGCATCCAGATAAATGAATACCGGATTGCCTTCTACCTGTCCAGGATCTTCCACGCGCAGGTGGTTCGGATCTGTGAACATGGACATTACTTTCTTCTTAACAACATCTTCTTCATCAGAAAGATAGATACAGTTTCCAAGTGATTTGCTCATCTTGGCCTTTCCATCGATACCCGGAAGTCTTAAGCATGACTTGTTAGATGGGAGTACGATCTCAGGCTCAGTCAGAGTCTCTCCATATACACTGTTAAACTTGTGAACAATCTCTTTACACTGCTCGATCATAGGCATCTGATCTTCTCCAACCGGAACTGTTGTCGCGCGGAATGCCGTGATATCTGCAGCCTGACTGATCGGATAGCAGAAGAAACCAACCGGGATACTTGCCTCAAAGTTTCTCTGCTGGATCTCAGCTTTTACCGTAGGATTTCTCTGTACTCTGGATACGGTTACCAGATTCATATAATAGAATGTTAACTCTGTCAGTTCCGGAACCATGGACTGAATAAAAATGTGACATTTCTCAGGATCGATTCCGCATGCCAGATAATCCAATGCTACGTTCATAATATTCTGACGTACCTTCTCCGGATGTTCGGCATTATCAGTCAATGCCTGCGCATCTGCGATCATAATATAAATCTCGTCATATTCTCCTGAATTCTGTAATTTTACACGTTCTTTCAAAGAACCTACATAATGACCAACGTGAAGACGTCCTGTCGGTCGGTCACCAGTTAAAATAATCTTGCTCATCTTACTTATCTCCTTAGCATATATTTCAATAACCTGTATGGGTATACAAATTCATTGTCTCTAATTATTTTATTATAATTCTTTCTAAAGTGAGCGTCAATACAGAAAAAATGCATCATTTTACCTTTCCTGAATTTTTATCTAAATCCTTTTGGATAAAATGATGCATAACAATTTATAAATTATGCTGCCCCTCTGCTTCCGTTCTTACACGCAGCTTCGAATTCTTTCAATTTTCTTTTTGCCTCATTGCTTAGATTCTTTGGTACATCTATCTGAACAGTCACATACTGATCTCCATATCTTCCTGCATCCTTCATAGACACGATTCCTTTACCTTTTAACCGAATCTTTGTTCCGGACTGTGTTCCCGGATTAATCTTGCACACTACCCTTCCGGTAAGCGTCTGTACAACTGCTTCACCACCTAATACTGCTGTAGTAAACGGAATCATGACAGTTGAATATACATCCATATCTTTTCGCTCAAATCCCGGTCGTTTACCAACTCTCACTTTCAGCAACAGATCTCCTGCCTTGCCTCCTGAAAGTCCAGGCATTCCTTTGCCACGCAGACGGATACTTTTTCCGTCACTGATGCCGGCCGGGATATGCACTTTCAGTGATTTTCCTGCTGCATTACTGCCCTGTGCGTCTGACAGCCGGATGACTTTATCTCCTCCAAATGCAGCCTCGTCAAATGTCACATCTATCTCAGCGGTCACATCGGAACCATCCTGACGGAAATTTCCTCCTCCGCCGAATCCATGATTTCCAAATCCATTTCCGAATCCGCTGCTTTCATAACTTCTTCCGGACGTACGTGTCCTTCCTGATCCACTATTTCCAAATCCGCCAAATCCATGGAACCCGCTTCCGCTGCCTTCCGAGAATCCGCCGCCAAATATATTCTTCAGGATATCGTCCATATCGCCGCCTTCGAAATGATATTCATGGAAGCTTCCATTCGGTCCGGTATAACTGTAAGTACCGCCGCCAGGTCCGTTTCCATAGCCATATGCTCCACTGCCGCCTGCACTGCCATCAAAAGCTGCATGGCCAAACTGATCATATAATTTCTTTTTCTCCGGATTACTCAGCACATTATAGGCTTCTGTCGCTTCCTTGAACTTTTCTTCTGCCTGTGCATTTCCGGCATTGGTATCCGGGTGGTATTTCTTGGCCAGTTTACGATATGCTCTTTTTATTGTACTCTTGTCCGCACTCCTGCTGATTCCAAGAACATCATAATAATCTCTTTTTGCCGCCATAGTTCTCCCTCCCGTCATTTATTCTATATTATTTTCTATTATTTTCATCTATGTGAACAGGATTTCGTGGAATTGTGAGCTTCTTACGTTATCCTGATTATTTTCTCTTTATGATATTGTACCCCACAGGCTTAACACCTGTGGGGTACGTTTACTCTTTTGCCATACAGGCTATACCGTCACTTATCGTTTCCCGCATCTGCCTGTCATTAACCTTCGATTGAAATGTAATGTTTCTTCTCTTCTACCGGTTTTGCTTCTGCTTTCGGAACACTGAAGGAAAGGATTCCACTTTCATATTTCGGATGTACATCCTCTACGGTTACATGTTTTCCTACATAGAAGCTTCTGCTCATGCTGCCTGCATAACGCTCTTTTCTAATGTAATTACCTTTCTTGTCTTCCTCATCTTTGTCCAGTCCTTTGGCTGCACTGACGGTAAGTACGCCGTCTTTCAGTTCCATCTGGATCTCATCTTTCTTAAATCCCGGCAAGTCAATGTCTATCTCATATGCATTCTCTGTCTCTTTTACATCTGTCTTCATTAAGTTCTTTGCGTGTTTTCCATACAGTTCTTTGTCAACATTCGGGAATGTTGGGAATGAAAAATCGTTCATAAAGTCATCAAATAAGTTTTCTCCAAAAATACTAGGCATCATCATAAGTCATATCTCCCTTCATATAAGACAATAGATTTTATTTTAGCACTTTGGAAAATCCAGAGTGTCGATTACATGAACCAATGGATTAGGTCTTTTTCCTTCTCCTTTGTTCTATTTGTAATATAACACTTATATTCAGCACTGTCAAGCTTAGGCTGCCAATTTCACAGTTTTTTCACAATTGTGATAAAATCACTGACTCACTTCTATTCTTCTTGGTATAATAAATAAAATTTATTCTATCAGGAGGTTGCTATGGAAAGAAAAAAGCGAAAGGCTTTTGTCAACACCGATGATTGTGTTGCCTGCGGCTGCTGTATAAAAGTATGTCCCAGAAACGCTATTGAAATTTGGAAAGGAATAATGGCAAAAGTAGATATTGCCAAATGCGTAGGATGTGGAAAATGTGAAAAAGAATGTCCCGCTTCCGTAATTAAAATTCAGGAGGTGAAATCATGAAGAAGCATTGGTATGACTATCTTTGGATTGTATCTCTTACCTACTTAATATTGGGATTTTTCAATATTCTTTTTGCATGGCTCGGACTGCTCTGTTTCTTCATTCCTTTAATTATTTCTATTGCAAACGAAACAAAAGGCTATTGCAATCGCTACTGTGGAAGAGGACAGCTCTTTGGACTCTTAGGCGGACGCTTCGGACTCTCCCGTAAAAAAGATATTCCCCAATGGATGAAAAGCAAAGCATTCCGATATGGATTTTTAATTTTCTTTTTCATCATGTTTTTTCAAATGCTTTGGAATACTTATCTGGTATTTTCCAACGCACAGAATTTAAAACAAGTTGTAACACTTTTATGGACCTTCAAAGTTCCTTGGCACTGGGCATACCATGGTACGCCTATTCATCCCGGAGTCGCACAGTTTGCCTTCGGCTTTTATAGTGTTATGCTGACTTCTACTATTCTTGGTTTTATTACAATGCTCTTGTTCAAACCTCGAAGCTGGTGCGTCTATTGCCCCATGGGAACCATGACTCAGCTTATATGCAAAGT
>ERZ894226.22-NODE-22-length-127647-cov-8.774343_pt1 | contig 127647 bp, 127 predicted proteins | sample MGYA00380294_ERZ894226 | MGnify/ENA primary metagenome ERZ894226 (study PRJEB32331, sample SAMN06328434) | human gut metagenome | biome: human gut microbiome; feature: stool | host: Homo sapiens | collected 2014-10-29 ... | reverse complement strand
GTCAACGCTTGGTTGACGTCGCTTGGGAAAAGCCAGACGGCGACACTAAGAACGAATATGAGGCGGACTTGGCAGTGACTGCAACCAACCGTAACAAGTTGTTGAATGACGTGATTCGGACGGTCAACAACACGACAAAGTCATTAAACTTTGTTAATGGGCGCATCGATCACAACAACAACGTTAATATTTCAATGAGTGTTGGTGTCCGAAACTTGGATCAATTGGAACACATTATGGATTCGATTAAGAATGTCAAAGATGTCTACGAAGTAAAGCGAGCATTCAAATAATGAAGGTTATTCTACAACGCGTGTCAGAAGCCAGTGTTACCGTAGCCGGTAATCAGCTAGGCGCTATCGAGCAAGGTTTTATGCTACTGGTTGGTGTTCAAGATGCTGATACAGACGCTGAATTGGATTATTTGGTACGAAAGATAACTAATTTAAGAGTGTTTGAAGATCAAGCTGGTAAAATGAACCTTAGCTTAACGGATGTTGATGGTGCGATTTTATCGATTTCACAATTCACCCTTTATGCTGATACACGTAAGGGGAATCGACCCAGTTTTACAGCGGCGGGTGCCCCGGATTTTGCTAAGAAGATGTATGACCGATTTAATACAAAATTAGCAGCGACCGGTGTTCACGTTGAAACTGGTGAATTCGGGGCTGATATGAAAGTCAGCCTCGTGAATGACGGACCCGTAACAATTGTGTTTGATACGGATAATAAATAGCTGATTTTAGGCTATGTCAAATAAAAATCATAGATTAGCCGTACAATCCCCTAGTAATATGCAATGATATTGATAGTATTGTAAGTCCGATATATGCTACAATATGTTTATACAAATTAAGCATTTGCGAAGGGATGTAATGTTATGGCAGAGAAGTTGATTCAATTGCGCGTTGAGGACAACGTCAAGGACAAGGCTGATGAGATTTTCAAGTCACAAGGTTTGACAACTCAAACGGCCATTAAGATTTTCTTGACGCAAGTTGCGAACACTGGTGAGTCACCATTTAGTAACTTGTTCTCTCGCAATCAGTAATTTGTTTAAAGTGAATAGAGATATCGGTTGGGCGTGTGCTTCAAGTTTCCTGGGTGGGTAACCAGGGGGATGAGAAGTGCGCGCTTTTTTGTGATTTGGAGGTAGGTTTTATGGAGATTATATTGATGGTGGTGTTGCTGGCGATTACTTTGGCGTTTGGCTGGGCAGCAACCAAATTAGGGATGGCGAAGGTTGTTGGCCAATTGATAGCGGGGGTGGTTGTGGGGCCGGCTTTGTTACATTGGGTTGAACCTTCGCATTTGATGCACATTGTGTCAGAGTTTGGCGTACTGTTGTTAATGGTTAACGCCGGTCTTGAAACGGATGCTCGTCAGTTACGTGATAATTTCAAAGCAGCGAATTTTACAGCGTTGATGGGTGTTATTGCACCGTTGGTCGTTTTCCCAGTCATTGCGTTGGTATTTGGTTATGAATGGCAAATTGCGTTGTTTTGGGGTGTTGTGTTTGCGGCGACATCAATCTCAATTACCATTTCGGTGCTCGGTGAACAAGGTAAACTTGGGACACAAATGGGCGCGGTTATCTTAGGTGCTGCGGTGCTAGATGACATTATGGCGTTGTTACTGGTCACAGCATATTCATTATTTATTGGGGGTTCAGGGCTTGGTTTAAACACCATTATGCCAATTATTGCGTTTGCATTTGGTGTATTGCTACGTCAATCTTCTCGATCAGATAAAATTTTGCATGCTAGCGAAATCTTTGGACAATGGACGGTCTTTCCAATCTTTTTTGGTTCAATCGGACTTAATGTGGTCTTTCATGATCTGTCAAAGACGTGGATAGCGATGGTGGTACTGACGGTATTTGCTGTGGCGACCAAATATTACGGTGCTGGTATCGGCGCGCGAATGGCGGGACTTGATAAGCACACTGGAAATGCAATTGGCGCCGGTATGGTGTCACGTGGTGAAATGGCGTTGGTGATTGCTCAAATCGGGGCAACTGGTGGTATTTTATCTGGTAAAGTTTTTGGTGAAATTGTTGTCGTAATCATTGCATCAACTTTGATTGCGCCATTGATGATGCGCCCACTTATCAAAAAAGTACGGTGAATATAAAAAGCTGCCTGGAATCTTTGCGATTCAGGCAGCTTTTTAAATGTGCTTACAATGGGTCAACATCGTAGCGCTTTGTACGCAATTCTTGCTTTTGCGCCTTCAATGGCTTAAACAAGAAGTTGAAGTAGGCTTCACGCCATTCATCGAATGAGATCGCCAACGCGGCGATTTCTTCAGGAATTTCGGCGCGAGGAATACGATCGATATCAGGGTGGGCAGCCACGTAGCTATCCATCCAGTCAGCGATCTTGGCGTGACCTTCGTTTTCCTTTTCGACGTTGAACCAGTTTGTTGGTTCAGCGTGTATCAAGTCATCATCGACATCGAACAATTCCATTGTGCCGTGGACCTTAAAAGGACGAATCAACGTCACATCTGGGTTGAACTTCCAGACGAAGTTACCAGGTGCCGTTTCTTCAACGTCTTCTAATTGCACAACAGCACCGGCCATGCTTGATGGTAGACCAGCTTGCTTAAGTGCGTATGATGTAACAACTAAATCACCGCGGTGATCAGTTCCAAAGGGGTAAACAACACCAATCTTGGCACCGACAAGAATGTCGATCAAGACTTGGGGTTCCATTCCAACTGCCTTCATGAGGGGAAATCTCGCTTTCAAAAATTAATGTCTACTTATTTTAACAAAACTTGCGCAAAAATGCAGAATTAGTTTACATATTATCACTGGCATCTGGTAAACTAGAGTTTAGACAGAAAATAGGTTTACTGACGGCATGTCAGTGAAAACGGCTTTGCCAGCGCTGTGGCATCGGACGACCTGTGAGTGGTTGATGCAGCTGATGTAAAGAGATATATGGAGAAAATAAATATGACACACAAAATTGGCGATATCATCTCAGCTAAGGTGACAGATGAAAATGACAAGTACTATTTCGCACAAGTTGATGGGTTAACGTATGAAATCGACAAGGCAGAATTGTTGAAGCCACTCAAGGTTGGTGGCGTTGTTTCAGGGTTTGCTTACGAAAATGAAAAGCATAATTTGCAAATCACAAAAAATATTCCAGACGTTCGCTTGGGTCATTTTGCTTGGGGAACTGTGACGGATATCCGACGTGATTTGGGCGTGTTTGTCAATATTGGGTTACCAAATAAGGATGTTGTTGTGTCATTGGACGAGTTGCCAACAATTAAAGAATTGTGGCCCCAACGTGGTGACAAGCTGATGATTACATTGCGTATTGATAAGAAGGATCGTTTGTGGGGTGAACTTGCTTCGGCAGACATCTTGCAAGCAGTACGTATTCCAGCTAAGGCAGATATGAAGAACAAGCAAGTTAAAGCAACGGTTTACCGTTTGAAGATGGTTGGTACGCTGGTCATTACACCGGACTATAACTTTGGCTTTATTCACCCGGATGAACGGCAACGCGAACCTCGTCTTGGCGAGGAAGTTGATGCGCGTGTTATCGGTGTCCGTGATGATGGTGTCTTGAACTTGTCGTTACGACCACGTGCGTATGAGGCGATTTCTGATGATGCAGCGATGTTGTTGACGCTATTACAGCGTTCATCAACAAAGAGCCTGCCATTTACAGACAAGTCAGATCCAAAGCAAATTAAGAAGTATTTTGGTATGTCAAAGTCACAGTTCAAGCGGGCGGTTGGAAACTTGTACAAGCAACGCAAGATTACCCAAAACGAAAATGGATTGTTCTTGGTCGAAGAGAGTGACGGCGAGTAAGATGCCAAAACAGGTAGGTCCATACGAAGACAATATGGTTGACTACCTGCACTATTTGACGGTAGAGCGGGGGTTGTCAGCCAACACGCGTACATCATACCGGCAAGATTTGACGCATTTTTTTACCTATTTAATCGACAAGGAAAAATCATTGCCACTCACCCAAGTTGATCGTTTTACGATTATGGCGTTTCTAGGTGAAATGGAGACACAGGGGAAATCACGGAACTCCGTCATTCACATGGTGTCGACTTTAAGGAAGTTTTTCCAATTTGCAACTGATAGTGGCTGGACAACAACGGATCCGATGACCCAGGTTGATCCACCCAAAAAGGCACAGCATTTACCAGCTGTTTTAACATTGAGCGAAGTGGAAGCGTTGTTGGCGGTCCCAGATACCAATACAACGTTAGGCTTGCGCAATCGAACGATGCTAGAAGTGATGTATGCCACTGGCTTGCGCGTGAGTGAATTGGTAAATTTACGTTTAGATAATTTGCATCTCGACTTAGGGTTGATTCAAACGATTGGAAAAGGTGATAAGGAACGTATTATTCCGATTGGTGATGTTGCGACGCACTGGCTACAACGTTATTTAGCGGATGGTCGTCCTTTTCTTGGCCGACAACAGGATGAACAGGTGATTTTCCTAAACGATCATGGTCACCAATTGACGCGACAGGGTGTGTGGAAACTTATTAAGCAGTGGGTGATAGCTGCCGGTATTACTAAAGATGTGTCACCACACACCTTGCGTCATTCTTTTGCCACGCATATTTTGGAAAATGGGGCAGATTTACGCATTGTGCAAGAATTGCTGGGGCATGCTGACATATCAACGACCCAAATTTATACACATATTTCAAATAAGCGTTTGACTGAGGTGTATCAAAAGAGTCACCCGCGCGCTTGATTAAGGAGGCAACATGTTAGTCGTTGTTCGAAAAGATCAACCCAAAATTGCAATGGGCTTGCTTTCATATTTGCCACGCCTACACGATGTTGCATCGGTGCAACGTGAGATTGAATGGTATCAAGCTGACGATTGCCGAGACATTTTGTTGTGGCAGTCTCCGATAACCCAGCATTACGTGGCAGTGGTCGGTATCGAGAAAATTTTTGACTCTGCAGTATTACGGTTAGTGGTTTTTGGCCCCGAAGTTGCCGAAAATGAACGTAATCAGGTTGGTGCCGAAATCTATGAAGCGCTGCAAATGCGGTATGCAGACAAAGTGCTAGTGGGCACCATTGCAACCCAACCGATTTTAACGGAATGGCGGAAATTAGCGAATGGCTGAAGAAGTAACCTATCATTTGGATGAGTTCGATGGCCCACTTGATTTATTACTCCATCTAATTAAAGTAAACGAAATGGATATTTTAGATATCCCAATCGTGGCCATCACAGAGCAATATTTAGATTTTTTGCATCAAGCCGAAGAACGCAATTTAGATATTGCAGGTGAGTTTTTGGTAATGGCTGCAACTTTGATGTCGATTAAATCTACGTATTTGATTCCTAAGAATGAAGAATTGACATATGACCAGGATCTGGCGGAGTTTGTGTATGAAGAGGATCCACGTGAAGCGTTGATGGCCCAATTATTGGAATATCAGCGTTATCAACAGGCAGCTGACGATTTGCGAGAACGTGAAGAGGGCCGACAATTACAATTTTCGCGGGCGCCGATGGCTATTCCAGAAGATATTGAGGTGGCACCGCTCCCTGAAGGTTTGGGTCTCTTTGACTTGCAGCTGGCGTTCAATCAGATGGTTGCTAATCGGACGAAAAAGCAAGTGCGGCCAAGAACGTTACGTGGCGAGACTTGGTCAATTCGCGAGCAGATGTCACGCATGATGGCAGATATGATGCCTGGCGAACAGCGGACGTTCACGTCGTTTTTTGGTGAAGATGATAGTCGTGATAAACTTGTAACCACTTTTTTGGCGATGCTCGAACTTGTGCGTCATCAAAATTTGGTCGTTACACAGGAAAATGAATTCGGCACCATCCGGTTGCAACTGGGTGACGTGCCATATGATGAGGATGAGGAACTGGACGATGAAGAATAGTCTACAGCAAATTGAAGGATTGCTCTTCGTGGCTGGGGATGAAGGTATCACCGTAGCAGAAATGGCGGCAGCTACTGGTTTTGCAAAACCGGCTGTGATTGGGTTGCTTGAGGATTTGGCAGCGAAGTATGCGACTGATGAAAGTAGCGCGTTAGATGTGCTGAAAACTGACGAACGGTATCAACTAGTCACGAAGACGGTGCTAGCTGATACGATCCATCGTTATTTTACGGCACCGTTAACGACGGCGCTTTCACAGGCTTCATTAGAAGTGCTTGCAATTATCGCTTATAAACAACCGATTACGCGAGTCGAAGTAGACGAGATTCGCGGTGTGCAATCACAAGCAACGATTCAAAAATTAGCGCTGCGTAACCTAGTTGAAGGTCGTGGACGTGCTAATGAACCGGGCCGGCCAATTCTGTATGGTACAACGGAGTACTTCTTAAATTACTTCGGTCTGGGCGATTTAGAAGAATTGCCACCCCTTGTCACCGCAGAAGCACTAGATGCATTACGGGCAAAGCAAGATGTTGCGCTGCCATTAATGACTGAAGAAAGTGGACAATCAGCGTTTGACGTTGATTTGTCTGAGTTAGCTGAAACAGCAGAAAGAGATAATTAATACCTATGGCAGAACGATTGCAAAAAGTAATGGCTCAAGCGGGTGTTGCCTCACGTCGTGCGTCTGAACAATTAATTTTAGACGGTAAAGTGACAGTGAACGGTAAGACAGTTCGTGAGTTAGGTACCAAGGTAGAACCATCAGATAAAATCGAAGTAAGTGGTGAACCAATCGACTCACGAGAAAAGTTGGTTTATTTCTTATTGAATAAGCCACGTGGGGTCGTTACGACGACAAATGATGATAAGGGCCGTCAAACGGTAATGGATATTGTGGATGAACCAGAGCGTGTCTATCCAGTAGGCCGTTTAGATTACGACACGACTGGGGTTTTGCTGTTGACTAATGACGGTGAGCTCGCAAACCGCTTGATGCACCCAAGTTACCGCATCGATAAGGTCTACGTTGCAAAGGTGAAGGGCATCCCAACGAACGAACAACTTGAACAATTACGTCATGGGGTGACGGTGCGAACAAAGCAAAATGGCCGTTATACAACGTTTAAGGCTGCGCCAGCTCGTGCTGAAATCACGTCGACGAATACTAAGAATCACACAGCAATTGTCAAGTTGACGATTCATGAGGGTAAGTACCACCAAGTCAAGGAAATGATGAAGGCGGTTGGCCACGAAGTATTGAAGCTGACCCGTGAACGTTACGGTATGCTTGATTTAGCGGGGTTGACACCTGGTGAATACCGCCCATTACGTTATGAAGAAGTGCAAGCCTTGAAGGCCGGCAAGCAATACCGAAAGTCTGCAGGACGTTGGTAAGCTAAAAAAGACGGTTTTGGCCGTCTTTTTTTGTAGGAGTTGAGGATGATGGAAAAAGGACGATTAGAAGCATTTAGTGATGGGGTTTTCGCAATTATCATTACGATTATGGTATTGGACTTAAAGATACCATCGGATGGTAATTGGACGGCGATTATGAATGATGCCTGGATGAGCACCTTTTTAGCTTATTTGGTGAGCTTTATTATTACTGCGAGTTTTTGGGTTAGTCACCATCTGATTATCAGCAACTTAAAGAAAGTTGATAGTGGGTTGCTCTGGATTAATGTATTGACACTGTTACCAATGTCATTGGTACCGATAACGACTGCCTGGTTTGGTGAATTTCCAAATAGTGTTGCGCCAAGCGTAACGTATGGTTTAGTTTATGTCTTATCGGTGGGCGCGTTGTTCAACTTGAGCCACATTGTGTCGAAGCACCTGGCAAATCCAGTTGTTCAAAAGCGGATGCGACGAGTGAATCGTAGTCGAATTGGCTTGATTGCAATTGGATTAGTCGGCACCGGGCTGGCTTTTATTTGGCCACCGGTCACTGGTGGGATGGTCTTAGTGGTTTCGGGTGGGTGGCTGTTCTTACGGGCGGTCGTTCACGTCAGAGCTTTGGAAGATTTGTGATGGTAAAAGTCTGATAGAATATAACAAACTGGTCATTTCGATTTGATCAATAATGCTGATATGCACGAAAGACGGAGGTATAAACCATGGCAACACCGGATACAAGAACGGGTCGTAATTTTATGAAGACTGGCGAAGGTATGTATGATTTCGCAAAAAGCCACAAGGTTGCTGGCTGGCCATTACTATGGAAGCCAATGGGCTGGCTAGGACGTAAGCATTTCAAGAATATTGAGAGTTCGTTGGCTGATGATGAAACGGTTGTGGTAGCCTTTTTAACTAAAATGGCTGGCTTGACGGATGCTGGTGAACCAACCGGCCGTTATAAGTGGTATGCTTTTGCGCTCGGTGATTCAGGAACTTTGTATTTTGCACATTGGCGACCATTCCATTTGGATTCATTACGAATGACCTTGGATCAAGTGAATACGATTAACCCGGATACAGGATTGATTCGAGGACGCCTACAAATTCAAACATTGCAGGGGACGCAAGATTTGACGCTAAAGTGGTTTGCACCGCAAATTCGGCGGATTTATGATTTGTTGAATAATGAAAAGCACACATACGACAAGCTCCGTCACAAGGTTGACTTAGATGGTTAATGCGTGGTAAGGTTACACCAATAATTTAATATCTTCAGGGCAGGGTGAAATTCCCGACCGGCGGTAAGCTGCAACGCAGTAAGTCCGCGACCCGCGAATGCGGTTGACATGGTGTGATTCCATGACCGACAGTAAAGTCTGGTATGCAGAAGAACTTATAAATTGACTGGTAATGGTCGGTTTTTTTACGTCGCCCTGGCGTGAAGAAACCGGCCTTTTAATATGCCAGGTGGAGGATTTGTTTCATGAACAAGACGCGTCGGTTAACGGTTATCGCCTTATTGGCGGCCATTTCGTTTGTATTAATGGTATTTCCACAATTCCCATTAATACCTGGTGCAACTTTTTTAAAGATTGATTTTTCGTTTGTGCCGGTTTTGATTGGTGCACTCATGCTTGATCTAAAGAGTGGTTACGCAATTTTAATTTTACGCTCACTATTGAAGGTGCTCTTAAATAATTCGGGTGTGAATGACTACATTGGGCTACCAATGAACATTGTCGCGATGGGCGTTTTATTGACGGTCATTATGTTGATGGTGGGACATCGTGAGCTGACCGTTAAACGCTTTATCGCGGGATCAATCTTGGGAACAGTTGGATTGACGTTGGCGATGGTTATCTTGAATTATGTTTATGCGGTACCGTTGTATGCGATGTTTGCTAATTTCGATATTAAGGCAACGATTGGTCTAGGGACATATTTGCTTTGGATGGTAATTCCGTTTAACTTGATTGAAGGCATCATCCTAACGGCAGTGGCTGGTCTGGTCTTTGTTGCTTTGCGACGTGTCATCACGAACACGCATTCTCAATTAAATTAATGCCAATGATGGTTGGTCATGTTGTTGGGTAGAACCTGCGCTATGACCGGACACTTTATCCTAAATTGCTTGCACGACTGATATTTCTTCTTTAAACTGAGTAGAAAATAGTGAGAGGTGGTCAAGCAGTTGACAAATGATTTCTTGATCACCCTGTTTTCGGCAGATGAACCTCGCCGGCACAGGGTGATTTTTGGTTTATTGAAGCGTCAAGCAACGGTGTCAACGGAGTATTGGGGTCTGCGTTATGATTTATTGCAAATCTCAGGTTTGATGCCTCGATTGGACAAGGCAACTTTTGATCAGCGCATTGCAACGTTGGTAACAGAGGGGTTGCTGTCCGAAGTGACAGAAGGCCAGTACGTGTTGACCGCAGCTGGTCAGGAAGCGCAAATGGCCTACCAAACTGCGCATTATGTACCCGAGCACTTAGCTGTTTTGCTCAAGTATGACGTGCTGACATTCATGCAAGCTTTTTGGCTAGCGAACCAAGTCGTTTCTGAGGTCGCTTACGAAAATAAAAAGTATTATCCTTTGCAAATCGATCCGCGCACAATGCTGGCGGTGAAGCAATGGTACGCAAATATGAATTCGCCACGCTTGGTTGCCACTTGGGCCTTAACAATTCAGCGCTTCTTACAGCGTCGGCCACAGGCGGATGCCGATCGTTTGGTTGCCACATGGGTCGGTCACAACACACCGGGCTTCAATTTTGAACAACTTGGTTTCCCAGCAACCTGGACGGATGAAGATTTTTATTTCTGGCAATTAGATCAGTATGCTATTTGGTCTGAGGAACTACAACGTGGGGCAAATACGCCCTTGAAGTTGTTGTGGGATTCAGTTGCCCACCGGCCTTTGTTGCCAAACAGCGTGCAAGCGTCATACAACGGTGTGATCGCAGGACGTCCAATGGACGAAATGGTGAAGAGTCGTCGTTTGAAAGTTGGGACAATCCGTGAGCATTTATTAACGGCGGCTATTTGGCTACCAATTCGTGATTTTCCTTATAAAAACTACTTAACGCCAGATGTTGTGAGTTACTTTGAAGAAAAATTGGTTGGCCCAATTGATGAATGGGAATTTACAACGGTGCGGACCTCAGATGATCCACGTGAGTTCTTCTTGTTCCGTTTATATGAAATTTACTTAACCAAAATGGAGGTGGCTGCTCGTGGATAAGGAAGCATTGACCGCCGTATTGACGGACAAGTTTGGTTTTACCAGCTTTAAGCCAGGTCAAGCAGAGGTGTTGGAAGCGTTAACTGCTGGTAAAAATACATTGGCGATGTTGCCAACGGGTGGTGGTAAGTCACTTATTTATCAAATGATGGGTAATCTGCGCGAAGGATTAGTTGTCATCGTGACGCCATTGCTGTCTTTGATGCAAGACCAAGTGGCCCGTTTGAATTATGCGGGTGAGTCTAAGGTGGTTGCGTTAAATTCAACACTGCCACAAGATGCCCGCCGTACGATTTTGCGTGGTTTGAACCAATATAAGTTTTTGTTTGTGTCTCCTGAAATGCTTGGTCAAACGGTGGTCCAATCAGCTTTACGAAAAGTGAAGATTAATTTGCTGGTTGTTGATGAAGCACACACGATTGTGAGTTGGGGACCTGATTTTCGGCCCGACTATCTGGCCTTGCCACAAGTCCATCAGAAGCTTGGCCAACCACAACTTTTGTTATTAACGGCGACAGCAACTCCTCAAATGATGTCAAATATCACATCACCATTTGGCTTAGTACCAGAAGATTGGTTTATTTACCGGCAATCAGTGGATCGTCCAAATATTTATTTGCACACTGAGCAGCTAGATAACGAAGGCCAAAAGCGTGAACGCTTGGCTGAATTAGTGCGGCAGTTGAAAGGGCCCGGGATTGTCTACTTTTCAAGTCGTAAGCTAGCGACTTCAATGGCCGAATGGTTGCGTGAGACAACCGGCCAACGTGTGGCTGCTTATCATGCGGGATTGGATACAATGTCGCGTTACCGGATTCAACAACAGTTTATGATGGGACAAATTGACGTGATTACGGCAACATCAGCCTTCGGTATGGGAATTGATAAAGACGATGTTCGCTATGTCATTCACTATCATTTGAGTAATGATTTAGCAAATTATTTACAAGAAATCGGACGTGCCGGGCGTGACGGCGAGCAATCAGCGGCTGTTTTGTTGTATGTGCCCGGTGATGAAACGATGCAATTGCATATGATCGATAGTACAATTCCAACGCGTGAAGTAATTTTTGGCTATCTTGAAAAGCGTTTTGGAACTGATGAAATTGGTAAAGATAAGGCTAATTTGTTAGACTTTTATACCAAGCAAGGCCTAACAGCAGATCAAATTGCAGACATGTTTGATCAACGTCGGCAACAACGCCAGGCTGACTTAGCGCGTTTGGTTGGGTATGCTAAGTCACCGTCTGGTCTCCGCGCGACGTTACTAACGCACTTTGGGGATGAGACGACCGGTGCACCAAATACTGAGTCGGTCGGTGCACATGATTGGCACCCTGAAGAACTTGCGTTAGTTGCGACGACACAGGATGAACAACCAGTTGGTGTGACGGATTGGCGTACGCAAGTGGCAAAACTTTTTAATTTAGGTTAAGGAATGGGTGTGACACTAAATTTTGATGAGCCGTTAGTGTAGACTAAGGTGTAATCAAAAGAGAAGTAAGGAGACCAATCATGACCGAGAAAAATAATGAACAACAGCCATGGGAAGCGTCTTTTAAAGAAGACACGCCTGAGCAATACTCACGTACACAAAATCGACGTAAGTCACAACGTGTCAGCATGGTTGTTGGAATTTTGGTATTGATTGTGATTGCTCTGTCATTTGTGCCCGTTTACAAGTATTTGCAAGCGTTGAATAAGCCGGTAGATGCGACCACTAACACGGAATTGCCAGCTGCATCATCAACTAAGACCACGACGACTACAAGCAAAGTAACGGAAACGGCTAAGTCAGAGTCACGGGCAAAGCAGGCAGCCACACAGGCATCGAAAAAGGCAGCAAAGGCAGCCAGCGAAAAAGCAGCGAAAGAAGCCGCAGCATCGTCTAAGGCAGTCGCTGAGTCAGAAAGCGTTGCGAATGCCGCGACAAGTAGCATGAGTTCCGAGGCGGCATCCTCGTCATCAGCTAGTTCGTCATCAGCATCATCTTCTTCATCAGAAGCTGACGAGGCAGGAAGTGTAAAATTCGAATCAGGTACTTTGTACAGCTTTGCCGTTGCGAATGGGACAACCCCTGAAGCACTTTACTCGTTGAATCCAGGTTTAACGGCGGCAAATTATTCGAGTTACTACGGACAATCGCTAAAAGTGAAGTAAAAATAAGGAGACACAATGATCGTGTGTCTCTTTTATTTTGTTCTGAAATAGCGTACAATTAATTGTTAAATTAACGAGTGAGGAACTTACTGAAATGAATCCGATTCAAATTGCGATTGACGGGCCTGCATCAGCAGGTAAGTCAACGATTGCCAAAATTTTGGCATCAGATTTAAACTTTGTGTATGTTGATACTGGTGCGATGTATCGCGCAATTACACTAGCTGCTTTTCAAGCCGGCGTTAAGCCGGAAGATGAAGCAGGGGTCACGGCATTATTGCCAGACCTAACGATTACTTTTGAACCGGGTGAACCTGTGCAACGGGTTTTCTTGAATGGCACAGAAGTGACCGAAGCTATTCGTTCTGTTGAAGTGACAGCCAATGTTTCAGCAGTCTCAGCGTATGCGGCTGTTCGCGAAGCAATGACCGCTTTGCAACGTGACATTGCGGCTAAGGGTGGCGTTGTGATGGATGGCCGTGATATTGGTACAACTGTCTTACCAAATGCGGAAGTTAAGATTTTCTTGATTGCATCAGTTGCTGAACGTGCGCAACGTCGTTTTAAGGAAAACCAAGCTAAGGGCATGAACACAACGTTGGCTGAGTTGGAAGTTGCGATTGAAAAACGTGATTATCTTGACTCGCACCGCGAAATTTCACCACTCAAGAAGGCTGACGATGCAGTTGAATTAGATACAACCGGTTTGTCAATTGATGGTGTTGTGGCAGCAGTCAAGGATATCATCGCGACAAAAACAAACAAATAATATAAATTAGTAAAGAAAGTTGGCCGTGACTACTAGTATTTTATAAAAGGATTAGGTATAATAACTACTAGAGTCGTGTGACCAGGAGGATATATTGTAATGAACGAAGAGAACAACGAGCTATTGGCAGCTCTTGACAGCGTAGCCGAAGTTAAAGTTGGCGATGTAGTTAAGGGTGAAGTCTTGGCAATTGACGATGCTCGTCAAGTTATCGTAGGTATCGAAGGTGCCGGTGTTGAGGGTGTTATCCCAATGCGCGAATTGACGGCTGACCGTGATGCTAACGTTAATGACCTTGTCAAGGTAGGAGACGTTTTGGATTTGGTAGTGGTTTCAACTATCGGTTCTGACAAGGAAGGTGGATCATACCTATTGTCAAAGCGTCGTTTGGAAGCTCGTCGTGCTTGGGAAGAAATCGCAAGCAAGCACAATGTTGATGACATTGTGGAAGCACCTGTAACGCAAGTCGTTAAGGGTGGATTGGTTGTTGACGTTGAAGGTGTACGTGGATTCGTGCCTGCTTCAATGATCGAGAACCGTTTCGTGCAAGATTTGAACCAATACAAGGGTCAAACTATTCGCGCGAAGATTATTGAGATCAACGCTGCTGACAGCCGCTTGATCTTGTCACGTCGTGATGTTTTGAACGAAGAGCGTTCAGCAGCATTGGCACGTGTATTCAACGAATTGTCAGTTGGTGACGTCGTTGAAGGTAAGGTTGCCCGCATGACTAACTTCGGTGCATTCATCGACCTTGGTGGTGTAGACGGATTGGTACACGTATCTGAAATCTCACACGAGCGCGTTTCACAACCTTCAGACGTTTTGTCAGTTGGTGAAGATGTTAAGGTTAAGGTTTTGGGATTGGATCCTGAAAAGGAACGTATCTCATTGTCAATCAAGGCTACGCAACCTGGTCCTTGGGAAGCTGCTGCTTCAGAAGCTCCAGAAGGAACTGTTTTGGAAGGTACTGTTAAGCGCGTTGTTGACTTTGGTGCCTTTGTTGAAGTATTCCCTGGTGTTGAAGGTTTGGTTCACGTTTCACAAATCTCACACAAGCACATCGCTAACCCAAGTGATGTTTTGAAGGCCGGTGACAAGGTTAAGGTTAAGGTTTTGGAAGTAAACCCTGACAAGCAACGTTTGTCATTGTCAATCAAGGCTTTGGAAGAGGCTCCTGCTCGCGAAGAAGGTCAATCAAACAACGATCGTCCTCGTCGCCAACGTCGTCCTCGCCAAGAACAAGCTCCAACTAACTACTCAACTTCAGAAGAAGAGGGTTCAGCTACGTTGGGTGATGCCTTTGGAGATATCTTCAAGGACTTCAACTAATCAGCTTTTAATAGCTTAAAAAATTAAGCGTGTGTTGGGTTGTCCTAACGCACGCTTAATTTCGTAAATGGGCTATTTTTTGTGCTGGTCACACGATAACAGACACATGCTGTATTAAACAGTATAATCGAAAATAGTAATGAACACGTCGGCCGCCTCGGTGCGCTGACAGAAAAGAGGGTAACATGGGATTTCCTGTTGTGGCCGTTGTCGGCCGCCCAAACGTCGGTAAGTCAACTATTTTTAACCGTATTGCTGGTGATCGTATCTCAATTGTTGAGGATACACCAGGCGTTACGCGTGATCGTATTTATACGCGCGCAGAATGGTTGACCCGCGAATTCCGTCTAATTGATACTGGTGGAATTGACATGGCTGATGAGCCATTTATGACGCAAATTGTCCAACAAGCTGAGATTGCGATTGACGAAGCTGATGTGATTGTTTTCATGGTTTCTGCGCAAGAAGGTTTAACGGAAGCTGACGAACGCGTTGCAAAAATTTTGTACCGTTCAAAAAAGCCAGTCGTATTGGCCGTTAATAAGGTCGATAACATTGAAATGCGTTCAGAAATCTATGAGTTCTATGCGTTGGGATTTGGTGATCCATTCCCAATCTCAGGTTCTCACGGAACTGGGTTGGGAGACTTGTTAGATCAAGTTGTCTCACACTTCCCAGAAACGGACACCGAAGCAGATGATGATTCAATCCGCTTCTCATTCATTGGTCGTCCAAATGTTGGTAAGTCATCACTTGTGAATGCCATCCTAGGTGAAGAACGTGTTATTGTTTCTGACATCTCAGGAACGACACGTGATGCCATTGACACGCGCTTCACGTCTGCTGACGGTGATGAGTTTGTCATGGTTGACACTGCTGGTATTCGTAAGCGTGGTAAAGTCTACGAGTCGACTGAAAAGTATTCAGTGATGCGTGCGATGCGTGCGATTGATGACTCTAACGTTGTTTTGATGGTATTGAACGCTGAAGAAGGTATTCGTGAGCAAGACAAGCACGTGGCAGGTTATGCGCACGAAGCAGGTCGGGCTATTATCATCGTGGTTAACAAGTGGGATACCCTGGAAAAGGATAATCACACGATGTCTGACTTCGAAAACCAGATTCGTGATGAGTTCCAATACTTATCATACGCACCAATTATTTTCGTTTCAGCCAAGACGAAGCAACGTTTGAATAAGTTGCCTGAGTTGATTAAGCAGGTTAACGAAAACCACCAAAAGCGTGTGCAATCTGCAACACTGAATGAGGTGATTATGGACGCGTTGGCTTTGAACCCAACGCCGACGGTAAATGGTAAGCGTTTGCGTGTTTACTATGCAACACAGGTTGCCATTCAACCACCAACTTTTGTGGTGTTTGTTAACGATCCAGAGTTGATGCACTTCTCTTACGCGCGATTCCTCGAGAATCAAATTCGTAAGTCATTCGACTTTACAGGAACACCAATTCACTTGATTAAGCGTGCTCGTACGTAAGCAAGTGAGTAAAAAGCACCGGTCCGTTCGGATTTGGTGCTTTTTCGTTTTTTGTACGAAAAATGATGGCAAAACATGAATTTTTGTTGAAAAAGGCTGAAAAGCGCGCTGTATCAACGTTTTAAGCAAACAATCGCTTGTTAAGGTCAGGTAACTATGCTATTCTAAATATCGAAATAAGGGAACAACGAGTTTCATTTCGTACATTGGGAATCCCAATCAGCTATTAAGCAGGAGGATATTAACATGGCTAACAAGCAAGAATTGGTAAACGACGTTGCAACGACAACTGGTTTGACTAAGAAGGACGCAACGGCAGCAGTTGATGCTGTCTTTGCATCAATCCAAGATACTTTGGCAAAGGGTGACAAGGTACAATTGATTGGTTTTGGTAACTTCGAAGTTCGTACACGTGCAGCTCGTAAGGGTCGCAACCCACAAACAGGTGAGGAAATTGAGATCGCTGCATCAAAGATTCCTGCCTTTAAGCCTGGTAAGGCCTTGAAGGACGCCATCAAGTAATCTAAAGCCTGTAATACTGGCATTCACGGTAATTCGTGGGGCCAAAAAGGTTGATAATATGGAAAGAGTGAATGATGATATTCACTCTTTTTATTTTTTCATACATTCTCATAAAATTCTGTGCTAAACTTAATCTTATTGATATCGATGTGGAGGTATGGCAGATTGAAACCAACAAAAATGTTAACGATTGCAGGTTCGGACGTTTTGGCTGGTGGGGGCATTCAGGCCGATTTGGCAACGTTTAATGAATATGGTTACTTTGGGCTTAGTGCCATCACCAGTATTGTGACTGTCACGCCAGATGATTTCACCATTCATCCCGTGCCGATTGCTATTTTAGCGGCCCAGCTTGACGCAATTTTTGCGATTGACGATATTGCTGGTGTGAAGGTTGGCTTACTACCGACTGTTGCACACGTTGAACTGGTGGCGAAGTATTTAAAAGAGTATGCCAGTCACCTACCAGTCATAATTGATCCGGTGATGGCTTTTAAAGAGACAAGCACGACGAACGTCAATGAACTGGTGAAAGCCATTCAAACTGAATTATTGCCGTTGGCAACTATTACCACACCGAATTTAGTGGAAGCAGAATTGTTAAGCGGTCGAACGATTAAAACAGCCGCTGATATGACTGAGGCAGCGCGTATCATGCAACAAATGGGCGCCCAATCGGTCGTGGTGAAAGGCGGTAAGCGTTTAGCTGGTCAGGAAGCAGTTGATGTTTTAGTGGCGGCTGATGGTCTGAAGACCTTTAAGACAGAAAAGGTGGCCAATGCCTACAATAATGGAGCTGGTTGCACGTTTTCTTCCGCGATAGCTAGTCAGTTAGCTGCTGGGGCAACAACGGCGCATGCAGTCTCAGATGCAAAAGCATTTGTGTACGAAGGTATCAAACATGGGGTACCGTTAAACGAGGCGTTGCCGGTTGGTAATGTTTGGCAGGCAGCACGACGTTTAAGTGAGGAACAATAAAATGAAAACGAAACAATTAACCATCGCGGCCGTGATTGTCGCTATCAATATTGTCTTGAGTTATGTCGCCAAGATACCGACGCCAACAGGCTTTGTATCATTGGTGGAAACTGGTATTTTTATCGCAGCTTGGCACTATGGGTCAAGAACCGGCGCAATGGTCGGTGGGTTAACAGGTTTATTGCTTGATTTACTTGCTGGTTATCCCCAATGGATGATCTTTTCATTACTTATTCATGGTGGTGAAGGTTGGGTGATTGGTAAGTATGGGTTAAATCCTTCGATTGGGAAGCGCGTCTTTGGCAATTTCTTAGGCGGTTTGGTGATGGTTGTTGGGTACTGGTTAGCCGGTTCATTCTTAATCTGGTTGAACGGTGGTGCAAAAATGCAGCTTGGTCCAGCCTTTTTGGCGGGACTAGCCGATGTACCAGCTAACATCATGCAAGTATTGGCCGGGTTTATCTTGGCTTTGTTGCTGAGCGTACCGTTGCGCAAGATTTTGATGCCTAAAAGTCACTAACTTTGCAAAGTAACAAAAAAGTCACCAGATTGAGACGTCTGGTGGCTTTTTTCATATCTGAAACAATGGTATGCTGGATATCTTGATTTAAAAGGTTTAGGAGCGGGTACATGAGTAAGAAACAAGTTTTACCGACGGGCATTGCATTAGCAGCAAGTGTCATGTTGATCGGATTAATTATGCGGTCGCCAATTACGACATTGCCATTGATGTTGTCACAAATATCGCAGGAGTTAGGTGTTCCTAGCGGTCAGTTAGGCATATTAACAACGATTCCATTGGTGATGTTTTTGTTAATCTCAAACTTTGCATCCAAAACAATGGCTGTGTTTGGCCTTAAAAAAGCATTATTCTTGTCAATTGCAAGTATTTTTCTGGGGACGGCACTGCGACTGGTTGTGACGATGCCAACGATGCTGTTGGGCACGGTGTTTGTGGGAATTGGTATTGCCCATTTAAATGTCTTTATGCCTTCGTTTGTGGCTGCTTATTTTTCACATAAAGTCGGGGTCTATACATCGCTCTACTCACTCACGATTATGGTGGGTTCAGCCGCGTTTAGTTTGTTAACTGCACCGGTTGTTGCGACGTTCGGTTGGCATGCAGTGATGTGGTTATTGGTGCTATTGCCAGCAATTGTCTTGGGCTTTTGGTTCTATACGACACGGTTGGTGCCGGAAAAAGTGAAAACAACCGCGACTGAAAAACAAAACGTAGCGCCTAAGAAGCGTATTTGGACCAATGTACGGGCCTGGCCTTTCTTGATTGTTTTCGGGGTTCAGGCCACGATTAATTACACGGGAGTTGCTTGGTTACCAACGATGATGGCTCATCATCACGTGTCAGCAGGGGCAATTTCAGTTATTATGTCGTTTTACTCATTTATCGGTATGCCAATTTCGATAATTGTACCAAACATTCTTGTTCACATGCGTCGTCGTGGGACGATGATGGCAATTGCTATTGCGGGTGTGCTGTCGCTGGCTGGGGCAATCATGTTGTTTAATCAGGATACGTCATCGCTGGCATATTGGTGGACATTAACCGTCTTGATTGGTTTTGCGACATCGTTCTTCTTCCTTTACACGATGACCATGTTTGCTGCAAAGACGGATTCACCAGTTGAAACTGCGCGACTATCCGGAATGGCTCAGGCCGGTGGCTACTTCATGTCTGCGTTTGGACCGATGCTTTACGGGATGGCCTTTACGGCAAATCCAGCTGGCGAAATTCAGAATATTGTTTATCTAATTTTGGTGGTTTTGATGATTGCAGCCGCATTGTTGATGGCGGCAACGAAACATTTATTTAAAGCATAAAGGTAACGGCTGTTGTTCGGTGGAGAACAATGGCCGTTTTCGGTATAATGAAATTATTAAAACTTTGGAGGATGATATGGCACGTAAAGTCGGAATTATCGGGTTGGGGAACGTCGGTAGTGCAGTGGCACACGCGTTAATTGCACAAGGGGTTGCAGATGATTACGTATTTATCGACGCTAACGAGCGTAAGGTAACGGCGGATCAACTGGACTTCCAAGATGCGATGGCTAATTTAGAAATGCATGGTAATATCACAATTAATGATTGGTCAGCGTTGGAAGACGCGGATGTTGTGATTTCGACGTTAGGGAACATTAAGTTACAACAGGACAATCCAAGCGGTGATCGATTTGCGGAACTAAAGTTTACGAGTAGTATGGTGCAATCGGTGGGGACCAATTTAAAAGAATCGGGCTTTACCGGGGTTCTGATTGTGATTTCAAACCCGGTCGACGTTATTACCGCATTATTCCAGCAAGTTACTGGATTTCCAACACATAAGGTGATTGGTACGGGAACCTTGCTAGACACGGCACGTATGCAACGTGCGGTGGGTGAGGCGTTTGACTTGGACCCTCGTTCAGTATCCGGGTATAACTTAGGTGAACACGGTAATTCGCAATTTGTCGCGTGGTCAACTGTGCAAGTGCTTGGTCAGCCAATTGCTAAGCTGGCCGATGCTGGTGATATTGATTTGGCCGGTATCGAAGCCGAAGCGCGTAAGGGAGGCTTTACCGTGTTAAACGGCAAAGGTTATACGAGTTACGGTGTCGCAACGGCTGCAGTGCGGATTGCAAAAGCTGTGATGGCTGATGCGCACGCAGAATTAGTGGTTTCGAACCGACGTGATGATATGGGCATTTATTTGTCATACCCGGCGGTGATTGGCCGTGACGGCGTGTTAGCAGAAGCTAATCTAGACTTAACAACTGATGAGCAAGAAAAGCTATTAGCATCACGTGACTTTATCCAAGAAAAGTTTGACGAGATTGTCGACACATTGTAAGACACTGAAAGGTGACCCAAACAAGCTGTGCGTGTTTGGTCGCCTTTTTCATTTGAGAAATGAGAGACACATGAAATTATTACATACAGCTGATTGGCACATCGGTAAAGAATTAGGTGGCTTCAGTTTGTTATCAGAGCAGGAAGCTGCCTTTAAAAAGATGTTAGACATTGCGATTGCTGAAAAAGTCGACGGGGTCATTATTGCTGGCGACCTTTATGATCGCGCGATTGCATCAACACAGGCAGTGACGGCCTTGGAGCGGATGCTGAAAGAAATGAACCTGACCCATCATTTACCGATTTACGCAGTCTCTGGGAATCACGACGGTGCGACACGTCTGGGAGCGGGCCATGAGTGGCGTGAGCAAACCGGGTTATTCCTTAATACAACGCTAGCGGGTGCATTTAAACCAGTGGAAACGCCAGAAGCGCAAATTTATTTACTACCATTTATCGAACCAACAACCGCGCGTGTTTATTATCAAATCCCAGAAGACGAATTGGCGGCGTACCAAAGTATTGAACAGGTTATGAACCGGATTGTGCAAGATATGGTGGCAACATTTGATCCACACAAGCAACATATTTTGGTCACCCATTATTATGTGACAGGCGCAGGTAATGAAGACTATGAATTTACTAGTGAAACGAATTCACGCGTCGGTGGATTGAAGGGGATCACTGCTGACCAATTTTCAGCATTTGACTACGTGGCGTTAGGCCACCTGCATTTACGCCAAGCTAGTCCAACTAAAACAATTCAGTATGCTGGATCGCCTGTTAAATTCAATACCAAGGAAGCACAAACGGAGAAAGGGGTCTTTATTGTTGATATCACACCCGACGCGGTCCACACGACTTGGCACCCAATTACACCGACTAAAGATTTGATTGTCCTATCAGCACCGTTTGAGACTTTGATAAGTCCTGAATTTTATCAACAGTATGCTAGAAATCATGCCAACTTTTTTAGTATTCGCATTCAGGGCGTTGCACACACAACGAATGCACGCGCAACGTTGGTTGACATTTATGGGGATGTCGTCGAAGTGCAGTATGACTTACCGGCACTCACGATGGTTGATCAGGTTATTCCAGAAGTCGTTGCCGATGATGTGTCCGATGATGATTTGATTGCGACCTTCTACCAAGAAGTCACACAAGAATCACTAACCGCAGCGCAAGAACGTGTTATCGCAGATACACTAGTACAGTTACGCCAACAGGAAGAGGGATAAAGATGCGTCCAATTAAATTAGCGTTACAATATTTTGGGCCCTACGAACAAACGACGGTTGATTTTGAGCGATTTACAGAATCGAAATTGTTTTTGATCACTGGCGATACCGGTGCCGGTAAAACAACAATGTTTGATGGCATGACCTACGCCTTGTTTGGTGAAGGAACCAGTGAACGTAAGCCAGAGGAAATGCGCAGTGAATTTGCGCCCACAACAGCGGAGACGGTTGTGACTTTTTGGTTTGAGCATAACGGACGGTACTATCGAATTAGTCGCAAACCGACGCAACAATTAAAGAAAAAGCGTGGTGCGAAATCCGACGATGATACCACTGAACGTAAAGCCGAAGTGTCATTGACTGAGGTTGACGAAACTTTACAAGTGCCTATCGCGGCGATGGGCGAGAAAATTCCGGTTGTGCGGGATGCGATTCAAGAATTATTGCATCTAAATGCAGACCAATTCCGCAAAATCATTTTGTTACCACAGAATCAGTTCCGTGAATTTTTGGCCGCTCAGAGCGATGATAAGATGACCATTTTGCGGAGTCTATTTGGGACGGAAGTTTTTAATCAGTTCACGGAGTCGTTGAAGGAACAACAAAAAGACACGTTAAAACAAGTCACGAATCTTGAGACCCAGCGGGATGTGGCGTTGTCACAAATTTCGTGGGATGATCCAGCAATTGCAGATAGCGCACCGACGGCCGTTGAGAAAATCACGGCTTTAACTGCTTATATTGCGCGTTTAACAGACATGGTGACGGCGCGTGAAACTGAAAAGGCGACGGCAACAACGGCCGTGGCGCAATCGCAGGAACGGGTGAAAGCGGCCGAACAATTAAATCGTCAATTTGAGTTGTTGGCTGAAAATACGGCTAAGCAACAACTTCTTGATGAACAAGCCGATCAAATTAATGAGCAACGACAGCAAGCGACGCTATTGCAGTGGGGAAACCAACAGCAAAGTATCGTGAATGATGTGACGCGATATGAAGAACAACTAGCGCGGGTGGCAACTGAATTAACACAGCTGGCGACACGCGAAGCGGCCACAACCCATAGCCTGTCAGAGGCGACGGCTACGAAAGCGGAACTTTTAACACAAGCAGCTGATATTAAGATTGCTGAAGCACGGTTGACGACAATTACACGGACTTTGTTGCCTAATGCGCAACGTCTGGCAATGCTGATTACGCAAGCGACTCAGTTGGCCCAGCAACGGCAAACACGACAAACTAACGAAGCCCAGTTAAAGACGCAATTGGCTGAATTAACTGCCAAAGAAGTTGCGCTACAAACGTCTTTGGCGACAGTAGCGTCTGTTTCATCATCGCGTGAGCAATTGTTGGTTTTTGCTACCCAAGCTGATGAGCTACAACGGACTGATGAACGTCTGCAACAAACTGAAAAAAAGGTCGCGCAACAGGCTGAGAATTTGATGCGGGTGACACGTAAGCTAGATACGGCTAAAGCTAATCTGCAGGATGTCATCGCGATGCGTGAAGCGAAGGCGACATTGCGCCGGGAACTCATGATTAAACAACTTCATAGTGAGCTGAAAATTGGTGAGGCTTGCATGGTTTGTGGCCAGATTTATACGGGCGAGGGAGCTGACCCGCACGTTGGTAGCACCTCGTATGCTGAAATTAAGGTGGCTATGGCGGCTGTTGATGAGGCTGAGACTGCAGAGCAACAGGCAATCGCGACTGAAGCAAGTTTGACGACGGACGCTACACAAACCAAACAACAGTATGATACATTGGCAAAGCAACTTACGTCAGAACGAGACGGATTTGCGAGTGAGTATAATCAGTTTTTCACAGCATGGGCAACTGTGTTCCCAAACAACTTGATGCCAGACACGTATGATACGTCAACCGTACAGACTGTCATCGCACAAGTTCGCCAGCATCTATCAGATCAGGTTACTAAACAAGAACAACTGACAGCGACGTTAGCGACTGTGACGGAGGAGATTGCATCTGTTAAAACGAATCTAGCACGGACACAAACACAATTAGCGGGCATTACGACGCAGCTGGCTGAAAATGACAGTGAACAACACGAATTGAATTCGGACGGACCGCTTTCAACAGTCAGTGATTATGAGGTTGAACAACAGGCGTTGACTGAAAAAATTGCGACCTATCAACAAGCTGTTCAGAGCGCTGATGAGAAAATTCGTTCCGCAGAACAAACACAGCAAGAGCTTTCGCAACGACGTTTGGTCTTAAATCAAGAACAAAATACGTACCAGACGGCATTAGATGAAGCGAAGGGCCGCCTGGGAATTGCGATTACTGATGGCCCCGTTGCGGATGAACAGGCGCTACAGGCGTTATTAGATCGCATTCAGAATCAACCGGATGAATTAATTCAATTAGAACGGCAATTGGCTGCTTATGACACACAACGTCAGACGGTCGCGACAGCCATTGCGCAGAGCCGAGCGTTGACTGCTGGTCAAGAACGGCCAGATTTGTCACAGTTACAAGCTGAATTGACACAAAAACAAACGGCTTTAGATGAAGCAACTGAACGTTTAAACAAAGCGGAATGGCTCTTAGAGTCTTTGCAACAGCAACAGACTACAATTTTGAAATTGCAAACAGACATTGATGCCATCACGGCAAAGTCAGCTGATTTGATTAAATTGACTCAGGCGGTCGACGGTAACAATTTGTTACACTTACGCCTGGAGCCATATGTCTTGCGCAGTTTCCTGTATGAGGTCCTAACCTATGCGAATGAACACTATATTGGTACCTTATCAGGTGGTCGGTACCAATTTGTGCTCTCAAGTCGGCAGGCAGGACGGGCGAACCAGAATGGACTAGATATTGATATTTATGATCAAGATGGTGGCAAAGTCCGGTCGACAAGCACGTTGTCAGGTGGGGAATCATTTATTGCGGCGCTGTCGATTGCGTTGTCGATGGCAGAGATTGTGCAACGTCGAGCTGGTGGTGCCAAAATTGATGCGCTGTTTATCGATGAAGGATTTGGTTCACTCGACAGTAACACATTGAATCAGGCCTTGGAGGCGCTCTCGATGGTGGAGCAAAGTGGTCGCTTGATTGGTGTGATTTCGCACGTGGAATCAATGAAACGCCAAATTCAGCAACAGATGGTGGTTACGAAACTCGGGGATGGACGTAGTCGTCTGACATATAGAATGGTCTAAACCAATGAAACCGCTTTACCGGAATTTCTAGAACAAACGCATTGCTTTTGTTAGTGAATAGGGGAATAATGGTCCCTCGGAGAGAAATTTAACGGCTTAGTGATGGAGGTGTGTGCGATGTTTTTTGTTGTACAACCATTGGCAGACGAGATAATCGTATTTGCTCAAAATGAAGATGGTATTTATGCTGAAAAATTAAATGCAACGGATTTGTACGCGATGCTACCTAAGCGCCGCGCACGTTTCTTGGCGCCACGTGCTGCAGGTGATAGCATGATGGCTGCTATTTTGATCAAGCAAGCTTTACCGATTGCGGTACAGGACCAGGTACAGATTTTGACGGCAACTGGGTTGCATGAGTTAACTCACGATTTGTACGTGGCGGCCGACAAAGCGCGGACCCAACACGAAAATGATTTAATGATGACCTTAACCCTGGTGATTGCGAGTCCAATAATTTTTATGTTACTGGATTATTTTGTTTTCCCTAATATGGGCATTAGTGGCGTGTGGTCAGTAATGTTTACAGTTGGTTTGATGGCATTGGTGCTCGGCGTTTGGTATGCGGTGACCTTTTCAACGGCAGCAGCTGATGTTGAACACTGGGTGATGACGTGCTTTGCAAAGTTGCATCGAACAAATGAAAATTAAGACTATGCTTCTTCGTGTATAATAAGGGTATTAAATGAAAAGAGGCCGTCTCATGAAGAAGTCTGAGAAGTTAGCAAAGAAGCAAGCAACCCGATTGACGAAGGAAACCGAGTTACAATTGAAGCGTGGTTTAATTCACGTTGAGTTGGTTGATTCACCAGCAGAAATCGATGCCTTTTTGGCAGAAGATAAGTAAACAATAAAGCAGACTGGGAATGTCGGTGGGTTTTAGACTACTGACGTGCCCACTAACTGCTGTGATAAAAGGTGTCTGGCTGATTTTAAGCCAGACACCTTTTTATTTTGTCGGACTAATCACAAAATGAAAAGGTTTTCACAATTAAAAACCGCTTTGTAAGCGCGTTCAATTGATGTTTGTTGTAATTATTGTTCTTTATTTCACAAACTTGTGGTAAGATAAATTCAGAAAGATTTTGATTTAGAGGTAATGATAAATGGCATTAATTGCGACAAGTATTCTGAATGTGAACAACCGATTTAATAATGTTTTACGGAAGATGCGAGCAGGACAAACGATGTCTTCGATTGTCCGCGAAGAAGGATGGGCAACTGGTGTCTTGTTGCAGATGCAGACGTGGTATGAGTTTGATCACGAAGACTATATGACCGACATCCGTACGTTAGAAGCGGGTGGCGAGTTGCGTCCAATGGATTCGTTAACTGATGCCTGCAATTTGTTAATGGTTTATGCAGCAACGCGCCGTGGTGATTTTGATTATAAGGATGCCTATTACAAGATGCGTCAATTAAATGCGACGTCAACAGATTACCGGGCTAATGTATTGGCAACGATTGGTCAGGTAATAGATTAACTATCAATGAAAAGGCCAGCTCAGAATTTTCTGGGCTGGCCTTTTGTTGATGTGCTAAAAATAGTGGCAGTTGATTATAGTTATTAGAAGAACCAACCATAAGGTGCCTGACGCTGTAATTGTTCGATGACTAGTTGGTGTTGGACGTTGTACATTTTGGGATTATCAGCTAGCGGGACGAACGCGAGTGATAAGGTCTCATCCCCATCCGCGCGCAGTTCACCACCGGTCTGTTTAACTTCGTACAAGGTCATTGGTATTTGGGCTTGATCACCGCTTGGAAAAGTGTGGTGAAAATTTGAGTCAACGCCGATTAAGGCTGTTACCGCCACATCGATGCCGGCTTCTTCCTTAAATTCCCGAATAATCGTGGTCACCGAAGATTCGCCCAAGTTTTGCATGCCGGCAACCAAACTCCAGCCAACTTCACCATCACCACGTTTTTCCAGCAAAACTTTTGTACGTGTGGCATCGAATAGAACACCGGCGACACCTGGCATAATAATTTCATCATGGCCGATTTTTTCACGCAGTGCTTTAAAATAATTTTCCATCACCATCATAGGACCCCCGAGGTTTTAACTAAAGCTCATTGTATCATAGTGGCTGTGGCGCTTCGATTAACGTTTTTACTAGTTTGGCTGGCTAACTTACTTCTGTGAATATGTTACAATAAGGGCCACAGCAACGTACAGGAGGTTGATATGACGTTTGATGAATTTGATATAGAGCTAGGGACGGTTTTGTACCTAGACCAAGTGACTGAGCGTGAAACGGCAGAAGTTGCCAAAGCCCAACGCCCGGAAGAAGACATCCACGCTGAATATGAATCAAAGCGCCGTAAGATTATGCAATCATTTTTAGTGTTTGCTGAATTACCAGCCACCGATGACATGGTGAGCCGTGCCTTGGAGAATCTGCATACGGGGTTATCAGATGGTGAACGCACCACCTTGTTGACGATTCGTAATTTGCATAATCGCGAAGCTGTTGGCAATTTTACTGAAGATGATGCTGAGGAATTAGAAGATGCCGTAGAAGCGGCGGAAGCCTACCTAATGAACCGCTTGGCGGAACTTTTTGAAGATTAAAACTGAAACAGATTGAGGAATGAGTAATGAAAGCTCTTGTTGTGCCACAACCAATTGCCAACGATGTCATGCTAGGTCAGCAAGCGTTGTTAGCTTTTCCATACGAACCGGCCGCTGATGTGGCCGAATTTTTAATGGTGTCTGGCGACGAACCATTGCCAGATGAGTATACATTAGGACTTGCGCTGGGCTACCAGTTAGGGGTTGTGACCATCAACCGCGTGACACCATCAACAGACGTGCCAGGTTTCTTTGAGTGGGAAGTTGCACCAAAAATGTTGGTTGCGCCAAAAGCGATGCACCTTGAACCAGATACATTCACGCCGGTCGCTGAAACGGATTATACCCCGTTGGAAATTGAAACAATTGGCCTGTTTGCTTGGTTGGCTGAACCACACGCAGCATTTAGTCCAGCATTACAAGCGCATGCAGATGCCCTGGTGGCCATTGGCGCGCAACAAATGCCAGCTAAATATCGTGAGATTTTGGCACAAACGGGGTCATGGCAGGAAGTTGATGCGGCGTGGGAAGATGCGCAGTTTGAACACCGAAATGCCCATATGCTGGCGCACGGTATTCCAGAGTTGGATTTCGACCATCAACATGCAGAATTGCCTAAACTAAACCTGAAGTCACAACACGATTCAGAATAAGGAACCAAAGAAAAACGCTGACAAATAGTCGGCGTTTTTCTGTCTAGGCACCACGTCTGAACTACGGTAGTATTAAAGTATTACATGGATTAGGGGTAGGTTATGTTAACATCATTTCTGGTGCTCGAGCTAACGGCGTTGGTTGCGTTAGTCTGGGCAATTAAATTCAAGATTTCTAAACTAACAATTTGGACGTTTATTGCGGTGACGGTTCTAAATGCGATTTATGTGTATTGGCTCATGCCGGTACCAACACTCTCGCAGTTAGTGAGTCCAGTGGCCATTGAAACAACGGCTCTTGTGCTATGGACACTGTTTGCAGGTGCTTCAGCACAAGTTGTTGAACGGGTAACTAAGCGCGGCAGCCGTATTAGTTTTGCAGGATTAACCATCTGGCCGTTTGTGATTCCAATTGTCGCGTTTGTGATTTCATTAGCGGCCGGTATTTCGCAGGCAGTCACTGTGCGGCCAATGTATGACTCTGTTAAAGCAACAGTGAAAAAAGAAGCACCTTTGACGAAAGATGATCAGCCAATTGCGCTCTCAGCGCAAGCGTCACAGAACATGATGAAGAAGGCTTTTTCACAAGTGCCAGATTCATCCATGTATCGTTTGGGGGATTTGTCAGCCCAGTACATTAATGGCAAGCCTTATTACGTGGCACCAGTCGAATTCGCTGGGTTTATGTCATGGTTTATGAATCGCACATTGCCAGGATATTTCATTATTTCAGCGACTGACATTAACGATACAGCTCACTTTGTCAAAGAAAAGTTGGATTATTCTGAAACCAGCTGGTTCTCACATAATATTGCTCGCAAAATTTATATGCGCAATCCGAAGTTTGAACAAGTTGGTGAACCAATTTTGGAAATCGATAACAATGGGCAACCATATTGGGTACAAACCCTGCTGAATGTTCGTTGGGCGGGTCAGTTGGTGTTTAATGACATACACGTGTCGTTGACCAATGCGGACACGGGTAAGACGACGGTTTATGCAACTAAAGACCTACCAAAATGGGTGGACGCTGGGGTATCCCCAGAGGCAGCCACACGGATGAACCGTACGTATGGTAATCCATACGCCTTCAATTTCCGCCACAAGAACCAAATCAAGCCCACTGAAAACGGGTCAGAAAGTGGTGTGACACCGGTCTTTAATAACGATCGTTCAATCTCATATTTCGATGACTTTACGACGGTAACCTCGAACGCTGATTCGGATAAGGGGTACTCGTTGATTAATACGCGGACTGGTGATCTGACGTTCTACGTTGGTAAGAACGTCGGTATTATGGATTCGGATGGGGCGATGAAGGTTGCTAAGCAATTACATCCTCAAAATAAGTGGCACGGCTCAAACCCAGTGATTATGAACATTGATGGCACGCCAACTTGGGTCGTGTCGATGATGGATCAAAACGAACGCTTCCGTGAGTATGCGTACATTAAGGGGGCGGACCAAAATGTCATTGGTGAAGGAGCGAATGCTGCCGATGCCTTGGCTTCTTACCGAAATGCACTTGCGGGTAGTGTCCAAACTGCCAGTGCCAACGATGATAGCATTAAGACGGAAACAATTACTGGTAAGGTGGCACGTGTCAATGCAAATGCGACGCTTGATGATAAACAAGTCGTTATTTTCAAGTTAGTTGATGATGACACACTCTTTACGCTGGATCCATCAAAGGCGCAGACAGCATTGTTGCTACAAGCTGGGGATGACGTTCAGATTAAGGCCAAGACAGTGAAGGGCGCCTCAGTTGCGAATGTTATTGCTTTGACGAACAAATCTTTGAAGTAAGCACGTTGGACTTGTATAATGGAAGTAACGTGTTATACAAGAGAGGTATGTCAGAATGGGCAAGGGAACCATTAAGTCAAATGACTTCGCGCGTGGGGCAGCATCTAAGGGTGCTGTAACGCGTGATCAAAAGCAGTCGGCACGTCAAGCGTTGCTAGAAAAAGCACGTGCTAAGGCGAAAGCGACGGCAACAGAAACAAAGTAGCCAAAGTGCGTCAGGATACCCTTTTTATTGGCAATCCTGGCGCGTTTTCTGTATGATAAATTGTTGACTTTAAACAAGAAGGAAGAGTGGTACTTATGGCAACATTTGCAGAACGCATGCTTGATGAATTGTCTGGTGGACAATTGGAGGATGCAAAGAAGTCATTTGCGTCATCATTGCGTTATGATGACGATGACACAGTTTACTCACTAGCCGAGGAGCTATATGGTTTGGGATTCTCAAGCCAAGCGAAGCGTGCTTACCAGAAGTTGTTGGAGAAGTATCCGGATGAAGATCAATTGCGTACGGCGTTGGCCGATATTGCGATTGACGAGGATAAGACAGATGAAGCGATTGCTTATTTGGCTGAAATTTCTCCAGAGTCAAATGCTTACATTGAATCATTGTTGGTACTAGCCGACTTGTATCAGTCTGAAGGATTGAATGAAGCGGCTGAAGCGAAGTTGCGTGAAGCTTATGATTTGGCACCAGAAGAGTCAATCATTAAGTTTGCCTTGGCCGAGTTCTACTTTGCGACTGGGCAATACAACACAGCCATTCCGTTCTACCGTGAGTTGCTACAAGCCGGTGAGCGTCGCTTCTCTGGTTTGGACATTGCGTCACGAATTGGTGTGGCTTACGCACTGGTAGGTAACTTCAAGAACGCTTTGGGTTACCTTGAGCAAATCAAGACGACTGATTTGACGCCAGATGTTCGTTTCCAATTGGGAATGACATACGCGGCAGACCCTGAAACGGCCGACAAGGCGATCGACGCCCTGGAGGAATTGCAAGAAATCGATCCATCATACGCGGGGTTGTATGAACCACTTGGCCAATTGTATGAAGATACAAATGATCAAGAACAAGCGTTGATTACGTACCAGGCTGGTATCGCGGTTGACGCCTTTAACACCACGCTTTACCAACGAGCAGCAGCTGTGGCGCAAATCCAAGGAGAAGATGAAGAAGCTGATCGTATTTATCGTGAAGCACTTGAGAATAATCCAGAAGATTTGACGTTGACGATTGGTTATTCAAACTTGTTGGTTGCCATGGGTGATCACGTTGGGAACATTAACTTATTGAACGCGTTCTTGGGTGAAGACGATTCTGAAACTGATCCACAATTGTACTGGAACTTGGCACAAAGCTATACGGCTTTGGAGGACTTCGAGATGGCTACGAAGTACTGGAACGCCGCTTTGCCATTCTTCTTGGATAACATTAACTTCTTGAAGCCAGCCTACTACTACTTCCGTGAAGAAGGTGAGACGGCATTGGCTGAAGAGGCGTTGTTCAACTACACACAATTGGCACCAAACGACTACGAGATGGCCGAACTTTACGACCAACTTAAGGATGAAAAGGGCCTATAAATTTTTAGCTCATACTTTGCGGTATGGGCTTTTTTATTCACGCAAACACCATGGCTACGTCACGAAGTTAAACAGTTTGTGAAGCCGAGTCTTATCGCTATTGTCTGAGTTAACTGACGTGTTAAAAATGAAGGGTAAACATGTTAGAAAAATGGAGGACTAAAGGCATGGCACATGAATTGTTACGTCGACGACATGAAACACTAGGAGAATTGCTTGATAAAATGGATGCGTCATTGGTACGCTCACAAACGTTTGGTACTGATATGAAGTCGGACGTTGTTGAGAAGGATGATTGCTTTGAAGTCACTGCCGATATTCCTGGTGCTGATAAGGCAGACGTGAAGGTGGATTACGAAGCGGATACGTTACATATTGCGGCCACACGTCATGAAATTAAAGATCACTCAGACAAAGATGGTAATATTTTGCAATCTGAGCGTAGTTTCGGGTCAGTTGGCCGATCATACTACTTACCAAATGTGGACCGGGAAGGTATCACTGCCAAGTATAAGAATGGTGTACTCCACGTGGTGTTGCCGAAGACCGAAGTTACAAAAACATCGGGCATCAAAATTGAAGATTAAACAAAAATGATGAGAAACGCCGACCTGTTAGCAGGCCGGCGTTATTTGTGCTAATATATTTGTAATAAACTTAATGGAAACGAGGACATGCGAATGGATGCATTGCAATTGTCACGACGGTTGGCGACGGTTGCGTCGTATGTACCCGATGGTGCCCGCCTGGCTGATATTGGTTCAGATCACGCTTATTTGCCGGCAAATCTCTTGTTGAATAAGCGGATTTCATTTGCGATTGCAGGTGAAGTCGCGCAGGGACCGTTAGATAATGTGCAACATGAAATTAATCGGCATCGGTTAGGGGATGTGTTGGTGCCCCGTTTGGCTGATGGCCTAGCGGCAGTTCAACCCGAAGACTTGATTGACACGGTCACAATCGCTGGAATGGGTGGTCGCTTAATTGCCCAGATTCTAACGGCTGGCCATGCCGATGTCCAACGTTACCAGCGGCTCATCCTGCAACCTAATATTGATATTGATGTGGTACGGACATGGTTGATGGATAACGGTTATCAGCTAACCGACGAAACGGTTGTGGCTGATGATGGTCACTTCTACGAAATTTTGGTTGCGGTACCGGGTCATGTAACTTACGATAAGCAAGCGCTACAATTTGGTCCTTATAACTTGGTTAATCGACCAGAGGCGTGGCTAACGAAGTGGCAACGTGAATACGACCGCATTGGTGTGATTATGGCGAAGTTAGCTGATGCTAATAAGCAGGACACCCCGGCTTATCAAGAGTATCAAGCGATGCAACGTGATATCGGGGAGGTCTTGGGAGAATGAAGGCAAAAGAATTAATTGCACGAATTGAAGCTTATGCTCCCCGCGAATTAGCTTGGGAACGCGATCCAATCGGGTTGCAACTCGGCGATCCAGAGCAAGAAATTCAGACGGTGATGACCGCATTGGACGTCCGACCAGAAGTCGTGCAAGAAGCGATTGAAAAGCACGTTGATTTCATTTTTGCCCATCACCCAATGATTTTCCGCCCGGCGAAGAATTTAGATTTGTCAGTACCGCAGAATCGGATGTATGCTGATTTGATTAAGCATGACATTGTCGTTTATGCGGCGCATACAAATTTAGATGCAGCAGCGGGTGGCATGAATGATTGGCTGGCCAGTGCCTTGCAACTGGAACAGGTTAAGCCCCTCATTCCAAATCCAGATGGCCAAACGGGTCTCGGGCGAATTGGTGAGTTGGCAACACCACAAACGGTTGCAGATTATGCAACCTTTGTGCGTGACTTATTCCAAGTAGCCCATGTTCGCGTTATCGCCAATGATATGAACCGCCAGTTGAAGCGTATTGCTGTCCTTGGTGGCGATGGGGGTAGCGAATATCCGGCAGCATTGGCAGCGGGGGCTGATGCCTATGTGACAGCAGATTTTTACTACCATACCGCTCACGATGTATTGGCTGATGATTTTGTCGTGATTGATCCAGATCATCACATGGAGGCCATTGCCAAGGACAGGTTAGTCGACCTAGTGAAAACTTGGCAAACAGAAAATGGTTGGCAACTGACCGATGTCTTTGCCTCAGCGCAGAACACCGATCCTTACACATATATTTAATATAGATAAGAGGTAATAGACATGACAGAAACAGTATATCCAAACTTAATTGACCGTTTTGTGCGTTACGCAAAGGTCAACACGCGTTCAAACGAAGAGTCGACGACGGTGCCATCAGATCCAAAGGAAGTTGCTTTTTTGGCTGATTTGGCAACAGAACTAAAGGACTTGGGACTAGAAAACGTTCGTACTATGGCTGACGGTTATGTATTTGCTGAATTAGCAGCGAACACAGATGCTGATGTGCCAACGATTGGGTTTATTTCTCACGTTGATACGGCTGACTTCAACTCAGAAAACGTTAACCCACAATTCGTTGAAAACTATGATGGTCAATCAGATATCAAGTTGAACGAAGAGTACACGTTGTCACCAGCTGATTTCCCATCATTGAAGAAGTATGCGGGTCACACGTTGATTACGTCTGATGGGACGACTTTGTTGGGTGCGGACGATAAGTCTGGGGTTGCTGAAATTGTGTCAGCAGCCGAATACTTGATTGCTAACCCTGATATCAAGCATGGTAAGGTTGTGTTCGGCTTTGGCCCAGACGAGGAAATTGGTATTGGTGCCGATAACTTCCACGTGGCTGAATTCGGTGCTGATTTTGCTTACACGGTCGATGGTGGTCCATTGGGCGAGTTGGAATGGGAAACTTTCTCAGCTGCTGCAGCAACAATCAAGATTCAAGGTCGTAACGTACACCCTGGTTCAGCCAAGGACACGATGGTCAATGCGTTGCAAGTTGCCATGGATTTGCACGCAGCTTTGCCAGCCGGAGACCGTCCTGAATTGACAGAAGGTCGTCAAGGGTTCTTCCACATCTTGAAGTTGACTGGTACGCCAGAAGAAGCTGAAATGGCTTACATCATTCGTGATCACGATCGCGTTATTTTTGAGCAACGTAAGCAAATTTTGCGTGATATCGTCGAAAAGATGAATGGTGAGTTCGGTCTTGAGCGTATTAAGCTTGAGATGAATGACCAATACTACAATATGGGTGAGATTCTTAAGGATGATATGACGCCGGTAGATTTGGCTGAAGCGGCCATGAAGGCATTGGATATTAAGCCAGTTATTGAGCCAGTTCGTGGTGGTACGGATGGTTCAAAGATTACGTTCTTGGGCTTGCCTACACCAAACTTGTTTGCTGGTGGTGAGAACATGCACGGTCGTTATGAATATGTGTCAACAAAGGTGATGAACCAAGCGGTTGACACAATTTTGAAGATTATTGAATTGAATAACAAGTAATCAATGTTGATTAAAAGTCGGGTATGCCTATTAATGGCCTGCCTGGCTTTTTTTGATTGTCAATCCTTCAGCATCTTCTGGAATGGACTAGTCATGATAACGCTTACATGTTATAATTAGTCCAATAAATTGGATGATATCCATTGCAAACAGGGAGCACATGAAATATGGCAAAAACATTGGCAATTAACGCGGGATCTTCTTCATTGAAGTTTCAACTACTAGATATGCCGGCCGAAACGGTCATCGCGAAGGGACAAGTTGAACGAATTGGCTTGCCTGAGAGTGTCTTTACAATGAAGTTTAATGGGGAAAAAACTGAAATTGTGCGCGACATTGCCGATCACAAAGCAGCTATTGAAGAGATGCTGGAACAGTTCCGCACACAAAATGTCGCAGATAAGAGCGAAATCACCGGTGTCGGTCACCGTGTTGTGGCAGGTGGTGAATGGTTCAACAAATCAGTGATTGTTGACGATGAGGTACTCCATAAGATTCATCGTTTGGCTGATTATGCACCGTTGCATAATCCAGCGAATGCGACGGGAATTGAAGTGTTCCAAGAACTCTTGCCCGACGCGGTTTCAGTCGCGGTGTTTGATACGGCATTCCACCAGACGTTGCCTCGTGAAAACTATTTGTACCCATTGCCATACGAGTACTACACGAAGTATGGGGCACGTAAGTACGGGGCGCACGGAACTTCACATCGCTATGTCGCTGAACGCGCAGCTGATATGATGGGCAAGCCATTGTCAGAGTTAAAGCTGATTACGTTGCACTTAGGTGCTGGGGCATCGATTACGGCAATTAAAGATGGTAAGTCATTTGATACCTCAATGGGCTTCACGCCATTGGCTGGTTTGATGATGGCGACGCGTTCAGGTGACGTTGACCCATCTTTGATTTACTACATTCAAGAGCGTGAGGGTCTTTCAAACGCTGAAATGTTGCGTATTTTGAACAATAAGTCAGGGTTGCTTGGCGTTTCGACGTTGTCGTCAGACATGCGTGACTTAGAAGAAGTGGCTGATACAAATGAACACGCAAAGTTGGCACTTGATATGTTCTTGAATCGTGTGGTGCGCTACCTTGGCCAGTACACATTTGAAATGGGTGGTGTTGATGGTATTGTCTTCACAGCTGGTATCGGTGAGAATGCCGCTAATGTGCGTGAGGATATTATTGCGCGTCTAAAGTTCCTTGGCATTGAAATGGATAAGGAAGCAAACAATGTTCGTGGTGTAGAGCGTATTATCTCAACACCCGAATCAAGCGCAACTGTGTTGTTAGTCCCAACCAATGAAGAACTAGAAATTGCCCGTGATGTTGAACGTCTTAAGGCACAAGCAGGCAAGTAAAATTTAAGGTTCGCCAGGTATACTTTGTATATGAATAAGGGGGGACATTAAATGCTAACAATTTTGATAATTGCAGCAATCGGCTTTTGGTTTTACGGTAAGCACCGTTTGAAGCGCGTTGTTGTTAAAGCGGATCATGTGACGCCATTTGATAAAATGGGGGCCTCAGCCAATCGAACAAACGTCTTTGACGGCCAGTTTGAAGAAATCCGGACAACTAAAATGAAGTAAACCTTAATGAGACGACAAGAAAACGTTCAGGTGCTAGGCGCATCTGAACGTTTTTTGTACAATGGAACTATTGATTTAAACGAGGTGATAGCATGCAACAATGGTGGCAACGAAAATTTGTTTTAGGCGCTGGGTTAATTGGCGCGATTATTTTAATGTTAGAGAGTGTTATCGCAACATTTGTTTGGCCCACTTATAAATTAGCGAAATACCCATTAGCGGTGCTGACTGCCCCGGATGCGATGTATGCAAGTGGCTTTCACGGGTTAGAGTTAGTGGCGGGGCTATTAATATTATTAACCTTGGTTGCCGTGTGGCGTTTTTCCCGGTATGAGCAAGACAAAACGTTGTCTGCAGCAATGCAACAATTAGTGATTGTCTGGTTAGCAACCGTGATTTTACAGTTAGTTTGGCCGTTGAATTCGATCACAGAGGCAGTGCTAGCACGTGGTGTAATTGTCCGTGATGTTGTGTTTGGTGGCTTGGTGATTGTGCTTATTTGGTCGCTCTGGCGCGTTGCGATTGCTAGTGTGCGCCGCGAAATGGATTCTTTAGCTAATGGGTTGAAGTTGCTAACAATTCTTTTCGGTTTGTTCCATGTCTTGCAATTTGTTGTGCCACTATTAGGCTGGCCATTGGCAGGGTTCTTTGATGTCTTAGCACTTGATGTCTTAGCAGCTGGTTTTGGCCTAATGAGTTGGTATTTTATGCGCTTGGCGGACTGATGATCTCTGGTAATCAGGTATCGTGACAGAAGTGTGCCTTTTTTCAACCGCTCAAAATTCAGGGTGCTATACTTTAATTGTTGAAAGAGATGAAACAATTAAATTGAATGAATTCAGACAAAATCTGAAGGAGGAAGAAATCATGTATTTGACAATTACTGATGCTGCATTGGAGAAGATTAACCCTATTTTGAAGGCCGAGCCTGGTCGCCGTTTGGTGATGATGTATGAAGATGGTGTGTCACCATATTCACACCACGGTGAGGTTGCCATGCAAGTTTCATTCGTGTTTGCCATTATTCGTGAGGACCAACCTTTGTTACCATGGTTCGACGAAACAATCGATTCAAACATCGGACCATTGCCAATCAAGGGTTACTCAAAGGACTACATGATTCCTAACATGGTTTTGGATGTTAAGAAGTTTGGCGGGGTTGTGTTGCGCGGAGATTCAGGTGTCATTGATGATACACCTGAGATTCGTGACGAAACAGCTACTGTGACAGATTAATTAAACTCATAAAAGCCACCAATTTCCTGATTCAAGAGCTGAGGATTGGTGGCTTTTTAAGTATCCTGTGGATTTATTTAACGTTTGTTGGGCGACTAAAAATGCGTCAAGTAAAATTACTTGTCACTTTTTTGGTCAAAACACTTGATATTTGCGAACAAACTGTGTAATATAATTATTTGTAATTTACTAGCTATATTGTAACGGCGCAAGCTTGGGGATTAGCCCAATGCAGCTAATCCTGTCGTTCAAATTAGTGGTGAGGGGCACCTCACAAATTAAATTCAAGGAGTTATGTTAATGCGCATTAACATTTTGTTAGAAGCCGCCGAAACTGGTGAGCGTATCTACCTAACTTCTAAGAACCGTCGTAACACACCAGACCGCTTGGAGTTGAAGAAGTACTCTCCAAAGTTGCGTCGTGTTACTGTGTTCAAGGAGGTTAAGTAATCATGGCTAAGAAGTCAAAGATCGCTAAGGCTAAGAAGATTGAAGCAACTGTCGAGAAGTACGCTGAGAAGCGTGCTGCCTTGAAGGCTGCTGGTGACTACGTAGGTTTGTCAAAGTTGCCTCGCAACGCCTCACCTGTACGTATGCACAACCGTGATAAGATTGATGGACGTCCTCACGCTTACATGCGCGAGTTCGGAATGTCACGTTTGAACTTCCGTCAATTGGCACACAAGGGCTTGATCCCTGGTGTTAAGAAGGCTTCTTGGTAATCTGCATTTTACCTTAAGTCTTAAAGAAAGCATCTACGTTTGACGTAGATGCTTTTTTTTACGCCATTATGGTATGATTTAGAAAAATCGGAATGGTAGGCTAAAGAGATGAATAATGATGTTGAAGTGATGCTATATGTGACGGATGTGGACCGGGAGGCGAAATTCTGGCAATCGGTGGGTTTTGTCGAGCGTGATCGCCAAGATATGGGAGCGACAGAAATGGTGCAAATGGCGCCTAGTGAAGATGGCGCTTTTGCGTTTAACATTTTTGATTTGACGTTTATTAAAGAAAATTCCCCTGAGGTAGCAGATAATGTGCCATCAGTGATGTTGCATTCCGACGATATTGAGACTTTGTACGAAAAAATGCAAAGTCTAGGGATTGAGACAGGGGAACTAGTTGAGATGGGACTGCAAAAAGTCTTTAATTTCGCCAATCCAGACGGCCTGTACTTTGGGGTGTCGGGCATCTAATATAAGTTATGCCCTTAACTATTAATGCCAAATAAGTAAAATTTAATACATTATTAATACGTTTTCCGAAATAAAAGAGTAGAATGACGTTAGTATCTAATTTTAGTTGAGGTGTATTGCAGAGATGTTAGAAAAAACTGTTTTAAGTAAGCTTTTAGCAAATGCCTTTGACATGCCAGTTATGGTGACATACTGGGATGGCAAGACTGAAAACTATGGCGAGGGCCTTCCAAAGGTCCACATTAAGTTAAATAAAAAATTGGATATGAAGACGCTGGCTAAAATGCCAACGTTGACTTTGTCTGAGGCTTATATGAGTCGTGACATTGAAATTGAAGGTAGTATTCAAGAATTGATTGCGTCGGCTTATCGTAAGTCAGGTAGTTTTCTAACGAACCAAAGTGGGTTTAAGGGAACTTTGACGAAGATGATGCACGGCCACGATAAGCAATCATCTAAGGAAGATATTCATAGTCACTATGATATCGGAAATGATTTCTACAATAAGTGGCTAGACAAGACGATGACCTATTCAGCTGCTTATTGGGCGCGTGATGATATGACGCTTGAAGAAGCGCAAGTTGCCAAGGTGCACCACATCTTGGATAAGTTGCATGCTGAACCTGGTAAGAAGTTATTGGATATCGGTTCAGGGTGGGGAACGTTGATTATTACGGCCGCCCAAGAGTATGGCTTAGATGCCTATGGTGTGACTTTGTCTGAAGAGCAATATGCCCTAACGCAAGAGCGTGTTAAGGAATTGGGTCTTGAAGATAAGGTGCACGTCATGTTGATGGATTACCGTGATATCAAGGATATGCAATTTGACTACATTACATCAGTCGGTATGTTTGAGCACGTTGGAAAAGAGAACCTTGGTGAGTACTTTAAGAAGGTTGCTGAGTACCTAGTGCCTAATGGACGTGCATTGATTCACGGTATCACAGGACAACACTATGGTGCTGGTGTCGATCCGTTTATCCAAAAGTATATCTTCCCAGGTGGTTATATTCCAAACATTGCTGAAAATGTGACACACATTATGGAAGCTGGTTTGCAAATGGATGATATTGAGCCATTGCGACGCCACTACCAAAAGACGTTGGAAGCGTGGACGGCAAATTACCATAACGTGTATGACGAGACGATTGCTGAGCATGGTGAGCCATTTGCTCGTGCATGGGACTTGTATTTGCAAGGTAGTGCGGCGTCATTTGAAGCGGGTAACATTGACGTTATTCAATTCTTGATGACAAAGGGGCCTGCAGGACAAGGTTTGCCAATGACGCGTGCATTCATGACGGCGCGAGAAGCTTAATAATAAGACTTAACAAGAGACACTTGGCTTTAGGCCAAGTGTCTTTTTTGTGACAAAATTACACTTATATATCGTAAGCGATTACATAAAACGATTCGCTTTCTCCTTACAAAACAAAAGTAATATGATAGATGCTGAGTTTTCAAGGAGAGAAAAACAATGCGATTCATTAAAGTTGTACTTGCAACGTCACTGACAGTGGCTTCACTGCCGTTTGGGCAGTCTGTGCACGCTGTGACTTGGGAGTACAGTAATTTAGATTCACAAGGCGAAGTAGTGGCCTATTCTGCCGATTACCCCGCGCAAACAGCTCAAGCGGCTGCCTATTGGAATAGTTTAGCTGGCGCAACTGTTGTTCAGGTTACAAACGATCCAGCTGCAGCGACTGTTAAAGTTGAAAAACAAGAGACGACAGCAGGGGATACTGATCCAAACGTTGCGTTAACATATGCGCCTGATGGGATTACAGATGTTTATCCAGCTCGAATTGCGACGCAAGGGGTTGATTTACAAACAGTTATTACCCATGAAATGGGACATTCGTTAGGGTTGAATCATGATCCAAATTCAACCCTGATGGCGCCAGCGGGTGGCCAGTTGGGTGGTCAAGCGCATGATTATGAAGCCTTAAAGGCAGATTTGGCATCACACGGACGTGAAATTGATAATGCAGCATTTGATGCACCGCAGTCTACATCCGTCGCAGAAAGTTCGGCGGTAACAGAATCAGCGTCGGTTAGTGCACCCGTATCATCGGCAATAACAAGTGACCGGGCGATGTCATCGACTAAGAACCGTGCGTCATCTGCAATGACCGTCGCTACTGAGTCAACGGCAACAAGTAAGGCGGTAGCGTCCGCTGCGGCAACGTCATTGAGTCGTGCGACAAGCGTCTCTGAGGCAAGTTCAAGTCAAAGTAGTCAATCATCTGTCTCGACACCAGAACGCATTACAGCGAAGACAGTGGCTTCTGAGAGCAAGACAACGACATTGCGTCAAACGGTAGCAGATACAACAGCTGTCGTAAAACAAACGGTAGTGGAAGTGGTCGCAGTAATGGTTGCGGCTGTTGCGGGTGTGACAGCCGCTATTGCGCGCTTTCAACGGCAACATATTGATCGTTAAAGATTGATACATCGATCAGGTTGATAAAAAGAAATAAAAACGGCATGTCAGTTTTTTAAGGCATGCCGTTTTTGCGCGTTTGATAGTATCGCAAGTGGCAACTCATTGATATGATAGCGCTATCAATCATAGGAGGTGCTCCAATGTTCTTAGCTTGGCGTGAAATTAAAAAAGAGAAAATGCGATACGGGCTAGTTATCACGGTCGTCATGTTAATTAGTTACCTCGTCTTTGTGCTCTGTGCATTGGCGATGGGACTAGCACGTGAAAATACAGTGGCAATCGAGAGCTGGCAAATTAAATCAGCCGTAATGACACGGGATGCAAATGGTAATGCTGGTCAATCCTTGTTAACTGAGCAAGAAGCGCGGTCATTACAGCAAAAGCGTGGCGCAGCAATTTTAGGAATTACGCCGACAACGATGAAACGTGCCGGACATCGTGAGTCAGTCCAGTTTATTGGGTTGCATGCAAATGAATTTGTGAAGGACCGGTTGCAAGTTGTTAGTGGTCGGCTGCCACAGCATGCGGACGAAATTGCTGTTGATACGACGTTAAATCATGCACGGTACCCCCGCCACGAGACGGTGACATTAGGCTTATCAGCAACGCGTTATAAGATCGTTGGCTATGTCGCCCAAGCGCAGTACAATATGGCACCGGTTGTTTACGGTGATTTAGAAGCTTGGTCTTCAATCAAGGGTGTTTCAAATGATTATGCAGGAAGTTTAGCCGTTTATCGCGAGGATGCGCCGAATGTACCGCGTGAATTAGTGAACTATTCAACGAAGCAACTCATTGATAAACTACCTGGGTATGTGGCACAAAAAGCCACGTTTGGCTTGATGATCGGCTTTTTGGTTATCATTTCGATGATTATTATGACAATCTTCCTATATATTTTGACGATTCAAAAATTGCCTAATTTGGCGGTCTTACGTGCGCAAGGCATACCAAACCGTTTTTTGACTCGCAATACACTCTTCGAAACAGGAGTAATTGTGATGTCGGCGGTGGTCATTGGGGGTGGATTGGCCGTGATGACCTTAACCCTATTACCAGATACTGTGCCGGTGTATATCAGTTGGCCTGTTACGGGACTAATTGCGCTAGGCCTGTTGCTGACGGGGCTGTTAGGAACCGTCGTACCAATTCGGTTGATTAGTAAAATTGACCCAGCAAGTGTGATCGGAGGGTAATCATGACAGAGGAAGTATTAGCTGTTCGCCATGTAACAAAACGGTTTGGTCAGGGCGAAAATCAAGTCGTGGCGTTACAAGATGCGTCGATGTCAGTCCGTGCGAGTGAAGTTGTGTTGATTATCGGTCCCTCGGGCTCTGGTAAGAGCACGCTCTTGACGATTTTAGGAGGGTTGCAAACACCAACTGAGGGTGAGGTGCGCCTGATGAACGAAGATTTACAAGCATTACCGCAACGCGATTTAGAGAAACTACGGCTTGATAAAATTGGCTTCGTTTTACAAGCGTACAATTTGGTACCTTATTTGACGGTTGCCGATCAATTTAAGTTGGTTGATCAGGTAAAGAAAACGCCTAATGTAGCCGAAAAACCGTTTGAGCGTATTTTGAGACGTCTGGGTATCGTGGCCATGACGCACCGATATCCAGATGAATTATCAGGTGGTCAAAAGCAACGGGTGGCGTTGGCACGAGCACTATATGCGGATCCAACAATTATTTTGGCTGACGAACCGACAGCTGCGTTAGATAGTGAGCGGGTAAACGAGGTCGGTCAACTGCTGGCTGAAATTGCACACCAACAGCATAAAGCAGTTGTTGTGGTGACGCACGATATCCGATTACAGGAGTTTGCAGATCGGACGTATGAAATTGTCGACGGTCGCTTATCAGAAAAGACCTGATACACTTACTTTTGCCCACTTGACGGCGCCAAGAGAAGCTTAGTAACATATGAGCATGAGAAAATTACAAGGAACCACCATTTGGTATGGCATCGCCTTTTTGATCATGGCGGTGCTTTTTTATTCGAGTAGTCAAACCTATGCCCAACAGAGTCAAATTGGTACGTTGCACCATGTGTTGGCAAACGAACCCTTAAAGGATGTTTTCGCTCAGTTCCCGATTCATTACGGTGGGGATGTGACGGACGCATCGCGAAATTATTTTAAATATGTTGAGTTTTTTATGCGTAAGTTTGCGCATTTTAGCACTTACTTTATTCTTGGAATGGCCTGGTATATGGCTATTCACAAACAACTAGGTAATTGGTTCATTGCTGCTTTCATTGCGTGGCAGGCTGCAACGGGGTATGCTGGCCTGGATGAATTCCATCAGTCTTTGACGGGTGGTCGGTCACCAATGTTTGCGGATGTGATGCTTGATAGCGCTGGCGCGTTAACGGCGGTTATTTTGACTGTTGTCATACAAGCGATTTGGCGTCGAATTCACGCTTGAACGGAAAGGGAAACTCCCTTAATATAAGAGTATGAGAACAAGAGACAGTAATAAAATAAAAGCATTAGAAGATGCGACATATGACCTCGTTGAAGAAGCGGGTATTGCGAATTTTAGTATTAATAAATTGGCTAAGCGAGCAGGTGTTTCGGTTGCCACAGCTTACATTTATTACGCAAATAAAGCAGATTTACTGGGGCAACTATTTGAAAAAGTTCAGACATTGTTAGTGGGGAGTATTGCGGTGCCTGACGATGACCAGACACCACAAGAACAATTCGAAGTCGTGATGCGAGCGTACGCACAAACATTTGAGCAGCATCCCAAGCAAGTTGCCTTTATGGCAACGTTGGTAGCGAATCCAGAATTCCTGCCAACGGAGATTCAGGGGGAAGGATCTTTGCTGGGACCGGCAATGTTAACTGTTATTAAGCGCGCATACCAGCAACAACTATTGATGACGGCTAATGTGGATATTATTGTTGCGCAGTCATTGCAACCGATGCAGTGGTTATTGCAATCGCGTTTGCGTAATGGGTTAACAGTTTCTAATGATGAATTAACTGAGTTGATTGCGTTAGCATCGCGGGCACTATTTAAATAATAAACCTTAAGAAAGCCGACTTTGATTGTCATCAATCAAGGTCGACTTTTTGTATTAGGTTAAATATTATGAATTCGCTTACTTTTCCGATATACTAGATAATGTAATTGATTTTGAGAGCTCAATTATATCTAAACAATCGCATATTTCCACGGGAGGAAAGATTTTATGACAACGTATGATTATGATGTGTTGTATATCGGTAGTGGCCACGGTACATTTGACGGGGCAATTCCGTTGGGAGCGAAAGGGAAGAAGGTTGGTGTTGTTGAACAGGATTTGGTCGGTGGAACCTGCCCAAATCGTGGCTGCAACGCAAAAATTGTATTAGATTCACCAGTGGCTTTCCAACGCCATATGGAAGATGTTCACGGCGTTGTGACAGGTGACGTTAAGATTGATTGGCCTGCTAATCAAGCGCACAAGCACGATGTTATTGATGGTTTGCCAGCATTCATCCAAGGCTTGTTGGATTCAACTGATGTTGATGTGTTGTTTGGTCGTGGAACGTTGGCAGATGCCCACACAGTGATGGTTAATGGTGAGGCTAAGACGGCAGACAAGATTGTCATTGCGACAGGATTGCGTCCAAACCGTCTGACAATCCCAGGTGCAGATTTAGCGCATGATTCTTCAGATTTCTTGAATTTGAGTGACATGCCAAACCGAGTGACAATTATTGGTGCGGGTTATATTGCAATGGAATTTGCAACAATGGCAAATGCTGCTGGTGCAGAAGTCACTGTTTTGATGCGCGGCACACAGGCACTCCGCGCTTACCACCAACCGTTCGTGGAACAAATCATTGCTGATTTGACATCACGTGGCGTTGTATTCGATCGTGACACACAAGTTGATGCTATTGTGCAGGGCGCAGATGGCCTAGTTGTGCGTGGTGCTGATTTGGCGGTTGAAACAGATTGGGTCTTAGACGCAACTGGCCGTATTCCGAATGTCGAAGAGCTTGGCTTGGAAACAGTTGGCGTTAGTTATAATGCAAAGGGAATTGTCGTTGACGATTACTTGCGGACGACGGTACCAAATATTTATGCGTCAGGTGACGTGATTGATAAGGTACAACCTAAATTAACGCCAACGGCCATTTTTGAGTCACTTTACCTGATGCATACGTTTGCCGGTGAAACGACAGATCCAATCGTGTATCCAGTAATTCCGTCTGTTGTCTTTACGTCACCACGTTTGGCACAGGTTGGGGTAACGGTGGCTGAAGCTGAGGCTAATCCTGAATTGTACACGATGGTCCAAAATCACATTCCAGATGATTGGTACCGCCAAGTTGATCAAGAAAAGATTGGTGACAACATTTTAATTTTTGATCAAGCACACAAGCTGGTTGGTGCAACGGAAGTGTCACATAAGGCAGATGATGTCATTAATGCTTTGTTGCCAGCCATTGAGTTTAAATTTGGTCAAGCTGAAATTGAGCGTATGGTACATTTGTTCCCATCAATTGCATCGTCTGCATGGGGCCAATTGTAATTAGTAATTAAAAATTTGTTCTGATAAAAAAGACCCCGTTGCTGGTTAGGCAACGGGGTCTTTTAGTACCATACATTTCTGTAAATGGTAGGTACAATCGCTTGGTGTATCGCAACAGCAAACAACAATTTGTTTTGTAAAAGTGTTCTGCTAGTTCGTGTAGTTGTTTATAGCACGATGCATCAAGTTTATTCTATGAGATTGGTTTAAAAGGTTAATTTGGTATAAATGAATTCAGTCTTACAATAGGGTGATGATTTCCATCAAAATTGGCACCACGATCACGAATAAGACTGTTGACGTTGTGACAACGTTTGTTGCATATTCAACATCACCCTTAGCTTCACCTACTAGGATTGGCAAAACAGCTAATCCAGGGGCGGCCGCTTGGATAATTAACGTTCCTTGCTCGACAGAAGGGATCGTCATATTGTGCTTGAACATCATCATGACAACAATCATGACGGCAGGCGCAAAGACGAAACGACCGAGTAAGGCAACGATGGTATCACGGTCAAAGTGGATTGACTTCAATCCAGCGTCGGCCAAGACGATACCAATGTAAATCAATGACAGTGGCGTAACGACACCGCCGACCATTGAGAAAGTCTTATCAACAAGCGTTGGTAATGGCAAATCAAGTAGCAACCAGATCAAGGCAACGATAAACCCAAGCAATGGGGCAGGTAACAACTTTTTCCAGTTAAACTTTTGCGCAACGTCAGACTTTGGTCCGTCATTTGAAACGAAGAAAATACCAATAGCCCACGTTGAAACGGTGTTTGCTAGGTAGTAAACCAGGAAGAATGACAATGAATGGTTACCAAACAAGGCCAAATTCAAAGGCAATCCAATAAAAATCGTGTTTGCATTAACAAACATGTTAATAAACGTACCACGACGGCCTTCGCGAACCTTCAAAATCTTTGTTAACAGCCAAGCTACCAAGTAACCAAAAGCAAAAGAAATAATAACAAAAATCAGTGATCCAGAAAGGGATAGTAACTTTGAGCGGGTCAAGTTGTCCAAAACACCTACGAAAATGTTTAAGGGCAATGCGACCTTCATAATCAAAAATTCAATATCGTGCTTGAATGAGTCTTGAAACTTACCGCCGTTGCGGAGGAAGAAACCCAAAGCAATCACGAAAATAATCTCAACAACAGATGAGATTGAAGTTAGCAATGCAGACATCTTAAATGACTCCTATGTGCGATTAGTATTCAGGCGTCCATTGAGCAGCCTTAACAGCAGCTTCAACGTCGTCGATTTCAACTTGATTCAAACCTTCAGCAATTGCTTGCTTAGCCACAGCAACCGCAACACGGAATGACATTTCTGACAAACGTGAAACAGGTGGCAAAACAGGGGCACCGGGTTGTGAGGCATCAACCATACCACCCAAAGCGTGGGCAGCAGCTGAAATCATACCATCTGACAAAACCTTAGCCCTAGCAACAATCGTACCCAATCCCAAACCAGGGTAAACCAACATGTTGTTAGCTTGTCCAATTTCGTAAGTTACACCGTTTGAAGCCGTAACAGGGTCAACAGGCACACCAGTTGCAACCAATGCCTTACCATCTGACCACTTGATCAAATCATCTGGCATTGCTTCGTGCAACTTCGTAGGGTTTGACAATGGGAAGATCTTTGGGTGATCCGTGTTAGCAACCATTGCTTCAACGACTTCCTTAGTAAATGAACCAGGGTTAGTTGACGTACCAACCAAAACAGTTGGCTTAACAGCCTTAACAACTGACAACAAGTCCGTCAACTCGTCAGCGTTCTCAAATTCTGAACGTGAACGGGCGAATGGCTTTTGCTCAGGTGTCAACGTTTCGTCATCGTCGAACAACAATCCTTGACGGTCAACCATGTAGAAGTGCTTACGAGCTTCTTCTTCTGACAAACCTTGTTGCATAAACTCAGCCAAGACACGGTTAGCAATACCCGTACCAGCTGAACCACCACCGTACGTCAAGTACGTTTGTGACTTGATGTCTTCACCAGTAATAGCCAAGGCACCCAAAACAGCTGACGTCACAACGATTCCAGTACCTTGAATGTCATCGTTAAACGTTGGCCAGTCATTCTTGTACGTGTTCAAAATCTTCGTTGCCGTTGAACGACCGAAGTCTTCGAAGTGCAAGTACATCTCTGGGAACAATGATTGCGCCGTCTTAACGAACTTATCAATGAACTCAAAGTATTGGTCACCACGAACACGTTCGTGACGGTTTCCCAAGTATAGTGGGTCTGCCAACAATTCCTTGCGGTTCGTACCAGCATCAACAGAAACTGGCAAAACTGAGGCAGGGTCGATACCCGCGGCAGCTGTGTAAACCATCAACTTACCAACGGCAATATCAACACCTTGAACCCCCCAGTCACCGATTCCCAAGATACCCTCAGCATCGGTAGCAACCAACAACTTAATGTCACGGCCATCAGCAGCGTTCTTCAACGTTGCTTCGATGTTCTCTGGGTGGTTGATGTCCAAGAATGCAGCGTTTTGTGGGTTAACGAACAATGCTGAATAGTTCTCAATCGTGTCGGCAATTGTTGGATCGTAGACAACGGGCATGAACTCAGCGACGTGTTGATCAACCAAGTAGTAGAACAACGTACGGTTCGTGTCGAACAACGTTGAAAGGAAAATACGCTTTTCAACGTCATTAACCTTTGTTAGATATTGGGCATAAGCTTGGTCAGCTTGCTCTTGAATCGTTTGAACGTGGGCTGGCAACATACCAGTCAAGCCAAATTCTTCGCGTTCTGCCTCGGTAAAGGCTGTCCCCTTATTTAGGAAGGGGTTATTCAAAATTTCTTGTCCACGCATGTGTAAACATCTCCCTACAAAAAATAAATAATAAATTCTCAACGCTGACAACCTTACGCCTTATAAAAATATATAGTCAAATAACCGTGCTATAATAAAAATAATTTATAAGCGTAGGGGATTTCGGATGAATTTGAAAGATTTAACTTATTTTGCGGCATTGGCAGAGCAAAAACAGTTTACGGCTGTATCTGAACAATTTGGGGTGACCCAACCAACGATTTCATATGCGTTAAAACGTTTGGAAGAGGAGTTCGAATCGGCACTGATCGTCCGAGATACCACTAAAAAATCGGTTGTCCTGACAAAAACCGGTCAGTTGGTTTATGAACTGGCAGTCAAAATTAGGCGAGAAATTGCTTTTACAAAGGAAGAGGTTGCATTACAGTCAATTGAGAAATTACGTTTTGGGTTGCCACCGATTATTGGTATGTATTACTTTCGAGATTTACTTAAAAAATTGGGCGTGTTAGAACTATTACCTTATTTGGAGACGGTTGAAATGGGTAGCGCCGATTTGATGTCCCAAATTAAGACAGGTCAGTTAGATTTTGGCATGGTTAGTTCGGTTGATCCGATACGTATTAGCGGGGTGACGGCAACGAAAATTGCCTCATTTCCATTTGTGTTTGCGACTGGCGATGCGACGAAACCGGACAGTATGTATTTCGATGAAATTGGTGCTGAGGAATTTGTCATGCTGGATGAGGGGTTTGTGCATAGCCGTATTTTTAAACGTTTAACCGAAGCGAGCGACACGCATCCAAAAATTCTGTTTCAAACCTCAAACCCTGAGACGTTGAAAAACGTGTTGCGCGATGGTGTGGGAATGAGTTTTATTACGGCTTTGGCGCTAACGCAAAATGCAACCGGGCTAAAGCAAATTGATATTTTGGACGTTGATATGCCGACGTTTGATATCTATTTATTGTCACGGGATCGAGCTGAAGTGGGGCCGATGTCACAAGCGATTTTGCGGGTCATTCGTGATGAGTGGCAATGTTAAGACTTGAAATGCCCTTTTTACAACACTTCTGGCCTTCGTTTCGTTAATATAATTGTATTAACTAACGAAGAGGCGAATGATATGTATGAAGGTAAAGTAATTTTGGTCGCTGGCGGGACAGGCGCGGTCGGCGAAGGAATTGTAAAGTACTTAGCCGAAAATGGCGCTACCGTTCTGGTGCCCACTCGCTCTGAAGACAAGGCGCTTGACGCGCTGGGGTATGTTGACCAACCATACCGGAAGAATGTCTTTTACTTATTTGGCGATATTTCGGATGAAGCAGATGCACAAAAGATGCACGATGTGATTGTTGATCACTTTGAACAATTGGATGGCATGGTATCGTCACTAGGTGGATGGTGGCAAGGTGCTGCTTTGACGGATATTACGAAGGCAGAATGGGAAGAATTGATGCAGGGCTTGCTTACAGCCCACTTTGTAGCTAGCAAGACTTTGATGCCTTTGTTACGTCAGGGTTCGAACTATACATTTATTAGTGGCGTGTCTGCTGAAGATGCTGCGTTTAGCAAATATTCTGGACCGGTTGCACCGGCCGGCGCAGCGGTTTTGATGTTGAGTGAGTTATATGCTGTTGAAATGGCAGGTCGCTTTAATGTGAATGCGTTGGTCCTTGGACCGGTAAATACACGTGTGCGACCAACTTCTTATCGCAAAGACAGTTATGTTTCATCGAAGACGGTTGGCGAATTAATCGGTGCTTTGCACTTTGAGAATGCGAATCCAATTACTGGTGAACGCCTACGGGTACCAGATGTTGAGGCTGCTGCAAGCTATTTGGCGAAATGGCGCGGTTAATGAGGATAATATACAAAAAACCTGATGATCTTAAAGTCATCAGGTTTTTTGATTATTTTTTAAATTTAACCTTTGCGTTCACGCGTTGCGCTTGCTTGAAATACTTCGTCATGACGTGGCTGACGGTTCCCCAGTGATAGAACAAGAGAGAGCCAACAATAATTACCACGAAATCAAATGGGTAATGGATCCAATTTTGACCGTTGAATTCCTTCGACCCAATATAAGACATAATCGAAATGAAAATCAAGTAGCCAATCATCCAGAAGCTACCTTCAAAGGCACGCTTCGTTTTATTGAAACCATTGCGCCATTCGTAGTAGAAATAGAATGGTAGGCCAAGCAAGATAACCAAAATCACTTCTACAGTGGTAGGCCACATTGCCCAATACGTTGCTAATGAAGCAAGAACGAATGACAGAGGTGCCATAAACTTAAGAATTTTACCACGGAATGGACGGGTGAATTCGGGCGCCATTTTACGCAATGAGATAACCGTTACTGGTCCAGTCAAGTAAGCAATCAAGGTTGACGTTGAAATAACGCTGGCCAACGTTCCCCATGAACGGAAAATTGAGACCATCAGCATACTCAAAATGGCATTAACAACCATTGCGATACGGGGCGTACCGTATTTATCGTTGATTTTTCCGACGAATTTTGGAATGTGGTTATTGGTTACCATGGCAGCCAATGTACGACTTGAAGAAGCGACGAATGATACGCCGGTTCCAAATGGTGACACAAAAGCGTCCATATATAGCAAAACAGACAGCCAGTGGATGCCTAGTAGAATAGCTAGATCAGCGAATGGTGAGGCGAAGTTAATGCCGTGCCAACCATTTGCTGCAATCATGTCAGGCTTCAATGCGGTAATAAACGTACTCTGTAGCAGAATGTAGAGTACACCACTAATCAATAGTGAATAAGTAATCCCACGTCCAATATTACGCTTGGGGTTTTCGATTTCACTTCCCATGTTAATAACGGTTTGGAACGCATTAAATGAGAAGATAATACCAGATACTGTCGTGGCAGCAAAGATTGGTGCCGTGCCATATGGCATAAATTCATGTAGTGATGACCCGTAATTACCAGGATGGAATCCTGATAAAGTTAACATGATGATTGTTAATAGTGGGACACCAATTTTGAAGACAGAAATAAGACTTGTAAAGTTTGTGAGCAATTCGACTGACCAATAGTTCAATAACGTGAACACGACAATAAAGAAGAAAACGGCTAATAACCCTTCGTTTGTAATCGTGCCATTGGCCATGAAACTCTGTGTCCATTTTGCCCAGGACCAAGGCCACGAGCTCATATATTGCACAGCGGCAACTGATTCAATTGGAATTAGCGTAATGAGCGAAATCCAATTAGCCCATGAAGCGATGAATCCTAACAATGAGCCGTGAGTGTATTGTGCGTATTTACTCATCCCCCCAGATTGCGGGAACATGGTTCCCAATTCGATGTAGTTATAAGCGATTGCACCGATAACGATACCACCGATTACCCAGGAAATAATGGCTGCTGGTCCGGCGACTTGGGATGCTTCCCAGGCACCGAAGAGCCAACCTGACCCGATCAATGAACCTAATCCAAGCATGACTAGCTGGAATAGGCCGATTTTTTTGGTCTTTTTTGAATTTTTCATGTGACCTCCTCGTACATGTACGAGAACTAGCTTATCAAAAAATCACATAAAAATCTAATTTTGGGACTTAAAAAGACCGGTTTGTTGGACTAGACCGGTCTTTTAGTATGTATTTACATTAAGCAGGATCATCCTCACGCCAAATTAAATCGAATACGACGGTTATTAGAGGTCGTACGATAAATAATAATAAGGGAATTGCGAATAATAAGGTGTGGGCCCATTGAATGAAGTATGACAGAACCAAATGCTGTGAATCGTAATGATGTGACATATACAGGCCGTAGAAGGACATGACTGACACATTACCAGTTACGATGAAAATAGCCATAGAGTGTCGACGAGGGACGAGTTCTGAAAACCATTTGGGTAAGATGTTATGTAATTTAATCACTAGTGGCAATGTAACGTTCTCTTTCAGCAAAGTGGCTAAAATGAACGTTAACGGGACAATGGTTAGGGTAGCTAAGATGGTACGTCGATGCCAGCCTGCTACCCATGTCCCATTCCAAATACTAATAATTGTGACCATTGTTAACGTCGTGACGATGCCGACGATAAATGATCGTTCAAAAAACCGCTTCATAAAATTCCTCCATACAAATAATTAGTATTACTTTAAAGTAGCATATATCGGACGGGGTTAGCAACCCTGTCCGAAAAGCGTAGCTTGCTTGTCGGGTGTCATTTTGCTATTCTGTAGGTTAGTGGTTCGTAACCATCCCACTCAAAAAAACTAGGAGAATTGAAGATGGAAACAAAAAAGAAGTCTTTTTCAGCTCGTGATATATCCCTGATTGCCGTTATTGCTGCGCTTTATGCCGTGGCGACGGTGGCGCTACCATTTGCATCGTATGGTCCATTCCAGTTGCGCTTTTCAGAAGGGTTTAATCACCTGGTGGTTTTTAACAAGCGCTATATCATTGCACTGACAATTGGTGTATTTATCGCTAACATTTGGTCGCCGTATGGCATTGTTGATATGATCGTTGGAACAGCTGGAACGTTAGCAATGACGACGATGTCATACTTTGCGACACGCAAGGTAAAAAGCGTTGTGAAACGTTTAGCGATTAGTACGATTATTGATGCCTTGATGATGTGGGTCGTTGCTGCAGAGTTATACTTTATGGCGAAGACACCATTCTGGGCAACGTTTGCTTGGACTGCGTTAGGGGAACTTGCTGCTTTGATTATTGGGGCAATTATTTTCTACCTATTAAGTCGTCGTGTTGATTTGGAAAAATAAATGATTACTCAAAATTATGAACGGCGGACGATTTTGCTGACTGGGGCAGCTTCCGGAATTGGATTTTCGCAAATGCAGACTTATTTGGCGGCAGGTGCAACTGTCATCGCATTAGATAAACAAGTCATTTCAATTGATCATCCGCGCTTGAGAGCATTTCAACTAGACTTGGCCGATGAAGAACAGCTGGCAACGTGGTTAACAACGCATGTAAAGCTGTTGGAAAAGGTTGATATTGTGCTCTCAACTGCTGGTGTACTGGATGCCTTTACACCGGCATTAGCGACCACTTACCCAGCCATTAAACAACTGATGCAGGTCAATGTGTATGCGGCTGTTCAAATATCATTGGCGGTCCTACCATACATGGTAGCGCGCCAGGCTGGTACATTTGTTTTTATGGCATCGATCGCTGGTCAAGTTGCTGGCGGTGGTGGCGCTGCTTACACGATGTCAAAACATGCGCTGGTAGGGTGGATGAAGCAATTGGCGTTAGATTATGCTGGTCAGGGGATTCGCGTCAATGCCATTGCGCCGGGTGCCATTAATACGCCAATGAATGCGGCCGATTTTGCTGGCGATGGTGCAATGGCAGCGCAAGTCGCAGCCGACACGCCTGTCAAACGGTGGGCTGATCCACAAGAAGTCGCAGATTTAACACTGTACCTAACGAGCCCGGAGGCGACGTACATCCAAGGGCAAGTGTTTACAATTGATGGTGGCTGGACAATCAAATGACATGAAATCGTCATATCACGTGTAAGCGGCAGCGAATGTCGTTTAATAAATCAAAAAATAAACCGAAACCGGTTGAATTCGTTTGGATTCAACCGGTTTTTTCATGTACTTGTTAAGGATTATTCAGAGTTGTGATTATTTTTAGCACTCTATGCAAAAGAGTGCTAAAAAATACTTGTAATCAGTTTGTCACGGGTATATAATAATGTTACAAGGTAATGAGAGAGGGGTCTCAGCCTTGGTAGACTAAAAAATAAACGTAAAAAGGAGCGTAATTAAACTTATGGCAAATTACAATGACGCTTTTAACTCAGATATGAATGATATTTTCAACCGCATGATGGGCCGCATGGGTGGCTTGAACTCAGAGAACTCACGTTATTTGATCAACGGGCGTGAGGTGACGCCGGAAGAGTTTGCGGCTTATCGACAAAGTGGCCGTCTTCCTGGTCAAGACGGTAATGACCTACCAGAGGTTGAACCACAGAATGGTGCGATGAAGCAAGACGGTATGTTGGCTAAGCTTGGTCGTAATCTGACACAAGAGGCACGTGAAGGTTTGTTGGATCCAGTGATTGGCCGAAATAAGGAGATTCAGGAAACGGCTGAAATTTTGAGCCGTCGCACGAAGAATAACCCAGTGCTAGTTGGTGATGCAGGTGTCGGAAAGACGGCCGTAGTGGAAGGGTTAGCACAAGCGATTATTGCTGGTGATGTGCCAGCTTCAATTCGCAACAAAGAGATTATTTCAATTGACCTTTCAAGTATCGAGGCGGGTACCCAATACCGTGGTAGTTTTGAAGAGAACGTCCAAAATTTGATTAAGGAAGTTAAAGAGGCGGGAAATGTCATTATCTTCTTTGACGAAATTCACCAAATTTTAGGCACGGGTGCCATGGGTGGCGATTCTGGTTCGAAGGGGTTGGCTGATATTTTGAAGCCAGCTTTGAGCCGTGGTGAGTTCACGGTTATTGGGGCCACGACACAAGACGAGTACCGTAACACGATTTTGAAGAACGCGGCCTTGGCACGCCGTTTCAATGAGGTGACGGTCAACGCGCCTAGTTCAGAAGATACGTTCAACATTTTGTTGGGGATTCGCGATTTGTATGCAGAACACCACAACGTTGAAATTCCAGATAATGTTTTGAAGGCTGCGGTCGACTATTCAGTGCAATACATTCCACAACGGTCATTGCCAGACAAGGCGATTGATTTGTTGGATATGACAGCTGCTCACTTGGCTGCGAAGAATCCAGTGGCCGACGTCGTATCTTTGGAGGCAGATATCAAGCGTGAACGTGACTTGCAACAAGCTGCGGCTGATAAGGAAGACTATGAGCAAGCAGCTAAGCACAAGATGACGATCGATAAGCTACAAGAGCAGATTGATAATGCTGGTGAAGCTAAGCGTGTGACGGCGACGGTTAATGATGTTGCCGAAAGTGTTGAGCGTTTGACGGGAGTGCCCGTTGCCCAAATGGGTGCTTCGGACATTGAGCGTTTGAAGGGAATTAACGAACGTCTACGTGGTAAGGTCATTGGTCAAGATGAGGCTGTTGAAGCTGTTTCGCGGGCAATTCGTCGTAATCGTGCTGGCTTCGATGAAGGTAATCGTCCAATTGGTAGTTTCTTGTTTGTTGGTCCAACCGGAACCGGTAAGACTGAACTAGCCAAGCAATTGGCTTTGGATATGTTTGGATCTAAGGAACACGTCATCCGCTTGGATATGTCAGAGTATTCAGATTTGACGGCGGTTTCAAAGTTGATTGGGGCGACGGCTGGCTATGTTGGGTATGATGATAACAGCAATACGTTGACTGAACGGGTTCGTCGTCAACCATATGCCATCGTTTTGCTTGATGAGATTGAAAAGGCAAATCCGCAAGTTTTGACCTTGCTGCTACAAGTTATGGATGATGGTCGTTTGACGGATGGTCAAGGTAACACGGTCAACTTTAAGAATACCGTGGTGATTGCAACGTCAAATGCGGGCTTTGGTAATGAAGCGCTCACGGGAGACGATGCTGCTGATCAAACGCTTAATGATCGTTTGGCACCATACTTCCGTCCAGAATTCTTGAATCGTTTTAATGCAATCGTCGAATTCTCACATTTGACTAAGGATGATTTGCAACAAATTGTTGATTTGATGTTGGCCGATGTGAACCACACACTAGCTAAGAAAGACATTACTTTGTCAGTAACGCCAGCTGCTAAGGCTTGGTTGATTGAGGAAGGTTACGATGAGGCAATGGGTGCACGCCCACTACGTCGTGTAATTGAACAACAAATTCGTGACAAGGTGACTGATTTCTACTTGGATCACTTGGATGCTAAGGCTTTGCAAGCTGATTTGGTTGACGATACAATTGAAATTTCAGAAGTTACAGCGGACTAAGCTGACTACAAATGATTAATAAACAGCGCTCAAACGGCCGATTTTGTCGGTACAGTTTGGGCGCTGTTTTGGTATTAAGTAACGAATCGTCATAAGACGCCGGGTGGTTATTTTGTGGAATGTGTGTAAACTATAATTTGAAAGCGTTTACACATGATTGGGGGAATTATGGAAGCATCATTAGCATGGTTGGATGATCCGACGGTTTTTAGAGTTGGTAAATTGCCTGCCCGTAGTGATCACACTGTATATGAGTCGGCATCGGCTTATCGAAATGGGTCACAGCGGTTACGACAGTCGCTGGATGGTACATGGGGATTTCATTATGGTGAAACACCACAACATCGTACGCCGGCATTTTTTGAGCCAAAGAATCAGGTTGCTCGGCAAAATTTTACCTCTATTCAAGTGCCGGGCCATATTCAGTTACAAGGTTTTGGTCAAATTCAGTATATTAATACGTTATATCCATGGGATGGCCAGGTGTATCGGCGACCACCAATGATTGATGAAGATGAAACGAGTTATCCCGGTATTTTTAGCGAAGCTAGCGATAACCCGGTGGGTGAATATACCCGGACATTTGAAGTGCCAGAATATTTTACGAATCGTACGGTGCGACTGCAATTTGAAGGCGTCGAACAGGCGATGTATGTTTGGGTCAATGGCCACTTTGTCGGGTATTCAGAAGACAGTTTCAGTCGGGCGGAGTTTGATATCACGTCATACTTGGTACCCGGTGAGAACTTTTTAGCCGTGGCTGTTTATAAGTTGAGCACAGCGGCATTCTTAGAGGATCAGGATATGTTTCGCTTTTCGGGCATCTTCCGGAGCGTCTGGTTAGAAGCAAGTGCACTGGTTGATATACAAGATGTGTCCTTTGTGCCAACCGTTACTGACAACGTGGGGAAAGTAACGGGGACGGTTGCTGTGCAACACGCCGGGTTAATAGATGCACGACTAGAAGCGGTTGTCATTGGTCCAGATAATCAGGTGGTGGCGACGACCCAACGTCCACTTGCGAATGATGACGTCATTTTTGAGTTGTCAGTCCCGGAGGTACAAGTATGGTCGCATCAGTCGCCGATACTATATGAAATGCAACTGACTATTCGGGCGGCTGATGGCACCGAATTAGCCTTTGTGCCGTACAGAATTGGGTTTCGGACGCTCTCAGTAACGGCTGAACAACAAATTCAGTTGAATGGCCGGCGATTGTTTTTAAATGGTGTGAACCGGCATGAGTGGCACCCAAGCCGTGGACGTGCGTTGACGGTGGCTGATATGGCAGAAGATGTGGCATTGTTTAAAAAGTTTCACATCAATGCGGTGCGAACGTCGCACTATCCAAATCAAATGGCTTGGTATTTCATGATGGATGAAGCGGGCGTCTACGTTATGGCGGAAACCAATTTAGAATCTCATGGTACCTGGCAAAAAATGGGTGCCGTTGAGCCTTCTGTGAATGTACCAGGGAGTCATAGCGCATGGCGAGAAGTGGTGCTAGATCGGGCACGTAGCAATTATGAGCAGTTTAAAAATCACGTCTCGATTCTATTTTGGTCACTTGGTAATGAATCATATGCGGGTGAAAATATTGCCGCAATGAATGCATTCTATAAGGAGCACGATAAGACACGGTTAACCCATTATGAAGGTGTCTTTCACAATCGCCAATTCAATGCAGTGATTTCTGACGTTGAAAGTCGGATGTATGCATCCCCGGCAGACATTTTAGCGTATCTCCAGCAAAAGCCGGTCAAACCGTACCTAAACTGCGAGTTCATGCATAGTATGGGGAATTCAGTTGGCGGCTTTGATGAATACATGGCGCTGTACAATCAGTCGCCAGCTTACACAGGTGGATTTGTCTGGGACTATGTGGACCAGGCGCTTTGGCAACATGACGCCATAACAGGTGAACAAGTATTAAGTTATGGTGGTGACTTCAATGATCGCCATTCGGATTACGAGTTTTCCGGTAATGGATTATTCTTTGCTGACCGTCAACCAAAACCAGCTTTACAGGAAGTAGCGTACTATTATGAACAATTTGACAACTAAGCCATTACGTATTGTTTACGGAGATGGTGTCCTTGGCGTGCATCATCGGGCAGTGAGTTATTTATTTAGTTATGAACGTGGTGGTCTGGAGTCGTTACGATTCGGTGGACAAGAGTGGCTATACCGTGGCCCGAAGCCAGCCTTTTGGCGTGCCACGACCGATAACGATCGGGGGAATGGTTTCTCGCGCCGGTCAGCACAATGGCTTGGTGCTGACCAATTCAGTACGGTTACCAATTTTGTCGTGTCAGTCGACCAGCAAACCATTGGTCAGCCAATTGCGCCACAAAATAATCACTATGATGACCAGCAATTTGCCACGACAGTGACGATTGTGTTTACGTATACCACCGCGACCGAACCGCAAACGACGGTTGACGTTAGTTATACCGTGATGCCGGCCGGAACATTACAGGTGACGGCACACTATACTGGTCGGCAAGGGTTACCAGAACTACCGGTGTTCGGATTACGATTTGTAACGCCGACGCCATTGCAAGGGTACACCTACACAGGCCTATCGGGAGAAACATATCCAGACCGCTGGCACGGTGGTGAGGTTGGTACGTATGATATCGCGGGAATGCCAGTAACGCCGTATTTAGTCCCCCAGGAAATGGGGATGCACATTAAAACGGATTCGGTGGTCTTGAAAAATTTGGCACAACAAGGACTGCGAATCGAAAAACTTGCGCAACCGTTTGCTTTCTCAGTGCTGCCTTTTTCGCCGTTGGAGCTTGAAGCAGCCACGCATTTGAATGAGTTACCTTCTGTGAGACGCGGTGTTGTCTCGATTTTAGGTGCCGTTCGCGGTGTTGGCGGTATTGATAGCTGGGGCGCAGATGTGCAACCAGCCTATCGTGTTTCTGGTGAACGGAATCATCAGGTTCAGTTTTTGATTACGCCACTAGCAGCAGAGAGAATTGATTAGTATGACAGTAAAAAAGTGGCTTGTGAACTCAAAACGCCGTTCACAAGCCACTTTTTAAATGCGGTCTACATAATCGTCATGTTAACTAATTGATCAAAATAGATTAAATCAGGTGTGACGTCGATGCGGAATTCTTCGTTTTTGTACAGCAGAATTCGCCAATCGCTGACTTTGTTATCATGACGTTCATCGATAAATTGATTCATGGTGCCGTCGTGATTCAACAAGATATAACCAGCAAATTCGTCCAACACGGTGGCTAAGTCAGTGGTCCGACGTTCCGTTTTAGGCTGCCCGTTGGCTGGCAATAACGCGATTGTAAATTCACCAATTTCCGGCCGGGTGTTATCAAAATACCATTTGAAGGCCAAGAGATCATTCATGGTTAACCCGATATTCATTAAGTAGTCAACACTAAGACGGAAATGAATCGGCTCAGTGTTATCAGGCAACGCGTCAACGTGAAACTTATCCGCATAATATTCAGCAAAACGTTGCCACATCAAAATTTCCGGTTGTTTTTTACCGGATTCGTAGTCGTTAAGCTCTGCAACAGTTATTTGTAACGCTTGGCTAACTTCGGTTGCGCCAAGTTGGAAAAAGTCGCGTAAGGTTTTTAAATTATTCATGACATTATTATAACAAATACCGGACGAATGGGGCGTTACTAACAATTCGTCCGGTATTTGTCCGGTTTAACAGAATATTTTACAATTTGTACGGACAATGTGTATAATAAAGATGTTCTTGAAAACGTTTTCTTTTAACGAAAAGTCGTTTTGACAGAATGGTGTCAGTACAAATGGGCCGAGGGGTTAGATTTACTGTTCAATTGTACGGACAATTAGTTTTGTTGCGTTTACACATCATTTTTATACATTTGGAGGAATTGTTTCATGTCTGAGAAGAAAATCCCAAGCGGATTTATTTACTTCTTCGGCGCATTTGGGGGAATCCTATTCGGTTATGACATTGGGGTTATGACTGGCGCTTTGCCATTTTTGCAAAGTGATTGGAATTTGAACGATGCCGCAGTGGTTGGTTGGATTACATCATCTTTGATGTTGGGAGCTATTGCTGGAGGTGCCTTGGCGGGTCAATTGTCTGACAAGCTAGGTCGTCGTAAGATGGTGTTGCTATCAGCCGTCTTGTTTATGATCGGGTCAGTTTTGGCTGGATTATCACCACACGATGCTGTTGGTTATTTGATTGGAACGCGTGTGTTGCTTGGGTTGGCCGTTGGTGCTGCTTCAGCCTTGGTACCTGCCTACATGTCAGAAATGGCACCCGCAGCATTGCGTGGCCGTTTGTCAGGAATTAATCAAGTCATGATCGTGTCTGGTATGTTGATTTCATACGTCATGGACTTCTTGTTGAAGGGATTGCCAGAACACATCGCTTGGCGTTTGATGTTGTCATTGGCGGCGGTACCGGCTTTGATCTTGTTCTTAGGTGTGTTGCGTTTGCCTGAGTCACCACGTTTCTTGGTGAAGTTAGGTAAGATTGACGAAGCCCGTCAGGTGTTGTCATGGATTCGTAAGCCTGAAGAAGTTGATGACGAATTGACGTCAATTCAAGAAATGGCGGAAGTTGAGTCAGAAGCTTCAAAGAACACAACTTGGGGATCTTTGCTAGAAGGTCGTTACCGCAAGTTGGTGATTGCCGGTATCGGAGTCGCTGCATTCCAGCAATTCCAAGGTGCGAATGCCATCTTCTACTACATTCCTTTGATTGTGGAGAAGGCAACTGGCCAGGCTGCCAGTGATGCGTTGATGTGGCCAATTATTCAAGGAATTATCTTGGTGGCTGGATCATTGTTGTTCTTGGTCATCGCTGAAAAGTTTAACCGCCGTACATTGTTGATGGTCGGTGGAACGGTGATGGGATTGTCATTTATCTTCCCAGCCTTGATTAACTCATTCATGGATGCGCACCCAATGATGATTGTTGTCTTCTTGTGCATTTACGTAGCTTTCTACGCAGTTACTTGGGCCCCATTGACTTGGGTTTTGGTCGGTGAGTTGTTCCCATTGGCTATTCGTGGTCGTGGTTCAGGATTGGCTTCATCATTCAACTGGATTGGTTCATTTGCAGTTGGGTTGTTGTTCCCAATCATGACCGCATCAATGCCACAAGAAGCAGTCTTTGCTATCTTTGGTGTTATCTGCTTGCTCGGTGTTGCGTTCATTCGCTTTGCTGTTCCAGAAACACGTGGTCGTTCATTGGAAGAAATCGAAGTACTTGGTGCTGGTGAATCACCAGCTGAAGTATCTGGTAAGCCAGTTACGAACCGCTAATAAAAAACACGCTAGCGTTGTAAACGCTAACGTGTCGTTAAACGACTGTTCCTATGGGAACGGTCGTTTTTTAATTAGAATTCATGTCCAAAATCGCGTCAAAGACTGCTTGGGGCAGTTCAATATCACTCTTCTTTTGGCCTTGGCGACGTAATTGCTGCTGTTTCTTTGAGACCTTCGTACCAGAGGCCTGCGCTTTACGTAGCGGCGGTACATCGGCACGTGAAATAGCACGACCTTCAACAATCGCCTGTACCGGCATTGATTGTAACTTGCGCGGAATCAAGTCCTTCAGCTTTGAGACGATTTCGTTACCGACGCGATCAACCTTAGAACGGTGCATCACGAATGTGAGGGCATCGACTTTCGCGTAATCGACAGCGATATCAATTCGGACCAAGTCAGATTCTTGGTAAGAATCAAACTCGGTTGAGAGGGTTGCGAAACCGTGTGAAGCTGACTTGAGTTCGTTAAAGAAGTCGTAGGCGATTTCTGAAATTGGCATCCGGTACGTTACCATTAGCATCGAACCGATGGTAGCCAAATCAACTAATTCACCTCGGCGACCTTCAGCCAAACGCATAATGTCATTCAACATTTCGTTTGGTAGGGTCATTTTAGCAAGCATGAACGGTTCTTCAACCTTTACGATTTGCCCGTAGTCTGGGAATTGAATTGGATTTTCAACGTATAAGGGTTCGTCTTCATTCTTAACGGTCACGCGATACGTTGAATTGGGCATCGTCGTCAGGACATCTAGGCCAAATTCTTCTTGCAAACGCTCACGGATAATTTGCAAGTGGAAGATACCTAGAAAACCACCACGGAATCCCATACCGAGCGCTTCGGATTGTTCGGGTTCGTATTGGAAAGCCGCGTCGTTTAGACCAAGCTTTTCGATGCCGATCTTCAAATCCTTGAATTCGCTGCCGCGGGGGTAAAGTCCGGCGTAAACCATTGGCTCGACGTCTTCGTAACCAGGAAGGGGCGTTGCGACGGGATCGTTTGCTAACGTAATCGTATCACCAACACGGACAGCTCGGGCATCTTTGATACCGGTAACGATGAAACCAACATCGCCGGCTTGGAGAGTGTCTAATGGGGTCATCAACGGTGAGAAGACACCCATCTCTTTAATTTGTGATTTGATGCTGTTGGCCATAAACAACACGTTGTCTGATGACTTTAGTTGACCATCGAACAAACGAACTTGCACGATAACACCCTTGTAGGGGTCGAACTTTGAGTCAAAGACTAGAGCTTTCAATTTACCACTTTCATCCCCAGCAGGTGCTGGAATTCGGTCGCGGATGGCTTCCAAAACAGCGTCGACACCAAGACCGCTTTTAGCAGAAATCTTTAGAATGTCTTCTTCGCGGAATGAGTCATCTAAGTCAAGTAGTTCTTCAATTGTCTTGTCGACCTCAGCGGCCATATTATCAATTTTATTAACTATCGGGATAATCACCAGGTTAGCAGCTTTCGCAAGACGGTAGTTGGCAACAGTTTGGGCTTGAACTCCCTTTGTGGCATCGACCAAGAGCAACACACCGTCAGTGGCAGATAGACTACGAGAGACCTCGTAATTAAAATCCACGTGACCGGGCGTGTCAATTAAATTGTATTGGTACTCAGTACCAGTGTTATCAATATAGTAGTTACGAACGGTGCGGGACTTTACAGTGACACCGTGGGCCTTCTCAACGCTTAAATCGTCGAGTAATTGGGCTTCTGTTTCGCGTTCTGAGACAGTGTTCGTCATCTCCATGATGCGATCGGCCAAGGTAGACTTACCGTGGTCAATGTGGGCGATGATGGCAAAGTTTCGAATGAGTGCTTGTCGGTTTGACATGAGATCTCCTTCTAAAAAATAATATTCCTCTAGTTTACCATTTTTTTGCCGTTTCTAGGTTTCTATGTCATTTTCCCGAACAATAAAAATTATATAGGACATGTATGGGCTTACACGCTATAATTTTACATAATTTAGGCATAGAACATTGCCGAAATGTTTCTTTCTTTTGATTTGTAAGCATGCTATCATATTGTGCATATAGAGAAAGGGAGTCTATTGTCAATCACGGGGGATTAAAGATATGGACTATTCATCAGGTGAAATGGGGCCCAGCACGTTGCATTACAGCTTCGAAAAAGCAAAGGTTGAGGACTTTGCAGTGAATGGGACACAAACAGTTGCACAACCCAAGGTCAACGAAAAGTTGGTCGAACATTATTTGGATTTGTGTGAGCGCCACCCAACGTGGACTTTTGGTCAAATTGCCAGTGGGTTACACGTTGACGCTGCGACACTTCGTCAAATTGAGAGCGCAACACATAGTAAGTTGCGTTCAGCTAAAGTACGCTAAAATTAAATCAAAGCCGGCCACTATGATGTGCCGGCTTTTTTGTTACAGGTTGATGTTAGTTTTACTGACATTTAAAAAGACAGCGGGTGCGGAACCTGGTAAAATAATACAATATTGAAAAAATTATGAATAAGGGGCAACTCATGAACGAGCAAAACAAATTGAATCGTACCATGACGTTACTACCAGCCGTTTCAACGGTTATGGGAACGGTGATTGGTGCGGGCGTGTTCTTTAAAGCGTCTAGTGTTGCATCAGCAACCGGTTCAACTAGTATGTCGATTTTTGTCTGGATATTAGGTGGGTTGATTAGTTTGGCTGCCGGATTAACTGGCGCTGAGCTAGCAGCAGCATTACCACAAACGGGTGGTATGTTGGTGTACATTGAGCGGGCTTACGGTAAGTTGCCAAGTTATTTACTTGGTTGGGCACAAATCATTGTTTACTTCCCGGCAAGTGTCGCTGCTAAGGGTGTCATCTTTGGTACGCAAGTTGCTAATTTATTTCACCTGTCAACGAATGCAATTATCCCGGCCGGTGTTTTGGCCGTTGCTTCTGTGTTCCTCATTAACTTGTTGGGCTCAAAAGTGGCAGGACAATTCCAATCGATTACATTATTCTTTAAGTTAATTCCATTAGCGTTAATCGTAATCTTTGGGTTGCTGCAACCAGGCGGGGTTGATGTTAGTCTATTCCCAGTGACACCAGGTGCACATACTGGTGGCTGGGCGACAGCAATTGGCGGTGGTTTGCTAGCAACGATGTACGCCTATGATGGGTGGATTCACGTTGGTAATATTGCCGGTGAAATGAAGAATCCAAGTCGTGACTTGCCACGTGCTATCACTGGTGGTTTGTTGGGTATTATGGTCATCTATGTGTTGGTTAACTTTGTGTACTTGCATTCATTGCCATTTGGCGCAATTGCTGGTAACGAGAATACTTCAATGGATGTTGCCTCACATATCTTTGGTGGTTTCGGTGGTAAATTGATCACCATCGGTATCTTGGTTTCCATTTATGGCACATTGAACGGTTATACGATGACAGGAATGCGTTTGCCATATGCAATGGCTTTGGAAAATGAATTGCCATTTTCAAAGCAACTACGTCAATTGAACCGTTTCCAAATTCCATATGTTGCGGGTATCTTCCAATTGGTATTGGCAATTGCTTTGATGTTTGTTGGTGGGTTTGACACATTGACGGACATGCTAATCTTCGTGATTTGGCTATTTTATACGTTGGTCTTTGTCGCAGTTATCAAGTTGCGCATCACAGAACCAGATTTGCCACGACCATATAAGGTACCTTTGTATCCGGTTGTGCCAATTATCGGTATTCTAGGTGGTTTGTTCATCATTGTGATGACGTTAATCTCAGAATTCCAACTGGCAGTGATTGGATTGCTACTAACTTTGGCGGGATTGCCATTATATTTCTACATGCAAAAGCGTAAGCGTCAACTATAAACAAAAAAGCAGGTCTCGTTGAGGCCTGCTTTTTACTATATACTGGATATCTAAACTAGAAAGAATTAGGAATTATTATGCAAATTATCTGGAAACGATTACTTGCTGATCGGACATTGCAGTTAACTGGTGTTTTGGCGCTACTGGCTTTGGCTTTTGGTAACGTACATTGGTCTGATATTAATGCCCATACCATCATCGCCCTGGCAGCGTTAATGATGTTAGTGAGTGTTTATGAAACTGAAGGTCTGCTGGTTTATGTCGCTAGTACGGTTGTCAGCCACTTTCAAACCACTCGTCAGATTATTCGGGTGACGTTCCTGATGGCTTTTTTTGGATCGATGCTCTTCACAAATGATGTGGCCATTTTAACGTTGGTCCCCATTTTTGTTACAATTGCTCGTAAAATCCAACTTAAGATGATTTTACCGTTGGTCTTCATGACTATTTTTGCTAATTTGGGTAGTGCGGTGACACCGTTTGGCAATCCGCAGAACTTGTATTTGGCATCGTTTTATCAATTGCCGGCACTAGACTTCTTTAAAATGTCATTGCCCTTAGGCATGGTAAGTCTTGGTTTGCTCTTCTTAGTAACGTATTTGTTTGCCAACGACACTGTTGGAGCAGTTGCGCTAGAGAAGCACCCCATCAATAAGCGACACATGGTAGTGGTGTTACTAGTCACGGTCGTTGTACTAGCTGCTATTCTGAACGCGTTACCGATTGGTGTTGCACTTATTGCAAGTGGGCTATTAGCGTTAGGTTATGACCGAACAACCTTTGTTAAAATTGACTATGGGGTGTTGCTGCTTTTTGTGGGATTTTTTGTCATTGTGGGGGCGCTGAGTCGAGTGCCAGTTTTAGCATCGGTGTTAACCCATTTGACGGATGGACCAATCAAAGTGTTTTTTGCAGGCATCTTGACGAGTCAAGTTATCAGTAACGTCCCCGGTGCGATTTTGTTATCAAAATTCACACATCTGGTTTACCCACTTTATTTAGGGGTCTCTATTGGTGGTTTAGGGACGATTATTGCCTCGTTGGCTAATTTACTAGCCTGGCGCCAATACCAACTTCAAACCGACGAACAGTCTTGGTCATTTCCGACGCGTTCTATGCTGATAAACGTTCTTTTGTTATTAATATTTATCCCACTTGGTCTGATTTTATTAAAATTAAATTAAAAAATAATTGACCGTTCAAAAGCCTTCTGCTAGCATAAAACAAATGCTTTAGTAGGGGGTTTTTACATTGGGTGAATTAAAAACAAGATTGGCGAACTTAACGCAATTTGAATCAGAACGGTTAGTGATGCGACATGCGGTTGAAACGGATGCGGCTGATATGTATGAACTGTTTCATGATCCGGAAGTGACACGCTGGATTCACGTACCGGTACCTGAGTCAGTGGCGGAAACGCTTGAATTTAGTATCCGACGGTATCACTTGGCTGATCCGCTGGGGAAATACGTTTTGATTGAAAAAGCCAGCGGCAAAATGATTGGCAGCATTGACATCCGTTTGACGGAAAAGAATGCGAGCGCCGAGACTGGGTATGCTTTGAATCACGATTATTGGGGATCTGGCTACATGACGGAAGCGTTAAAAGCAGTTATTCGGGTTGGTTTTGAACAACTCGGCCTCCATCGTATCGATAGTTATCACGCGCCGGATAATGCTGCCTCTGGTCGGGTTATGCAACGGGCGGGGATGACGTATGAAGGTCGTTTGCGCGATTATGAAAAATTACCAAATGGCACATTCGTGGATAGCAACGTTTACAGTATCTTAAAAACAGAGTATGACCACTAAAAAACCGGGTTAATTGGCATAGCCATTACCCGGTTTTTTAGTGTCGTTATTTATTCGTGAGGAGCCAGACTAGACCAGCCGCTAGCCATACGCCAATAATCAGACTACCACAGATACTAGCAAGTAGTGGTAGGTAGCAAGCCGCGTCTAATCGATATAGATAGCGCGACGACAAGATACATCCCCCGAAAGCAAGCAAAACCAGGCAGGTGGTTCGCCAGCAAAAATTGATTTCATGTTTCATCATAACGTCTTCCTTAAAAATAAGTCTAAGAAAGGCGTGTTGTGAAAGCTGGCGATAATTTCGACAAGATAATGGTGAATTTATGATGTTTTGCGTCCGTGCACTAATCTTTTTGCATAACTGACCTGAAGATGCGTACAATAGACGGTAAGGTTTCACTTCGAAAGGAAGATACGATGAAAACGACTTTAATTGTGACCCATACTGATTTAGATGGGGTCATGGCCGGCTTAACGGCAGCCCAAACTAGTCAATCAGACGCCACTATTCTGTACGCTGAAGCTGGGGCACCCGGTATTGATGCTGTCCTGCAGCAAGTGCTGGATGATATTGTAGCAGACAAGGTACGTAAACCGACACACGTGATACTGTTGGACAATACCCCATCAATGCAAATGTTACTGCAATTCAACCAAGTAACAGGTATCCAGCCAGTCGTTTATGACCACCACGTTTCGAATGCACCGGTGTGGGCTGAGGCGACGACGGTGGCTCGGTTTATTACTGACGATACGGGGACATCTTCGGCGACCGAGTTGGTATTTAAAGATCAACGAGCGGCTTTTACCACATTGCCATTTTGGCAAACCCTAGTGACACTAACGAATTTATATGACACCTGGATGTGGCAGGATGCGGCATATGATGATGACGTAGCGACAGGTTCAACTGCGCAAGTTTTGAATGAGGTGTTGTACTTTTTGGGTCGCGAACGTTTTAGTACGCTCATTACGGCTGCTAAGGAAGCATCGATTTCATCAGATGAGAAGCCACGTGAGCTGCTGATTAAAATTTTCTCACCGGTCATCATGGGACTGGTAGATGACCGCATGGCAGCTAATGCAGCCTATGTCTTGAAAAAAGCGGAAGATGCGGAGTTTGGTGATTTGACGATTGGCGCCACTACCTACCACTATGCGTATGTGACAGCGTCAAAGCAAATGTCTGAAATTGGTAATGCATTGACATCATTACAAGACGTTGATTTCGGCTTAGTGATTAATAATGGTGCATTGTCATTCCGTGTCGCTAAGGAAAAGGATGTTGATGTATCGCTTGTGGCGGCCGCCTTTAATGGTGGTGGTCACGCCAAGGCATCCGGTGCCAAATTACGTCTTGACTGGCCGGACATCTTGCAACAGGCTGCGACGACTGAAAACTAAAGTGCTTGCTGAAAACGATCGACGTTGTTAAATGCCGGTCGTTTTTTGATTTCGCAAAAAAAGCGATAATTAAAGTCAAAAAACACCCCCTTTCAAATCGGAAAGCGCTTACAATAGAGATATAGCAAATGCAGTCATACGTATCGGGGGACATGACATGGGAATTAAGTTACAAGACGACTTTCTTTGGGGTGGTGCAATTGCTGCCCACCAAGCAGAAGGAGCCTGGCAAGCAGGTGGCAAGGGCGTATCTATCGCTGATATTTTGACAGCAGGTAGTCATACTGAGCCACGACAGATTACGAACGGCGTAGTAGATGGATTGAATTATCCAAATCATCATGGTATTGATTTCTACCATACCTATAAAGAAGATCTGGCGTTAATGGGTGAAATGGGGTTTAAGGCCTTCCGAACATCGATTGCCTGGACACGTATTTTCCCAAATGGTGATGATGCAGCACCCAACGAGGAAGGGTTGCAATTCTATGATGATTTGTTTGACGAGATGCATAAGCATGGCATTGAACCAGTCGTAACATTGAACCACTTTGAAATGCCGTATCATTTGGTCACTGAGTATGGCGGTTGGTCAGATCGCCGGGTGATTGATTTGTTCGTAAATTATGCCAAGGTAGTCTTTGAGCGTTATCGTGATAAGGTTACGTACTGGATGACGCACAATGAAATTTCAAATCAAGCCGCCGTCTCAGACAATCCATTTTTCGAGTTTATGGTGTGGACGAATTCGGGACTGAAATTTGATGACAAGGCAACACTGGCTGATAAGCAAGCAGCTATGATGCAGGCCGGGCACTATGAGTTGGTTGCCTCAGCAAAGGCGGTCCAAATTGGTCATGAGATTAATCCTGATTTCGTGATTGGGGGGATGGTCAACGTGGCCGCTCTCTATCCGGCTAGTCCAAAGCCTGCCGATATGCTGGCTTTCCAAAAGGCGCGTCAGGCACGTGACTGGTTTACTGATGTTCACGTTCGTGGTGCTTATCCAGCCGAGTTGGAGGCATTCTTTAAGCGGACTGGTATCCGACCAGATATTACAGATGAAGATCGGGCTGACTTATTGGCTGGTACCGTAGATTACATGGCCATTTCGTACTATAACTCGACAACCGTTCGCGCAACGTCGGAACAAGACGCCGAAATTGATCATCCAGCTGACGTTGAGGTTGTGAAGAACGATTTCGTGAAGGTGAATGATTGGGATTGGGCAGTTGATCCACAAGGCTTGCGTTACGCATTAAATGAACTAAATGATATGTATCCATATCTACCAATTATGATTGTTGAAAACGGGTTTGGTGCTTACGATGAGATCGTTGATGGTCAAGTACACGACCCATACCGTATTGATTATCTTAAAGCTCACGTTGCTGAAGTTGAAAAAGCGATCGTCAATGATGGTATTCCGGTAATCGGTTACTTGTCATGGGGACCTATCGACATTGTTTCAGCAGGTACTGGTGAAATGAAGAAACGTTATGGTTATATTTACGTTGATTTGGATGATATGGGTGAAGGATCTGGCGAACGGTTGCGCAAGGATTCGTTCTACTGGTATAAGCAAGTCATCGCGACACAAGGGGAAGACTTAGGCGATTAGCGGATTGATGCCCGTCACGAAACAAACCACAACTACGCTACTTTAATTATTAAATCCTTACACTAATTGATGGGCATCAAGAAAACCACAGGTAGGTTGCTATCTGTGGTTTTTGTTTGCCAATAAACAGCGGATACCGTTAGAAAACTGTAAGAATTATGTCCGGTTTTTAGCACTCTATCACGATAGTCGTCGGATTGCGTTAGAATGTTGATAGATAAAAACAAAGGACGAAGCATCATGAAGTTAAAGTTTAGTGTTTTGGGGTTGGTAGTGGTCGTGATGAGTTTGCTAGTTGCTGGACAGGCAAAAGCTGACACAGTTACAACCGATGCGACGACGAACCAACCACTGTCAGGGTATGTGTTTACTGCTAATCGTGATTGGCGTTGGTATGAGAATGGCCAGCTATATACCGGGTTCCGTAATTATTTTGGGGCAAATTATTATTTTATAAATGGTGTTCGACAAACAAACACGTGGGCGACCGAATGGGGTAAGACCTATTATCTAGGTGCTGATGGTCGAAGCGTGGAAGGCCACCTGGTGACAATTAATGGGATCACGTACGACTTTGGCAATGATCAGACGTTCTACCTGCGTGGTAAAGTTTCTGGTTATTTGAAAGATGGTTCAGCAGCAAATGGTGGTTATCGTTGGTATGACAATGGTCAACTATATACCGGATTTAAGTTTTACATGGGCACATACTACTGGTTTGTCGATGGTGTGCGTCAGAATGCTGGTTGGCGGAGCGCGTGGGGGATGACCTATTATACGGATGCAAATGGCCGAGCAGTGCAAGGCATGCAAACGATTGCTGGCAAGCAATACTATTTTGGTGATAATAACACGTACTACTTACGAGATAATCCAGTCAACACCCGTCAGAATAAAACTAAAGCAACTGCGAATGGCTATATTTACGATGGTTCAGCGTTGAATGGTGGTTATCGTTGGTATGAGAATGGGCAATTGTACACCGGCTTTAAGCATTATATGGGCACATACTACTGGTTTGTTGATGGTGTGCGCCAAAATGCCGGTTGGCGTCATGCTTGGGGTTATACGTACTACACGGACAATCAAGGACGTGCTGTGCAAGGATGGCAGACAATTAACGGCATCCGTTATTACTTTGGTGATAATGGCACATTCTTTATGCGTTACTATTTGAAATAATCACAACTAAAAAGTAGTCATCGTACAGTTTGCGCGATGACTACTTTTTAGTTGTGATTAACAATCGATGCAAACCCAGATGCAAGGGCTTGATTGTCAGTTGGCTTGAAATACAAGTAACCTTCAGGATTACCTTGATTTTGTTGCGTGACAAGAACTTCAGGTTTTCCGTTATGAAGGGTGAATAGGTACATTGTTAACACTGGATATCTGTCGTTCGAACTGGCACTGCCGCCATAGACGGCAACCAAGTTATAGTCATGATTACCAGTGCCATCGTCGGACCATTGCAAATCAATAGCATGATCATCTACTGCAGGGTGCATGTTCATGGTACCGTTCGTGAGGGGTGTTGGGAATATGACACCGTATAGATTAAAATCATGACCAGGGTAATATGACTCGTAGTGTTGACCCATTTGACTTGCCCAATTCAGCATAAATTTAGCCAGTTGTTGGCTTTTATTAGCTGACCATGGGGATGAAGTACTGGCTACTGCCGAATGCTTTGTAGCTGGTGAAGACGCCGGCGGATTATTTACCTGTTTTGCTGATGACGTACGATGATTTGTTGCAGGTGCCGTTTTCAATGAATTCGACCCAAGTTTGGCACCGATTAGGCCAGCAGCTAAGACTGTTGTCACAAGGGTGGTACTTATTAGTATTTTAGAACGCATACCTTTTTTCCTTAACGTGATTTATAAATATAGTCTAATTCCTGTATATGCTTTTCATATGGTTTAAATAATATGTTTTAATGATTCATTACGCAGCGAACCGGCACTGTAAATTTTGTTACAAAATCCAGGAAACCGCGTATTTACTGATATAATTATTTCTGTTGTTTTTTTAACAAATAAAAAAATTAAAACTAGTATTTATTTCAGGAGACAAATATGGAAGTCTACGTACTAGCAGTTGTGGTGATTATCGTGGCCCTGATCTTTGATGGGGTTAACGGATTCCACGACGCAGCGAATGCAATCGCTACGGCTATTACAACAGGTGCTTTGAAGGCAAGGACAGCAATTATCATGGCTGCCGGGATGAACTTGATTGGGGCCTTGATGGGAACGGCCGTCGCTGCAGTTATTGCACGTGACATCGTTGATATGACGCAAGTGAGCGCTGAGCAGCAATTATTCTTGGTTATTGCCGCCTTGCTTGGTGCAATTGGGTGGAACTTGATTACGTGGTGGTTTGGTCTACCATCTTCATCAACTCACGCGATTATTGGTGGGTTGATGGGAGCTGGTTTGGCTGAACAAATTGCCGGTAATGATGTACACATTAAGTTAGCCAAAGTCGTTGAAAAGGTGATTGATCCCATGGTGTTGTCGCCAGTTGTCGGATTTGGTCTTGCACTTATAATCATGGTTATTTTGAATAAGATCATTAAAAAGGCTAATTTAAAGGAAACGGATAAGTTTTTCCGAAGTGCTCAAATTTTCACATCCGCTTCATTGGCTTTGGGACACGGTTTGCAAGACGCTCAAAAGTCAATGGGATTGATGTTTATGGCGGCTGCCCCGGTTGGTTTCTTTGGCATTAAGCCTGGACAAACGGAAATTCCGCTACAAATTATCTTGATGGCATCTTTGGCCATCTCAGCTGGAACAATGGCCGGTGGACAACGCATTATTCACACGTTGGGTAGCAAGATTACGGTATTAAGTCCACAAAAAGGATTCGTGGCAGAAGCCGTTTCATCAGCAGTGTTGTTCATTTCTGCGTACTTTGTTCACGCGCCAATTTCAACGACGCATACGGTTACGTCAGCAATTGCTGGAACGGGTGCATCTGATGATATTCGTGCCGTAAAATGGAGTACGTTAAAGAACATTGTGATGGCCTGGATTATTACGGTGCCATCAGCAGGATTGATCGGTTTCATGTTCGAAGAAATCTTCCGCATGTTGTTTATGTAATTTAACTTAAGTAAAAAACGCTACTTGCCGAAATTGCGGCCGGTAGCGTTTTTAATTTAATCATGATAATTGCAGCGGCGTATAGAACGATCATGTTTTGATTATAGAGCTTATAATTGACAATTAGTTTGAATCGTTTATCAATAATCAAATACTTTGGGGTCATTTACCTACTTTAGTTCAACTCACGATAATATATATTATGTAAACTAGAATGAGTCTGTTTTCTGTAAACACGACATTGCTTGCAAAATTAAACACCAAGATACGACAACTAGCCTATCTTGGTGTTTAATTAGTTTATTCCGCAATCATTTCAATCACTACTTTGCCACGTGCATGATGTGATTCAATACGTTCGTGCGCGGCCCGCACGCCGGCCGTTGTAAACGGAAACTTTGAGTCAATGACAATCTTTAAGGCATCGTTTTGATAATACGCCGCTAGCTTGGCTAAATCCTGCCCATTTGGTTGTAACCAACCAGCCAGTAATGTTTGATTGTTGGCTGCGGCTGCTGCTAACTGTTCAGATGTCGGTTTTGCTGAAATCGTCACAATTCGGCCACCATGTGCTAAAACAGCTAATCCAGCATCAATGTCACCAACACTGTCTAGAACCGCATCATATTGACTGATAACGTCGGTGATAGCTTTTTGGTGATAATCAATGACAATATCTGCGCCCAAGTGACGCACAAACGTTGCGTTTTCGGGACCGGCTGTTGTGGCAACAGTTGCACCAAGCGCTTTTGCAAGCTGAATGGCGACAATACCAACACCACCAGCCCCGGCCTGAATCAATACTTTAGAACCGGCCGTCACGTGTAGCTCGTTTAACATTTGTAAGGCTGTTTCACCAGCCAATGGTAACGCTGCAGCTTCCGCGAATGACATCGTTTCAGGCATCAAGGCAACTTTGTCAGCGTTTACCGCCATTAACGTCGCGTAAGACCCAAAAGCACCGGTATCATCCATGTCAGGTCGTGCAAATACACGATCGCCAACGGTAAAATCAGTGACATCATCGCCAATTTCAACGACAATGCCAGCGATATCCCAGCCTAAGACGACGGGGAATTGCCAATTAAACATGCTTTTCAACGCGCCTTGACGGGCTTTGTAGTCAATTGGATTGACGCTCGTTGCGTAAGTTTTAATCAATACTTGATTGTTAGTTATGGTTGGATTGACATAATCATCAACAACTGATAATTCATTGCTATCCCCATATTGGTTAATAATTGCTGCTTTCATACCACACCTCCAGAAACTCATTATGACATAGTGTCTCCCGAGTGAATTGGAAGTTTAAGATATCTTTTCATTTATTGGCGTTACCAACTACTGCGACGCACCAACTCGCCGCGTAGTAAGGGATCAGTTAAGACAGGTTCTGCTTGAGATAGATCCTTTAAACGGCGATATAGCCATTGGCCTAACGCAAAATAATCGAAACTAACCGTGCTTAAACCTGGTGTCACGATTTCGGCAGCCGGTGTATTGTCAAACGCGACGATTTTGGTGTTTGCAGGTACGGCGATGTGCTGCTCTTGCAATGCTGCTAGTGCCCCTAACGCAATCGTGTCAGTTGCTGCAATGATGTATTTGGGTGACGAATGTGTCTCGAGGTAGTTACGCATAATTTCAGCCGTTTCAGTACGATCAAATGTTGTGTAAAGACGTTGCATGTTGTTGTCTAAAGCTTGAATTATCGCGTTGAACCGTGTTTGCCCAACATTGTAGTCACTAGTCGGATCAACACCAAGTAACAACACATCCGTTGGTTTAACATTAGCAATTAATGGCACGAGTAACTCGCCGGCATGTTGGTTATCAACGTTAACAGTTTCAAAGTGTCGTGACGGTTGTCCCTGCACCACAACGGGTACGGATACTTGTTGTAGCACAGTAGTCATCTCGTTAGTAATTTGCCCAGTCATCACGACGATACCATCGACATTTTGTTGGGCAAGCTGCTTAACCGCTTCAACTTGGCGCTTGGCATCGTGATAGGTGTTGATGGTTAAGAAAAAATCTCCTTGATTAACATCATCCATGCCACGCATCATCTCCGTCAAAGCAAATGAGGCAAATGTGGGGACCACAACCCCAATCATGCCACTGGAAGTTTTTTTCAAACTTTGGGCAAATCGATTGGGTTCATAGTCATACTCTTTGACGACAGCATCTAGCTTAGCCCGCGTTTTTGCGCTAATTGACCCGTTGTTTAAATAACGTGAGACGGTGCTTTTCCCGACGCCGGCTAGACGGGCGATATCATTTATTGTTATACGTTCTTTTTCGCTCATCTTGCCCCTCCGTATCTTTCGTATTCATTTTAACAATAAAAAGCGGCGTTGTGCGCAACGCCGCTAAATAATGCAATTATTACCATTCTTGTTGAATTTTACTTAAGGTTTCGAATTGCATCCCTGTTAAATTGGTAAATTCGAGAGCAATTTTTGGGTCTTGTACTGCTTGCTCAAAATCTGAAATCTCATACCACAAAGCATCTGCAGAATTTCCTAACGCAATCGCTTCTGACTCGCCGGTATCGGTGTGATACCAAATGGCGGCATCAGCGCGTGGGAAATCTGGTATACGTAGGTACCCTTTAGTGCCAGAAATTGTAATGGCCTTAGGTTGCTTAGCTTGCATTGATAATGTGATGGTCGCCATTTCATGATTGTCATTTGCTAGAATCGTCACTGATTGTTCATCAACACCGGTTTCAAAAGGGACCATCATCGAGTTTGCCCTACTTGGCGTACTGTTCATAAAGTAGACAGAGGCCTGTGTTGCATAACCACCAATATCAAGTAGTGCCCCACCTGCTAAATCAGGATTAAAGAATCGATTTTTTGGATCGTAAGGCTTATGACTACCAAAGGTTGTGTTAATCACCTTAATCTGCCCCAATGAGCCTTGATTAATGAGTTCACGAAGTCGTTTGAAAAGTGGCATGTGTACTGGTGTCATCGCCTCTAAGAGAACTAATCCAGCGTCCTGGGCTAACTTTCGAACGATAGTGTACTCTTCGTTAGAGACAGTTATCGCTTTTTCTGCTAACACATGTTTATGATGCGCCAAAGCCTGTTTGATAAAGTCAAAGTGTGTATTATGTGGCGTTGCAATATAGACAGCATCAATTGTTTCATCGGCTAATAAATCCGCGACTGTCTCGTAGGTTTTTGGAATTTGATACTGTTCCGCAAAGGCTGTCAGTTTTGCTTGATCTCGAGCCGTCACAGCCATAGCCGGTTGCTGGTGTGCTAATAAACTTGCCGCCATTTCGTTGGCAATCGTGCCAGTACCAATAATTCCCCAATTTAAAGACATGATAATGTCCCCCATTTCTTTTAATCCGCGTCAGGTACTTTTAGTAACCCGTAGATGACGCCCGCTACGATTGCACCAATGGCTACGAAGAGCAAGTACAACAATGGTGAATTTGTTAAGGCAACCACGAAGATACCGCCGTGTGGTGCCAATAATTTAATCCCTGCTAGGCCTACTAATCCACCTGCCAACGCTGAACCAGCAACAAAACTTGGGATGGCACGCGCTGGATCAGCCGCTGCAAATGGGATCGCCCCTTCTGTGATGAAACTTAATCCCATGACAATGTTGGTTAGGCCGGCTTCGCGGTTCTTTTGACTGAACTTATGTCTGAACAATAATGTTGCGACAAAGATTGCCAATGGCGGCACCATTCCACCAGCCATGACGGCGGCCATGACAGTTGACCCGCCGGTTGCAACACTAGCGGCAAGTGTACCGGTTCCAAAGACATAGGCGGCTTTGTTAACTGGACCACCCATATCGATTGCTTCCATCCCGCCGAGTAGTGCACCTAGTAGGATGGCGTTAGTACCATTCAAGCTAGATAAAAAGCCGTTCAAGCCACTGTTAATGGCCGACATTGGAATGTTGATCAGCAACATTAAAAAGCCTGTTACGATAACACCCAGGACTGGGAAAAATAGAATTGACTTGATGCCATCTAGGGCTTTTGGCAAAAATGCGAAGGCTCGCTTAAGCATTAACATGACACCACCAGCCAAGAATCCGCCGACCAATGCCCCTAAAAATCCTGATGGCACAGGTTGGTGTGAAGCGTTCAAGCCAACATTGAAAATGCTGTACCCATTTGCAGCAAGCGCACCAGCCACGAAACCAGCCACTAGTCCTGGCTTTTCAGCGATTGAATAAGCAATGTACCCAGCCAGGACTGGGAGCATGAAGTTAAAAGCGGTATTACCAATTTGCTTAAAGAATGCAGCAGCGGGATGGTAAGTTCCGAGTTGCGATAAAGCGGATTGGGGAACGCCGAGTGTTTGGTCAATTAAAAAAGCCAGAGCAATCGCAATACCACCACCAATGACGAATGGTAGCATGCTTGAGACACCACTCATGAGATGACGGTAAAACGCCTTACCAAGGGACAGCTTCTCGGTCGTGTCCGAATGCGTGACTGTTTCCGCTGTTTGATAGATTGGTGCATGACTATCTAAGGCCTGGGTAATCAGTTTTTCAGGATGACGAATCCCCTCGGCAACGGGTACGTTGATCAGTGGCTTATCTGCAAAACGGGCCATGTCAACTTTTTTGTCTGCCGCAATGATGACGCCGTCGGCTGCCGCGATATCTTGCGCATTCAGTTTGTTGCCAACACCACTGGCACCGTTCGTTTCAACTTTAATGCGCACGCCCATTGCAGCAGCTTGCTTTTTTAATGATTCCTCAGCCATATAGGTGTGCGCAATTCCGGTTGTACAGGCCGTCACGGCAACTAACAACGGTGCGTCCTCATTAGCTATCCCCCCGTCTTCTCCCGAGGTATTTGGCGATGATTCATCAAATAATCGGCGCACTTCAGCCGGTGTTTTGGCGGCCATTAATTGGGTTGTAAATCCATCACGTAACAAGAATCGTGACAAATTAGCCAGTGCTTCCAGATGTGTATTACTAGCCGTGTCTGGGACAGCAATCATAAAGAGTAAGTGCACTGGTTGACCGTCTAGCGCATCGTACGCAACCCCCGTTTCAGAACGGGCGAATACAATTGTTGGTTGAAGCACCGCTGCATTCTTTGCGTGTGGAATGCCAATCCCATCACCTAAACCTGTTGACGTTTGTGCCTCCCGTGCCAAAATCCCCTCTAAGAAATCAGCCTCACTTGAAATCCGATTTGCTTGTTTCAAACCAGCAATCATTTCCTTAAAAGCCCCAATTTTGTCTGTGGCGGCCAGATTCAAAATCATTGTCTCTGCCGCTAGCAAATCATTAATTTGCATGATTAATCCCCCGTTTAATTAACCAATTTCAGTTATGTGTACGTGATCCAAGATGGACCTAATTTTTGTTTGCGTGGCAATATCTTCGCTAAATGCCGTTGCGGTTGCGCTTGCGACCCCCAATTTAAATGCAGTCACCGGGTCTTCTTCAATTGTCCACTGTGCTAAGAAACCACCAATCATCGAATCCCCAGCCCCAACTGAGTTTTGTAAGTCCCCTGCGATTGGTTCAGCAAAGTACACATGGTTATTGGCAAATAGTAATGCGCCATCACCACCGAGCGAAATAATTGCTTGTTGGGCACCGCCAGCAATTAATTGTTGACCAGCGATTTTCAAACTGTTCAAACTGATATCTGTCAGTTCAAATAGTGCTTGCACTTCGTCACGATTGGGTTTGACCAATAACGGGTGCAGAGCCAATGCTTGTTTTAAATCATCGCCTGTCGTATCAATAATAAAATTAGCTTGTTTACTAACCACCAGCTGAATTAATTGTTGATAAGCATCGTGTGGTAGCGTACTAGGTAAACTACCGGAAAATACAACGGTATCTGCCGGTTGCAATTTTGAAAATTGTTGTTTAAAAGTCTGCCATTCAGCATCAGTGATTTGAGGTCCCGATGCGTTTATCTCAGTTTCTTGGTGAGACTTTAATTTCACATTGATCCGAGTTGTGCCTTGAATTGGTGTGAAGTCAGTTTTAATGGCTAAATGTTGTAATGTTGTTGCGATAAAAGCACCGGTATATCCCCCGAGAAACCCCCACGCCTGATTATTAATATGATTAGCTTCTAAAATCCGGCTGACATTAATCCCTTTACCACCAGGATAAGCATTAGTGGTCTGGGCCCGATTAGTCGCACCACTGATATAGTCGGGCACTGCCATCACGTAATCAATCGATGGATTGAGTGTGACTGTATAAATCATGATTGGTCTCCGATCTTTAATTGTGTTTTTGTCTGATATGAAGCCAATTCTGTTGCCGAATTTGGTTCAGTAATAATCGTTACTTCTTCCAAGTCAGCTACTTTGGCAAATGCCCGTTGATTAAACTTACTGGCGTCTGCCAAAACGAATGCATGCCGTGAATGTGCGATAACCAAACGCTTAATGGCCGCTTCCTCTAGGTCAGGTGTCGTAATCCCTGCAGTAAGGTCAATCGCATCAGCACCAATAAAACTTACATCAAAGGCAAGTTGTCCGAGTTGTTCAGCCGCTGTCATACCCACAGTTGCGTTAGTAGATAGCTTTACTTGACCGCCAATGACAACTACCGGCACCATTAAATCAGCTAACTGCGATGCATGGTGAACTGAATTAGTAACGACCAAAGGCGCTGGCGTCACTTGGCCAAGTAATGCAATCATGGCCCCAGTTGTTGTACCTGCATCTAGGTAAAGTGTTTCACCTCCTTGCAGTTGGGCAATTGCGGTCAGGGCAATTTGTTGTTTGCTTGGTTGATTCAATTTGGTTTTGTCGGCAATGGCAATTTCGGGTTGTAGCGTGGGGTGTTGACTTAGCAGTTCGACCCCACCATGAATTCGTTTCACTAGCCCTTCGTCTGCTAGCTTGTCCAAATCTCGTCGCATTGTTGATACAGACACTAATAGCAGTTCTTGCAGCTCGCGGATTGATATGCGACCGCGTTTTTGAATCAATGCTAATATTTTGTCTTGTCGTTCTGAAATCATCATAATCATTCACCTATAAAAATGTAAGCGCTTCCTTTTCACCAGTAACTATAGTGTTATTTGGTGCCTTTTGCAACGTTTTTCATTCAAAAACATTCATTCACAATCAAAAAAAGAGACAGTCGTGTTGATGACTGTCTCTTTTAAAAGAATCTTTTATTCCCAATGGGCCTTGTCAAATTCGGTTTTATCACCATGAACGTAAAAATGGCCACGTTCAGCAACGACGGCTACTGCTTCTCTTAGCGTATCTGTTACATCTTGGACTTGTGAAACATCTAGCAAAAATGACACGAGTTCATTTGACCACGTTAGCCGAGGATCGGCACCAAATTGGAGCCAGATGCTGTCAGCATCTGGGTCATCCCAGTCACTGGCGCCATGATAAGGCCGGTCGTCCACCAAGATGCCACCACCAAAATGTGCGACGGACTTATCGTGGGCTAAAATGATTCGTTTATAAATTGGGCTAGTGTTATCTTCCCCGAAATAATGTTGTAGCCAAATCAGTTTATCCTGCCAAGCACTTGGATTTTGCCAAGGTGCAGTTGATAAAACATAGATGTCGTATTCAGTTGCTAGTTGCTTCACGGCTTCAATTGCCCCAGGCATTGGTGGCAAATCCCGGAAAATGCCAGGAATTTGATCTGGCTTTTCAACAGACTGTTGCCGCATGTCAATCTCGTTTAAAACGGATAATGTATCAACAAGAACATTATCCATATCTAGGAATAATTTAGGTTGCGTCATTTTATGCTCCAATAATTGTTGTGGTAAAGAAAGCGCATACATTGATTAGGTGACTTCATTATAACAATATTTTAGCTCTTGTCGACGGCTCACGACTGCATTGAACATTGTGCATACTATAATGGACCATCGTAAAACGGTGCTGAATCGCTTAGAATCAGCACCGCTTTTAGCACGACATTATTCAAATAGCTTACTTTTACTTGGTGAATTCACCATAATGGCAAGCTTTTTGGGCGGCCAGATTTAATACTGACCATTGCCGGTCGAATCCTGGTTGGAAGAAAAAGTCGGCTTCTGCTAAATCATCTACGGTCATTTTTTGTGCAATGGCTAGGGCCAGCGTGTTACCGAAGCCGGTGACATCGTAATCACGCGCCATAATAGCGCCACCCAAAATGATTCGTGAATCAGGACTAAACGCTAAGCGGACAATAATGTCCCCGTTCCCTTCACTGGTGGGCACGAAAGCTGGCTGACGTGTGTCGGTGTAGGTGACGGCTGAAATTTTAATTTTTGACCGATCAGCCGTGACGCTGTTTAGGCCGGCTGAGGCGAATGTATAATCAAAAACTTTTAAAGCTGAGGCACCAACAACCCCTTTGAAATCAACAGCATGCTTGTTGCCCATAATTCGTTGGGCGACATATTGGGCTTCACGACGTGCGGTGGAAGCTAAGGCTACCGGCTGTTGCTGTCCAGTTGGAATATAGTAAGGCTTCACAGCGTCACCAATGGCATAAACATCTGGTAAATTGGTTTCGAAATTACGGGTTGTCTCAATCCAGCCTCGTTTATCGAGTGCTAGCGTATCTGCAAAGGGTGCCGTGTTTGCGGTTACCCCAATTCCTTCAATGACTAAGTCTGTCGCATAGGTTCCCTGGTCAGTTACGACGGCTGTCACGCCCTCATTTTCCGATCCCTCAAATGCGGTGATGGCCTCACCGACTTTTACGTTGACGCCATGGGCAATTAGTTCTTGCGTGATAATATCAGTCATATCGGCGTCCAGGTAAGCGGCTAGCACACGAGGTAACATGTCTAGGACGGTCACGTTTTTGCCAGCTCTCACCAGAGCTTCAACGGCCTCAATACCAATGTACCCAGCCCCAATAACGGTGACGTCTTTGATAGTTGCATCGTTGAGGTATTGTTTAATACGTTTGGCCCAATCGTAACCACGCATCGGAATAATGTTGGCTAAATTCGAACCGGGGATGGTTAAGTGCGCGGGTGTTACACCAACACTTAAGACTGCTTTGTCATAAGTGAATAATTCCTGGTTATTAATTGTGAGCGTGTGGTTCGTCGCGTCAATACCCGTGACTTTCGCGTTATTGCGGACATGACCACCATATTTTTCTAAATCTGATGGCTTGAAATTTCGGACAAGCTCAGCATTTTGTACCGCCTCGGTTAGATAGAGTTCCATCCCACAAGACATAAATGAAATGAAGTCACCGGCCTCGAAGACCGTGACATCGTACGCATCGGACTGTGTTAACAATTCTAGTGCGACTTCGTGACCACCGTGTGATGCGCCGATGACTGCAATTTTTTGTTTTACCATGATAATCCCCCATTAATCGTATGTTATTTTGTGCATATATTAACTATCCAATTTCATTCGAATCACATGTAGACACCTCCCTTGAAAGCCGTAAAAGCTTACAAAATTTAATATACCTGTCGAAAAATGCTTGTCAAAGAAACCTTAAAAAACAACTTAGTTTGTTAAATCACACACTTGTTGTCCTCAAAAAAGGGCTATATTTGTTTTATATCTGTGCTGAAAAAGAAGAGTTGTATTGTTTGGTGAGTCATGTGACCATAATAGTATGGAAAAAACAACAATATGGGGTAATATTTTAGATACCGCAGGCCGGTGCGTTCACTGGCATAGTGACCGTGATGTTATCGCCAATCGCTGTGCGACTTGTGGCAAATTTTATGCCTGTTATGAATGCCATCAGGCATATGAAAGCCACCCATTCGGTCGTTACGCAGCACAAACCCAACAAAAGATTGTGTTATGCGGTGTCTGTGGGTTACAAATGACCTACGCGCATTATGAAGCGATTGATCAATGTGAAAGTTGCGGGGCCCTCTTTAATCCCGGGTGCTCCCTGCATAAGCACTTGTACGTGCAATAGAAAAACGGTAGACATCATGCTGACGTCTACCGTTTTTTTGATTACCAACGTTATCGGTAAGTTAGTGATTTCAAAGAATCTCCCGTGTCATTGGTGACATTAATAACCAATTTTGGATGTTTGGCCCCGCTATCTTGCATTGATTGGACAATTTTACTACCTAATGCATCAATTTGGTCACCATTTGTACGCAGACCAAGATTAAGCATTGTCTGTGACAATTTATCCGTCTTAATGGTATAGGTGACTGTATCGCCGGTGACTTGTGCTGAAGCATCAGTTACCCAACCGTTGGCACTTTGTTTAAGATTAAAAGCTTCATTATTTAATTTTAGGGCAACATTTTGGGGCGTTGTTGGGGCGAGTTCAACATTTTTCAAATCAACACCGGTGGTGTGTGTCCCACTAACAATAGGTAATAACGTGGTGGCCTTATTGGCCACCACGTGACGTTCAATTTGAATACCCGCAAAAATTAACACGCCAATCACGGCTAGTACACTAATTAAGATTAACCAAAATTTTTTCATTATAAATCCCCCTTGTCTTGCGGCATGATTAGCTGTTCTACGAGTTGCCCGCTGTTAATCATGTTTGTCATCATTTTTACGACCTTGGCGATATGGTTGTCCACTTCAGATTGTTGCAATAATTGTAACGGGCGCGCATCGATTAGGTCGAAATCATGATTGTATTCGGCCATTAACTGACGTAACGCATCCAAGTTCACGGTAGTGGGTACAACAGATGTGATATCCCGTTCGTAAGGTACCAGTGCATACTGATTAATTAAGAAACGATTCAATTGCTGGAAATCTTGATAATACAGCGTCAACAATTGTTGTCGGACGCCAATGGGACCTGCCGGAATATGGTGGCTGAAGATGTCCTGTAACCAAAGTTCATCAGCAACCAAATGCGTATAGTACCCCAGCATGAAGTTGTTAGTGAGACTGCTAGGATATTGCGTTAAAAATTGTCTGAGATCAATTCGTTGTGTGCCGCGATTACTTGGTACAAGAAAATGGGTGTCCCCTTTAGTCAAATCAGACGTTTTATCAGCGTCAGGTGCCTCATTACCAAGGAAGAAAGCATCATCTAAAAAAGAATGAATGGTCATTAACTTTTGTGCGATTGCCGCGTGAATTAGCCGTGATCCCATCTTAATCCCCCAAAATTAAATATCTATAACCATTATACGCTTTTTAAATATGACTGTTTTATCATTAACTTAAACTAAATAAGGAAAGCGTTTACATTTAGTTAAACTAACTTTATAATAGTGGTACGACATAGCAGTCGCATTGAGATATTTATTTGGGGATATATGGAGAATTAAGATTATGAGCTCATTACTCGTATTATTTGTAGGCATTCTACTCTTACTGTTTTTAATTATTAAGGTTAAGATGAACACGTTTATCGCGTTAATCTTAACGGCTGTGGCTGTCGGGCTTGGCCTCGGCATGAATTTTGCGCAAATTCCAGTTTCGATTCAAAATGGAATTGGTAGCTCATTAGGCGAACTTGCAATTGTGTTTGGGTTTGGTGCAATGCTTGGGCGCTTGGTTGCAGATGCTGGTGGTGCTTACCGCATTTCACACACATTGATCAATTTGTTTGGTCGCAAGCGTGTGCAGATTGCGGTAATGATTGCCGCCTTCATTATCGGGATTGCCCTCTTTTTCGAAGTAGGTATGGTTTTGTTAATCCCAATCGTCTTCGCCATTGCGCTTGAGTTGGGTGTACCGTTGTTGTACCTAGGTATTCCGATGGCCGCTGCCTTGTCAGTCACCCACGGGTTTTTACCCCCTCACCCAGCACCAACGGCCATTGCAGGCGCTTTAGGTGCTAATCCAGGTAAAGTATTGGTACTAGGATTGGTTGTTGCCATTCCGGCTGCGATTATTGCCGGACCGGTTTTCGCGAAATTGGCGAAAACCTATGCACCAGAAGCTTTCACAGTGAAGCGTGAATTGACGGCGTTTGGTGAAGTGAAGCAGTTTGATTTAAAGCAAACGCCCTCATTTGGACTATCGTTGTTAACATCATTGTTCCCAGTTATTTTGATGGGAATTACGACCATCTACTCAATCATTGTGAATGATGGGCAACCATTTAACGCTGCAAAAGTTAAAGGCTTGGATGCGTTTGTGACAATGATTGGTAATCCAGTTGGTGCGATGATTATTTCCCTGCTATTTGCACTGTGGTCAATGGGATGGCATCAACATAAGACGGTTAAAGAAATGGCCGCCACGATTGAAGAGTCAGTTAAGTCAATTGCCATGTTGTTGTTGATTATTGGTGGTGGTGCCGCTTTCAAGCAAATCTTGATTGATGGTGGTATTTCAGATCAAGTAGCGACCCTCTTCGCTCACGTTAACATCTCGCCATTGATTCTAGCTTGGGTGATTACGGTTATCCTACGTGTGGCTCTTGGCTCAGCTACGGTTGCTGCCCTTACTGCTGCTGGCTTGGTCCAACCGTTGATGCATCAAGCTGGTGTTGATCCGGCCCTGATGGTCTTGGTTATTGGTGCCGGTTCTCTTGCAGCGTCACACGTTAACGATGCTGGCTTCTGGATGTTTAAAGAATACTTTGACCTCGACGTTAAGCAGACACTTAAAATTTGGACGGTCCTAGAATCGTTGATTGCGGTGGTTGGTTTGATTATTGTCTTGATTTTGAATATGTTTATCTAAAAGAAACGCCCTGTCTCGTGCTTGAGACAGGGCGTTTCTTTTGTTTAACTGACTAAAATCATTAAAATTGGAATAACGACTAACATCAATAAGGTTGTTTGTGTGATTGAAATAGACGCAAATCTAAAATCCCCGTTTAATTCGCGCGCCATGACAGCTGCATTTGTCATTGTTGGCATAGCGGATTGAATGATAAAGACTGCTTTAAGTAATTTAGGTAGTTCAAAGGGCATCATCATTAAGGCCATGACACTAGGTGCCAGAACAAAACGACCTAAGGCAAGTGTCAAATTTTCGCGATCAGGGATTAAGTCGGCTTTTTGAGCTTTCGCGATGGAAAAGCCAATGAAAATTAGTGATAACGGAACGTTTGTATTACCCAGATCAGTTAAATCGGTCCGAATAAAGGTTGGCAATTCAATGCGTGCCAGGACTAAAATCACGGCGATGATTAGGGCAATCATCGGCGGCGTAAAAATTCCCTTCAGGGTTTTGCGGAGACTGAATTGCCGACCGGTTACCGTGTCGCGTTCAATCATATATACGCCTAATGTCCAAAAGACGATGGTATTAGCCATATAGTAGACCAAAACGTATGGCAAACTGTCTTTACCGAATAGTGCCATGTTAACCGGTAATCCTACCGTGACGGTATTTGAATTGAATAACAATGATTGAAATAATCCCTTATGGTGTGGATTTACCTTGATTAATTTCGCGATTAAAAATGACAGAGCAAATAACGCTAACATACTAGTAATCGGTAAGACTAATTTCGGCCCGATTGCTAGTAGGGTTTGTGGTGTAAAGTCTTCCGGAATACTAACGATCAAATAAGCAGGTATGGCGATTTTAGTGACAAATCCAGATAAAAACTTACTTAAGCGCTCATCATCATCGTTGAAAATATGCATTTTTAGTAGGGCGTATCCGGTGCCTACTAAACCAAGAATCATTAAAACGCCGGATATACTGTGCCACATAATTGACATTATAAATGTGTTCCTTTCTAAACAAGAAAACCAGAGTCCTGAATCAGGCTCTGGTTTAATCACCTATTCGACTGGGTGCGTGTCGGGGCAAGCAAAGCGACCGCTTTGCTCTGCTTTTTCAAGCACTCGCGTGACAATCGTTAATTCATGTGCGTTGAGCCATGTTGTCGGCAATTGCGCTTGACGATACATCAAGCCGGCAACTGCACCAACTAATGGCATAATTCGGGTTGGTTCACCCGGTAAGCCGGCAGCGAGCGTTAACGCGTCCTCGTAGTTTTGGCTGTTTAATAACACCCATATCGTCGCAGCTAACGTGTCGACGACATAACCTGATGCATGCAAAGATTCGATTGGCATATTTTCAAAATCAGGTGTATTTAATGCTTCAAAAGCGACCAACTCATCAGCGAAGACCGCATGTTTTGCGTAATATTCATATGAATTACTAATTGCGAAGTCAAAGGCCGCTGGTAAACTCATACCACTCAATAAGCCGTTTAGTAACATGGCGTATAAGCCAATCGCAATTAATGAACGTGGGTGGTTGTGTGTCAAGCCACCCACTTGATGCAACGTTAACATAGCAGGGTCATCTTTAATGAAATCTTCCCCGTACGTTGCTTGTAGGTATAACACGACGGGCGTAATTCGAAGTAATGCACCATTCGCGTTATCACTCTCATCTCGCCCACCCGACGTAAATGGATCTTGGGTTTGACGGAAATTTTCAATGGCCATACGGGTCACGTCGCCAGCATGCTGGGGTGCGCCATCCGCTGTATAAGCGCCAGTTGTATACCAGTATGTAAACTGGGTCATGATGTCGGTTAAAATGTAGCCGTTAGATAAGCTATCGATAGTTGCTAACGTTAGCGATGAATCGCTACTCCATTGTGAACTGTCGCCCATGATGATTTTTTGTGCAAAAAGGTCACCATTGATTAATCCCAACGTGCTATTTATTAACGGATTATCAGGTAAAGTCATGCCACAATCCATCCTTTCAAGAATTTTATTGTAACACTAATGTAAATTATTGGCAAATATGGCTAGAATACACTATAATTAGTTTATGAAACTGTAATAAAAGGAGTGCGTTATGTCGGAATCAGGACAAACGACGGAAATGAATTTATTCGCATTAACGCTATTGCGTGACCGCTTGCTACCAGAATTGTTGCAAGATGATGAATCAGAAATTATTTATTGGGCTGGTAAGGCCCTTGCCCGTGATGTTGACTTAACAGGTGTCATGGCACTCGAAACGTTTTTCATGGATGCTGGTTTTGGATTCTTAACCTTGACGTCAAAGAAACCAACGGAACAAGTATGGCGGTTAGATGGCCCTGTGGTCAGTGCCCGCTTTGATGAAAATAATCATGCAAGTTTCGCGTTGGAAGCAGGTTTTCTAGCCCAACAAACGCAGCAACAGCTTGGCACAGGTGCCGAGGCACAATGGGAAGCAAATAAGCAGACCGTTGTGATTACGGTAATGACGGAAAATCCCGGCACATTGCAACCCTAACAAAAAAGACGACTAATCATGTTGATTAGTCGTCTTTTTTGTATTACTTGAAAGAACCAGTAAATTTGTAAATTGGGAATCCTTGAGAAGCGAACTTTTGCTCGTACTCTGTCTCAACGTTATCCTGCATTTTTTCCTCGTCCTCGTGCAAGTTCAGTGAAATGCCGTCCTTGTAGAAGACCATGCCGTAGTCAGCGAATGAATACAATGAATACTCAAACAGGCCACGGTTGTCGGTTTTAAACTCTAGTTCTCCACCCGCTGGCAATACCGCTTGGTAACCGGCCAAAAATGACTTGTACGTCAAACGACGTGTCTCGTGACGACTCTTTGGCCATGGATCAGAAAAGTTCAAGAAGAGTTTAGATACTTCACCCTTTGTAAAGTACGTCTCAACGCCAGCACCATCACCATAAATGAATTTCAAATTAGGTAAGTCAGCTGGGTCTTCATCGGCCTTACGTGCGGCGACTGCAACCGCCCCCTCTTGAATCTCCATGCCGATAAAGTTAATTTCAGGGTATTTCTTGGCCATGCCAATAATAAATTGTCCCTTACCAGTCCCAATCTCGACGTGCAATGGTTGCACCTTTTCGAAGATGCTTTGCCAGTTGCCTTGTAGGCCGGTTGCACGGTCCTGAGTAATAACTAAGTCCGTGTGTTCTGCCAACCAAGGGCTTGTCCACTTTTTATTTCGTAAACGCACGTGAATTTCTCCTTCTAAACGTGTTTGCAATTCTGCGATTCGTATACCAGAATACCAAAATACCGCCTACTACGACAAGTCCTATGACATTTTGTAATAGAAGTGTGACAGAAGGCGTCGTTGCGAATCCCACCAGCGACCAAATCATAATGGTTAAGACTAACCAAGGTGTTATGGCAAAGCGGAACGCTTGCTGACGTTGGCCAATTGTAACAGGGAATAAATGGTCAAAAACGAGTTGTTGATGGCTCGCGACTAAAGGTAATACCTGCAACACAATCAAGTACATTAAAATCGCGTAGAGAGCTGTTTGTAGCCACCCTGTCGTAACCAGACCGGCTACGATACCGATGGCAGTTAAGCGCACCCAGACCCCTGCAAATTGGCTCTGCCGAACGAAAGTTGTCACCATTAGTTTAACGAGTGGATTCTGTCGATGACCAGGCCAATTGTGAATGAATCGATCCGCCCAACGATGTCGCTTGATACTTGGTCGCTGACCGGGTACATCAATAAATAAGTTGAAAAAAGCTAGGATGCTATTCTGCCTTTTTTCCTCATTCGCAATTAATGCACGCCAATCAATCATGTCACCTGCTTCGGCTTGTCGATACATTGCGATACGTTTAGCTGCGGTGATTGTCAGGATGATTTTAGTTATCACCAGGACAAGTGTTACTAAAATGACCACACTCAAGTACGGCGTCAGCAGGCGAAACATCATCGGCCACAAAAGAAGTGTCATGATAAATTGCATCACACCGTTAATGACTGCACTGTATAGCGTAGCTGTTCTGAACAAACGTCGCAACGCGGTTTCATCACCCATTAAGAACACAGGATCAGCCGGTTTTAAAAAATTAGCCGGTGTTTTGAAGATGACCAAAGTGATGACTAGGATAATTAACAGCAAGGCTTTTGTTCCCAGCGTAATCGGCGCATGTTGCCAAAGGTTGCGGTATGCAAGGCCAGCTGCACCTAATAAGAAAAATAACGCCAAGACAGCGTGGTCGTTAAACACGTATCGTAAGTACTTACTGAAGAGACGCCATTGTTGTGTCCATCGTTGTTGAAATAAGTGCCGCTTATCCATCAGTTTACCTCGTTGGGTTGCATATCCGGCACTAATGTTGCGAAGTCTTGCGCGGCTCCCTGCGCGGCAACCTGCCCATCACGCAAATAAATGAATTGATCAGCGTGGTTTTCAATGGTCGTTAACACGTGCGTTGTTAGCAAGAAGCTCGTACCGGTCGCTTTGCGCGCGTCAATTAGGGTCAACAAATCGTTAACGGCAATCACATCAAGCCCCAGAAATGGTTCGTCAATAATAAAAAATGGGGCATCCGTGATAAAAGCCATGACAATCATTACTTTTTGTCGCATACCCTTCGAGAAATGGGTTGGAAACCAGTCCAGCTTGTTATCCAGGCGGAACGTGTGCAAGAGACTTGTTGCACGTTGCCAAGCAGTTTCTTCATTTAATCCATATACATCAATCGTTAATGCGAGGTGCTCACGAAGTGTTAATTCGTCGTACAAAACTGGTTGTTCTGGAATGTAGGCAATTTGAGATTTATAGTTGACGGGATCAGCTTGGAGCGTTACCCCATTTAGGGTAATCTGCCCTTGCTTGGGCGCCAATAAACCAATGATGTGATTAATGGTCGTCGACTTTCCTGAACCGTTCAATCCAACCAACGCTAGTAATTCGCCGGCCTGAATATCGAATGAAATATCGTGTAGTACAGCCAATTGACCATAACCACCCGAAAGATTTTTAACTGATAATGTCATATTTTCACTTCCGTTTTTTCGTCTATTTCTATTTTACCAAATAATCCCTAATATTTACGCCCGGACACACAGCGCAAAGCACGTTATAATAGAAGTAATATATAAAACTTGGAGGCATTCTCATGGCAGATGTATTTGATATGATTATCGCGGGCGATATCCCCGCTTATAAGGTATATGAAGATGATGATGTGTTGGCATTTTTAGATTTGAGTCAAGTTACGCCTGGTCATACTTTGATGGTGCCAAAGACACACGTCGCAGATATTTTTGAATACGATGAAGAGTTAGCGGCGCGTGTTTTGTCAAAGCTACCTAAAATTGCCCGTGCAATTAAGGCCAGCGATGACAAAATTATTGGACTGAATATTTTGTCAAATAATGGTGAAGCCGCAGGCCAGTCAGTGTTCCACTCCCACTTCCATTTAATTCCGCGTTACGCAGACGATACTTTTGATGTGCCAATGCCTGACCACAGTGAAACAACGACAGAAGACGACTATCGTGCATTGGCTGACCGAATTGCAAGTCACATGGAGGACTAACCTATGGATCAAGCAAAAGCTTTTTTTGAAACACAAAAGCAACACGTCATGACCTGGGTTGCGGCCGTTAAGCGAACAACTGCTGGTACGAAGCAACTAAAGGAAGCTGTGGCGAATGTGCAACAGGCTGTACCTGAGGTCCAAGCCTTTGCAAAAGACTTACAAATTCAAGTAGAAAAAATGAATTTTAAGAACCAACCTCGTTTGGACCGAATTGCAGAAGCACAAGCTCGCATTCAGACAGAACTAGCCTCGCTTAAAAAGAAGAAATAATGGTGAAAGCGTTATCGATGGTCGATAGCGCTTTTTGCTTGGACCAATACTAGACCACTCACTAATATTCTTTGCGTACCCTTCAAAAATTAGTCAAATTCTCCCACTACACTTGTAAGTGTTAAGTGAAACAAAAGTCAGGAGAAAGAATAAATATGCGAATTGAAATTGTTGATACAAAGCAAGATGTAACAAACGAAACGTCTCACATCCTACTACAAAAAATTTATGATCCAAAGGTACGTAACATTGCCTTGACGGCTGGTACCTCACCTGTCGCTTCTTACGAGCAATGCTTGGAAAAGTTTACGGAACGTATTCACGATCCCAACATGCCTAAGCTTCACTTGTGGAACTTTGATGAAGTGCCACAAGAAGATTCAGAAGAAGGTATGACAACTTCAACGTTACGTAAGTACTTTTTGAATCCAGCGGAAATGCCCGCTTACTTGTACCACCGTTTGGATTTGTCAAACTGGGATACCTTAGATGAGCGTCTGGCACAAGCTAACGGGTTGGACTTTATGTTACTCGGTATTGGTTCAGATGGTCGTTACGCAGGTAACCTGCCTGGTGTGACCAAGTTTGAAGACGGGACACGTTATATTCCTTCTGAAGCAAATGATCAAGTTTACGCCGCATTGGTTCATTCTGTTGGTTCTGAAGAGAAAGTTCCTGCCGGTTACGTGTCAATGGGACCTAAGACAATCATGAGCGCCAAGGAAATCGTGATGATCGCGTTTGGCAAGAAGAAGGCGAATATTATCAAGGAAGCTTTCTTTGGCCCAATCAGTGAAGACGTCCCAGCGTCTATCTTGCAAACTCACCCCAACTTCACGTTGCTTTTGGATCGTGAAGCCGCATCAGAAATTTTGCCAATGCCAGCAGCCACGGTTACGCCAGCGAATGCAGTGATGTCATAATGAGAATATTAAAAGCGTCTTTGTCAGTTAACAAAGGCGCTTTTTTCTGTTTAATGTGAGATATATTAAGAAAAATTGCATTCTATGAAAAATCGGCGTAAAATAAGTGCATTGTCAAATTTACGAATATTAATTCAGTACAATGAGTAACTGTTAAGAGTGAGGTTTTTTCTGATGGAACAGAAACGTGATACCTCCTTCTTCGGCCAACCTCGAGGCCTGATGACCTTGTTCTTCACCGAAATGTGGGAGCGTTTTTCATATTATGGTATGCGTGCCATTTTGCTATTTTACATGATTTATGCAGTTGATAAAGGCGGCCTAGGTTTTGGTCAAGCAACGGGTGCCGCCATCATGTCAATCTATGGGTCATTGGTTTATCTGTCGGGTATTATTGGTGGTTATTTGTCTGACCGAGTACTTGGGCCTTGGCGCACGGTTTTCTACGGTGGTGTCTTGATTATGTTCGGGCACATTTCCTTGGCGATTCCATTAGCTAAGCTGGGATTATTTCTATCAATTGCTTTAATTATTTTAGGAACGGGTCTATTGAAGCCGAACGTGGCCACGATGGTTGGTAACTTGTATCAGCCTGGGGATGAGCGTCGTGATGCCGGCTTTTCTATCTATGTGTTTGGTATCAATCTGGGTGCGTTTGTCGCGCCACTTTTGGTTGGTTGGTTCCAAGTGCATGTTAATTTTCACGTTGCGTTCTCATTAGCAGCGATTGGGATGTTTTTCGGCCTTATCCAATACAGCCTTGATGGACGCAAACATTTGAAGGACACAGCGCACCAAGCCCCTTCTCCTTTGCAACCAGAAGAAATCATGCCGTTGATTTGTAAAATTGTTGGAATTATCGTCGTATTCGCTGTAATCATTGGCGCGATGGCTATGATGCAGGCATTAAATATTAACAACGTTATCAATTTGCTGACGTTCGTGGCAATTTTGGTGCCAGTTATTTACTTTGTGGTGATGTTAACTTCTGATAAGACGACCAAAGCGGAGCGCAAGCGCGTTTGGGCATACATTCCCCTCTTTATTGCCGCGATGCTCTTCTGGTCAATCGAAGAACAAGGATCTGTTGTCTTGGCGTTGTTTGCATCTGATCAAACGGCCTTGCACGGTGCACCAGCATCTTGGTTCCAGTCATTAAATCCCTTGTTCATTATGTTGTTTACACCATTCTTTGTGTGGCTATGGTCTAAAAAGCTACGTGATAAGCAACCATCAACGGGCGTTAAATTCTCACTAGGGCTTGTTTTTGCTGGGCTATCATTTGTTTGGATGGCCTTTCCAGGCATGCTGTATGGCGTTAACCACCACTTCAACGCACTGTGGTTGATTGCCTCGTGGGCCTTGGTTGAAGTTGGTGAAATGCTCATCTCGCCAGTTGGCCTATCAGCGTCAGCAAAGATGGCGCCAGTGGCATTCCAGGCACAAATGCTAACTGTTTGGAATCTATCTGATGCAACCGCGCAAGCTGCGAATGCCCAGTTAGTTCAGTTGTACTCAAAATCAACAGAAATTAATTACTTCTTGATTATTGGTGGTATTACGATTGTGGCTGGTTTCTTGCTTTGGATTGCTTCTAAGCGGATTAAGGCACTTCAAATCGGTCTGTCGGAGTAATAAATTATAAATAAAAAGGACCTCATTTGAGGTCCTTTTTATTTATGAAAATTGTGCAAAGCGTTGTTGACGTTGTGCAATCAGTTCTGTTGTTGATAGTTTTTGTAAGTCGGCTATTTCATTTTTTAAATCTAATCGAAGTTGTTCGTAAAAGGCAGTATGATTATCCATTTCTGGAATAACGCGATCCACAACGTGAGCTGTTAACAGTTCCTGTGGGGTTAACCCCAGTAATGCGGCGGCTTCATCCGCTCTTTTGGCGTCTTTAAACAAAATCGATGCAAAACCTTCTGGCGACAGCATGGCGTAGATGGCGTGTTCAAACATCCACACGCGGTTAGACGTCGCTAGTGCTAGCGCTCCACCTGACCCGCCTTCTCCGTAAATAACAGCAATCATTGGCACCTTAAAAGACATGCTTTGTAAGATACTCTCGGCAATTGCTTGACCAACCCCGCCTTCTTCAGCAGTCTTGCCAGGGAAAGCCCCCGGCGTATTGATAAAGGTGATGATTGGCCGGTTGAATCGATCGGCTTGTTGCATCAAGCGCAACGCTTTTCGATAACCACTCGCTTCAGGTGATCCGTTACGCGTTTGTAATTTCTCAGCGATTTCAGCCCCACGATTGATGGCAATAACTGTAACTGGTTGTTCACCCAGTAACCCAACGCCGCCAATGATTGCTGGGTCATCGCCTTGGGCGCGGTCACCATGTAATTCTTGAAAATCCGTTATCAAGCCAGCAATGATATCACGAGCCAGAAAACGGTCTTCACGGGAAGCCCGAACAATGTCAATCGGCGTTTTTTCAGACATGAGCATCCTCCTTGGGTGCTTGGTGTACGCGCAAGAGCTGACCAAGGTAATGTTGCAACTCAGGTCGCGCAACAATCGCATCAATGAAGCCGCTGGCTTGCATATGTTCAGCGCGTTGGAAATCCTTGGGCAGTGTCTCATGGATTGTTTGTTCGATAACTCGGCGACCAGCAAACCCGACTAAGGCATGCGGCTCAGACAAGATGATGTCACCTTGCATAGCAAAGGAAGCTGTGACCCCACCCATGGTTGGATCAGTTAAGACAACAATGTATACCAAACCAGCTTCGCGATGTCGTGCAATCGCCGCAGAAACGTTTGCTAATTGCATCAGGCTTCGAATGCCTTCCTGCATACGCGCACCGCCAGATGCAGAAAAAAGGATAACTGGCAAGTCGTTTGCTGTCGCATCATCAAATAGGGCCACTAACTTTGCACCAGTTTTAGCACCTAATGACCCCATCATGAACCCAGCGTCCATAATGGCCAGCGCAGTCCGTTGGTGTTCAATGACAGCTTCACCAGTCAAAACAGCCTCTTTTAGGCCAGTCGCAGCCTGAGCGCGCGTTAACTTTTCGGCATAGCCAGGGAAATCAGGTGTTGTCATTTCGATATCAGCGTGCCATTCAGTAAAACTGTCGGTCATCATGTTGGCGCGTTGTGCCGCGCCTAAGCGGAACCCATAGCCACAAACACCACATACCAAGAACTCACCAAGTTCCTCTTTGTACTGTTGTGCTCCACAAAAAGCACAAGTTACCCAGTCACCCTTCTGGCCACGAGTCCGGGCATCCGCGGGTGCTGTGTGTTTAAACTTATCCGGGTTATTTTCAAATAATTGCGTCATGGTTCCTGAATCTCCTCTACTGACCAAGCCGGCAAAAATGTCGTTTCGACAAAATCAATTGGGATGATACCTTGCTGTACGGCCTGGTTATGTACCAAATCCCGTTGAATTGAGAGATTAGTATCAATACCGTGAATGACCACTTCGTCCAACGTACGAGATAACTTTGTGAAGACCTCGTCACGACTATTGGCAGATACAATCACTTTACCAATCATTGAATCATAATAGGGCGCGATTTCTTCGCCAGTATAGATGGCTGAATCAAAACGCACACCAGGGCCACCAAACGGTAAATAACTAAATGAAATTTGTCCAGCGCTCGGTTGAAAGTTTTTGTGTGGGTTTTCAGCATTTAACCGGACTTCCACTGCGTGCTGTTTAACCTGGATATCCTGTTGGGCAACGGGCAATGGTTCACCTGCAGCCACAAGAATTTGCATCTTGACGAGGTCTAACCCTGTCACGGCTTCGGTGACTGGATGCTCAACCTGGATACGGGTATTCATTTCCATAAAATAAAAATGATTATCCCGGTCAGCAAGAAATTCAAAGGTGCCGGTATTAACGTAGTTTAAAGCGTTCGCGGCCTTTACTGCCAGTTGGCCTAGATTTTCGCGAATCTCACTTGTGATACCAACTGCAGGAGACATTTCAATCATTTTTTGGTGATTACGTTGAATAGAGCAATCACGTTCCGGAAAATAAACGGTCTGTCCCGTTGCATCGCGCATGATTTGAACTTCGATGTGGCGAACGTCTGTCATCACTTTTTCAACATACATCTCACCGGATCCAAAAGCACGTACTGCTTCAGCTTGGGCGCGATCGAATTGTTCAACTAAAGTTGTGGCGTCAGGAATGAAACGCATACCTTTACCACCACCACCAGCGGCTGCTTTAAGCATGACTGGATAACCAATTTCAGCACTAATTTCAGCAGCTTCTTGACTCGTTGCTAATGTACCGATGCTTCCCGGTATGACGGGAATGCCCGCCGCCCGCATGGTTTCTCGTGCCGCCGCTTTATCCCCCATCAAGTCGATGGTCTCAGCTCGAGGCCCGATAAAATCAATGCCAACGTCATGTAACATGTTCACAAACATGGCATTTTCAGATAAGAAGCCATAGCCTGGGTGGACAGCTTCTGCACCAGTCAATAAGGCCGCACTGACAATGTTTTGCCGGTTTAAGTACGAATCCTGCGGCTTAGGTCCGCCAACGCCAATTGCCTCATCGGCTAGTTGTACGTGCAAAGCTTCTTTGTCTGCAGTGCTATAAATTGCCACTGCTTTGATATTCAACTCATGCAAAGCCCGAATGATACGGACTGCAATTTCACCACGATTAGCAACTAATACTTTTTTGTACATTATTTTTAAACTCCATTAACGTAAAAGAGGCTGGAACAACGTTCCGGCCTCTCTTTCTCATGAATTAATTCGGTTGTACAGTAAACAAAACGTCGTCATAACCAACGACCGCTTCATTTTCAGCGTTAATAGCCACAATAGTCCCGGCTACCTCACTGTGTACCTCAGTCATTAACTTCATCGATTCGATAATTGCCACTGTTTCACCAATCGAAACTGGATCACCCACTTGCTTGAAGTTTGCAACACCAGGTTTCGAGGCTAAATACAATGTCCCAACCAATGGGGCCGTGATTGTTAGTGTTTCATCAACAGTAACTGGTGTATCAACCGTTGTTGCTTGATACACGGGTGTCGTTTGTGCTTCATTTTTGTTCAAGTATAAATGGGTGTCATCTGTATCGAGTTTGAATTCACGCAATGAACTATTCTCGAAATCACGCATTAACGCCTGAATATCAGCTAGACTAAAATCCATGATAATCCCCTAGCAATCTATATTTTTCTGTATTTACAACAGAAATACCAATAACCATTATAACATAGTGTGCAATGCCGTCAGACACCAAGTTGTAGTTTAAGTTCCATGACAGCATCGCGTAAGCTGGCGGCCTCTTCAAAGTCCAATCGCTTGGCAGCTGCGCGCATTTGGTCTTCCAAATTAGCGATCATTGCTTCTTGATCTGGACGAGCCATGTCCTTAAAGGCAACTTCAGTAAAGCTAGTTGACTCGTTGGTCTCCGTCGTATCATGACTAACGGCAATAAGGCCACGAATTTCTTTTTTGATGGTATGAGGTGTAATATCGTGCTCTTGATTGTACGACATTTGGATCGTACGGCGTCGGGCGGTTTCTTCCATCGCGGCTTGCATTGACCCGGTTATGTTATCGGCGTACATAATAACGTGACCGTTTTCATTACGGGCCGCACGACCAATCGTTTGAATTAGTGAGCGAGTATTACGTAAGAAGCCTTCCTTGTCGGCATCTAAAATCGCAACCAGAGACACTTCCGGTACGTCAATTCCTTCACGAAGCAAGTTAATACCTACTAAAACATCAAATTTACCGAGTCGTAAATCACGAATAATCTCAGTACGCTCAAGCGTTTTAATATCAGAGTGCAAGTACTTAACCTTAACCCCGACATCTTCAAGATAATCGGTTAAATCCTCAGCCATCTTTTTGGTAAGCGTCGTTACGAACACACGTTCATCTTTGGCAGTGCGCTCGTTAATTTCACCCAACAAGTCATCAATTTGTCCCATAACTGGCCGAACTTCAATTTCCGGATCAAGCAGTCCTGTTGGACGAATGATTTGTTGTGCAACATCATCATGACTAACCCGTGCTTCTTCATAATCACCAGGTGTCGCTGACATGTAGATAATTTGATTAACGTGTTCTTCAAATTCTTCTAAACGTAGTGGTCGATTATCCAAAGCCGATGGTAGTCGGAAACCAAAGTCAATCAAAGTTTCCTTACGGGCACGGTCACCCTTATACATACCACGTACTTGGGGCATGGTCACGTGAGACTCATCCACAACAATCAAGAAATCATCTGGGAAAAAGTCGAGTAACGTGAATGGCGGTTCCCCCGGTGCCCGCCCATCCATGTGGCGTGAATAATTTTCGATACCGCTGGTGAAGCCCATTTCGCGAATCATCTCAATATCATATTCAGTACGTTGCTTCAGGCGTTGCGCTTCTAACAACTTACCTTCCTCTTCAAAGACTTTTAGCTGGGCATCTAATTCCGCTTGGATTGTCTTTAGCGCCCGATCACGAATGGCATCATTGGTCATAAAGTGAGTAGCTGGGAAAATAGTGGCCAAATCTAGGTCAGCCGTTACTTCCCCAGTAAGGGAATCAACTTCACGAATTCGGTCAACCTCATCGCCAAAGAATTCAATGCGCAACGCCTTCGCATCAGATGATGCCGGAAAGACTTCCAAAACATCACCACGAGCGCGGAAACGACCACGTTGGAAGTCAATATCATTACGTTGGAATTGAATATCAACTAGGCGACGCATGAGGTCGTTTCGTTCAATCACGTCACCCACACGGACGTTGATAACGTGGTCATTATACTGTTCAGGACTACCTAATCCAAAAATAGACGAGACTGATGCCACAACGATCGTGTCGTTTCGAGCGAGTAAGGAAGCCGTCGCAGAATTACGCAACTTATCGATTTCATCGTTGATTGAAGAGTCTTTTTCAATATACGTATCAGATGATGGTACGTATGCCTCGGGCTGATAGTAGTCATAGTAAGAGACGAAGTACTCAACCGCGTTGTTGGGGAAAAACTCTTTAAACTCGCCGTATAACTGCCCAGCTAGCGTCTTATTGTGTGATAAGACGAGGACGGGCTTATTAGCTTGTGCAATCACATTCGAAATAGTAAACGTTTTTCCGGTTCCGGTGGCACCTAACAAAATTTGCTCTTTTACCCCGTTTTTAAGACCAGTTACTAGCTTATCGATCGCTGTTGGTTGGTCACCGGTTGGCTCATATTTTGAGACGACCTCATATTCATGACTATCATCGCGATTTATCATATTGCCCCTCGCTTCCGTATTGTTAGTTTAGATCATGCGCTGGTCGATTGAATGTCCCTGTCTCGCGGGTTGATTTGAAATAATCATTCCAAGCATCGATTCCAGTTTGATTAATATTTTTAGTTGAACCAAATTCCGTTACGATAAAGATTTTACCGTCTTTTTCACTTAAAGCGACCCCAATTTGGTTCATGTATGGTGATAACATCAGCTTGCGGTGAGAAAAATTGGCAACCCCATTATCAGTGTACCAGTTAGCAACTGTATTTTTGCCAAAATCAGTTGCGGATGTCCCAAATGTAGTTGTGTCCCCCATTTGAAGGTTTTCCCCAGATAGCGACCAAGTGTTACCACCATTGCGATCAAAGGCCGTCTGCATGCCCATGTGGTTATCAAGCGTTCCCATCTTGGCTTGCTGCTGTGCGCGGTAATGAGCGATTTTCCGTAATTTATTATTGACTACCACCTTTTTTTCGCCATTTTTTTGGCGCAATGCGTTGATTTCAGCCGTCATTTTCTTTAATGCCGTCTTTTTATCAAACGGTAAGGCAGTATTATTTGTCGACGTGCTACTTGCCTGATTGGGGTCAGTTAATTGTTTAACTGCTTTTGCACTAACATAGCCATCGTCGCCAACATCACTTTTAATATGGTAGTAGAGTGTTGTTGTCCACTGGCCCTTTTTGATGGGAGCCATAATCGATACTTGTGCATCAGCAGTTACCAACGTGGTTTTTAGCGTTTTCAGTGTTTTAAATGACAAATTATTCGATAATTGTCCGCCCACAAATGAAAGTAATTTTGTGTGGGTCTTTAATGACGCTTGTTGCGGTGTCAGAGCTGCTGTATTTTGAATGTACGGCAGTGCCCGATAATGCGTTAACTTTTTCAGTACATGCTTATTGTTTGTAGAAGCGATTTGTTGAAATGACCCATCAGATTTTTTGGCCAAAATACGGTATACATCCGCATTGTCTTTTGCCACAATTTGCTGTTGCGCAAAAATTTTGTGTCCCAACGAATCTTTCGTCGATCGAACAGTTTGATAATTATTATTGATTTCTTCTGCCGTTGCCGGTGCAGCAGAAATCACAGTGGGTTGACTTGCCAGGCCAACCGCAAGTTCAGCAACAACGACTGCGCTGAAGAATAAAGTGCGACTTACTCTCATAGATTCTCTCTCCATAGCACCAATGATTACGGTTAATTATCACTGGTTGGTAAAACAATCAAAAAGCCACTGAGAATGCAGTGGCTTTTTGTCTCTTACTATTATTATACCGGAAATTCTCTATTTTGAGTTGAAGATTCCGATGTAGATACGTTGGAGCTGTTCTGATCCAGGAAATTGTTCCGCCAATAGCTCTGGCAAAACCTCCTTGATGAAATAAGCCACACTTGGCATATCGCGGAAGGCGAAAATAGTGGCGAGACTTTCCTTGTAAATTTCCAGGAACACAGGCTCAGGGTTACCCTTCTGTAGTTCGCCGTATGCTTCGTACAACAAATCAACCTTGTCGGCGACGGAAAGAATACGTCCCTCCAAAGTATCGTCCTTACCTTCGTGAAGGCGACGCTTGTAAACCGCTTGTAGCTCCGTTGGGATTTCTGTTTTGACGAAGTTGTCTGATAATGAATCTTCAACATCCGCTAACATTTGACGTAAAGTTGCAGATGCGTATTTAACTGGTGTTCGAATATCACCAATGAAGCGCTCCGTAATATCGTGATTCAAGGCCTTCTCGTACAACATACGCCAATCAATTTCATTGCCAGCCTGTTCCTCGATGTCACCCAAAAATTGCGCAGCTTCAGTTACTTTCCATGAATGGGCTGCAACAGAATGTGGTTGGTACTTGAAGTAACCCGGTGCACGCGTAATCATTTCCAATTCATTTAATCCAGATAGGTATTGATGCATTCCCATATTCTTACTCCCCCAAAATTTCATTTTTTCTATACTACGGGTATTCTTAGTAAAATGCAAGTAAAAACCGACAATCCATTTTACGGGATTGTCGGTTAAACGTTTTAGTATGAACCAAGGATTGTAACAGTGTACTTACTATCATTAGCACCCTTGATAATGTAGGCTTGCATACCAGTTGAGGCCTCCATACGAATTTGTACAGGTACGCCATTTGGTAGATAACTTGGTGCTGTTTCAGCAATGTAGTTAGCAAAGCTTTCAATTTCTGTTGCTGAATAGAACTGCGTTGAGACAGTGACGTTCAACCCTTTCAAGTTTGAGCCATCATAGGAAGCTTGTCCAGTGATTGAAGACAAGTTTGGGAAGAACCCTTGGAGCTTATCCGTGAAGTTCTTAAAGCTTGTATTCAAAGCGCTACCAACGGACTTTTCTGATGTTGTCCCATCTTGCATTGGCAAAACAACGGTTTGACGATCCAAGTCAGTCCAATTGCCCAAGGTATCGCCCGAGTTAGCAACACTCCAGCTATAGAAATTACCACCTGATAATGAATCCTCAGGTGCTTGGGCGTACATTGCCACATAAATTGGCACATCATTGCCAACTCCGCTCATGGCGCGGTATCGCTTGACAACTTCTGCAGCCATTTCTTTACCGTGCGCAATGCGTTCTGCCTTTGAAATGTCTTGCGTAAAGTTCGCGCCCCACTGTTCCTTTTGGTAGACATCTTGCGTATTCATTGCCATACCAATAACGATGCCAGCGAGTTTCAAGTCGTTACCATCTTGCGTCATAAAGTCTTGCTCTTCAAGTGTCTGTAGGTAGAAAGGTGCTCGTGAATCGTCAGTTTTACCGTTATCCTCTGGATTTAATCCATCTGGATTATCGGCCGCCTTACGATCCAACCACTCTGTCGCCGTTGTAGCTGAGAGATATTGTCCCTCTTGGAACACGTACTTAGATGTATTGAAGTGTTCCTTTGAAAAGTCCAAGAGACCACTTTCAAAACTGACCATATTGAAGTTGTTTGATTCTTGGCCAGCCGTAATACCACGGGCTTTACTTGTTAAATACTTACCGTCTTTGATGACAGTTTTGTATGATGAATCATCCGTTTTACCAGTGACTTGAATGCCTTTTTTTGAAGAAGAATTCGCAGACTTCGTTGTGCTAGATTTTGTCGCGACGTTTGATGAGTTCTTTGAAAAGAAATTCCCAAAGAACACGAGCGCGGCTGCTAGCACAACAACACCGAGAATACCGGCAATCCATTTTAATGCACGCATGTGTTACTCCTTTAGTTGGCGAAATAGTGCTTATCGTCAACAAATATTCATTTTTAGTTGTTGTTATCCATACTATCACGCAATTGCGCTTCTGACCAAATCTCTATGCCCAATTCTTGTGCTTTGGTTAACTTTGACCCAGCGTCAGCACCGGCAATTAACAAATCTGTTTTTTTAGATACGGAACCACTGACAGTCGCCCCTTGGGATTCAAGCCAGGCGGTTGCTTCTGAACGGCTAAATAGCGCTAGTTTACCAGTTAAAACAACTTTCTTATCAGAAAAGACAGTATCCGTTGCGATTTCAACAGCTTGCGTGTAACGCGTATTAACACCGAGTTGCTCAAAATCAGCGACTAATTCTTGCGCATGCTCAGTATCGAAATACTGCGCAATGCTGTGGCCGATGATCAAGCCCATGCCCGGTAATTCTGCGATATCGTCTGCACTAGCATGAGCGATGGCATCTAATGTCACGAATTTTGCAGCAATGGTCTTAGCAGCTTTTGCCCCGACGTTACGAATACCTAACCCGAATAACAGGCGTTCGACTGAATTTTGCTTGGAATTTTCGATAGCACGCAATAGATTGTTAGCGGACGTTTCACCAAACTTGTCCAAGGTTAGCAATTGTTCAAATGTCAGGCGATACAAATCAGAAACCTGACTAATCATATTACGTGAGAGTAACTGTCCAACGATCTTTGGTCCAAGGCCGTCAATATTCATTGCATCGCGAGAAGCAAAGTGCGTCAATGACTCTTGAACTTGTGCAGGGCAGAACGGATTAATGCAACGCAAGGCCACCTCACCATCAATGTGTACCAGTTCTTGGCCACAAGCTGGGCAGCCCAAAGGCATTTGATAGACTTCACTATCTGTTGGACGTTGACTCAAAATTACTTGCCCAATTTCCGGAATAATGTCCCCCGCTTTGTGCAAAGTCACAGTATCACCAATTCGAATATCTTTACTGTTCAAATAATCTGGGTTGTGTAACGAAGCACGCGCCACGGTTGTCCCCGCTAACTGGACGGGATCCATCACCGCTGTTGGCGTAACCGCCCCTGTTCGGCCAACGGTCCATTCAATGTCACGTACAACTGTGTGAGCCTCTTCAGGCGGGAACTTATACGCAATTGCCCAACGTGGCACTTTAACAGTGTTGCCCAACTCCTCATGATAAGCTAGCGAATTGACTTTGATGACAATGCCATCAATACCATAAGCTAACTCATCGCGGGTGGCCGTTTCATCATTAATGTAGGCCGCGATGTCCGCTTCAGAAGCAACAACTGCGTTTGTTGGGTTAGCTGGTAGCCCAAGCTCAGCTAAACGTTGTAATAAGTCAGCCTGCGTCGTGACACCAAGCGTGTTTTCGGCGTCAACTGCTGCATATAAAAAGGCATCCAGTTGGCGTTGCTTCGTCACCTTGACATCTAATTGACGTAGTGAGCCCGCCGCTGCGTTACGTGGATTGGCAAACGTTGACAGGCCGTCTCGTTCGCGTTGTTCATTTAACGTCACAAAAGCTGCTTTCGGCATGTACACTTCGCCACGAACTTCGACTGAGATGGGTTCGTTTAGTTGTTTAGGAATCCGTTTGATTTGGCGGACATTTGCTGTAACATCTTCCCCGATGTTACCATCGCCTCGCGTTGATGCTTGAATCAGTTCACCATTTTCATAAACTAGACTGATCGCAAGGCCATCAATTTTCAACTCAGCATTGTAGCTAAGTGGCGTGTTAAATGATTTTTGCGTTGTGGCCAGCCAGTCGTACAATTCATCCAATGAAAAGACATCACCTAGTGACAGCATTGGGATGTCGTGAACTACCTTTGGCAAGTCAGATTTAGTGGCCTTACCGCCAACTTGTTGCGTGATTGAATCTGGTGTGACTAACTCGGGATAGGCTGCTTCTAGTGCTTCCAATCGATTGTATTCACGGTCATAGACGGCATCTTCAACAGATGGCGCATCATTTTCGTAATATTCTTGCGCCCATTGCTTCAAATCTTGCTGTAGCGCGTCAATTTCTGCTTTCGCTTCAATGACAGTCATCGTTGCGATATCTTGAAAGTTATCCATTGTTCTATAACCTCCTGCAAGTGCTACTCCACCTTTTGAATTGGGGCGAAGGCAGCAAGCAAACGTTTAATCCCTTGATCAGGGAAAGCAATATCTAATTCTTGGTCCTCACCAGTACCTGAAACTTTAACAACGTGGCCGACACCCCACTTTTTATGACTAACCGCATCACCAATCGTCCAGGCCTTTTTATCAGCGCCAGTACCAGGTGTTGCTGACGTGACTGTCGAAGTAGTTCGGAATGGCGTGCCACTTTGTGCAGCTTGGCGTTGTCGACCAGCAAACGTGGTTGCCGTCGCTTGTTGCGTTCGGCGTGCAAATGGTAATGCACCATCACGATTTGCAGTAGCGGACAATTGTTGACCGGCTGGCTGCATAATCAGCTCAGGGCTAATTTCATCGATGAATCGTGATGGGATGTTACTTGTCGTCCGACCATACAGCAATCGAGAGTACGCGTTAGTGATAAAGAGCTTCTCTTTGGCACGCGTAATGCCAACATATGCCAATCGACGTTCTTCCTCTAGTTGGGCATCGTCAGCAGCTGCGCGGGATAGTGGGAAAAGGTTTTCCTCCATCCCAACCAAGAAGACCACAGGGAATTCCAATCCTTTAGCAGCGTGTAACGTCATCAAAGTGACTTGGTTATCTGTGTCCTCGTCCACGCTATCAAGGTCAGATACAAGGGCCAATTCGCCTAAGAAGTCCACATACTTAGAGATGCTTTCTTCCGTTGGTTCGTACTTCTTATCAAATTCTTCAGTTACTGATAGGAATTCTGCCAAGTTTTCCAATCGACCTTGGTTTTCGGGTGTTGGTGAGGCCTTGAATTGTTCTTCATAGCCCGTACGATCCAAAATTTGACGTGTCAAATCCGTAATACTTAGGTCGAATGTTGTCTGTTGGCGGAGCGTGCTAATTAATTCAGCGAATTGCGTCAGTTGATTAGCGGCACGAGTTGTTAATCCTGGAATCATCACCGCATTCGTGGCGGCATCTAATAATGGCCAATCATTCTGTAAGGCAAAGGCACGTAACTTTTCGATTGAGGTGTTACCAATACCGCGTTTAGGCTCATTAACCACGCGCAAAAAGCTTTCATTATCAGCGGGATTGGTCACTAAAGCCAAATAGGCAAGAACATCACGGATTTCCTTACGCTCATAGAACTTTGAACCACCTACCATCGTATAAGGCATGTTGGCCTTCACCAAAGCTTCTTCAATACCACGTGACTGGGCATTCGTACGATATAACACGGCAAAGTCGCGATAATTCCGTTCCTGATTTTGTACACCGTCACGAATTTGGGCGATAACATACAACGCCTCATCTTTATCAGATTGTCCACGGTAATAAGTGATTTTGTCGCCCATACCATTGTCAGTCCACAGATTCTTAGCGATGCGTTCGTTATTATGTTCGATAACCGCATTGGCAGCATCCAAAATGGTTTGCGTTGAACGGTAGTTTTGCTCCAACATAACGGTCTTAGCATCTTTGTAATCTTTGTTAAAATTCAAGATGATTTGCATGTTAGCCCCACGCCAACCATAGATAGACTGATCAGAGTCTCCCACAACAGCCAGGTTGCGGTGTTTTGCTGATAATAGTGTAACTAATTCATATTGGGCGTCGTTGGTGTCCTGATACTCATCGACGTGCACGTATAAGAATTTTTCTTGATAGAATTCAAGCACTTCCGGCTCTTGATGCAACAATTCAATCGTTAACATAATCAAATCATCAAAGTCGACAGATTGTGCAATCGCAAGTTGGTGCTGATATTCAGTGTAAGCTTTCGCCACAATTTCTTCGAACGGCCCGTTAGCTTTCTCAGTATAGGTAGCCGGCTTTTCCATGGCGTTTTTTGCGTTAGAAATAGCCCCTAGCACTGAACGGGGATCATACTTTTCGATATCCACGTTCAAATCTTTTAGGATACGCTTTACAAGTGTTCGTTGCGCACCAGCATCGATGATTGAAAAATCTTTTTTATAGCCGAGTTTGTCGATATCACGACGCAAAATTCGCACAGCTAAAGCGTGGAAAGTTGATACCCAGACCGCATCTGCATCTTCGGCGTCAACTAGTTGACCGATACGTTCTTTCATTTCACGGGCCGCTTTGTTTGTAAATGTAATGGCCAAAATACGCCAAGGCATCACGTTTAAGTCTTTAATTAGGTGGGCGACGCGGTGAGTCAACACGCGTGTCTTACCAGAACCGGCGCCGGCCATGATAAGCAACGGACCTTCCGTTGTCATAACCGCCTCAGCCTGTTTGTCATTCATGCCATCAAGTAGTGAACTCATGTGTTGTCTCCCCTTTCAAATTGTGCATGACGCACGATTAGCGAATCTTCTTACCCCAGTATTGGTACAAATCAACCTTCAAGGCACCGTTATACAACTTACGCTTCTTGGTTGCCTTCGCACCGAATGCTTCTTCGAAACCTTCGTCTGATGTCAAAATGTACTTTGACCAGGTAGGCATGTGGTTGTAGATGTGCCCCATCTCACTGTACAACTGACGGGCGGCGTCTTCGTCACCCAAACGTTCTCCATATGGTGGATTTGCCACAAGAACACCGTTAATCTTATCAGTTGACCAGTCTTTAGCAGCTAATTGCTTGAAAACAATATCATCGCCAACACCAGCCGCTTCGGCGTTAGCCTTTGCGATTTCGATCATGTTTTCGTCAATATCATAACCAGTGATGTCTAATTCGACCTCGAAGTCAATCAACTGACGTGCTTGGGCTTTCAAAGTTTCACCGATTTTTTTATCAAACCAGTCCCATGATGTGATATCAAATTCACGGTTCAGTCCAGGCGCGATGTTACGCCCAATCAAAGCCGCTTCGATTGCAATCGTTCCTGACCCAGTTGTTGGATCAACGAATGGGTTATCAGTGAACCAGTGTGCTAAATTCACCAAGGCAGCTGCCATAGTTTCCTTAAGTGGTGCACCACCCTTTTCAGTACGGTAACCTCGCTTAAACAAAGAATCCCCTGTCGTATCCAAAGTGATCATGACGTGATCCTTATCAACTGCCGTTTCTAACACAAATCGGTTACCAGTTTCAGGTAAGTACCCGCGGGCGTGATAGGCGTCAGTCAAACGGTTAACAATGGCTTTCTTTGTAATCGCTTGGACCGTTGGCACTGAGTGCAAGATTGAGTTCTTCGAACGTCCATTTACTGGGAATTCTGCATCATACGGCAACAAATCTTCCCAAGGGAAAGCCTTTGTTTTTTCAAATAGTTGATCAAATGTCTTGGCATCGAATTCTGTTACGACGATCTTGATACGATCAGCGACACGTAACCAAAGGTTGGTACGATAGATGTCTTCCATTGTTCCTTGGAAGAAAACACGTCCATTTTCGGTTTGGGTCGCGTAGCCCATGTCCTTTAATTCACGTGCAACAAGCGCTTCAAGTCCAGCGCCCATCGTGGCCATCAATTTAAAATTTTGCATATTTTTCACCTGCATTTTCTTGTATGTATCCCCCAAAATGAGGGTTTTAGTGCAAAAAGAAAGCCGACGCCACGAGGACGTCGGCTGCCTGATGTGTCAGCTATAAGCCATGTTTTGTACCGATTACAGATTGGCGGTCTATAACCGGTGGCAATCATCTATCTCAGACATTTCTGTCTCCCCGACCATCACTTCAATTCGCTAGGTCAAGCGCCCCTACCAAAGTTTGGGTTGCCCGCTCGAGGGGTTTACCGCGTTCCACCCGTCGCATTTCTTTGACGGTTCGTCACTGTGGCACTTTCACAACTACTAAACCATAGTTACCCGTAGGTCTTTCGTTGGCCGTCAACCGATTGAATCGGCTGCCTAGCCTTATTTTTTCAGCTAGCACGAACACTACTGACATCACAGTCAGTGCGAGCATGGACTTTCCTCATGCGACATAAGCCACACGCAATTACCCACTAACACATCGCATTTACTTATTATACACCTATTCGGCCGATTGTGTAGCCTTTTCTTCAACAGAAGTTGAAAGAGGTGCAGCTGGTTCCGTTGGTGTACCAAAGACGCGACGTTCCAAATTAGACAAACGCTTCAAGATATCCATGTTCGTGTTTGCCGTTGGCGCAGCTGGTGTAGCCTTAGGTGCCGTAGCTGAAGCACTAACTTGTTTCGTTAGTTCTGCAACTTGTGCCTTTAACTTGTCGTTTTGCGTCGACAACTCATTAATGTTGTTTTGGAACGCTTGGTAATCCGTCATAATTTCGTCCAAAAAGGCATCAACATCTGTCATGTCGTATCCGGCACCGATACGTGTCTTCTTAAATTCCTTATTCAGGATTTCTTCGCGGTTGTGTAGAACATTTTCCATCACTTGGACTCCTCCGTTTAGTTCATAAATCTAGTTTACCAGTTTTTAGGCGTCATGACAAAACCAGTTTATGAAGATTTCTTAACAACTTATCAGTTATCCCATTGCAAGTCTTGATATTCAGTTGCATAGTCTTGTAACCGATCTAAATCAATGCGGGTAACCGGATAATCAAAGTTTTCAGCATATTCGCGCATGGCGGTGTCATCGTAACGGGCTTTTGATTCAGTTGCTTCTTCGTCGAAGAAAATAATACCTTTATCAGTGTGGGTCAACATGAACCGCTGATAAGCCTGCATTTGTGCCCGTCCACCGAAATCGCCTTGGTGAACAGTGCTGCTAAAATTGACACGACTTTTTAGCTGGTTCAACTTTTCTTGGTTGTTTTCATTCCACTGCGCGCCAAATTTGGCAAATGGGGTCATTAATGCAATTTGAAACTCGGGATAATCCGTCGCTTGTAGGTCAAGTGCGACTTCAATAGCCCATTGTTCAATGCCCATTTGACCGCCTGTAATCAGCCAGTCCGCTCCGTCTTCAATACTTGTCCGTAATAATCGCTCAATGGCAAATTTAATCACAGCTAGCTTAGGGTCTTTGGCCCCATTTACCCCTAGCTCATAACTGCGGAAGCCAGTCATCCAAATGCGATCCATGGTGTACCTCCATATATTTAGGTTTCGTTTTAGTCCTATTGTTAGTATCTTGTTTGTTTTGGTATAATACTAAGGATACCTTAAGACGCAGGAGTACGAAATGGCTTTTAATTATCCAAATGGACGCCGCTTTGATGCAAGTGCGTTTGCGAAGCCGGTGGCAAAATCAAGTTCGCAAAGTAATCGTGGTATGTCGCTTGAAGGTGATTTAAATGATGCTAATCAGTTTTATTTAGTTTCCGGTCAGGCGGTTATTCATAAGAAACCGACGCCGATTCAAATCGTAAACGTGAGCTACCCCGCTCGTTCGGCTGCCAAGATTACTGAAGCTTACTTTCGCCAGGCTTCAACAACTGATTATAATGGTGTTTATCACGGCCGTTATATTGATTTCGATGCAAAAGAAACAACTAACAAACGCTCTTTTCCATTGAAAAACGTCCATGAACATCAGATTAAGCATTTAAAGCAGGTGGTCGCTTCAGAAGGCCTGGCCTTTATGATTATTCGATTTACAACATTGCGTGAGACGTACGTAATTTGGGCCCAGCTGTTATTTGACTACTGGGACGCGCAAGAGACGGCGCGTAAATCAATACCATATGATGTCATTGTCGCGCAAGGTGCGCAGGTGCCGTTGGGCATTAACCCCACGACCCCTTACCTTGTCGCTGTCGATGAACTGCTTAATCAACGTAACTAAGTAAGGAGAACTTTCGTTATGACAGAAGAGATGTCCCGTGTGCAGCGTAATGCTCAGACATCCCGCAAACAGCCTAAGAAAAATAGTTCAAAGGCCAAGCGATATGCAAAATATACTATCTTAACGCTCGCAACATTGGGCGTCGTTGGTGCATTAGGTGGCGCAGGCGTATTCGCTTACTACGCTTCATCTGCTCCAAAAATCACCAACTCTGCCTTAGTCGGCACATCTCAGACGCAACTGCTTGATGCAGACGGTAACGTTTTCTACACAACAGGTAGCAAGCGTGAGATGGCTAAGCAATCAGAGATTCCCAAAGAAATGCGCATGGCGGTGGTTTCAATTGAAGACCGACGCTTCTATAAGCACCACGGGGTGGATCCCCGCCGTATTTTAGGGGCAGCATTTGCCAACTTTACTGGGTCATCACTTGGCCTACAAGGTGGTTCAACATTAACGCAACAATTGATTAAATTGACCGCTTTCTCAACGGCTGCAAGTGATCAAACGATTAAACGTAAGGCCCAAGAAGCTTGGTTGGCGCTGAAGCTAGAAAAAGAATATTCAAAAAATCAAATTTTAACGCTTTATATGAACAAGGTTTACATGGGTAACGGTGTTTACGGTATGAAAACTGCCGCTGAATACTATTTCGGTAAGGATTTAAAGAACTTATCAACGCCACAAATGGCCTTGTTGGCTGGATTACCACAATCCCCTTCTGGTTATGACCCTTACGTCAATCCAAAGGGTGCCAAGGCACGTCGTGATGAAGTCTTGGAAGCAATGGCGCAAAACAACGTGATTACGCAAGCTCAAGCCAAGAAGTATATGGCATTACCTGTGACTGATGGTTTGATGACGACCCACCCTTCTAGTTCAACTCAAGATGAAGAAGCAAAGGTTGATGATGCGTACATCATGTCAACGTTGGCCGAAATTAAGAAACTCGGCTACGACGTGAACAAAGATGGTTTGACAGTTCAAACGAATTTGAACCAGAAAGTACAAGATCGCGCGTACGCCATTGGTAACACAGCCGACTATGTCAACTGGAAAGACGATGATATGCAAGTCGGTATGACAGTAACTGATCCGAATAACGGTAAAGTTATTGCCCAACTTGGTGGTCGCAACTTAAAGACCTTACAGGGTATAAACCACGCAACAAATACAGTCCGGTCATCTGGATCAAACGCTAAGCCAATTGTTGATTATGGTCCGGCTGTAGAAAATCTAGGCTGGTCAACGAATCACCTGGTTCTAGATACGCCGTACACCTACCCTGGCACAAATATTCAGCCGAATGACTGGGATCACAAGTTCATGGGATCGATGACCATGCGTTATGCATTGGCGCAATCACGTAACCTACCGGCTATCCGCACGTTGCAAGAGGTTGGTTATACTAAGTCGAGTGAATTCTTGAAGAAATTGGGTATTGATTATCCGGCTGATAAGTTGGTTGGTTCAAGTGCCATTGGAATCGACGTATCTTCAGAACAATTGGCTGCCGCTTATGCAGCGTTTGCCAATGGTGGTACTTATTATAAGCCACAATACATTTCGAAGATTACTGAACAAAGTGGCGTTGTGAAAGACTACAAGGCTGACGGCTCAACAGCGATGAAGTCATCAACGGCCTTCATGTTAACAAACATGATGAAGTCAGTTATTACCGACTCATATGCCAAGATGATCAATACGAATGCCTATAGTCAAGCTGGTAAGACTGGTGTTGTTGGTTATGCAGATGGTGCTGATGTTCCCGATGGTGCAGCCCACGATACCTGGTTCACCGGCTTTACCAAGTCAGCTTCGATTTCAGTTTGGACTGGATATGATCAACCAGACGAGCCTGGCCACTACTTGGCTGAGGGTGAAGAACAATACGTTGCCCTTCACGCTTACAAAGCCTTGATGGATTATGTTATGTCGGGTGGCGATGATGGTTCTGATTGGACGATGCCGGATACTGTCCGTCAAGTAACGGTCAATGGTATCAAGGAATACCAAGTAGTCGGTGCTGATGTGGCCAACGAAAAGACAATTGGTGGTACAGGCGCTGTTTCAACAACGCGCACGCCAACTGTCCAACGTGAACAACAAACTGTTCAACAATCGGTTGCACCAGTTGAAAGCTCTACAGAGCAACCAGCAAGCGAAACCCCTACTTCTTCGAGTGAATCAAGTGCCGAAGAACGAAGCACCTCATCTTCACAAGTTGAATCAAGTGCTTCTCACAGCGAATCACAACCCGCAAGTAGCAGTTCGAATGCACCAAGTTCAAGTGCGTCATCAACGCAGCCTGCTTCAAGCAGTAGCGCACCTGCGACGCGAGAAAGTTCAAGATAATGAAAAAGCCCTTTGGAATATTTCCAAAGGGCTTTTCTGTTACTTAAATTGCGACCAATCAGTGTTAAGAATATCAACATCGGTTGGAATGTTGACGCGTTCTTCTTGATTAAGTTGCTTAAATTGTGATCGTTTTTGTCGTTCTTGGCGAACCTCTTTAATTGAATGGTAGTTCTTTTTTTGCCAAGCGACCAAAATAGTTTCGATGTAGCGCAGGTTTAACGCTGCATTCAGAACGGCTTCCTGTACGGCTGCTTTGATGAATTCGGGCTGGAAATGATCAACATCAAACCAGTTTTTAACCGTTTCCATTTCCATTTGACTCAATGGCCGGCCAAATTCTTGTTCAATCAGGTTGTAAATTGTTGCTCGGCTCAAATCATCCTTGGTTTGGGCTGGTTCACCTTGGGCTTCAACCCGTTGTGCAGCCGCTTGCTTTGTCCCACCTGTAATACGCATTAATTGTGTATACAAAGGTTCAAAATCAAGTTGGGTTGTCACTCGCCCACTACCGTCGCGAACGCTCACGAATTTAACCAAGCCTTTTGCACGTAATGATTCCAGGTGCCCAAATACAAGTTGCGGTTCCCAGCCAAGCGCTTCGCCAATTTTTGTTGTACTGGGTTCTAATTCGCCATGATCGATACCGGCTTTGGTTTGTACGAAAACTAAAAATTCATCGTTACTCATCCCAAGGTCGCGATAATGCTGTAATAGATAGTTACTAATTGTTGTCTGGCCAGCTTTTAGGTAGGCCGTCCAATTTAGTTCTGTTGTCATTAACGGTCTCCCTTCGCGTTTTATGCAGTAATATCTGTGATTAAAAAACCGATACAGTTATTGTACCGGTTTTTTAGGTTTATTTTTAGCTTATGGCCACAAACGGTTCATCGTGCGTGGGAATGGAATTGCCTCACGAATGTGCTCTTCACCAGTAATCCAAGTGACAGCACGTTCTAGACCAAGACCGAAGCCTGAGTGTGGCACAGAACCATACTTACGCAAGTCCAAGTACCATGAGTATTCCTTCAAATCCAAACCTTGTTCCTTGATACGTTGCTCAAGGTAATCGTAATCTGTATCACGCTCAGATCCACCAATGATTTCTCCGTATCCTTCAGGTGCCAAAAGGTCAGCTGAGATAACGACGTCGTCACGATCAGGGTGGCGCTTCATGTAGAAGGCCTTAATTTCCTTAGGGAAGTTTGTGATAAAGACTGGCTTTGCAAAGTGGTTAGCCAAGAATGTTTCTTCAGGTGAACCAAAGTCAACACCCCACTCAACGTCAAAGTCGTTTTCTTGCAAAAGCTTGATAGCGTCATCGTATGAAACACGTGGATAAGGAAGTTGTGTGTATGATTGCAACAACTCCTTGTCACGACCCAACAAGTCCAATTCGTATTGGTTACGATCCAAAACAGCTTGAATCAAGTAGGCAATGTAGCGTTCTTGCACTTCCAATGAGTCATCTTGTGTCATCCAAGCCATTTCAGGCTCAATCATCCAGAACTCAGTTAAGTGACGACGCGTCTTTGACTTCTCGGCACGGAACGTTGGTCCAAATGTGAAGACACGTCCAAAGGCCATTGCGCCTGCTTCGGCATACAATTGACCAGTTTGTGACATGTAGGCATCCGTATCGAAGTATTCCGTGTGGAACAATTCGGTCGTACCTTCAGGAGCTGAACCTGTCAAAATTGGTGAATCAATCTTGACGAAGCCTTCCTTGTTGAAGAATTCATAAGTTGCAGCAATGATTGTATTACGAATACGCAAAACTGCAAATGGTTGGATGTGACGTAGGTACAAGTGACGGTGATCCATCAAGAAATCAGTACCGTGCTCCTTTGGCGTGATTGGATAACCATCAGATTCACCAACTACCGTCAAATCCTTAACTTGCATTTCGTATCCGAATGGTGAACGTTCGTCTTCACGAATCGTTCCAATCAAGTACATGCTTGTTTCTTGTGTCAAAGCCTTAGCCTTGGCGAAGATTTCTTCACCAACTGCTTCCTTTGAAACAACACCTTGGAAGAAGGCCGTACCATCACGTAATTGCAAGAATTGCATCTTACCTGAACCACGCTTGTTACGTAACCAAGCGCCTAGACGAACTTCTTGGTCGACATAGTTTTTCGCGTCTTCAATGCGAATTGTATCCATCTCTATGAACTCCCTTAATTAATATCAACTTATAAGTGTTGGATGGTTCGAACTGCTTTTCCATCCGAGAATTGGAAGGTAATTAAATTAAGATTACCTTGCCTATCAGTAAAGGTTACTTCCCAAACTGGGACCTGCTCATAAATGGCTAGGCCCAAACTGGTAATTCGCTTTGGCTGATATTTTGATTTAACGAGATTACGCACCTCAGCAGCAGATAAGCCATTCTTCATTTGAACGGTTGTTATCTTTTTCGACTTATCCTTAACAATGACACCAATTTCTTGATGCTGCTTATTCTCACCAATCACACTGTAGTACGTATGTTGTCGAGAAACTCGGAAAAATTGAGTTGCTGAGGTGATCTTATTTCGCTTAATCGCCAATTCCGTCACACGTTCCCGCGCAGTATTCACGGGACGTAGCGCAATTGACGCAATAGTTGCACCACCTGCGATAAGCACCAGAACAACGATTAAGCCAATCAGCCAACGCCGACCGTGGCCACGACGCCGAGAACGGGACATTGTACGCATCTCCATCTTACGTGGCTCCTTTAGCTGTTTTGTCAATGCAAAACAAAATCATCTATTACTTTACCAATATTAGCGGTGTTGGTCAAAGAATTTCTTCAATTCAGGGACAACATCTCGGTCTTGCGAAACGTGCTGTGGCATTTGATCTGGCATCATATTTCGCAGAGTCTTCCCGTACGACTTTGTTAGGATGCGTGGGTCATAGATAACAACCGCACCAAAGTCATCCGGCTTGCGAATTAAGCGCCCTACTCCCTGACGCAGCCGTAAGACAGCTTTGGGTAAGGTACTTTGGTAGAACGGCTGTTTACCATGTGCCATCAAAACGGCTTCTTCAGCACGTTGGAGGACGGTATTAGGTTGATCGAATGGTAAGCGGGCAATCACGACTAAACGTAATTGGTCACCTGGCAAATCGATGCCTTCCCAAAAACTATTCGCGCCAAGCACAACCAAATGTGATTCATTGGCCATGCGCTTCATAATTTTACTACGCGTACCTGTCATCCCCTGTGCCAACAAAGTCATATTGCCCTGCTGCCACGTTTGATTTGACTGCATGTGATTATAGACCTGTTGAATCGTCTCTAATGAGTTAAACAATACCAGCGTGTTTTCTTGCACCGTCGTGGTTAACTGAACCAACTGCTTGGCTAAGTAGCTAACGTAGCCACCATCGGTTGGCGATGGCGCATTTTCAACCATCACCAATTCAGCTTGGTGCGCAAAATCGAAGACTTCAGGATAACGACGGGCAAAAACCGTCTCACGATCGATATTTAACCGATCATATAGGTACCCCGACTTTGTTGAAGTAAACAAAGTTGCACCAATCACGGTTGGTGGCATGAAATGCGGATAAACTTTGTCTTTAAAGAAATCAAGCGTGTGTAACAACCCACCACTCAACTTCAGATTACTGTTATCGTGATTTTGATTTTCAGTTAACCAGAACACACTTGCATCTGGGAAATCAACCAAATCCTGTTGGAAAGTGGTCAGACGTTGTTCGTATTTCGCAATACTTTCAAGCAACCGACGGAAATCAGCCAGATGTTGCCGTTCACTGAGTGAGAAGGCATTCTTCGTGTTACTAAATTGGGCTAACAAATAATCCAAGGAGTCTGCTAGATCACGTACGGCCTGTCGCATACTTTGCAAACGATGTGTTTGGTCGACCCAAAATTGGGCTAAATCAGAAATTGGTAGCTCAACCTCGTAATGCCCCTCTGTTGCCGGTGTGTGTCCGTTTAGCAAGAAACGACGGTAGAATGCCACTTGTAATTTGGGCAACTCTGAAGACAATGCTTCAAGACTCTGTAGAAAACGTGACTTGAGCTGTTGCCCACCAACTAACCGATTCAAAATAATGCCAATTGAAGGTTCGTTATCGCGCAAAACCAAATTTGTCGCGTTCTGAACACGTGTCAACCAAACCTGAAATGGTAATTGATGGCGACTTTGTTCTAAGACTGCATTTGGCAAATTTTGCGCTTCATCAATAATTAAATATGGTGTATCAATACTGTCACCCAATTCAGCGGCATATTCCGCCAAGTAGGCGTGGTTAACGACCAAGAATTGGGCGTTTTGCGCCAAGACGTGTTGGCGTTCACTAAACTCGTGACCGTAGTAAGGTGATCCTGCTGGATTATTAGCCGGCTGGGCTAATTTTGCCATGAAATCGACTTGCGGGTTAATCAAGTTCAACTCGTCAAAATCACCTGTTAACGTTTCAGTTAACCAAACTAAGATTTGCGCCTTAATAAATTGGAGAGATGTTGATCCTTCATCAACGCGGAGTGCGCGCTTGAAGCTCTGCAAGTTCAAATAATGTGGGCGTCCCTTCAAACTGGCACCACGAACTTCAAACGGCAGAATATCCTTCAATGTTGTATTAATTGTTTCGGTCACTTGCTGTTGCAACGTAATTGTTGGAACGGCGACGACCACTTGCTTGCGCTGCTCATCAGCTAGGTATGCGTATGGTAGTAAATAAGCTAACGTCTTGCCCATCCCCGTTGGCGCTTCCGCAACAAAGGCTGTCTCCCCTGGTGTTTCTGACAGTTCAGCCTCAGTGTAATGCGTGTAAATGGCATTCATCAACTTAGCTTGCTGTTCACGGTATGCCAACGTCTTGCCGTAAAGTTGCTCTTTCGCAGCCTTTTTAGCAGGATAGCTTGTCGCCTTGCCAGTAACCAACGGTGCCGGTTCTGAAAAACGACGTAACGCCAAACTATCGATTACTTGTAAGTGACTAGGTAATGGTTGTGGCTCTGCTTGATTTTTTGCTAACGCTTTTTCAAATACGGTTTTCGTGTCGCGTGGTAGGACCAATGGCAAATCAGCTAACGCCTGAAGCGTAATCATTGGTAACCCTTCGGCCCGTTTTAAGATGGCAATTAACAATTCACCGGTTGCTAATGCATCACTATCAGCCTGATGTGGATGATTGTGTTCGAGTGACAAGTAATTTGTCATGTCGACGAGGCGGTAACCTGGTGCAGTTGGCCAAAGAATTTGACTAAGTGGCACTGTATCTAGGGCCGTACTTTTAAGAGCGGTTAACCCAACACGTTCAAATTCTGCATTTAAAAATGGTAAATCAAAATTAACATTGTGCGCCACAAAGATTGTGCCTTGTAGCATCGCATGAAGTGTCATTGCGACGTCTTCAAAGAACGGTGCCCCTTTTACCATGTTTTGGGTGATACCGGTCAATTGTGTAATATTGCGGGGGATTTGCTCGCCCGGATTAACCAATGTTGAAAATTGATTAATGATTTTTTTGTTTTGTACGAATGCGACCGCAATCTGAATAATACGGCCCGTTTCGCTCGTTGTACGAGTTGTTTCTAAGTCCACAACCGCATAGATGTCTCTATTTAGCATCAGAGCGTACCACGACCTTCTTTTATAATATTTAAATTATACCATACGTTTTACTGATTCATTTCCCTATTTATAGGCGGGTTTGGTATGATAGTAGCAGTTTAAAAACAAAAATGAGAATGGATTGGTGGTTTCTAATAGTGGAAAAGCTAGCGAGTGGTTCTAGCCACGCCAAAGTGATCTTGCTTGGCGAACACGCGGTCGTTTATGGCCAACCTGCCATTGCCCTCCCTTTACCGGACTTGGCAATGACAGCAACAATCGAGGCTCGAGAAGCTGGACAAGTCGTAATTGCGCAAGGGTATCAAGGCCCTTTGGCAACAATGGCTGAAGTATATGAAGGCGTTCGACAATTAATTCTGCGCCTCTTGCGTCATTTCGACGCGCTAGATGCACCGTTTACCTTACGGATTCAATCAAACATCCCCCAAGAACGCGGGATGGGGTCTTCTGCTGCATCGGCGATCGCCATTATTAGGGCGTTTTTCGCATTTTTTGATACGCCCTTACCAGATGAAGAATTGCAACGCTGGGCTAATGTTGAAGAGGCCATTACCCACGGTTCACCTTCCGGCATCGATGCGGCAACAACTGCCCATGACGTCCCGGTTTGGTTTGTGAAAGGTTCAGCGCCTGAACCAATGTCAATGGCCCTACATGGCACCTTAATCATTGCTGACACAGGCGTTCATGGTCAAACCGGTTTGGCTGTTTCAGTTGTTCGCGAACAACTAGCCAATGAGCCCATTGAAACGCAGGCCCATATTGATGCATTAGGTGCCATTGCCCGTGATACACGTGAGGACTTAGCTCACGATGACATCATTGCCTTGGGTAATCACATGAATGCAGCTCACCAACATTTGGCAGCTCTTGGCGTCTCACACCCCCAGCTTGAAGCCCTTGTGCAAGCAGCTCGTGAAGCTGGTGCTTTAGGGGCTAAGTTAACTGGTGGTGGTGTTGGTGGTGCTATGTTAGCACTAGCCAAGGATGATACTGATGCCCACCGCATTATGCTGGCTTTGGAAGCAGCTGGTGCGCAAGAAGTGTGGTCACAACAGTACCCGCAAATCTAGGAGGCAGTTATGACACACTACACAGCACGCGCACACACGAACATCGCCCTACTGAAGTATTGGGGTAAAGCAGATACAACGCTCATGTTACCAACAACGACGTCGATTTCGCTAACCCTGGATGAATTTTATACCGATACAACTGTTTGGTTTGATGCCGCATTGATTGCGGATGACGTAACGCTTGATGATGAAGTCATGACTGGTAAAGGCTACGACAAAGTCACCCGCTTCTTAGATTTGGTCCGTGAAATGGCTGGCGAAACACGTTATGCCCACGTTCATTCGGCTAATCACGTCCCAACGGCAGCTGGCTTGGCGTCTTCGGCTTCTGCATTTGCTGCCTTAGCTGGTGCGGCTAGTCGCGCAGCTGGCCTGGCTTTATCACCAGCTGAACTGTCACGATTAGCACGTCGTGGGTCCGGGTCAGCATCGCGGTCTATTTTTGGCGGTTTCGCCCAATGGGATCGCGGTCATGATGACCTAACATCAGTTGCTAGGCCCTTGGTCGAGATAATTGACTGGCCAATACAATTGTTAACAGTGATTATTAACGATCAGCCTAAAAAAATAGATTCACGTGGCGGTATGCAACATGCAAAAGCAACTTCACCTTTCTATGATGATTGGGTTAACCGGTCGAATGCCTTGGTGCCTGTTATGCAAACAGCCATTGCGAACCACGACATTGATCAAATTGGTCAATTAGCGGAAGCCAATGCGCTACAAATGCATGCAACAAATGCCACTGCCCAGCCAGCGTTTAATTACTTAACTGATTCCTCATGGCAGGTCATTAACCTAGCAACCACGCTTCGTGAACAGGGCATCTCCGTCTATGCGACAATGGACGCTGGACCAAACGTCAAGTTAATTTCACGACCAGCGGATACTGAGGTCATCACAGCGGCTTTAGCTGAGGCAATTCCTGGTGTCGTCGTTCGTACTGCAACGCCAGGTCCAAGTATCAAAATCGTTGAAGGAGATCAGATTTAATGGTTATGGCAAAAGCCCCCGGCAAATTATATTTAGCCGGTGAATATGCAGTCACATTGCCTGGGCAACCTAGCATTATCATGGCAGTCGATCGTTTTGTCACGGTCAATCTTGACCCACGAACGGATGCGTTAATCAGTATGACGAGTAATTTACTTGGCCACCGTGAATTATCAAGTTCTGAATTGTTGACGGTCGCTTTGGATGATGACTGGCGTCTAGTCCTTCGCACCTTGCAATTAATCCAGACGTATGCAATAGAAAACGGTCAACCTTTTACTGGGTTGACCGTTTCTATTGATAGCCAACTAACCATGGCCGGACAAAAATTAGGGCTTGGTTCATCAGCCGCCGTCGTGATGGCTTTAATCAAGGCTTACGTTGCGCTTAGCGAATTACCAATGTCCTCAATACAACAATATAAGCTAGGAGCATTAGCTACCTTAACGACCCCTAATTTTAAGGCGGGGTCTATGGGGGATTTGGCCGCTGCGACATTTGGCGGCATTATTCGCTATCAAAAATTCGCATCACCTGTTATATTCGATTGGCTTGACCAACATCGCTATGTTTCTGAAATGTTGGCAGCAACCTGGCCGGATTTGGTAATCGAACCGTTAGCGTTGCCAGCCGATTGGTCACTCTTGGTCGGTTGGACTGGATCGCCTGCGGATACACAAGCGTTACTCGAAAGTGGTGACCTAACTGATCGAGATGCTGCGAAACAACTCTTAGCACAGAACACTGCCCCTTTAGTTGGTATGATCGAAACAGGATTGCGCCAAGCCGATTTTGATAAAGTTCGTGCGGCCATGCAATTGAGCCAGGAACAATTATTTGCCTATGCCAGTCGCGTTGGACTCGCTTATGTCACACCGGCACTCCTATCACTCCTATCAATCGCCACAGAAGCTGGTGCAGGTGCTAAAATATCAGGAGCTGGCGGTGGTGATAATGGCATCGCCCTGACAAATGATGCGACAGTTGCAACCGCAATTAGAGATGCTTGGCAACGTGCTGGAATTACGCCGTTACCTTTAGCAATTGCATTTAATTAGGAGAAAGTATTATGGAATCTGCACACGCACATCGTAAAGATGAACACTTGTCATTGGCAGAAGCCGAATTCCGGCGCCATGCGCCAGTGTCATCTTTACATCAGGTTCGAATTATTCACCAAGGGTTACCTGAAACGAGGGTCGCTAATGTTGACTTAACGGTTGATGACCCAATTTTCAACTTTAAGACCCCTTTTTATATCGAAGCGATGACCGGTGGTAGCCAAAAAACCGGTAAGATTAATGCGCAGTTAGCAACTGCTGCAAAAGAGACTGGCTTGGCGATGGCTGTTGGTTCACAAAGTGTGGCCTTAAAGGATGAAAATGCGATTGACACATTTAAAGTCGTTCGAGAAATCAACCCCGAGGGCTTTATTATGGCCAACATCGGTGCCGGTCATACCGCGGCTCATGCCCAAGAAGTCGTTGATATGATTGGCGCAAATGCCTTAGAAGTTCACATTAATGTCGCCCAAGAAGTGGTCATGCCTGAGGGTGATCGTGACTATGTTTGGCAAGATGAATTAGCCAATATTATTCAGACGGTTTCCGTGCCAGTGATTATCAAAGAAGTCGGCTTCGGCATGGCTAAGGAAACCATTGGCCAATTACGTGATTTAGGCGCCCAATATATCAATCTGGGTGGCCGTTCAGGGACAAACTTCGCCGTTATCGAAGATCGTCGTAATCGGGCGATGACTGCTGAGCACGGCTATTTGTATGACTGGGGTCAAACAACTGCCGAAAGTTTGTTAGAAGCGCAACTAGTCGCAGATGCACCAACACTCCTCGCCACTGGCGGTATTCAAGACCCCCTCGACGTTTTGAAAGCTCAAATTTTGGGTGCAAAAGCGGTCGGTGTCGCAGGACATTTCCTACACACGGTCTTGAACGAGGGAACTGATGGTGTCATCACTGAAATTCAGCGTTGGCAAAACCATCTCGCAAAGCTTTACGCGATGGTCGGTGCTGAACGGCAAGCTGATTTACAACACGTACAAACAGTCCTATCACCCGAATTGAAAAACTATATCGATCAACGTCGGTAAACAAAGTCTTTAATCTCAAAGCAATCAATTGGTATTGTTTTGGGATTTTTTTATTTGATTAGTCTTAAATTTCAGTGGCAAAGTTAAATGATTGTTAAAGGCGTTAAAGGTCAGCTTGCGATTATCGATAACCCACCCCGTTCAACCTTAAAAGTCGGTATATTGGAAGCATGAAGAACATGTTAACGGAGAGTATTCGTCAGCAGACTGACGATCAAATCATTGATGCAACGCTGACTTTGTTGCAAAGCCAGTCCTATGACCAACTTGCGGTTACTGAAATTACCCGCATGGCAGGCGTGTCACGGATGGCTTTCTATCGCCACTTTGGCACAAAGGAAGCGGTCATCAAGACTATTGTTGAACAACTAACAGATGACTTTGCGAAGGAAGCTGCTGCTCTGCCTTTGGAAAGTGAACAAATTGCGAGTGCCTTCTTTGGCTTTATCCAAGCAAACGGAATGGCGATTGCCGTTTTGTTGAACGCCGGATTACGAGAGCAATTTTACCCACCTTTGCGCGATATTTTGCATGGGTTGTATGCAGAATTGTTCCGCAGCCAAGCAAACCATTCGACATCTATCGATTATGTTTCTGACTTTACGGCATCTGGGATGTTGGCACTAGCTATTCGCTGGATTGCCACGGGGATGCATGAATCAGTACCTGAGATGGCACGGATTGCAACAGAAATGACTGATGCACAACACGCAAACCTATAATTGTTGTTGTGCGAGTTAACTAAAAAGACGAGATAACCCATTTGAGGTTACCTCGTCTTTTTAGTTTAAGGTAGAAGGTTGAACCGGCGCTTCTTAGGCTGCGCGTAACTGAAACCTTCACCGAATGTCTCCTGTGTATCCATCACAGTCACAAAGGCTTGCGGGTCAATATCATTGATTAGCCGACGCACAATGTTCATCTCTGAGGGATCGACGACAGCATAGACAACTTTCCGTTCGTTATGCGTAAAGCCACCCTCTGCATGCAACAGTGACGTGCCCCGTTCAAGCTCTTGCATGATAGCATGCGAAATTTCTTCGGGGTAATTGGTGAAAATCAGGAATGCCCGCGCTGCATAGGCGCCCTTTTGGGTAAAATTAACAAGCTGGGCGAATACAAACGCCGCAATCAGTGTGTACATCATTTCCACCACATTAATGTAGACTAGTGACACTGTTAGGACCACCACATCTAATGCAAATAACGTTTTTCCCATCGGAATGTTTAACTTTTGTTCCAGGATACGCGCAATAACGTCTGTTCCGCCCGTTGTGCCTCCAAAACGATAAATCAAACCAGAACCAAGGCCACCAAAGAAACCGGCTAAAATGGCTGAAATAAGCAAATCATGGTGCAGATCTAAATGCATGGGATACAGTTGCCAGAACCACAGCCAAAATGACAAGCCAATGATACCGTACAATGTATAAATCAAGGCCCGCTTCCCTAACATTCGTAAACCGAGCAACAACAGGGGAATATTAAAGAACAAGGTTGATAGGGCCGGGTTAATATGGAATAGCGCTCTAAAAATCAGCGTAATTCCGGTTACACCACCCTCCGCCAAGTGACTTGGAATATTAACGTTAACTAGTCCCCAACCATACATGCTGGTTCCAATTGTAAAGATGATGAAATCGCGAAGTCGAATTTTTTCAATCACTCGCGTGGCCATTGTTTGTTCTGCCATGGCACAATCCCCAATCTGAATAAATTATCATGTGGCAATCGGTTACCCCTCCTCTAAATTAAGGCATAAGACTAACCGGCCGTATTATTTTAAGTGTACCAAAAATTTGCTTAATCGGTTAAAAATAACGAAAAAACCGTGACCAATTCAAAAGTCACGGTTAGCATCAACCAATCGACCATGACGTTAGCCACGACCACCTTGGAATTCATTATAGAGGGTAATTCCCCCATCGATATAAAGTGTTGTACCAGTAATGTAAGAAGCTTCGTTTGAAATTAACCAAACCGCCGCATTCGCAACATCAACCGGGTCCCCGACTTTCTTCATTGGAATCATACTTTCCGTGTCGGCCCGGACGGCAGGATCTGCAAATCGTTGTGCATTGATCGGCGTTTCTAGGGCACCTGGTGAAATCGCGTTAATCCGAATACCTTGCTCAGCATATTCCAAAGCCGTTGTTTTAGTAAACATCAGCACGCCAGCTTTAGCCGTTGCGTAAGACGCATAGGTAGGCCAAGGAATAATGTCGTGAATTGACGACGTGTTTAGAATGCTACCTTGCTTATTGTGCTTCAAAAAGTGTTGCACAGCAATTTTAGTCCCCAAGAATACCCCATCTAAATCGACGTGCAGCACACGTTGCCAGTCCTCATACGAAGTCTCGTGCGTAGCTGATTGAATCTCGAAGCCAGCATTATTGACCCATACGTCAATATCACCAAACGCTTCAATTGCCTTATCGTAGATTGCTTGGACGCCGGCTTCAGTGCCCACATCGGCCCGAATGCCAACGGCATGTCCGCCTGATTGTTCAATTAGGTAGATCAGCCCGTCGATTACCTTTTCATCAGCACTCATGTAGTTAATGACCACATTCATCGCTTCTGACCCCATGTGACGCGCGATCGCTTCACCGATACCTGACGAGCTACCCGTCACAACTGCGGTTTTACCACGTAAATCGGGATAGCGAGTTGTATCAGTCGTATGATTAATTGTCATAGATATCACCCTCCATGTGACTATTGTACGTCATAACCTATTGCTAATGATGAATAATCTTTAATATCGGATGAACCAAAAAAAGACCAAACAACAGTAAGTGTTTGGTCTTTTTAGGATTAAAAATTTTAATTAACGCTTTTGTTTACCAGCATTACGACCGTTTGACTTTGATGAATCAGTATCGCTTTCGCTGACATTACCTGTAATATCTTTGCGTTCTGTCCCTTGTTGTTGCGCTTGCGCTGCCTTCATGGCTTCAGCAAATGGTCCCGTTGGCTCTGATTGCAAACGTCCGGCCAATGCATCGTCAACGACATCCTTAACAACGAACGTTTCCGCAACTTGCGCGCGCAACTTTGGCCGCCAAACAATGATGATCAACGTTTGAATAATCATAACCAACGCACCAACGAAGAAGTACAGCGCAATACCACCGTTCGTAACCCAAGTCATAATCAACATCATGATCGGCATCATCAACATCATTGATTGCATTTGCTTCTTTTGTTCGGCTGGAATACCAATCAATGACAAGTATGCTTGGACACCATAGGCAACTGCTGTTGCAATTGCTAACACTGGTGATTGTGAGCCTAGGTTAATCCCAAAGAAGGTAGCGTGTGCAATTTCGTGTGAATTCTTAATAGCAGCGTACAACCCCATAAAGACAGGCCATTGAATAATCAATGTCGCAAAATTCATACCACCAAGCATTGAAACACCGTTTTCACGGTAAACAGCCATCATAGCTTGAGAAGCCAACATCTTTTCTTCTTGTGTTTGTGCTGTCTTCTGCGCTTCTTGAATCTTGCTCATCTGTGGTTGCAACAAACGCATCTTTTCTTGTTGAATGGTTGCGCCACGTTGTTGGTGAATCATCATTGGCAACAAAATCAATCGCACCACAAATGTCAAAATAACAATTGACCAACCAACTGCATTCGTACCACCAATCCAGTCCTCTGACATGTGCATGAAACTAGTCAACGGACCTTCCAAAAAGTCTGCGTGACCAGTAACAAACAAAATAATCAACAAAATAAACAAGATGGGCGTTAAGCCTTTAATTTTCATGGAATATCGATCCTTACCTATTTCTCTTTTTTACAATAATCCATTATATCACAAAAAAATCTTTGTAAACTAACTTTACAAAGATTTTTATCTATTAAAAAAGTAGCAATCAACGATTGCTACTTCAGAAAAGCGGACGACGGGAATCGAACCCGCATTCCCAGCTTGGAAGGCTGGAGCACTAG
>ERZ894226.18-NODE-18-length-134858-cov-11.625587_pt1 | contig 134858 bp, 127 predicted proteins | sample MGYA00380294_ERZ894226 | MGnify/ENA primary metagenome ERZ894226 (study PRJEB32331, sample SAMN06328434) | human gut metagenome | biome: human gut microbiome; feature: stool | host: Homo sapiens | collected 2014-10-29 ... | reverse complement strand
GTAAGGTTCTTCGCGTTGCTTCGAATTAAACCACATGCTCCACCGCTTGTGCGGGCCCCCGTCAATTCCTTTGAGTTTCAACCTTGCGGTCGTACTCCCCAGGCGGAGTGCTTAATGCGTTAGCTGCGGCACTTAAGGGCGGAAACCCTCAAACACCTAGCACTCATCGTTTACGGTGTGGACTACCAGGGTATCTAATCCTGTTTGCTACCCACACTTTCGAGCCTCAACGTCAGTTACAGTCCAGAAAGCCGCCTTCGCCACTGGTGTTCTTCCATATATCTACGCATTTCACCGCTACACATGGAGTTCCACTTTCCTCTACTGCACTCAAGTCATCCAGTTTCCAAAGCAATTCCTCAGTTGAGCTGAGGGCTTTCACTTCAGACTTAAATAACCGTCTGCGCTCGCTTTACGCCCAATAAATCCGGATAACGCTTGGAACATACGTATTACCGCGGCTGCTGGCACGTATTTAGCCGTTCCTTTCTGGTAAGATACCGTCACACATTGAACAGTTACTCTCAATGTCATTCTTCTCTTACAACAGTGTTTTACGAGCCGAAACCCTTCATCACACACGCGGCGTTGCTCCATCAGGCTTTCGCCCATTGTGGAAGATTCCCTACTGCTGCCTCCCGTAGGAGTATGGGCCGTGTCTCAGTCCCATTGTGGCCGATCAGTCTCTCAACTCGGCTATGCATCATCGTCTTGGTGAGCCATTACCTCACCAACTAACTAATGCACCGCGGGACCATCTCTTAGTGATAGCAGAACCATCTTTTAAGTAGCAACCATGCGGTTGCTATTGTTATACGGTATTAGCATCTGTTTCCAAATGTTATCCCCTGCTAAGAGGTAGGTTTCCCACGTGTTACTCACCCGTTCGCCACTCTTTGCAATGTCCATCGTCATATCTGAGCAAGCTCTTCAAATCAGTTGAACCACAAAGCGTTCGACTTGCATGTATTAGGCACGCCGCCAGCGTTCATCCTGAGCCAGGATCAAACTCTCAATTTGAAGTTTGAGTATAACTCAATTTTTGTTGTTTAACAGAAGTTAAACGAATTTACTAGCGAATTGACTTCGCAAATGTTTTTGCATCAAGAACTAGCTTGATGACCCTACACATTTGTTTCATCGAAACGATATTCAGTTTTCAATGACCTACTTAGTCGCCTTGACGACTTAATCTATATTACAGAAGTGAAAGTAAATTGTCAACAACTTATTTCAACAACTTCAATATCAATCTCATTCGATTTATATATCTCTCTGAGACAACTTAAATATCTTACCAAGCAATCAACACGATGTCAACACTTTGTTTTATTCAAGTTTCACAAGAAACGTTTCCGTTTTCGAGTGCTTAAATAATATATCGCATTCGCGAACGTTCGTCAACTACTTTAATTCATCAATTAATTCCGAACAATAAAAAAGCACGTCAGACCTAAATCTGCGTGCTTTTTGTGATGTTATTACTGTCCAACTGCTGTACTATCCGTTGCAGCACCGCTATCGTCAACAGTGGCGCTATCAGTCGCTGCCCCGTCAGTAGATGTACTGCTGCTACTTGATGCTTGTTGAATCGTCTGCGGTTGACCACCAAGTTCTGGTGCATCCGTGACATAGTCAGCCATGGTCGACTTCTGATCATGTTGATCCTTCAACGTTGTGTCTTGCTTCTTGTCCATCTGCTTCAACAACTTCAATCCATCTGACTTCTTATATGAATAATCAGACTTTTTAACCTTCTTAAAGCCTTCTGGTGTGTAGAAACGTAACAAGTCTCCCGTTTGAACGTTATCTGAGTACGTTAACATCTTATTAACGTACGCCTGCGTCTGTTCAATGATTTCCTTTGCGCGTGGATCTTCCTTTGGATTTATCTTCGTACCAGTCGTTGTGACATAGTAATTGCCACCATACTTCATGTACTCTGCTGATACCCAATCACCATTACGGAATGGCACAACTTGCTTACGGTTTGTTGCCAACAAGTCCTGGCCAAATTGCACATCATTCGCTGTTGAGACACCTAGTAGATGCAACAACGTTGGCATAACGTCAATTTCTCCACCATACGTGTGGTTCACGCCACCCTGCAAACCAGGTGCGTGCACAATAAATGGCACCTTTTGCCAGTTCGCAAGGTCGTACTTGTTAACTGAACTCTTACCCATCAACTTAGCAATTGCAGCTGGATGGTTTTCAGAAATACCATAGTGATCACCATACAAAACAATCATTGACTTATCATACAAGCCAGATTTCTTCATCCAATTTAAGAACTCAGCAAATGACTGATCTAGGTAACGGGCCGTTTGCACATACCCATCAACCGTCTTATCACCTGTCGTTGTCTTTTCAATTGAAATGTTCTGCTTATCCAAGTCATATGGATAGTGGTTAGTAACCGTAATCAGCTTTGCATAGAATGGTTGTGGCAACTGTTCAACATACTTAGCTGCATCTTGCAAGAAAATCTTATCCTTCATACCGTAGCCGATGTTGTAGCTGGCATTATCAGCATCCTTGTAATATGGCTTACTAAAGAAGTAATCATATCCCCATGACTTATAGGTATTATCACGATTCCAGAACGACGCGACGTCCCCGTGGAAGGCAGCCGTTGTATAACCTTGCTGGTCAAGCCATGCTGGTACTGCTTGGTACGTATTTGACGTACCATAGTTAACCATCGCTGAGCCCGAAGCGGTCCCAAACAATCCGGTTTCCAACATCATTTCAGCATCAGCTGTCTTTCCTTGACCAACTTCATTGTAGAAATTATCAAATGCTAATGTGTTTTGATCATGGTAGAACTTATTGAGGTTAGGTGTCACCTCTACCCCATTAACCTTGTAATCAATCAAGAATTGTTGGAATGATTCCAAGTGGAACATGATCACGTTCTTGCCCTTCTCCTTACCGAAGTAAACAGAATTCTGCAACGTACTATTGTTCTTCACGAATTGCTTAATCTTATCCAAGTCAGAGGCTTTCGCTTCCTTCTTAACATCTGCCGTTTGTTTTGTCTTAAAGACGTTATAGGCCGCGTATTCATTCAAACCCAAATACTTAACAATGTAGTTGTTATCAAATGTTCGCGTCAGTAAGCCTGAGCGATCCTTTGACGAAATACCGTAGCCAACCAGCATCAACAAGATACCAAACACGGTCGTTAATGCGGCAAATCGCTTTTGGACGGCCGTCTTGTCGACCTTAATGACCTTCGTTAACAACAAAACAATCAACACAATAATATCCAAAAAGACCAGGAAATCCGATCCTTGAATAATACCTGCAATTGACTTGCTCAAGTTATTTTCGACTGAGCCACCAGAATTCATAATATTCAACGACAAAAAGTCGGAGAACTCACGATAGTACAAGATATTAGCAAACAGCCAAATCGTCTGTACTAAATTGATCAACAACATCAACCAGTAGGCAATTCGTCCACGGAAGTAAAGCGCAATTCCAAGCAAAATAATTGCTGTTGGAATTGGATTCAAAAATAGCAAGAACTCTTGCAAAGATCCGCTAACTCCCAGTGAAAATTTCGTCTTATATGCCCAGTAGGTTTTTAACCAAACCAAGAACACGGACAACAAGAAGAAGCCAACCGTTGAGTTAAAGTCCGGCCACCATTTTTTGATAGCTGAAATTACTCGTTGCATTTTATTACGCTCCATTTTATCTCGAACGACAATCCGTTCTTAAATTATATTCTTTCAGTATACAGCTGTTCCATTAACGAAACATAAAAGAGACTTAATGATACCAACTTTTCGTCACAGTTTTAAAAGGTCTCCTTAAAGTCCTGCAACGCTTCATAGATATCGATCGCAACCAAATCTGCGTCATCAAACGCAAAACGTCGGTTATTATCACGTAGTCCCTCAACTGCAAATGTTTGTGATGGCCGATCATACATGACTGTAACAACTGTGACCCCGAATGCATCAAAATGTCGTGTTTGCACATCATCACGGTCATCGACCATCATGGCACGAATACGTTGAGCGATTTGTACCAAATCACTTTCTCGACTCACTCTTTTCCTCTTTCTATCTTATCGGCACTTAAGCTGAAGGCTAGGATGCCTGCAAACATCCCCATATAGTAGGTAATCAGGCGCCAAATCGCCATGGCAAATACAAGTAACGCTGCATTAGGCAAGAACTGTGCGAATAACATCGCAAAACCAGCCTCGGCCCCACCCGTTCCACCTGGAATCGGAAACAGCGAAATGACCATGACAATCAAAATGTGAAAGGCCGTTACCAAGATAACGTTAACATGCGACACACCCAACCCCAGCAGTATGAAGTACGGAATTAGGTAATAAACCATCATTTGGAAGAACGTCACCACGATGGCCCGCCACAAAGCCGGCCAATCATGACTCATCCGAACACTCTCTTGATGGAAATTCACAATCTTAGCGTCAACCGTTTCCCGCCAAGCAGTCGCTTTATCAGGTTTAAACCGCTGAATCGGCTTAAACAGCCACTGCACCAACGTATTAGTTAGTGCTGGCCAATACATGACTAACAACAAACCAACAATGACTGCCAAATGCACCAAAAACCCTAAAATTACAAATAATGCCCAAGCATGGAGCTTATCCGCAATATACTGGTAGCCAATCACCAACGCCAGGATAAAGTTCACGACAATCATGCCTTGATATACGACAAATTTCATCAATAGAATTGAACCGGCACGGCCGGGGTCAATTCCAGCCTGTGCCATTGTAATCATCTGCATTGGCTGACCACCGGTGGCAAACGGCGTAATACCGTTACCAAACTGTTCAACCAACGGTACCCGAATGGCATCCTTCCAGCTTAATTTCTCATGTGCATCGTTAACAAAGACCTTAACAACGACTGCCTCAAGCAACAAATAGATCACCATGGCGCCAACGGCGACCAGAAGCCACCACCAGTTAGTCTGCCGTAAATCTTGAGCAAACTCATGCAAATTCACCGTACGAAATGACCAGTAAAAGATGCCTAGGCCGATTAACAGCATAATAACAAAGACAATCCCATTACGTTTTGTCATCTAGCTACCTCTTTCCTAGTGCAGCCTGTTCCGTGTAGAACTTTTGCCAGATGCCCGCGACATAATCGGCCGAATAACGTTCTGAAGCCGCGAGTGCCTGTTCTGACAAACGTTGGCGCAAATCTGAATCGGTCGCTAAGGTTGCAAGCTCTTGTTGCATATCCGCTTTATCTTTAGCCGGCAAATAGTAGCCGTCAATAATCGCTCGGTACAAATCTAAGTCACGCAAGACTGTCGGTGTCCCGGTGCTAAATGCTTCCAACGCTGACATTGGGAACAATTCCGAATAACTTGGTAATAAGAAAACGTCAGCAACGTTGTAATACCCGTTAATGACTGCGCGATCTACAATCCCTGGGAATTTTAGATTAGCTGGTGGATCAGCGAGAACCTTTTTCAATTCATCATAACCGGCTGTAATTGAGCCAAATGAAAAGCCCCCTACCCAGACAAAGGTCCACTGTGGATTTTCTCGTGCCAGTGCAATGAAGTCCCAAATCCCTTTGCGTTCTTGAATTTGGCCAACACCCAACACCACAAATGCCTCTTGGTCGATGCCAAACTGCTGACGTAAAGTCTGCTTTTGCTCTAGTGGCAACGGATGGAATTGCGTTTTGGTAACAAAATTCGGAATATAGGTAATTTTGTCCCGCTTAACGCCTAAAGCCACCAGCTTCTCAATGAACGTTGGATTAACCACCACAATGTGATCCATACGCTTGTAAAACGCCATCACATACCAGTAGAAAATATTTTTAACCGGCCAGTGCAATAAGATTGACCCGTCCAATGTTTCAGGTAAGAAGTGGACGTACCCAACCTTTTGACCACGTCCCGGCAGGAAGGTATTCAGGTAGAACCAAAAATCAATTGTATGATAGTGACTTACATCAGCTGGTGCCAATGAATTAAAGCGTAATTTAAAGCTGTCTTTAAAACGGGTCGTTAGTAAATTAACCAACTCGCGGTACGCTGAACCCACCCCTTGTCCTGGCACGGTTTCAGCTGATGAAAACATCGTTATTTTAATCATGAGTTATCACGTCGGAAGGGATTGCGAAGCAAGAATGTCTTTGAGTACTCAACGTCATTTGCTTCAGCTGCTTCCGTATCCTCCTCTTCATGGTAGACTGCCAATGCTTCTGCGTAAAAATCAATCACCCGCTTACCAAAGGTCCGTTCATCAATTTCATGCAGTACTTGTTGACGGGCGTCTGGATTACCAATGACTGTCCCCATCTCTTTTGCTTGCAAGTACGAGACCATCGGTTCTAATAATTGAAAGCTATCGTCAACCAGTTGCCCAATATTTTTATCAGTCACAATCGTGTCTAAGTACGGACTGTGAATGGCAACAACCGGCGTATCAGCCGTCATGGCTTCGATAAAAGTCAGCCCTTGCGTTTCTGATACTGAAGCTGAGACGAACACGTCCCCCATCTTATAGTAGCCATAAACGTCATTATGATTAACTTCACCAGTAAAAATGACATGATCCGTAATTTCCAAGGCCGAAACGTGTTCCTGGAGGGCTTCCATTGCTGGACCGCCACCGACAATCACGAACTTTGCTTCAGGCACTGTTTCTAACGCTTCCGCAAAAACCGATAAGGCGTCATCCAAGTTCTTTTCAAACGCAACGCGCCCAAGTGACAAGACAACCGGTGTATCTGGCGCCAAACCTAACTCACCCCGTAGCTTAGCACTTGTGTCTTCATTAGCACCATGTAGCACATTAACGCCAGTCGGAATGATTTCGATTGGTGCTTTAACCTTATACTTGGTTAATGTGTCGTAAGTTTGGCGTGATGGTGAGATAATTCCTGTCATTCCCGCCATAAAATTGCGGGCAATCACAGCAACACTACCTGGCCGAATAATTTTACCATTCGCAATATAGTGCAAATAATCCTCGTAATTTGTATGAAATGTATGTACGACCGGAATCTTCAGTTGGCGGGCAACAAACTTACCAATGACGCCCAACGAAAATTCAGTTTGCGTGTGCACTAAGTCCAATTCCAATTTTTTCGCTAATTGCACCGCTTGAATGGCCCCACGATACGTAATCCGACGATCCTTAAAGCCCACAAAAGGCAGACTCGCAAACCGATATACGTTAGGTTCCAGGGTGCCTTTTTTTACCTTCGGATCGGTAGACGTAAAAATATACACTTTATGTCCGTTGGCTTCTAATTGACGGCGCAACGTTTGAATCGACGTTGCAACACCAGAAACCTGTGGGAAATAAGTGTCCGTGAATAATCCGATATTCATAGTTGGTCACCTTTCACAAATAGTCTTATGTTCCATTTTATCAACAAAGGCCAATTTTGGGGACATTTCACCGCTAGCCTTAGCTAAATATTAACTGGTGAAAAAATAAGCGCCCCAACAACATAAAAAACCAGTCCACACTGGAACTGGTTTTTTATGATTAATTGTTTGGTTGCCAAGCTTGTGGATCTTGACGCCACTCTTGAAGTGTTGCCAAATCCGACGCTTGAATAGCCCCCGTTTGCTGTGCCACCGTTAACAATGTCGTGTAGTTTGTTAACGCGTTAAATGGGGTTTGCGCTTCGCCGAAGTTTTGCGTTGCTGCTGGCAGTTCATAACTGAAGATGGCGCTAACGCCTAATACTTCCGCGCCAGCTGCTCGGGTCGCTTTAACTGCCCCTAACACCGAGCCGCCTGTTGAAATCAAATCATCAATCAGGACGACCTTTTGTCCAGGTAGTACAACCCCCTCAATTTGTTGACCAGCCCCATGATCCTTGGGCTTTGACCGGACATACACCATTGGCAAATCTAGCACTTCTGCCACCCAGGCTGCATGTGGAATACCGGCGGTTGCCACACCGCCAATCACCTGGACATCTGGATATTCACGCTTAATCAACGCTGCCAATCCTTGTGCAATCAACCGACGAACAGCCGGAAAGCTGATCGTCTTGCGATTGTCAGTATAAATTGGGCTCAAAATGCCCGAAGCCCAGGTAAACGGTGCCGTCGGTTGAAGCTTGACTGCTTCGATTTTAAGCAATGCCGCGGCAACTTCTGTTTGATAATCTGTCATCGTTATTCCCCCTGAAATTCAGCGACCACGCGCTGATAAGCTGCAACTGGATCTGGCGCTTGTGTAATCGACCGTCCGACAACAATACCGTTCGCCCCCATTTCACGCGCACGTGCCGGTGTCACAACGCGATTTTGATCGCCAACTGCATCACCTGCTAAGCGAATACCTGGTGTAATCGATAAAAAGTCCGTTGGTGTCGCTTCATGAATTGCGCGTGATTCGAACGCTGAGGAGATTGTGCCAGTAAAACCAGCTGTCGCAGCCAGTTGCGCTAAATGAACCACACTCGTTAATAGTGGTACCGTCACAAGTTGTGTCTCTTGCATCTCTTGTTCTGAAAAAGACGTTAACTGCGTGATTGCTAATAATTTAGGCACCTGACCATTAACCAATGTGGCACCGGCTACGGCACCCTCCCGAGCAGCTGTCATCATCCGAACACCACCGGCTGCGTGAATCGTCAAATAGTCAACGCCCAACTGGGCCAAATGATTCGTCGCTTGGGCCACGGTATTTGGAATATCGTATAACTTCAAATCCAAAAACACAGTGAAGCCAGCCGCTTTTAGTTGGCGAACAATCGCTGGCCCTTCACGATAAAACAAGGCCATCCCCACTTTTACCGCTGGCCGGACATCAGCCGGAAACTGCTCTAGAAAGGCCATTGTTTCCTGCGCGTCGGAAAAATCCAACGCAATAAATACTGGTTTTGTCATCATCTCTCCTAATGCGTCGCTTCCCAAGCCGTAACGGGTAGTGGGAACTTTGCCACCGCCCCAGTAACATCACGCACCGTGTCAAAACCATATTTATCAAGGGCCGCTGGCAAAGCCGCAATTAGCTTGGGAATAAATTGCTTATCTTCGGCTGTTTTCGTGCCAATCTGCACAGCGGACGCACCGGCAAGCATTAATTCAAGGGCCGCATCAATTGAATCAACACCGCCGACCCCAATAATTGGAATATCAACCACCGAAGCTGCTTCCCAGATCATACGCACAGCGATTGGGTGAATGGCTGCTCCTGACATACCACCAGTACCGCGGTACAAGCGTGGTTGGCGCGTGGCCAAATCAAGGCTCATCCCAACCACCGTATTAATCAGCACTAAGCCATCCGCCCCTGCATCAGCAACCGCTTTAGCAATCGGCTTTATATCCGTCACATTTGGTGATAATTTGGCGTACAATGGCTTATCCGTCACCTCACGCACGGCGGCAACTACTTCGGCCGCCGTTTCCGGATCAACACCAAATTCCATCCCACCTTTGTCGACGTTTGGGCATGACAGATTGAGTTCCAATGCCTTGATATAGTCAATCCGATCAAACACCTTGGCTAACGTTTGATATTCTAAGACCGTTTCCCCGGCTACTGAAATCATCACTGGCAGGTCTGGTAAGGCCGTCGCCAGTTCTGGCAGCACCTCATTAGCGACCGACGCCATCCCTGGATTAGCCAAACCAACTGAATTCATAATGCCACTATCAGTGCCAATCACCCAAGGTTTTGGATTCCCGCGCCGCGCTTCAACCGTCGTTGTTTTTAAGACCAACGCGCCCATTTCATTTAAGTCAAAATCTTGCAAGTGATCCAAGCCGTACATAAATGCCCCTGAAGAAGGCATAAAGGGATTCTTTAACTCCAATCCTGGCAATGATACTGAATAACGTGTTTCTTCCATGTTAGTTCTCCCCAAATAACTGTCTAGGCCATTGCTGTAACCGCAAACCCTTGTGATTCCAAGACGCGAAGCAAAGCCCCCACCGTGTCGAAGGCCGTAAAGAGTGGGACTGCATTTTCGATGGCCGCATGTCGAATCCGTTGGCCATCACTAATCGTTGCGCCATCTTGACGCGTTGTATTAATCGCAATTTGTAGGTGACCGTTTCGCAATGCTGATACCGCATTATTGTCAGATTCACTGATTTTATCAAGAATCTCAACGGCTAACTGATTATCACGTAGGTAAGCACCTGTCCCCGCCGTCGCAACCAATTGGAACCCTAAGTCAGCAAAACGCTTGGCCAACACCAGCGCTTCTTCCTTATCTTCATCAGCGACTGTCAATAGCACGTTACCAAACGTTGGCACCTTGATGTTTGACGCTTCAAACGCCTTGTATAGCGCCTTTTCAAACGTCGTGTCGGATCCCATCACTTCCCCAGTTGACTTCATTTCTGGTCCCAGCAATGAGTCAACTTCAGGTAACTTGGTGAATGAGAAAATTGGTGCCTTAACGTGAACCGTTGTTGGTTCGGGTACCAAGCCGGTTGTTAAGCCAAGGTCTGCTAATCGTTGACCTAGCATCACTTGCGTCGCCAATTGGGCCAACTGTAAATGCGTTACCTTCGAAATAAATGGCACTGTTCGTGATGCGCGTGGGTTCACTTCAATGACATACGCCGTATTATCATGAATGACAAATTGGACATTCATCAAACCAACGGTCTGCAGTGACTTGGCTAATGCAATTGACGCTGCCACCATTTCATCCTTGACCTTTTGGGTAAGCGTCTGACTCGGGTAAACCGACATCGAGTCACCAGAGTGCACCCCGGCACGTTCGATGTGTTCCATAATACCTGGAATCACAACCGTCTCACCATCGGATAGCACATCCACTTCGGCTTCAGCCCCCACTAAGTAAGAATCGATTAAGACTGGGTGATCATTAGAAACCTTCACCGCACGCCCCATATAGTCGGTCAATTCAGCCGCATTGGTCACAATTTCCATTGCACGACCACCTAACACGTATGAAGGTCGAACCAAGACAGGATAGCCAACTTCTTCAGCTGCTGCCAACGCGCCTGGTACTGTCGTTGCCGTCTTACCAACCGGTTGTGGCAGTTGCAGCGCTTTAATCACTTGATCAAAGGCTTCACGATCTTCCGCACGATCCAGATTTTCAACCGTCGTCCCCAAAATGTTGACACCACGTGCTGCTAATGGCGCTGCTAGATTAATCGCCGTTTGACCACCGAACTGAACGACCACCCCAAGCGGTTGCTCATGGTCGATGACATTCAGAACATCTTCCAACGTGAGCGGTTCAAAGTACAACTTATCCGAGACTGAGAAGTCTGTTGACACCGTTTCAGGGTTTGAGTTCATGATAATTGCCTCATACCCTGCTGCTTGAATTGCCTTCACCGCATGTACCGTGGCATAGTCAAACTCAACACCTTGACCAATGCGAATTGGACCGGAACCCAATACCAACACGCTTGGCTTCTCACTCACAACTGATTCATCTTCCTGTTCAAAAGTTGCATAATAATATGGCGTTTGTGAGGCAAATTCAGCCGCCACCGTATCAACCATCTTGTAGACTGACTGCAACTGTAACTGTTGCCGACGCTGGCGAATATCGTCCATCGTCATCCCCCAAATGTCCGCAATCGTTTGATCTGCAAACCCATTCCGCTTAGCCAATGCTAACGTGTCAGCATCGCCGACTTCATGCGTAAGTTGTGTTTCAATCTCAATCAAATGCAGCACTTTGTCTAAGAAAAATTCATCAATTTGCGTCGCTGCATGTAATTCGGCCAGCGTGACACCCCGACGGAATAACTCGCCAATCATAAACAGCCGATCATCACGGGCTGGCATTAACATATCCACTAACTCAGCAGTTGCCAGGTTCTCAAAACGATTGTCACGCAAACTGAGCGCCCCAATTTCCAATGATCGAATTGCCTTATTCATGGCCTCTTCGAGGTTACGGCCAATCGCCATGACTTCACCAGTTGCCTTCATCTGCGTCCCCAAACGGCGGTCAGCGTTGGCAAATTTGTCGAACGGCCAACGCGGAATTTTAACGATCACGTAGTCGAGGGCTGGTTCAAACTGTGCCATGGTCGTACCAGTAACTGGGTTAATAATTTCATCCAAGGTGAGCCCAACCGCAATCTTGGCGGCCATCTTCGCAATTGGATACCCGGTTGCCTTTGAAGCCAAGGCTGATGAGCGCGACACACGTGGGTTCACTTCGATGATGTAGTACTGGAATGACTCTGGGTTCAGTGCCATTTGAATATTAACGCCACCCTCAATCTTGAGCGCTCGAATAATTTTCAACGCGGCATCACGCATCATTTGCAGCTCACGATCAGACAAGGTTTGCACCGGTGCGACCACAATCGAATCACCCGTGTGGATACCGACTGGGTCAAAATTTTCCATCGATGCCACAATTAAGGCGTTATCAGCCGCATCACGCATCACTTCGAATTCAATCTCCTTAAAGCCAGCAATTGATTTTTCAATCAAGACTTGCGTCACTGGTGACAATTCCAAACCATTTGCCGCAATCTCAGCCAATTCAGTTGGTGTGGCCGCAATCCCACCACCGGTTCCACCAAGGGTGTACGCTGGGCGCACAATCACTGGGTACCCATGCGTTGTCGCAAATGTTAACGCATCATCAACCGTCGTGGCAATCGTTGACTCAGGGACTGGTTCATGAAGCCGATCCATTAAATCTTTAAACGCTTCCCGGTCTTCCGCCTCTTCAATCGCCGTTAATTTTGTACCGAGTAACTCGATGCCCATTTCGGCCAAGATACCTGTTTCAGACAAATCCTTGGCTAAGTTCAGTCCTGTTTGCCCACCCAAGGTTGGCAAAATAGCATCTGGCCGTTCTTTCCGAATGATGCGCTCCAAAAACTCCAACGTTAGCGGTTCAATATAAACGCGGTCAGCCATTTCCGCATCCGTCATAATGGTGGCAGGGTTCGAGTTTACCAAGACAACCTCATAGCCTTCCTCTTTCAAAGACATCGTTGCCTGCGTACCAGAATAATCAAACTCGGCCGCTTGACCAATCACAATGGGTCCTGAACCAATCACTAAAATCTTTCGAATGTCTGTACGCTTAGGCATGTTGCACTCCTTGCTTTTCGTTGGCAATCATCTGCAAAAAATCATCAAATAAATACTCAGCATCGTGAGGACCTGGTGCTGCATCTGGGTGGAATTGTACCGAGAAGGCTGGTCGGTTCGTCAACTGTAATCCTTCAACTGTGTGGTCATTAATTTCTTCGTGGGTGATCTCTAACTTCGTATCAACAATTGATGATGCATCAACCGCATAACCATGATTCTGCGACGTAAAATCAATTCGGCCAGTGTTCAAATTGCGAACCGCGTGGTTAAAGCCACGGTGACCAAACTTTAATTTGTAAGTTTCTGCGCCATTGGCTAAAGCAAACAATTGGTGACCCAAGCAAATGCCCATCAATGGCAAGCGATCCTGCAACGTACGAATAACCGGCAATACCCCCTCGACTGACTCAGGGTCACCCGGTCCATTTGAGAGTAACACCCCGTCTGGGTTAGTATCCAAAATCGTTTGGGCATCTACTGTCGCTGGAAAAACCGTCACATTAACGCCGCGCTTGGCTAACGCGCGCAAAATTGAGTTTTTCAACCCGAAATCAATCATCGCAATTGACACACCATCCGTTGGGTTAACGTATGTCGTTTGCGTCGTTACCTCAGCAACTTGTCGATCTGACAAAGTCGTATCCGCCAAGGTTGCCAGTACGTCTGGGGTCACTTCATCAACAATCGTGGCCTTCATGACACCGTGCTCCCGAATTTCTTTGGTTAACGCGCGCGTATCAATTCCCGTAATACCTGGCAAATCCATTTTCTCTGCCCACTCCGCCAATGACATTTGTGAACGCCAATTTGACGGGCGTCGAGCAATTTCATGAGCAACAATTGCACTTGCAGCCGGACGGAGTGATTCAAAATCATCCCGGTTAATGCCGTAGTTTCCAATTAAAGGGTACGTGAAAGTCAAGATTTGGCCATGGTATGACAAATCCGTCAGTGACTCTTGATACCCTGACATCCCCGTATTAAAAACAACTTCACCAGTAACTGGCTTGGTTGATCCAAACCCTTCACCCGCATAAACTGATCCGTTTGCTAAAACTAAGTAGCGCTTCATAACTCCCCCTCTGCTTGATAAGCAATCTTACCGGCAACTAATGTTAGTCGCGTTTGCCCATAGACAACTTCCCCAATAAACGGCGTATTCACACCCTTAGACAAGAAATCTTGCGCATTAATTTGATATGGTGTTTCTAAATCGAACAATGCCAAGTCCGCGCGTTCACCGACAGCAACCTGTTTTGGTGCCTCTAACTGGAATGCATCAATTGGTGCTGCGTTCATCCAAGTTAACAATTGGGCTAACGTCGCAATACCAGGTTTAACTAAGTGCGTGTACAACAACTGAAAACTGGTTTCAATTCCGGTAATACCAAATGCCGCCCCGATAAATGACCGTTCCTTCTCAGCCACACTGTGCGGCGCGTGATCAGTCGCCACCATATCAATGGTGCCGTCCAACAACCCGGCAATGACTGCCGCCCGATCTGCCGGCGCACGAAGTGGTGGATTCATCTTAAACAAGGCATCATCCCCTGTAATATCAGTTTCATCCAACAATAAGTGGTGTGGTGAGACTTCGGCCGTGACATGAATCCCGTTTTGTTTCGCTAAGCGCACCAAGGCGACAGATTCTTTCGTTGATAAATGTGCGACGTGATAATGGACGCCAGTTGCTTGGGCCAACATGAGGTCACGCGCAAGTTGGGCGGATTCAGCAAGCGGATTAATACCTGGCAAGCCCAGTTCAGCTGACCGTGCCCCCAAATTCATCACCCCACCTTTGACTAACGATTCATCTTCAACGTGCGCGACTAGTGGTCGATTCACCTTGGCTGCGGCCGTCATCGCATCAAGCATGGTGGCTGCGGTTTGCACCCCTTTACCATCATTAGTGAAGGCAATTGCACCTGCAGCAGCCAATGCTGGCAAATCCCCAATTTCGTCAGCGGTTAGTCCTTCAGAAATCGCACCATACTGCGCAATGTGGACAACACCTGCTGCTTGATTACGTGCTTGGACAGTTTCAAACGCTGATAAAGTAGCTGGTACGGGGTTCAAATTAGGCATCGCTGCCACGGTCGTAAAACCACCACGGGCCGCTGCGCGGGACCCCGTTGCAATCGTCTCTTTGTATTCAAAACCTGGTTCGCGAAAATGGACGTGAATATCAACCAAACCAGGCGTTAATAATTGGCCCGTCGCTTGAATAACGCGGTCAGCCGTTACATCAAGTTGTGGGGCCACTGCCGTAATCGTATCGTCAGTCACCAGGACATCTCGTGTGACCACTTGGTCAGCCTCTACAATTTGAACCTGCTTAAACAAAAGTGTTGTCATCATTCTCCCCCTCGTGCGATCGCTGCCAAAATTGCCATGCGTGCATATACACCGTTGGTCATTTGTTCAAAAATCCGTGATTTCGGTGCTTCAACCAACTCATCAGCAATTTCAACACCGCGGTTAACTGGCGCAGGGTGCATGATAATTGCCTGTTCCTTCAACCGTCCATATCGTTCACGTGTTAGTCCATGCAAAGCATGGTAGCTAGCGGCTGAAAAATTCGTGTTTTCATCTGTATCTAAGCGTTCATGCTGAACACGTAAGAGCATCAATACATCGACCTTCTCTAGTTCTGTATCAAGCCCCGTGTACGTGCCATAGGTTTCAAATTCACGTGGGTACCATGCCTTGGGTCCACCAAATGTCACCGTTGCCCCAAGGCGTTGCAGAACCGCTGCATTTGACCGAGCAACGCGTGAATGTGCTAAGTCACCAACAATACGGATATTTAATCCTTCAAAGTGACCAAAATTCTCATAGATTGTCACCAAGTCCAACAAACTTTGTGACGGATGCTGGCCACTACCATCACCAGCATTGACCAGTTGTGGCATCAACTCTGATTGCTCAGCGACCAGCGGTTGATACCAGTCATTGATATGATGACGTAGAACAACCACATCAACACCAACCGACCCTAATGTCTTTAACGTATCCGACAGGGTTTCACCCTTTTGCGTAGAACTCGTTTGTGGATCAATCGCAATCCGTTGCCAGCCTAGTTTTGTCTCCGCAACCTGAAAGCTGGTGTGCGTCCGGGTTGAATTTTCGAAGAATAGGTTGGCCACTAATTTAGGCGTCTGCATCGGTTGACGCTTGCCTTGTTTGTAGGCTAGTGCTTCAGCAATCATGTCTTGAATTGTCGTGAGTGGCAACTCGTTCAAGTTAACAAAGTTTTGCATGGTGACTCCCTTTCTGTGCATCAAAAAAACCTCGTGAATCAGTGATTCACGAGGTTTTGCTTCTGGTTAGTTTTTAGGCGGACTAATACAGTTATCCCCTTAAATTCCCCCAACCAACGGCAACCCTTCATAGCCTCACTGGACTACTTTTTAAAAGGTTATTTGTTGTTGCATTAAATATAGCACTCGCAAGTAAAATGGTAAACACGGCCAATTTTACTAGTTAACAAATTTAAACGTTTTACGTGTTGCTCTATCACGGTTTACGTTTTACTTTACATTTTCATTACAAAATAAAAAACCACCTGATCAATTATCAAGTGGTTATCAATTAGCTAATTTGTGGTTCACGAGCCATATAAACATCATCATTAACTCGGATGCGGTGGCCCCGCAATTGGAATTCTTCCACGCCTTGTGAGATAAACTTTGTTAGTTGCATCTTACCAACGTGCAAGTAAGTGGCCAGTTCAGCTTGGGTCCTGAATCGGTGTTCACCATCGACTTCATAACGCCATTCATTTGCTGCATTTTGCCATTGCTCGTGTGCCCAAGCAACCACTTCTGGATGGTCTAAATCACCACCATACTTGGCTGCGCGCTTCATCATCTCTGGAATCCAATTCATGTCCCTTACCTCTCTTTTCTAAGCACATCCTGTTTCTCGTTTTGCTATGTACCTAGAGTAAGGTATCCCCTGCCATTTCAGCCAAAAAGTGCCAAAAACGATACAAATTTCACCGTTTTGTTCAGGCTGTCAAGCTAATGGTTTTATGAATTGTCATTTTGTTGCGGTATCTCCCTCTTTTAAAACTGTCGCAAAGTGATGCTTCAATGTATCAGCAATGAAATTTCTGTTTTTTGGAAACAGCGGTTTGCCCGTTAAAACTTGATAATCGGTCACAAACGTTTCGAACGCCGCCAACCCCGCGGCCGGATTGGTAAACATCATCTCGTAGTAGTCAAAGACGTCGACTCGCCAGCGCCAAGTGGCAAAGTGGAAAATTTGCGGATCACGCTCCCGTTCGCCAGCAACCACGGTCATGATTTTATCAAAATCTGCTCGTTGATTTAAAATGACGGCCTTCAGTAAAGAATACTCGGCATTATTCAGAACTGAACTAATCGGTGCTCGAAATACATTGCGATGATGCATGTACTCATCTGCAATCCTCAGGCGTTTTATCACCATCTCAACATCATCAATGTCGATAAATGAATACATCACTAGCCGATGCTCCGCTTCATGCCATTCATCCAGTTTTAATAAGTAGTCCGTAATTGTCCGTGCTAAGTCTAATTGCACAATGCTCGTCGGATCAAAATCAGATAGTTGTTGGTTGACATAGACTTGAAATTCAAGTGCCGTTTCATAATCAGCATTACTATGCGAGATTTCATAATGATCCAAAGCCTCTGTGACCACTGTTTGATAATCGGTTGGATCCACCAAGAATGCTGCGAAACGTTCCCGCGCTCGGGACGTTGGATTTTTAAAGAAGAACACCGTTAAATCAGCAGGCAACAACCGTAAGTAGGTCATCATTTCGAACAAATCATTTAAGCGGATGACCACGTCCTGATGCATAATACGATATAACTTTGACCGCGTGATGCCGTATTCTTCTAACTCGCTCCCGGTAATTCGTTTCCCTTTCAACAAAATTTGGAGCGCATCGCCAAAGTTATCTGCTAACTCCGCCGACTGAATATGGGCATAATCCGTCGTAAACATTGACTTACCATTAACAGCCATGTGTGAACGCTTCATCGTTAAGGCTTGCCATAAACCAGGAAACGATAATGTATCGTAGGTTAATTTAATTTCAACCACCCCACGCGCAATCGCAACATTTAGCCAACTTCGGAATTGTTGTTCCGCTGCCGGACTATCAACTGTGTAGTATGCCTTCAACATCTTGGCAAATTCGCGTAGCATAAACAATTCAATATTTGACGGGCGCGCAGGTTGATTTTCAATTGCCTCTAAAACAAATAACATTGTCGGCCAAGACTTAAGTGAAGGACGTGTTAGATGAACCAAGGCATAATAATGAATCCGTAAAATAGTGAGATAAATCGGCATTGGCATGTAGCCGCTAAACAACCCGATGCTTTGCACAAAAATTTCATAGAGCCGATAAAAACGCTTAGGGGTTAATGATTCGGCAATCAACGAAAATAGTTGCATCTCAAAGAACGTGAATACCCGATAATTTTTAAGTTCATCATATAATGCCGTTACATCCGGTTTACAATCAGCATCGCTCTTGTAGGCCACCAAGTAATTAAAAGCCAGACCATACTGTCGGTGTGCCACTAAATTAGACTGGGCATATTTAGCTTGTAACATATCCCGAAACGTTTCTAACTGGTCAACGGTCAAATTACGAGCACGTAATAAATTTAAATTATAGGGTTCTGGAATGACATCTGTATCAATCACCAACTCCGCAAAGGAGACCGTCAACAAATCCATCAAAATTTGCAAATCGCGAATCGACAAATCTCGTTCACCACGCATGTACGCAAAATATTTACTCTTTGAAATACCATTCGCCACAATTGTTTGAACCGACACCTGTTTGTTGCGCCTTATTTCATTAATTCTTTCAGCTAATGTCTGTGTCATCCGCGTTTCCCCCAATCGTGAACTTCCTTAATTACTAGGATACGGGACATTTTTGAAAAAACGGTATATTTTGTTTCACTTTTAGCACCATTTATTTATAACCATCGTTTTAATCCTATAATAAGGACAATATCTTGAGAAAGCGAGTTTATCATGAATCAATCAAACTGGTTATTTAATGAAACAACAACAATTACTAACGCCTTTCAACAAGCCCACTTATCACTGAGCCACACAAACAAGGCTAATCAAAAGTAATCAAAAACCCGGTCTGGCGCATCTGCCAGACCGGGTTTAATTGTTTAACTAACTTGATTCTCAGTTAGAATTTTTTGGATAACATCATCCATTTCGGGCGTCTTAGTCCATTCTGTGTATTCTTTGATGGCAACCATCTCAGGTATTTCAAAATGTTCATTAACGTACTTTTCGTATTTTTCAACGTTTCCTGAGTGAGGAATGTTAATTTTTAAAATACGAACCGATTGAATCATCCCCTGTTCAGCGGCGTATTCGGCTTGACCATTGTGCAAAAGATTGCCAATTTCCTTATAAGTCGATCCGTCGTTACGGGTAATCTCCTCAATAATATCAAGCGTTTGATAATCCGCAGCCATGTTCTTAATCCACTCCTACTTCTGCACGAACAACATCAACGATGCGATCAACATAAGCCCCAACTAATTCTTCGGTTTGAGCTTCTGCCATCACACGTAACAAATCTTGCGTACCTGAAGGACGCACCAAAACGCGACCATTGTCACCCATTTCGGCTTCAACTTCAGCAATCACTTGCTTAATCGCTTCATTCTCTAGCGCGGCCTTCTTGTCTTGGACCTTCACATTAACCAACTTTTGTGGGAAGACTGTCATCTCACCAGCTAATTCTGACAGCTTCTTGCCTGTTGCCTTCATAACATGCAGCAATTGCAAAGCTGTCAACATACCATCACCAGTTGTTGACCAGTCCAAGAACACCACGTGACCTGATTGCTCACCGCCCAAGTTATACCCAGACTTCAACATCTCTTCGACCACATAGCGATCACCAACAGCTGTCTTAACTGATGACATGTTGTTTTCAGCCATGGCCTTGTACATACCGATGTTTGACATGACCGTTGTGACAATCGTGTCTTGCTTCAAACGACCGTGTTCTGACAAGTACTTACCGGTAATGAACATGACCTTATCACCATCGACAACGTCACCGTTTTCATCAACAGCAATCAAGCGATCACCGTCACCATCAAATGCCAACCCAACTTGGGCACCATTTTCAACCGTAAACTTCGCAATCGCTTCAGGGTGTGTTGACCCAACGCCCTTGTTAATGTTCAATCCGTCAGGTGATGTGGCCATCGTGACAAAGTCAGCGCCCATGTCAGCAAACAAGTTTGCGACTAAACCAGACGTTGCACCGTTGGCTGCATCGATGGCAATGTTCATGCCTGACAAATCATCAGGGATGGTTGTCTGCAAGTACTCTAGGTACTTAGCAGCCCCTTCAGGGAAGTCTGACACTGTACCCAAGCCTTCAGCGGCTGGACGAGGCAATGTATCTTCCGGTGCATCAAGCAACGCTTCAATTTCAGCTTCCAACTCATCTGATAGCTTGAAGCCATCCGCACCAAAGAACTTAATCCCGTTATCTTCGGCTGGATTGTGTGATGCCGTAATTTGCGCACCAGCATCTGCTTGTTGGGCACGCACTAAGTAAGCAACGCCTGGCGTTGAAATGACGTTCAAACGCAAAATTTCAATGCCGACTGATAGCAATCCAGCAATCAAAGCATGCTCCAACATTTGTCCTGACATACGTGTGTCACGACCAACTAGCACGCGTGGTCGGCGTCCTTCAGCGTGGCGCGTCAAAACTGCACCACCCATGCGACCGAGACGGAAAGCCAATTCTGGCGTTAATTCCTTATTGGCAATCCCGCGCACACCATCTGTTCCAAAATAATGTAATTCAACCATAATGTTTTTTATTGCTCCTTGGGCGTAATCGTTACCGTGACCGTTGTCGGATTTACACTATCCGTTCCGTCTGGCGTATTCACCGTGACATCTTGAGATGACGCTGCCGTCACCCCGTTCAAATCGACCGTCACAGGAATCTCTTTTAACTTATTCAATACATCAATCTTACCACGAACTGTGATCTCATTTACAGAGCCCGTAAGATTAAAGTTTGAAGCCGACCCGTTTTTTGTCTTAATTTTTAGCGGTACCTGCTTGGTACCTGTCCCAGCTGTCACTGGGATTTTCACCGTCGTTACCTGTGGTGAAATGCCAACGTCAACTGGGTGCCCCTTAGCATCGAGGGCCTGCAACGTCACTGTCTGTGTGACTGACTTACTCGTGTCGCGTTTCAATTGTGCCACCGCAACCACAGTCTCTACTTCGTTAACTGCTGATTCACGTCCCATCAACTGAACGTTGTTAACTGATGACGTCACGGTACCAACGGTATACCCGTCCGCAATCGCATCCTTATTGTAATCCGTGTGAACGGTGTAATAAGCTGACGTCCGCTTATAGATCGTCACAGTTACCTTCGACTTGGCTAGCTTATACGTCAAATCGCGGTTCAAACCTGACACCTTTAGTGCCACCGTGTGTGTACCATCAGTCAGTTTTGTTAGGTCTGCATAGACTTGAAAGTTTTTGGTGTTCTTAGCTGCGGTTACCAAAGCCGACGAACCAGTCAAGGTGATATCAACTGTATCAGGCGCACCCGAAATGTAGTATTCATCCGTATCGATGCCGTTCAATTGCAACGGAACCGACACCTTTTCTGACTTTGATGACACCAACCCTTTTAAGATACCCGTGGTTGTTGCGCCACTTTCTGTTGAATTGCGTGTGGTCTTCGTTGACTGGCCATCCGCATAGACCGACATTAAGATGGCAACTAATAACGTTGCCCCTAGATAAATCAGTTTGTCGTAACTTTTTTTCATTACTTCTCACCCCGCTTAAATGTCGGTACAAAGCGTGACCACCAGTTTTGCTTGACCGCCCCATTTTCAGGCACTAATTGGCGTGTCAAATATTTGCGATAGTCCTCACGCGACAATGACTGCATCAATTCTGCATTACGCGTAATTGACACTGCCCCGGTTTCCTCTGAGACAACAATCGTCAAGGCATCCGTTACTTCTGAAATCCCAACCGAGGCACGGTGCCGCGTCCCCAGTTCCTTCGGGATCGTCGGATTATCTGATAATGGCAGATAAGCCGCTGCCGCTGCCAACCGGGCATCTTTGATAATTACCGCGCCGTCGTGCAAAGGCGTATTTGGAATAAAAGTATTAATCAACAATTGACTGGTCACTTCCGCATCAATCTTAATTCCGGTTTCGATATATTCTTCTAGCCCGGTTTCCATTTCAATTGAAATCAACGCCCCAATATGCCGCTTTGACATATATTGAATGGCATCATCCAATTCATTAATCAGCTTGGTTTCATCTTGATAAGCCTGTCGTTGCTTAAACAAGGCCGACCGACCCAGGTGTTCCAAACCGCGTCGAATTTCTGGTTGGAAGACGACAACTAGTGCAATCACACCCCAATTAATAATTTGGTCGGTTAACCATGAAATCGTGGTCAACCCAATGTACCAACTAACAACCTTCACCACAATCACAATACCAACACCGCGCAGCAGCGTAACCGCCTTAGTACCGCGAATCAGCATCATTAACCGATAAAGGAGCCACCAAACAATGACCACGTCAATAATGCGGACAATACTGACACTCTTCACCAGTGCTTCAATATTAAAATTCATTGTACTGCCCCCTACTCTTCTTCATCCGTTAATAGACCAGCTTCAGCAAAATTAATCATTTGACGAATCCGCAAGCCCGTCTCGGCGGAAATAAAGTGCGCGTCATACAAATGCTGGGTGGCTTCACGCTGTGCGTTTAGTCCAGCCACTTCAAGGTCCATGCGCACCAATGCCTCCGATTGCCCACCATTATGTTTCTGATGCTCTAAGCGTGAACGATACATAATGATTAAGTTGTAGGCTGCCGTTTGGTCAGTCTTTGACGCTTGACCATCTTCACTTGCCAAATACGTTGAAATTGCCGCAATCGCAGCCTTCGATGATTCATGACGTGCAAGCTTGTATTCCGCAATTAAGCGATCAGATGAATCGTCACTCAACCAAATGCGAATTGATCGACGGGTTGAAATCACAAAACGCTTCAATTGGCGCCATGTCCGCTTGGTTTTATCATGCGTAATCAAATCATCCAAGTCCGCTTCCACACGATCAATCCGGCGATTCTCACTTGCAAATACCAATGGTGTAATTTTTTCATCAACCAACAGCCCTCGCAATGCACTTCGTTCCGCGTCCAATGCGATTTCACGGAGGTTCATTTCGGCTTTCAAAATCGGACTAAGTTTATCGATTTTCATAAATCGCATCTGCAATTGGCGAATCTGCATTTGATAACGCAGAATAATTTCATAAGCAATGGCTTGATTTGATTCTCGACGGCGCGTCTCAATTTCACGGACGGCTGACTGCAAGACATACACACGGGCACGTGGCTCGGACATGTGCTGTGCGACCACCGCCTGCGGACTCTTTTCACCTGGCGGAACCTGCGTCTTTGGCTTTTCAGCCAGCAACGGCAAGAAAATAATCGCGGCCAACAATGAAATGATAATGACCACCGCTGCAATAAAGAGCATTAAGGCACGTTGTGGGAATGGCATCCCCGCATCAGTCACCAACGGTACCGATAGCACACCGGCCATTGTCACGGCCCCACGCACACCTGACAAACCAGATAGCAAGGCAACCCGCCATGACGCTGTTTCGTTATGGTGATTTTTTAATCGAACCCATTGGTTAATGTATGTCCAAATGACACGCATCCCAAAGATAACAACCCAGGTAATAAAGGCATACCAGATGGCCATTGGTACAGAAATCACATTGCCCAATTCAGTTGCCAATGGTAGTTCAATTCCCAAAATCACGAAAATATAACCATTCAACAAATAACCAAACACATTCCATGTGTTGATACCGACGACGTGTAACTCACCTGAATAGTCAGCGTCATTCTTCGTGTGGAGGTTTTGCACAATCGCCGAAACGACTACCGCAATAACCCCTGACGCATGCACTTCTTCAGCCAATAAGTATAGCAAGAATGGGCTAAATAATTGCAACACCACGCGCAAGACAACATCAGTCGCACCCTTTGATGATAAGAAATCACCCAGAATATTCAGTAAGAACCCGAGCACCAATCCAATCAACGTTCCCATCAATGAGATGTAGAAAAAATTACCGGTGGCGGCTAATAATGAAAAGGTTCCAGCGGATGCTGCCTTGACAGCAAAGTTAAAGCCGACCAAACCGCTGGCATCATTAATCAAACTTTCACCGGCCACCAAGTGCATGATTGACGGTGGCAATTTGGCTTGCTTGGCAATCGCAGCCACAGCGACTGGGTCAGTTGGTGACAAAATCGCGGCAATCGCAAATGCGACCGGCAACGGTAACTCTGGGACGAGGCCATAAATAATAAAGCCCCCCAGAATGGTCGTTAAAAAGACTAGTAAAATAGCATTTCCAAAGATCGCACCGCGCAACTCCCAAAGTTCTCGTTTCGGAAATCGCCAGGCGTCTGAATACAGCAACGGTGCAATAAATAATAGCAAAAACCATTCTGTATCTAATTCAATGTGTACATTTAAAAACAAAGCGGCCAGCAGACCCAAACTGATTTGGATCAAACTGACCGGCACACGTTTGAGGAAATGCGACAAAATATTACCGATGACCACCAATGAGGTTAGCCCCACAATGGTTTGTAATAGTTCCATAATTCCTCCCTTAATTCAATTCATTAGTTACCCAAAATACGAACTTCAGTTTCCAAATCAACCCCAAACTTCTCTTTAACCACCGCTTGTACGTGCTTAATCACATTGACGTAATCTGAACCCGTTGCGTTACCGCGGTTAACAATGAACCCGGCGTGCTTAGTTGAAACTTGGGCACCCCCAATTTGGAAGCCTTGTAGGCCAGCATCCATAATTAACTTACCCGCGAAGTAGCCTTCTGGACGCTTGAAGACAGATCCGCACGATGGAAACTCCAATGGTTGCTTGCTAGCTCGCTTTTGATTAAAGTCTTCCATACGTGCTTCAATTGCTGCCCCATCATCTGGTTGGAGCTTAAACGTTGCCGAAATGATAACATCGCCTGTATCTTGGACCAAACTATGACGGTAGCTGAACTGCAAGTCGGCATTGCTATAGCTTTTGATTTCACCAGCTGGTGTGATGACTTCAGCTGATTCAAGCCACCCATCAACTTGGCCACCATATGCGCCCGCATTCATGAAGACCGCACCACCGACTGAACCAGGAATACCAGCGGCCCATTCAATCCCAGCCAGGCTGTGCTCACGGGCAATTTGCGTAACATCAATAATGGTTGCCCCAGCGGTTGCCTTAATGCGGTTGCCTGACACGGCCACCTCATTCAGCTTCGTCACGAAAATCGTGAGGCCGCGCAACCCATCGTCTGTAATAATCAAGTTTGAGGCATTGCCCAACACCGTCATCGGTACGTCATGTGCAGTTGCATAAGCAACCACTTCACGTAACTCAGCGACCGTCCGGGGCCAAAATACCAAATCAGCTTCACCGCCCACACGCGTATTCGTGTACGCAGATAAAGCCACATGTTGACGAATGTCTAGCCCTGGAAAGGCTGTTATAAGTTCATTTGTGTTCATCTCTCTTATTTTCCTCGTTAAATTACCTTAACCAGTTGCTTCAAAGGATCGACCCCAAACTGTTCGGCTTGCGTTACCAAAATTCGAGCCGCTGCAACGGTATCATCTAAGGCATTGTGGTGGTGCTTCAAATCAATTTGCAAGGCATCGGCTACCGTGTTCAGCTTGTGATTTGGTAGCTGTGGATACAACTTACGTGACGTCCGCACCGTGTCTAATGACAGGTAATGTGGGGCTGAAATGCCATAGTGGCCTAGTGTCTCACGTAGTACCCCGTTGTCAAACGGTGCATTGTGCGCGATGACAAGTTGATTAGCGGTATAAAACTGCTTAATCTGTTCCCATACTTCTGGAAACTTTGGCGCATCAACAACATCAGCTTCCGTAATGCCGTGAATTTTAGTATTTCGGGCATCAAAATACGATTCCGGCTTAATTAGTGTATAAAATTCATCCACGAGTATGTTGTCACGTACAACAACAAGTGCCATTGAAACAGCACTATGGCGTTGGGCACTCGCGGTTTCAAAGTCCATTGCGACAAAATTCATAAATCGTGCACCCCATTATTTACTTCAAGTTTAACAGCATATCAAACGCTGGCACCTGTTCGCCTACACTATTTTCTACCAACGTTTCCGAATTAGGTACGCGGGTAAAGCCCACCTTTTCGTAAATATGAATCGCTGGCGCATTATGACTTTGAACGGTTAAACGAATGACATCAACCGTGCTGTACTCGCGAGCCCAAGTCAGCATTTCATCAATCAGTGCTTGTGCAAGGCCAAAGCCTTGGTATGCTGCCAATACGGCGACGCCGACTTCAACTTCGCGTGGCTTGCCTGGAATCGCAGCCGCCGAAATCAAACCAAACAAATCGTCTTCATCACTGGCAACCACTAAAATAATATTATTCGTGGTTGCTTGCAGAAAACTGATATTATCCGCCTCAGTAACCCCATCAATCGTTTCTAAATCTTGCGCAACCATAAAAGTTGTCGATTCTGTCTGTAATTGGTGTAGCAACGCCAGCAACTTATCGGCATCACGACCTTCAGCTGGTCGAATCATTAATTCCATGTTATTTCTCCAAAGCAGCTAAAATAGCTTCTGAACGAGGCCCGGTAGCTCGCACTGATATCGTCCGTAATAGTCCCGTCTCATCCTGGTCAAGGCGTGCCAAATCAATGATGAGCACATCTTGAGGCAATTCTGATTGAATAAACTCTGACCACTCGATCAATGCGACTCCTTCACCACCGAAGTATTCTGCCAAACCTAATTCATCACCGCCACCCTCTTCACCTAAACGATAGACGTCTAAATGATAGAGGGGAAAGTTTTCAGTTTGATACTCGCGTACTAGTGTAAAGGTTGGGCTTTTCAAAGGACGACGGATACCAAGTGCCCGCGCCAAACCTTGTGTAAAGGTTGTCTTACCAGCACCCAGATCACCATTCAACAAAATTGTATCACCCGGTTGAACCAGTTTTGCTAGTCGGGCCGCTAGCGTTTGTGTTTCTTCAACTGTGTTTACTGTTAATCTCATAATGTCAAGTATACCATTTTTAACAGGCATATTACAGGTGAAAAAGGGAGTCAACTGACCGTTTCAGGGCAACAAAAAACGCAAACTTGCACGTGGCAAATTTGCGTTTCTAGTTATTATTTAATCATTATGCCAAAGCTTGTGCAGCCGTGATGATGGCTACCTTGTAGACATCTTCTTCATTTGCACCACGTGACAAGTCTGAGATTGGCTTTGCCAAACCTTGCAAGACAGGTCCGATTGCTTCAAAGCCACCCAAACGTTGCGCAATCTTGTAACCAATGTTACCTGATTGCAAATCTGGGAAGACAAAGACATTCGCGTGACCAGCAACCTCTGATTCAGGGGCCTTAGCAGCTGCAACTGATTCAACAAACGCTGCATCAAATTGCAATTCACCATCGATAGCCAATTCAGGTGCAGCCGTCTTAGCCAATTGCGTTGCTTCAGCAACCTTATCAACTTGTGGGGCCTTAGCTGATCCCTTCGTTGAGAAGCTCAACATTGCAACCTTTGGATCAATTCCAAAGACCTTGGCCGTGTTAGCTGATTGCACAGCAATTTCAGCCATTGTTTGGGCATCGATATCGATGTTAATCGCTGCATCTGCAAAGATGTAACGTTCGTCGTCACGTTGCATCACGAAGGCACCTGAAATACGTGATGAACCTGGAGCCGTCTTGATGATTTGCAAAGCTGGACGAACTGTGTCCCCAGTTGGGTGCGTTGCACCAGAAACCATACCATCAGCGACTTCAAGGTAAACCAACATCGTACCGAAGTAGTTAACATCTTCCAACCACTTTGAAGCAGTTGCCGCATCCGTCTTACCGTTACGACGTTCAACCAAAGCATCAACCATCTTCTCACGTGCATCTGCTGGGTATTCTGCAGGATCAATGATTTGCAAACCTGACAAATCAAAGTTGTTTGCTGCCGCAGTTGCTTCGATAGCTGCCTTGCTTCCCAACAAGATTGGCTTTACCAATTCTTCCGCAGCCAAACGAACTGCTGCGCCTTGAATACGTACATCTTCACCTTCTGGGAATACCAAAGTCTTACCTTGGCCCTTAATTTGTGATGACAATTGCTCAAAGAGTTCCATGATGGAAAACCTCCGTTTTTTTATAGCTTGATAGCGTTTTTTATTACAACCTTATTATGACAAATATCGCTTTTGTTTACTAGTCAAAAGTGACAATTTTTGTGATTTTTTTCACACAGAAATCATTACCACCGAATTGGTTGTTGCTGATTGGCCTCTAAAAAGGCATTCGCTTGTGAGAATGGACGTGACCCAAAGAACCCACGGTATGCTGACAGTGGGCTTGGATGTGGCGCCTGCAAAATCAAGTTATTTGGCCCCGTGATTAGCGGGACCTTCTTTTGCGCTGGTTTTCCCCACAGAATAAAAACGGTTGGTTGCGATTGCTGGGCAACCAAACTAATGGTGGCGTCGGTCAATGGTTCCCAAATTTTACCAGCATGCCCATTTGCCTGATGAGCGGGCACTGTTAGGACTGTATTCAGTAAAAGCACGCCCTGCTCAGCCCAGGCGTGCAAATCACCCGTCCGTGGTGCTGGCTGATTCAAATCGGTGACATATTCTTTGTAGATATTCACAAGTGACTTTGGTAATGCCATGCCGGCAGGCACCGAGAAGCTAAGGCCTTGTGCCTGATCTGGATTCGGATATGGGTCTTGCCCAAGAATAACGACCTTCACTTGGCTGAGTGGTGTTGCCCGATAAGCGGCGAAAACATTCTCACGAGCTGGATAAACTGCCCCACTCGCATAAACTGTTTTTAAAAATTGCTGGACTGCATCAAAATACGACTGCCCTAATCGCTCAGTCAAAGGTTGCAGCCAGTCGGTGTCGGTTAAATCTGCCATGGTTATGCCTCACATTTTATTTGGTTTAACTATATAATAGGGCTAAGGGGGTGCCCACATGCGTGAATTATATCTAACACAAGTCACCCATGCCGCAACAGGCATGAGTCTGGTCACCAACGAATTGGGGACTATTGCATACTATATTACCGGAGAAATGGGACAAACTGGTAATCGTTTAAAAATTCTTGATAAAAGTGCTCACGTCTTAGCCGAATTAGAGCAAGCTTCCCTTGGCTTTTTGCCCCGTTTTACATTACGGGTAGCTAACACCCAGGTTGGGTCAATTGGCTTATCATTGCAGCTTCGAGAAGTTCTCTTCGTGAGTGGCGTGAATTGGTTAATCCTCGGCAATTTGGATAAACAACGTTTTCAAATCAGCAAAATGCGCCACCAACTGGCAGCCTCTTTTCCAAAAGGCGATGGCCGCCTAACCATTCAAATCGCTGATGTCGATAATGAAGTTGCCCTCGTCTTAATCACGGCATTTCTGGACCGCTGGCAATTCATTGCGAGTGGTCGAACGGCGCCTTGGTTCACTTTCATGACTGGTCGTGAACCGCTACTTGGATCGTCATATCGCGAATTAAAGCCCGGTTTGCCAAGCCATTCCCAATTTGTTACACTTGGGACATCAATTAAATCGCATCAAAAGCGTCGCTAGGGTTCCGCACAGTTACTGTGGTCTGGTCCAAGAGCGACCGCGTGCTCGCACGTACACGGAAGGACAAAAGCCTGGGAGTTAACGACATATGCCGCTAACTCCCAGGCTTTTCTATTGATGCGGTCAAAGGAGGAAATATGATGACTTTATTACGAAATCCGTGGCTAAAGGTGGCCGCTGCAGTGGTTTTTGAACCCATGTGGGTGTTGGGGATGAAACACGCCGACAATATTTGGATGACTGGGTTAACCATTTTCGCCCTGATTGCCTCTTTCTTCATGCTACTTAAGGCAAGTGATGAATTACCTGTCGGCACAGTCTACGCCATTTTTGTTGGTCTTGGTACCGTCGCGACCATCATTGCCAACTGGGCGTTCTATGGTGAATCACTCGGTGTCGTGCAATTGGGCTTAATTGCGGCCCTACTCTTCGGGGTTATTGGTTTGAAATTAATGGAGGACGCATAATGGCTTGGTTATTTATTATTTTAGCTGGACTTGGCGAAACTAGTGGTGTCGTCATGATGAATGAATGGCACCGTCGCCGGCACTGGTCGGCCATCGTTGGGCTACTCATTAGCTTCGGGTTTAGTCTATCACTACTCTCACTGGGGATTCGTGATATTCCATTGGGTACGGCCTATGCTGTCTGGACTGGCATTGGTACAGTCGGTGGTACCCTGGTTGGTATGCTTTTTTACGGCGAATCACGCGATTGGAAACGTATTCTATTTATCGCCATCATCTTAGCCGCCGCTGTCGGTTTGAAATTTACGGAATAATAAAATCCCGCGGTCACAACAATGACCAGCGGGATTTTTCATTAGACATTCAAAACTTTATTCAAGAAGTCGCGTGTGCGCTCATCTTGAGGGTTATTAAAGACTTCGTCAGGCGTGCCTTCTTCACGAATGTAACCATCAGCGAAGAAAACAACTCGATCAGCAACTTGCTTGGCAAAGCCCATTTCGTGGGTCACGACAATCATCGTCATCCCCTCTTCCGCAAGTTCTTTCATAACAGCCAATACATCACCAACCATTTCGGGATCAAGGGCTGACGTTGGCTCATCAAACAGCATAATCTTTGGATTCATGGCCAACGCACGTGCAATCGCTACACGTTGCTTTTGTCCCCCCGACAAAGTGTTCGGCTTAACATCCGCCTTATCAGCTAGGCCAACCCGATCAAGCAACTTACGGGCCGTCTGTTCAGCTTCAGCCTTGCTTTGCTTACCTACTTCAACTGGGGCCAACATCATGTTTTCCAACACCGTCAAATGTGGAAACAAGTTAAAGTGTTGGAACACCATGCCAATCGTTTCGCGTGTTTTATCAATGTTGTTCTTTGGGTCAACCAAATCCCAACCATTAATCTTAATTTGACCAGAATTAATTTCTTCCAACTTATTAAGCGAACGCAAGAAAGTTGACTTTCCTGAACCAGATGGTCCAATCATAACAACCACTTCGCCTTCTGCAACATCCAAACTAATGCCCTTCAAGACCTCGTTTTTACCGTAGCTTTTGTGAACATCCTTCACTTCAACAATCGCTGCCATTAGTTAATCCTCTTTTCTACCCAGTTAGATAACCACGTCAACAACGTGATGACAATCAAGTACAAAACAGCAATCATTAACCAGACCTTGAACCCTTGGAGGTTACGCGCAATGATCAACGTACCCGTTTGCGTCAGTTCAATAATTCCGATTGCTGACAAAATTGATGTATCCTTCAACGTGATAATAAATTGGTTAATGAAACTAGGAATCGTCAAACGAATTCCTTGTGGCATCACAACCTTACGCATTGCCTTACCATATGGCATACCAAGTGACCGAGCAGCTTCTAGCTGACCCGGATCAACTGACTTAAAGCCACCACGCACGAACGCCCCGATATAGGCACCTTCATTCAAAATCAGCGTAATGACACCAGCTGTAAAGGCTGGAATCTTCTGGCCGGTCAAATTAGGGATTCCAATATAAATAAAGAAGGCCAAAACTAGCATTGGCAAACCACGGAAGATGTAGATAATAACTGATGATAAGCCTCGGATAAGCTTACTTGGCGCAACACCCATCACACCAAGTAGCACACCCCAAAGAGCTGCCAAGACGATACCAACAATTGTTAATTGCAACGTCTTAATCAATCCATCAAGCAAAGCCGCCTTGTTTTCTTTAATCAACGACCAAATAGATTGGTCAGCAGCCGACTTAGCAGCTGCATTTTCCTTGTAGTTGTACCCACCTTCACCAAGGTAACGGTTAACGATTTTATCGTAAGTGCCATCCTTGACCAACTTGGCATAACCAGCATTGAAATCCTTTAGCAACGCTGCATTAGTGCCCTTCTTAACCCCAAAGCCGTACCAATTACCATCAGCTGGGTCCGTCACAATTTTCATCTTTGTGCCTTGTTGAATCGCATAGGCCATTACTGGCTGATCCTCAAAAGCCGCCACGGTGTTACCGATGATGACATCATTGTACATCGTGTTTGAATCATTAAAGTAGGTAATCTTGAAATCGTACTTTTTGGCCATTCGTTGCGCATACATTGCGCCAGAACTACCCGTCTTGGCTGCCACGGTCTTACCCTTCAAGTCTTTCAGTGAATCCACCTTAGACTTGTTAGCAACTGCCATAACGATACCACTCTTGTAGTATGGTGTACCAAAATCAAACGTTTGCTTACGTTCATCCGTAATCGACATACCCGCCAAGATACCGTCAACTTGGCCTGCCTGAACCGCTTGTACACCCGCGTTAAAACTCATTGGCTTCAACGTATACGTAAAGTGTTCGCGCTTCGAAATTTCCTTCAGCATATCCATGTCGATACCACGATAATCCCCACCTTGGGTTTGAAACTCAAATGGTGGGAACGTCGTATCCGTTGTAATCGTGTAATGCGATGCTGCATGCATCGTTTGCCCGCCGACTGTCATCCCCATGACGGTCGCAACTAGCACTACCAGGCCGGTCAGCCATTTGCGCATGACGAAATCCTCCTAAATCACCCATATTATTCTATATGCTAGTATCTTACTCTCATTCAGAAAAAAGATGTTGTGTGATGTCAGATTTGCTCACATTTCCGATTTACTGGTCGCTGTCCGCCAAACATTTATGATAAGTGCGATCAGCGACGCACCGACTGCGACATAAAAGACAATCCGACTTGCGTGCAGGTAGGTTGTGCCTAGGCCACGCGTGATGTGCTTAACGCCTGGTAGTTGTGCATACAGGAAGTTTGTCGCAAAACTAATACCGACCGCCATGCCAATTGTCCGGAATAATGAATTCATTGAACCGGCAACACCAGCCAGGTTCGGTGATACCAACCCCATCGTAATCGAATTGTTAGGCGTTAAGGTAAATGCCATTCCCACCCCGTTTAGAATAATTGGCCACAGTACGTAGCCTAAGCCACTCTGGCCACCATAGAAAGCATAACCAATTTGCGACGCTAACAACATGGCTAAGCCAATTGTCACTAGTTGCGGCCGTCGTTCAGGCGTTGATGCTAATCGACCAACAAACGGTGATAGCAATAACATCACGACAGATTGGGCGGCAACAATCAAACCACTCACGCCCGGTGAAAACGGTAAGTAATCCTGTAGATAGAACGGCAACAAGATGTTAGAAAAGGAATTAACGAACATGGCCAAGAATAACACGCTGGTTGACGTTAAGAAGGTGATATTCCGTAAGACTTGTGGGTCAATCCAAGGTGACGGTGCAAAATCATCCTGCAAGAATGATAACGCCGTGACGATTCCACCACCGACCAGAAAGACCATCATATTTGTGAATTGGTTCAGTCCTGGCAATGTAATCCAACCACTACTGAACATTAAAACGACACCGACTGAAAAAATTAATTGTCCTAACCAGTTAACACGTCGCGCTTGTTCACGAATATCAGCCCAGGTTAGTCGCGGCCGAGGAAAGGCCACCTTCGCCCAGAACATAATCGCGATGGCGACCGGTACGTTTAGTAAAAAGATCCATCGCCATGACAAAATCGATGTAATTAAGCCACCAACGGCAGGACCTGAAATTGACCCAACCGAGATAAACATGGAATTATAAGCCAGTGCCTTGGCGCGTTCCTTGTCAGCAAAGTGTTCATTAATGATACCCATCGCATTCGCCATGACCATCGCTGAACCCACCGCTTGCACAAAGCGACCAACTAACACACCAATAAAATTAGGTGCGATACCAGTTAAGAGCGAGCCCATAATAAACACCCAGCCACCAGCTCGGTAGACCGCGTTTTTCGAAAAAACGTCACCCGCGTGACCAAACATGACCAAGAAGACAACCGTCGTAATGAGGCCAACTTGTACAACCTGAGTACTTAAGGATGCACTAACGTCAAATGCACGTGCCATGCGTGGCAAAGCCAGTGTCACACTCGCCCCAGATAAAGCCGTGACAAATGAAAAAGCACCTAATGAGACCGTAATCGACTGTGAATTTTGTGTCTCACTCATGACGCTGCCCTCAAGTCCAATACACGGATCACAAAGGCGATTGAAGCCGGCAAAGCATCAGCCATATACCCTTCACCATGACGTCCACCTGGCAATACCAAGGTTTCAACCCCGACCCCTAATGTGATTAAGCGATTCATTAAGGTCGCAACTTCGCCAACTGGCACTAACTCAGTCATCGAATTTGCAATAAAGACCGGTTTTGTTGCGGGTGTTAACCGATCATAAATGGTTGCCGTTTCATATGGTACTTGTCCATTTGCTGTTAGATTATCAACTAACCACTTATAGTAGGCTTGGTTTTCACCATCTTGATCGATATCTTTTGACTTCACATCAGCCCCAATAATTAGTTGCTTACCCACGACGTCAGGATGCGTTGCCATGAATCCGGCTAAATCATTTAATCCTGACCATGAGACCGTTGGCGTTGCTAATAATTGCGCGGCCTCTAAGGCGATATTACCACCAGATGAGGCACCCCACATAACTAGCTTATCTAACCGGAAATTTTCATTTGCAACAAGCCACTTTACCGCTGTAACCGCATCAGTCCGTTGAGTGGGAAAGATATTCTCGCCCGTCGCACCATTCGCTAAACGATAATTAATCGCTGCAACGCGAAAGTTTGCCGCGACAAGCGCACTGGCCAGTTCATCCTCCTTACGCTTATCACCTTGCCACCAGCCGCCACCATGAACAAGGACGATATCGGCAATTGCGTCACTTTCCGGCTCGTAAATATCTAATTTTTGTAACGCATCTGCCCCATATGCTAAATCTTTATTAATCTTCATTTTCTTTTCCCCCAAAAATAATTGTTCTAAAACACCCCCATTATAGCGCTTTACTTATCAAAACTATGCAAAAAATGAGCCGATATTAGTAATATCGGCTCATTTTTTTAGCGAACTTTCAGATTACGACGCAAATCGCGTTCCTGATCACGCTTTTTAATTGTCTCACGCTTATCGTAATTATGCTTACCCGTTGCAACCCCAATCAATACCTTTGCGAAACCATGTTTTAAATAAACTCGCAGCGGCACGATTGTCTTACCTTGTTGCGCCGTAGCTTCACCAAGCGCTTTAATTTCATTTTTGTGGAGTAACAAACGTCGGCTACGTAATGGCTCATGGTTAAACCGGTTTCCCTGTTCAAACGGACTGATATGCACATTATCTAGCCAAGCTTGCCCATCACGCACCTGTATAAACCCATCAGCAATCGTAATCTTACTTGCCCGGACCGACTTAATTTCCGTTCCGGTTAGTTCAATACCCGCTTCGTACGTCTCACCAATAAAGTAGTTGTACTTCGCCTTGTTGTTGGTTGCAAGTGCACCATCGTTATTTGACTTCTTCTTGGCCATAATGACCTCCTAAAGCTTTTCTCCGTTTAGATGGTTTTCTCGTTTCACGAGAAAACCAGCATTCTATACTTTTTTAAACGCCCGCCACAACTTTGGGCACCACTCTATGCTCTTTTAAACGCCTGCCGTGGCTTCGGTCATCACTGCATTAAGTCAAAAATTTTCCGCACGCCTTTGGCGTACCGAGAAATTTTCGGCTTAACTCCGGACGACCGGTTTTCTCGCGTTGCGAGAAAACCACCACTCTATGCTCTTTTTAGTGTCGGCCCTTACGGTTTGTGTTTTGGTGCTTTGATTCTGGCTTGCGGTCGGTGTTCGCACCAAATGGCTTTCCACCGTTGTGCGTCTTACCACCCTTGCTTGAGCGGTTATTCTTGTCGTTGCTACGACGCTCACCACGGTTACGACCACCAAAGGCACCACGACGGTCCTCAGGTACCTTAATATCCGTGATTGGCGCAGCATCAGGATCCACTAACACAAAGTCCAACGCTGATTGTTCCTTATCCACACGTACCAAACGTACCTTAACAGGTTGTCCAATTTGATAGATGTGGTGGAAACGACGACCAATCAAGGCCATGTGGGCCTCGTCGTAAACATATTGATCATCCGTGAAGTTTGATGTGTGAATCAACCCTTCAACCGTGTTCTCCAATGACACAAACATCCCGAACTTCAAGACACCATTAACGACTGCCTCGAATTCATCGCCAACCTTGTCAGCCATAAATTCGGCCTTCTTCATGGCATCCGTATCACGTTCTGTGTCAACCGCACGACGTTCACGAACAGAAGTGTCTTCACCAATTTGAGCCAACTGATCACGGTACTTAGCTTGCGCTTCTTCACCCAAACCATTCTTCTCATACCACTTAATCAAACGGTGAACCGTCAAATCAGGGTAACGACGAATTGGTGACGTGAAGTGCGTGTAGTACTCAGCCCCGATACCAAAGTGACCCAATGGTTGGTCTGAATACTTGGCTTGCTTCATCGTACGCAACATCATCGTTGAAACCATTTGTTCTTCTGGACGATCCAAGAAGAAGTTATGGATGGCTTGCAAATCAGTTGACTTGATGTTTTCTGGATCGATCTTAACCGGTGCACCGAGGGCCTTCACGAAGTCCACAAAATTTTGGACGCGATCAGCATCCGGCGTTTCGTGAATACGGTACAAGAATGGCACGTTGGCTTGGTCAAAGTGCATGGCAACAGTTTCATTCGCTGCCAACATGAATGACTCAATCATACGTTCAGACAAACCACGTTCACGCAATTCAATATCCGTTGGCTTACCCGTCTCATCGACAATAATCTTAGCTTCTGGCGCATCAAATTCAATTGCCCCACGTTCTGTACGCTTTGCAGCCAAGGCGTTGTGCAATTGTTCCATTTCTTCGAACATTGGCACTAAGTCGCTGTATTCTGAACGAGTTTCCTCATCGCCAGCCAAGATAGCGTTAACTGCCTTGTAAGTCATACGGGCATGCGAACGCATCACTGATGTGTGCAAACGGTGGTTAACCAAGTCACCAGCTGGGGTGAATTCCATTTCAGCTGACATCGCCAAACGATCCACACCAGGGTTCAATGACGCAATACCATTTGAGATATTGCGTGGCAACATTGGGATAACTCGGTCCGTCAAGTAAACTGACGTACCACGGTTATAGGCCTCTTCATCCAACGGTGTGCCTTCAACAACATAGTGAGAAACGTCCGCAATGTGAACACCAAGGTGGAAGTTACCATTTGGCAATTTCCAGACAACAACCGCGTCGTCCAAGTCCTTTGATTCAATCGCATCAATCGTAACCAATGGTTGGTCCGTAATATCTTCACGGCCTTCACGTTCAGCATCTTGTACGTCTTCTGGAATCTTGTTCGCTTGTTCTAGGACAGCTTCTGGGAAAACGTGTGGCACATCGTGGTTGTACACGATTTGTAGAATATCAACCCCAGGCTCATCCTTGTAACCAATCTTCTCAGTAATCGCACCCGTGAAACGCTTTGGGGCAACTGCTGATGGATATTGATCAATCGTCGCCATCACAATTTCGCCGTCAGTCGCTGCCACGCCACCTTCCTTAACTAGGAATTCAAATGACGCAAACTTCTTGTCCGTCAAGCGGATGCTACCAACGTAACCCTTGTATTCTGAGCCCAGCTTAAACTCACCAACCACGTGCTCACGGGCGTGCGTAATAATCTCGGCAACCTTACCTTCTGGCCCGCGACCGCTCGTAGTGTCACCCTTACTCAACAACTTCACACGAACCTCATCACCTTGTACGGCGAACATTGTGTTGTCAGGGTTAACGAAGACATCTTCAGCCTTATCATCATAGTGCACGAAACCAAAGCCCTTATCATTAGACTTGAACGTTCCGATAACACCTTCCTTATCGGCGTCATATTGGAATGCGCCTTCATCATTAACCTTCACTTTGCCGGCACGTTCCAAAGCTGCTAAAGCTTGAACAACCTTTGTAAAGGCATTTGCGTCATCCAAGCGTAAACCATCGACCAACGTTTGTGCTGGATAGGCTTGGGTTGGATTCGCCTTTAGGAAACCAAATAATTGGTCCTGTAATTTTTGTGCGTCCATTAAAATCTCACTCTTCTATATAATCAAAGACCCCTCGCAACAAGTCACGAGAGGTCAGTAGCGCTGTTTGTGTTTAGTGTGAAGATAGGTAAACTAGTGCCAATCCCAAAATAAACCAGATTGCTCCAAGAATAGCCGTGATTCGTTGCATCACTGCCTCGAACCCACGTGCCTTTTGCGTTGCGAACAAATCGCCGCCACCACCTGACAAGGCAGACAAAGCATCTTGTTGCTTAGATGGTTGCATCAACACTGCCAAAATAATTAACACGCCAACGACAATCATCGCTGTCAACAATACGTTGTACATTGTGGGCGCCTCCTCTTCATTCCCGATCATGTCGGGTTTTTATACTTGTCTAGCATAACATACGAACGCCTGTCTCTCAACAAAAAACGAGACATTCGATTATCGAACATCTCGTGACTTTTTATCATCGTAATAATTAGCTAGGCGCGCTTCTCACGGCGACGCATCCAAACGCGGTAATACGTCATGATAAACGCAATGACTAGCAAAATACCTGCGACTGCAAATGCAACGTGCATACCGGCTACAAACGCTTCCGGATGCTTAGCAGGATACGTTGTAACTGATGTACCAAGCTGTGCGCTCATGACTGCGTACAAGACAGAAGTTACCAATGTCGTACCTGTAATCATTCCCAAGTTACGTGCTAAGGCATTTAGTGAACCTGCCACACCCAGCTTATCTTGTGGCGCATTTGACATAATCAAGGCATTATTTGGTGACTGGAAGAAAGCCATTCCGAATCCTGAACCAGCCAATAGCAGACCAACAACTAGCATTGGTGTGTTGGCACCAGCAAAGAACCAGCTAAACATTACAACGGCTAAGACCGTCAAACCAAATAAAGTTACATATTCACGATCCATCTTATCAGCCAAAGTACCAGAAACCGCTGAAAATACCAACATTGCAACTGGCCACAAGAGCATATACATACCCGAGGTACCCGTGCTCAACCCACGCAAGTTTTCAAGGTAGAACGGCATCAACACATTGATAAAGAAGTTCGTTACAAAGACCAAGAAGGCCGTAATCAAACTAATCGTAAACAACTTTGACTTAAAAATCGTCAAATCAAGCAGTGGCTTCTCTGCATGTAGCTCGTGACGCACGAACAAAACAAAGAAGATAATTGCGATAATAATTGTCACCACCGGTACAGGAGCTAAGAAACCTTGCACTTGGGCAATATTGAAGCCTAGGAACAAGATAGCGACAAACAAGAAGAGTGAGATGGCACCCCACCAGTCAATTTCTGGCTTAACGCCTTGCTTAGAAGACTTTGGTAGCAAGAATGCACCCGCGACAATCGCGATAATGCCAATTGGGACGTTGATCCAGAAGATGTATGACCAACTCAAATTTTGCAGCAACATACCACCAAGGGCTGGTCCCAAAATAGAACCAAGTGACACCCACGCAGCGATAAACGACATCGCACGGCCACGCAAATTTTGTGGCGCAAGCGTTGTCGTAATACCGAATGAATTACTCATGGTCATCGACGCCCCGACGGCTTGTACGAAACGGGCAAATAACAAAAATGGCAAACCTAAATCAATTCCCGCCAAGACAGAACCAAGGGTAAAGACAACAGTTCCAATTCTAAAAATCTTAATCTTGCCCAGTTGATCACCCAAATTACCAAACAACGCCAACAATCCTGAAATAACAATTAAATAAATTGAGACTGTCCACGTTGCCTGGTTCATGGGAATATTCATTTCCTTAGACATAACTGGCAATGCAATGTTGACGATTGAGCCGTCCAAGGTGCTCATAAAGGTGAACAACCCGACCGCCGTCATCGACAACCATAGCTTCAAACCGCTTTGACTCTCTTGCATGATATGCTTACTTCCTTATTTTTTATCACCAATTAGTATAGCACCTGAAGTAATAGGTGTCTGAATAAAAGCACCAAAAAAAGATGCCATGATTTCACTCATGACATCCTTGTTTTCACCAAAAGCTAATCCCTTTGCCAAGCCATTGTTTCGGAGTCTTCACCTAGACTTGGGATAACGCGTTGCCCAATTTCTTCAGCCGCCCGAGCGAACGTCAGTAGCTTAGCCTCTTCATGTGGCCGGGCAACTGCAATGATGCTTGCTAACCCGCCAAATGTAACATCCCCAAATTGGCCGAATGGGATACTAATACTTGGATACCCCGCCACGGCAGCAAAATCAACCAGCCTAAAGTCAGCACCGACAACAACGTCACTTGCTGTCAGCAATTTTTCAAGGCTCGTTGTGGCATAATTGCGTGCCCGTCGATCAACGTCTTGATAGACGGGCGAACTAAGGTCGCCGGTGGTTGATTCGGCAGCCAGCAACAAATTTTGACCAAATGGTGCACGTGTCGCCAAATCAGCATTGTTATATGCAATGATATCAGTCAATGATTGGTTACGGCCCCGTTCCCGCAAATATTCATCCAAGTCGTGCTTAAATTCAAATAACAATCGTTGATATTCGGCAGCCTCGTCAGACGGTGGCAATACCGCGTCGTACCGTTTAAACGTAAAGCTCGTTAAGTTGGCCATCATTTGATTGACAACATGTTGTGCCAACACATCGGTTTCGTCAGGCTGTAACACTGTCACATCACTGACTGATGCAGTCGTTGCGCCACCGAGTGCTTGCCAGACCGTCGCAACGTCCGCCACAGTTCTACCAATCGGTCCAGGCGCATCTTGTGAATGGGCCAATGGGAGAATGCCAACTACTGGCCACGCCCCGACGGTTGGCTTCAGCCCTACCACACTATTCGCTTGCGCAGGTGCCAAAATAGACCCATTTGTTTCCGTACCAATTGTAATAGCCGCCAAACTCAGCGAAGCGGCGACCCCAGATCCTGAGCTCGAGCCACTTGGCGTTAAGTCTGGAAAGATGGCATTAATCGTCTGACCCCCCACCACTGAAAAGCCCGAAGGTTCAATATCCGACTTAAAATGCGCAAATTCTGATAAGTTCGTCTTACCGAGAATGATGGCACCTGCTTCGCGTAACTTTTGTACTAATTGGGCGTCCTGTGTCGCAACATTATTCGTTAATGCCAAGGCACCAGCGGTTGTTGGCAGCCCGGCAACATCAATATTATCCTTCACTAAAATTGGTATCCCATGCAACGGGCCACGGACATGACCGTGCTGCCGTTCCCCATCAAGCGTCTCTGCTTCAGCAAGGGCGTCGGGATTAACAAGGACCACTGCGTTAACGTTGAATGGTGGCGTACTAAAAAACGCCATCCGTTCAAGATAGGCCGTCGTTAGTTCCACACTGGTAAACTTCCCCTGTTGCAGTCCCAATGAAAGTGTTGCAATATCCTGTTCTCTCACCTTGACCATTTCGTCCCCCTCTTTTCATTTTCTAATTGTATTCTAATATTATACACATTAAAAAAGGAAACGCGCGTAAAAAAGACGACACTGACTCATTCGAGTTAGTGTCGTCTTTAATTAAATCAATCTATTCGATCGAACTCGTGATTAGCGCTCGTAGTTAACGATAGCTTCGCGAGCAGTCTTGTCGATGTTGTAGAAGCTGTTGATACCCTTGTATTCAGCAACCTTGTCAGTCAACAAGTCTTCGATACGCATCAATTGGTTGTACTTAGCAATACGGTCAGTACGTGACATTGAACCAGTCTTGATTTGACCTGCGTTCGTAGCAACAACCAAGTCAGCAATCGTCGTGTCTTCAGTTTCACCTGAACGGTGTGAAACGATAGCCGTGTAACCAGCTTCCTTAGCCATTTCGATAGCTTCCATAGTCTCAGTCAAAGTACCAATTTGGTTAACCTTGATCAAGATGGCGTTACCGGCACCCTTTTCGATACCCTTAGCCAAGAACTTCGTGTTCGTAACGAAGAAGTCGTCACCGACCAATTGAACCTTCTTGCCCAAACGGTCAGTCAACTTTACCCAGTTATCCCATTGCTCTTCATCATCCAAGTTCTCAGCTTCTGCTAGAGGGTCTTCGATTGATACAACAGGGTACTTGTTTACCAAGTTCTCCAAGTAGTCGATGAACTCGTCAGTCGTGTATTCCTTCTTATCAGGCTCACCTGCCAACGTGTAGATCTTCTTCTCGTGGTCGTAGAATTCTGATGAGGCAACGTCAAAGGCAATGGCGATGTCCTTACCAGGCTTGTAACCAGCACGCTCGATAGCGTTCAACAAGAACTCAAATGGCTCTGCGTTTGAGGCGAAGTTAGGAGCGAATCCACCTTCGTCACCAACAGCAGTTGAGTGACCTGATTCCTTCAACAATGCTTGCAATGCGTGGAAAGTTTCTGAACCCATACGGATAGCTTCAGCAACAGTCTTTGCACCAACTGGCATGATCATGAACTCTTGGAAGTCAACAGAGTTGTCCGCGTGGGCTCCACCGTTAACAACGTTCATCATTGGCGTAGGCAAAACCTTTGAGTTGAAACCACCAAGGTAGTTGTACAAAGGCGTTCCCAATTCGTCAGCAGCTGCACGAGCAGCAGCAATTGAAACACCAAGGATAGCGTTGGCACCCAACTTACCCTTGTTTGGAGTTCCGTCCAATTCGATCATCGTACGGTCCAACAAAACTTGGTCAGTAACATCCATACCAACCAACTTGTCCTTGATAACCTTGTTAACGTTTTCAACGGCCTTCAATGTTCCCTTACCCAAGAAACGACCCTTGTCACCGTCACGCAATTCAACGGCTTCGTTAACACCAGTTGAAGCTCCTGAAGGAACGATTCCGCGACCGAAACCACCCAATTCAGTGTAAACTTCAACTTCAACAGTTGGGTTACCACGTGAGTCCAAGACTTCGCGTGCGTAAATATCAGTAATTGCAGACATGTTGTCTTCTCCTTACTTGTTTTAAAAGTATAGTTATCTGGGAATATCCCTTGTCATTTATTGTAACATAATTCACACGTTGTGTAGCAATTCATTGCCCTTTATTACGATTATTGTGCGAACCGTATACGAAACACTTACTGATAAATAGTAGCAATTATTCCGTGTTGCATTTGTTACATTACTGTCCACTATGTCATGAAATCTCGTGTTACTTTATATGCATAGTTAAAACGTAAGTACGCATACCAACGAGGAGGAGGCTGCGTTTAAATGAAAAAGATTAAATTTTCTATTTTGGGGTTAATGGGATTATTAATTGCGGTGCCACTTTATCTATTTGGGGCCTCGTATGCCATGGAGCGCCTAGCACCAACCACTGAACATACCACCTATCAAAGCGCTGATACGCACGTGACAGACACGCGTGACAACCAACATAACTTTAATGATAAGTTAATTGCTGCTGGTATCCACCCGGCTAGCTCAAGTGATGACACAGTCACGATGGTTGAACCTGAACAAAATACACTTAAATAGTAAAAGACACCGCAACTGCGGTGTCTTTTTTCTTTTTACCAGTGTTCGCGAACTGCCGCAATTTCGGCAACCGTCACTGCATAACGTACCTTACGCCCTGAAGCATCACGTGATCCAAATATAACGCCCTCTGCTTCACCATCAAGTTCATTCAAAATGAATGACTCACCTGACGTTAGATAGATTTTCACAAAATTACCATCTGACAAAATCTTCGTCATAAATTCAAACATCACTCATGTCCCCCTAAGCTTCTGATTCATTGTGTATTATTTCATCTATACACATCAGTTTATCGCTTAGGTACGGCTAACTCGTGAATCAAACCGTAACGGAATCTGAATATTTCACGCCTCTTTTTGCAAAGATCGCTTCGCTTGATCAGCTAGACTAACCAACTCAATAAACGTCATGGCATCAAGTGCCGCATCACCCACCAAGACACCGTCAATGTCCGGTTGCGCTAACAATTCATAGGCATTAGTTGGTTTAACGGAACCCCCGTACAAAATACGCATCTGATCAGCGGCTGGTTGACCAAACATATCAGCCACTGTCTGGCGAATAATCCGCAAACTTTTTTGCGCAATTTCTGGCCCCATCGCCTGACCAGATCCAATCGCTGCCGTTGGCTCATAGGCCAGCATAACGCGACCTAGGTCCGCTATCGCTACCCCTTTTAGCGATTCAACGACTTGATTCACAATCCAATGGGCGTGATCGTTTTCTGACTCCAATTGGACTGCCTCATCAATAGCAATAATCGGCATTAGGCCATTCCGTAGCGCGGCCAACGTTTTCAGATTAACCATTTCATCAGTTTCACGGAAATAATTCCGCCGCTCTGAGTGGCCAATAATGACCACTTGGATCCCCAAATCAGCTAATGCAGCTGGACTTGTCTCTCCTGTATAGGCACCCCGATCTTCCCAATACACGTTTTCAGCACCGATGCACACCGATGTCCCCTTGGCCGCCGATACCATCGCGTTCAATAATACATCTTGCCCCGCCAATACTGTATCAACGTTCGGATACTTAGCTAACTTTGGTGCAACCTCCTGAATATACCCCTCGGCCTCACTTGGCAACTTATTCATTTTCCAATTTGCAACGACGATTGGTTGTCGACTCATCAGCTTCACCGCCCTTCATATATGCTTTCATTATAGCAAACAGCCCTTCACATCAGCTACAACACAAAACCAGCTCCATGACGCTACATCAGTAGTCTCGCCACAAAGCTGGTTTCTCGTTACTTCTTATTCAGCTGGTACAGCAGCTTGAACCAACGCGATAACTTCATCGTTCGTCTCAGCATCCAATGCCTTATCAGCCAATTCTGCCATCTTCGTCGTATCCAAACGCTTCATCAATGAACGTGTTTGCAAAACAGACGTTGCTGACATTGAGAATTCATCCAAGCCCATACCAACTAGCACTGGTACGGCAATTGGATCACCCGCCATCTCACCGCACATTGCAGCAAACTTGCCGTACTTGTGCGCTGAGTCAATCACGTTCTTAATCAAACGCAAAATTGATGGGTTGTATGGTTGGTACAAGTATGAAATCTTGTCGTTACCACGGTCTGCCGCCATTGAGTAACCAATCAAGTCGTTGGTTCCAATTGAGAAGAAATCAACTTCTTGGGCAAACTTATCAGCCAAAACAGCTGCAGCTGGCACTTCAATCATAATTCCCAACTTGATATCATCGGCTACTGGTACACCAGCTTCTTGCAACTTCGCCTTTTCTTCATTGAAGATATCACGCGCTGCACGGTATTCTGGCAACGTTGCCACCATTGGGAACATAATCCACAAGTCACCGTAAACAGAGGCACGCAACAAGGCACGCAACTGAGTACGGAAAATGTCATCACGATCCAATGAAATACGGATGGCACGGTAACCCAAGAACGGGTTTTCCTCTTCTGGTAATGGCAAGTAAGGCAAGTACTTATCACCACCAATGTCCATCGTACGGACCGTAACAGGCTTACCGTCCATACCCTCAAGAACCTTCTTGTAGGCTTCAAATTGCTCGTCTTCAGTTGGCAATTCCTTTGAATCCATGTACAAGAACTCGGTACGGTACAAACCAATTCCTTCTGAACCGTTATCCACAACACCAGTCAAGTCCTTTGGCGTACCAATGTTGGCACCCACCAAGAATTCCTTACCATCAGCTGAAATAGACTTTTCGTTCTTCAACGTTGCCCATTCAGCCTTTTGCGCTGCGTACTTTTCACCCTTGGCACTGTATTCTGTGACTTGTTCATCTGAAGGGTCAACGATTGCAACACCGTCAAGTCCATCCAAAATGACCATGTCACCTTCTTGAATTTCATCCGTTGCAACCTGTGAACCAACAATCGCTGGAATTTCCAACGTACGTGCCATGATAGCTGCGTGCGCTGTGCGTCCACCAACATTGGTGATAAATCCCTTAACGTATTGACGGTCAAGTTGAGCTGTATCTGAAGGCGTCATGTCCTTCGCTACAATCACAACTTCTTCCTTAATCAAGGCTGGGTTTGGCAATTCCTTACCCAACAAGTGACTTAGCACACGCTTTGTCACATCTCGAATGTCGGCGGCACGCTCAGCCATGTATGGATTATCATCGGCCATTGCCTCAAACATACCAATGTACATGTCTGTCGTTTCCTTCAACGCGGCTTCAGCGTTAACTGAGTCGCTGTCGATTTTAGCAGAAATGCCCCCCAAAAGCTCAGGGTCTTCAAGCACCATAATGTGTGCTGTAAACACTTCAGCTTCTTCAGCCCCCATTGAAGTTGCTGCCTTGTCTCGAATTTGTTCCAAATCTGTCTTAGATGCTAAAAAGGCCGCTGCTACGCGGTCCTTCTCAGCTTGAACATCGTCTACTGTACGAGTATCAAAAGACAAATCAGGATCAACGAGCTTATATGCTTTTGCGATTGCAACACCGTTTGATGCTGCAATCCCCTTAATTTCTTTTGCCATCGCCGTCTTATCCCTCAAAGTAAATGTTCAAATAAATTTTTAACTAAAAATTAGTCAGTCAAGCCTTCTGCTGACATCGTCTCTGCAATTGCAGCCAATGCTTCAGCTTCGTCATCACCTTCTGCTGAAATCTTAACATCGGCGTTTTGACCAACACCCAATGACATAACGCCCATGATTGACTTCAAGTTAACGTCCTTACCTTGGTATGACAACGTTACGTTTGATGAGAACTTTGAAGCTGCTTGTACCAACAAAGTTGCTGGACGTGCGTGGATACCAGTTTCGGCTACAATGTGAAATTCGCGTGATTCCATGGTGATAATCTCCTCTAGATTAAAAAATATCTATCTTTGTATAATTTTTGACTTGGCTAAATGAGATACGCTTTCGAAATCTTTCTAACCAACTCTATGTCGTTAATTCTAGCAGGTATGAAGCTTTTGCGCAAGCGCTTACATTACCTTTTCATTAGGCTTTTGTGAACTTTTTGTGAATAAGTGGAAGCGGCGATGATTCTACTCGGCCTTATTCTTCGCCGTATACGTGACAACCCCGCCACGTGCGGCAACGCCACGAATCGCGTTCTGATAAGGGTAATTACGCCAAACTTCGTAAAATTCCTTGAAGTCCTTTGCTTCCAAAACGAACTCTTCTAATTCGCCAGATCGTAATTGCTCAAGCATTTCTTCATAGTCCATAGCTGACCCCTCCTGTCATAATTAACTGTTACTATTTTAACAAACTTTCATGAAAACCGGTGCATTTTTAAAGAATAAAAAAAGAACGTGTTTGTTTCAAAAACGCACACGTTCATTACTTTTCATAAGACTTTAGAATTCAAGCAACAGACTTCCGTATGTAAATCCGGCACCGAATCCCGTTAACAGAACTCGCTTACCCGTCAAATCAGTTTTCTTGTTCAGCTCATCCAAGCCAATACCAATTCCGGCTGATGACGTGTTTCCATACTTTGTAATATTCGTGGCAAACTTGTCCATTGGTTGGTCAATCGCCTCAGCAATCGCCTCAATAATGCGCAAGTTGGCTTGGTGTGTAATAAAGTAATCAACGTCATTTGGCGTCAAATCACGATCACCCAAGAACTTTACAATGTGATCTGGAATCAAGCGCACAACTTCTTCAAAGACTTGGCGACCTTCTTGATGGAAGGCATCCGTCTTAGGATAGTTTTCTGCAGAAATTTCTGTCAAAGGTTGGATACGACCAGAGTGAACAACTTCAGCGTCCCCAATGGTATGCATTTCCTCACCCTTCACAATACCGCCTTCTTCATCAGCAACCAGCACCATTGCAGCGGCACCATCACCAAAGAAGACAGTTGATGTACGATCTGTAAAGTCCATCATCTTCGAATTAACTTCTGCTGAAATAACCAATGCGTTCTTGTAAACACCTGAACGGATAAACTTGTCTGCAGTACTCATACCAAAGACAAATCCTGAGCACGCAGTAGAAATATCGTATGCCCACGCCCCTTCAGCTTTCAAGTTACGCTGTACGAGCGCAGCCGTTGAAGGTGCTAATCCGTCCGGCGTAAACGTCGTCACGATGATTAGTTCAATATCTTCTGGCTTAAGGTCGGTTTGTGACAACGCCATGCGAGCTGCTTGCGTTGCCAAATCGGACGTATTCTCACCTTGCAATGAGATGCGTCGCTCCTTAATACCAGTGTGTGCTTGAATCCACGCGTCGTTCGTATCCATGATTGCCGCCAAGTCATCGTTCGTAATAATATCACTTGGAACGTAGTGAGCTGAGGCAATAATCTTAGTTCCTTGCGTCATATGTGGACCCCTTTCTTTCATATCAGCAAAAATGCTCTTATTCATTTTACGCTATGTTACTGAATTTTGGTAACGAATTAGGTAAATAAAAAGGAACTTGCAGAAACAAGTTCCTTAATTGTTATTCTGTTACTTCAGATGCGGCCATCTTAAAGTTTTCGTTGTAAGAAAAGGCATTCTGACCGGCAATTGCGGCATCCCCAACTGCAGTGGTAATTTGACGCAATTCCTTGTCACGAACATCACCGATAGCAAAGATACCAGGCGCTGCTGTTTCCATACGATCATTTGTGTGAATCCAGCCGTTGGCATCCGTGATACCCAATGCTTGGACCGGTTCTGAAACAGGCGTCAAACCAACATAGATGAATACGCCGGCAGCCGCAATTTCAGAAACTTCATCCGTTTGGTTATTGCGAACACGGACACCAGTGACTTTCTTGTCATCACCAATGATTTCTTCAACTTCCGTGTTCCAAATGAAGTCGATTTTTTCATTTGCAAAGGCGCGGTCTTGCAAAATCTTTTGTGCGCGCAACTTGTCACGACGGTGAACGATAGTTACCTTGTCAGCCAATCCTGCCAAGTATGTTGCTTCTTCAACAGCGGAATCACCGCCCCCGACAACGATCACGTGTTGGCCACGGAAGAAGGCCCCATCGCAGACGGCACAGTATGAAACCCCACGACCAGTGTACTGATCTTCGCCAGGTACTGCTAGCTTAACGTTGGCAGCCCCAGTCGCAACAATCACTGTGTTGGCCGTATAGTCATCCATGTCTGTTACAACATGCCACGTCCCATCGTGTTGCGCCTCAACATGCAAGACTGATCCAAAGGCGTACTCAGCACCAAACTTTGTTGACGATGCGTACATTTTTTCCGCCAATTCGGGGCCAAGAATCGACTCGAACCCTGGATAGTTTTCAACTTCAGCGGTGTTATTCATTTGTCCACCGTAAATGCCGCGATCAATCATCAAAACTGACATGTTCGCACGTGATGCGTACGTTGCTGCGGTCATCCCACCAGGGCCAGCCCCGAGAATAATTGTGTCATAATGTTGTGCCATTTTAACTTCCCCCTTCGTTCAGAATCGCTATGTTCGGATTCTCATAAATCTTTAAGATTACAAGACCTATTCTACCGGTTCTGATGTCAAATGAAAAGGGGGCTACTTACAAAAATAAAGCACAACCCATTATTATGGGCCATGCTTTATTACGGAGCCTAGCTCCCGCCATCTCGGTAGCCAAGGCGAAAACTCGGTAATTCATTGCCGAGATGAAGCCGAACGAAAAGCAATGTTAGTTGCCCTTCTTAGAGGGACGGCCAGCGTTGCTTTTTTCTGTACGTTGATTGTTGATATATCCTTCGACAACTTGCTTCGACATTTAACCCAACATACCAATGTAGTAGCTGGGAGACCACAAGTGACCACCCCGCAGTTTGCGCTTCGTTTCTGGGTGAGCCGTGAACCATAATCGAGCGCTAGAACCTTTGAGTATCTTGACGACATCAGTCGGTGCAAGTTTTGGCTTAAAGCTAACCAGCAAGCGTACGTGGTCGGGCATAACTTTCATAGATTGAATTTCGACATCATGATTATCAGCAAGGTAATTGATAGCGCCTTTCATATCTTGAACGAGCTTAGGTGTGGTGAATACGGGCTTGCGATACTTTGTAACCCATACAATATGGTACGAGAAATTGTAGAGATAACCGTGTTCGTTTTAATTATCTGCAATTGTTTTTTTAATCTTATGTAATCATTTCTTTTGTTGTAATATAATGAATATATCAAATAAAGGGGCTATCACATGACATTAGAAAATCTGTCTAAGATTGTTGAGAACATTTACGTTCGACGCTACCGTGTGGTAGCGACACCAGAACTGATTGAACATCATGCGCGCAACATGCAGACGCAAAATCAGCTTTGGAACTTTGGAAACAAGTATCTTGAAAAGACGTATGGCCGTAAGCACTTGAACCGTCCATATCCTAACAACAAGACGCAAAAGAATTATGTAATCAACGACATCAAGGCCAAGTTCATCAAAGAGAACTACAACCTAGACCGTTGGAACGCAGTGATTGTTGGGTTGCACTCACAAGGTGCCAACGAGTTTCTGACAACGTTGATGACCAACTTTGGTGAGTATCGCAAGACTTTGTACCGCGCTTCAAAAATGACGACGCACGAGAAGTTGGACTACGTGAACAACGTTCACGGCAACAATTCACAACACCGTTCATGGTATCGCAAGGGATCTTTGAACTACTTGCGTGGCACCAAATCATTTAAGACAGTTTCACTACCAAACAACAACCAAGTTGAAATCGTATCAGCACATCACATCAAGATACAAGATTACGGTGATCTACAAGTCGTCGAGAACGTCAGCAATCTACGTAACTCTACAATTGTGATTACGAAATTGAAGCGTAAAAACAACGGTCAATTTGAGTTACAACTCGTATTCAAGCGACAAGTTGCTCGTATTGAGCCAACGACTAAGGTTGCTGGTGACTGGAACATGACTAACAACAAGGTGTTCCACACGTCAAACGACGAGGAAATCTACATCAGCAATGACGTTATAGTTAAGGCTGAAGTCTTAGAACGCCAAATTAACGGTTTGAAGTCGAAACGTGACAAGTCTGTTTGGTTGGGGAAAAACTCACGACGTGTAGCCCAAATGAACGACGAAATCAGGCGTCTGAACATCAAACGCGAAAACATCCTTGATGAACATTACAAGCAACTAGCACATGTTCTCATGAACGATTACGATGTGATTGTTATTGAAGATTTGGACGCCAAAGACATGCGTGCCAAGAAGCGACAAGCACGCAGCGCTAACCGCAAACTGGCAATGATTAAACCGTATCGTATGGCGCAATTCATTGAAATGTTGGCGAACCGTACCGGTAAGACCTTAATCAAGGTTGACGCCTACAAGACATCACAAGTCGAGTACGGCACGACACATGAAGAAAAGCATGATACATCAGTCCGTAAGTGGGTTTCAACACTTACCGGCAAACTGATTAACCGTGACCTAAATGCAAGTTGGAATATCCTAGATTGGGGCTTGAACCCTGAGCATCACATCAAACTAAAAGACTACCCACGCCTAAGCGCAAGTAGTCTAGTAACTATCAATTAAGAATTACGGGCGAGACAGAAACTTGTCGTCCTTAATGGCTGTAAGAATAAACGTGGTGCGTATTGCCCTGACCTAGTGAAAACGGGCACGACACGTTGTTTGAGTGTCTTAGCTGACGCCCGCCCGTAAGGGTGCATTGCCTAAACGTTTTCGGATAGAGCCTATTTAGTTGCAGGTCTCGACGCCGAAGCCCGTTACTTTTAGTGACGGGCGAGTTCACCGCTTACGATTACTTCCAGTTATCTTTCATCTTGTCAATTTCGTCAAAGAATTGATCGTCTTCAGCTGCCAAACGTTCTGATTCCTCAACTGAGGACTCCTTGCGACGTCGCCAAAGCGTGAAGAACAAGCCACCCAAACCTGCAAATAACGTTGAAAGGATTGACGCGACTACTGGCAGCTGATTTGTAGCCGTGTCAAACTGGGTATCCCGCAAATGTGTTGTGGCCTGATCGGTGGCGTTCACTGTACCCGCTTGTACCGTTGCCCCTGTATCGAGCCCATTAGCTGTGCTGCCGTTAGCCGCCGTTGCAGCCACGCTTGACGCTGCTGAAGCCGTGTACGCCGCTTGGGCCTGCGCGACGTTATTTGCTGTCGCTGCTGATGCCGCCCCTGCTAGGAAACGGGTTACTTGACTTGCTTGTGGTGCTGAAGGGATAGTCGTTACACCCCCAGCCACCGTCGTTAACCCATTAGCTAGATTAGTCATATTGCGTAGCGTCGTTGTAGCTAACGCCTGATTTGGCTGTAATGTCGTCAATTGGTCAGTTATGGGTGCTGAATTAGCAACCAGCGAGTTTAGGCCATCTGCTGTCGCACTAGCCACCTCTGACGCCAAACTAACTGATGATGGGCTCGCAACAGTTACATCACTCACGTTTGTGACGGATGGATTGACTGCACTTGATGAATCGGCGCTACCTGTCTTGTTTGATGTGGCTGCCCCTGCGCTAGTCTTTGTTGACGTCTCAGAAGCCACACTGACCGATGACGTTGCCGTACTTACAGCTGTATCTGACGTCACATCTGATGAAATACCAGCACTCACCGAACCTGACGTATCCGGCGCCACGCCAGCCGATGGCGTTACTGCGCTGACAGATGTATCTACTGCACTCGACGAAACACTGCTGTCTGCAGTCGTGCTTGAAGCCGAATCAACGGCACTGTCAGATGATGATGATGATTCTGGTGTCGCGCTAACTGATGGCGCTACTACGCTCGATGACGTATCAGCAGCGCTCGATGACACGGTACTATCTGAAACTTCACTTGAAGATGGCTCGTCTGGCGTTGCGTTTGACTCCTCGACAGCACTTGACGACGTTACGTCTGATGCATCAGCTGCCGATGAGGTAACGGGCGCTTCTGAGTTAACTAAATCATTTGCCGTGTTATCTGCATACACTGCCAAAATTTGTTGTAGCATCCCCTGCATCCAAGGGAAGCCATCCTGTGCGCCAAAAGCAATTGAAGTTAGCGGATCATACGTAACGTTGCTAGCAAGTACGCCTGAGGTCATCTTGGCGTACCACGTTGGATCATCTTGACGAATTTGGGCGACTTGAATGGCGAGTGCATAACTCATAATACGATTGGTCGCATTTGTGACCTGATCATCACCAAAAGGTTGACCACCACGATCACGATTGCCCGTTAAATAACTGGCAGTTTGAATTGTTTGAATCATACTTTGGGCATCCACAATTGCTTGCGTCAATTGTGCTGGCCAACTGGTTTCATTTTGCAACTGCACATTTGCGACGGCTTGGTAATTGGTAATAGCAGCCTGTAGACGGGCGATTTGCAACTGCTCCGTTACCGTTAAGTTGCGTGCATTATCTGTCGCAAACACCGTCGTTGGTTGCAAGATACTAGTTGTCGTTGTGACCAATGGTGAAATAGTCAAGACTGTCACGCCAAGCGCAGTTAAACCACTTGCCACCCAGTGTCGATTGCTTTTATGTTCGTAATTTTTTAATGTTGATTGTGTCTCCTTAATCATAAGAAAACACCCCTTTCCCTGTTTTTGAAACCTCTCTCAGCAGTTTCGTAAACGAGGCAAAATCCCAAATTTCCTCGTTTATGTTCCAATTTTACTGCTTACAAAAAATAAAAACACGGCTTTGGTTTCGCAATTTCAAATTAATAAAAAATCTCCAGTTTCGTCAGCCAAACAGAGCTGATAACACTGGAGATTTATTAGTTCGTAGCAAATATTCTTCTACTACTTTATGAAGTTTTTCAATTTTGCAACCATATCAAATAATTGCTCATCTTCTTCATCAAATTCGCCATTTTCAGAAGCATGGGCACCCTTACGACTGCGAACAATCTTAAAGGCAATTCCAGATGCAATCGCGATGATTGTTGACAAAATAGTTCCCAAAACTTGGGTATTGTCATTCAACGAGAATTGCGTGTCATTCAAATGACTTGTGGCATCGTTACCAGCCGTATTCACACCGGCTTGAACTGTTGCCCCATCATCTACTGCCGCATTTTTTACAGGTGCAGCTGCAGGTGCATTGTTACCGGCAACATTCGGAGCAGTTGTCGATGCTGGCGTCCCACCATTGTTGCTTGCTACGTTTTGCGTCGTAGCTGAACTTGACGTCGCACTAACAACTGATGAACTTGCTGCACTTGATGTCGCACTAACTGTTGTCGAGCTTGTGGCACTTGATACAACAGCCGTCGTACCTGAAGAAACCATAACACTTGAACTTGGTACTGTCGCAACCTGACGAGTTGTCTGACCTGCATCACTTGCCATAACCGTTGGCAATGTATCCAAGGTAACCGCCTTAGCACTTAAAACAGGCGCAACTGATTGAGACGTCATCAAATGTGTCGACGCACTCACATCATCACCTACCTGACCGTGGTTAGTGAATGATGTGTTGTTGCTAGTCGTTACACGGTGTGAAGCATTCGCTGATCGCTCAACATCGGCAGTAGTAGTTGTGCTACTGGTTGCTGATGATGTTGGTCCTTCAACTAACGATGACGATCCAGCACTAGCGTTGCTAGCGCTGGAAATCGTCGATGACTTACCACTAACACCGGCCGAAACGACAGGGTCGCCAACTGCTGATGACTCTTGCACTGACAATGCTGAACCAACCGCTGACGATTCTTGTACTGACAACGCTGAATCAACCGCTGATGACTCTTGCACTGACAATGCTGAGCCAACTGCCGATGACTCTTGTACTGATAGTGCTGAACCAACTGCTGATGACTCTTGTACTGATAGCGCTGAACCAACTGCTGACGATTCTTGTACTGACAACGCTGAATCAACTGCTGACGACTCTTGCACTGATAGCGCCGAATCAACTGCTGACGACTCTTGCACTGACAATGCTGAACCAACTGCTGACGATTCTTGTACTGACAACGCTGAATCAACCGCTGATGATTCTTGCACTGACAATGCTGAATCAACTGCTGATGACTTTGCAGCTGTATTGTCATAGTAATCCGAACCAGCTACATTTGCTGGTTGGGCATCAACTGCTGACGACGTCACCACATTAGTCTGATTATTCGTTTCAGCGCGATTACCATTGATAATTTCCAACAGCAATGGCTTCATCCAAACAAAACCATCTTGTGCACCCGGTGCATAAGATGTCAAAACATCATAGTGAATGTCCGAAAACTTTTGGCCATTTACCACTTCAGCATACCAACCGGCATGGTGCGCGCGAATGTCCGCAACTTCAATGGCCAACGCGTAATCCTCAACGCGGTTAACTGCGTTTGTCACTTGTTGATCAGAAAAAGTTGTGCCTTCAGTTTGAACACCATTTGCGTGCGTGAATTCACCAGACTGAATGGTTTGAATCATCTGCGTTGCGTTGTTATACGCTGCCGTCAAATCATCTTGCCAATTCAAACCATCCAATGCAATTGATCGCACGAAACTATATGAGTCCATCACCGACTGCAATCGACTAATTTGATCAGTCTCAGTTGCTGTCAATTGCCGACTCGTCACCGTTTGAGCATACGTTGTTGATACACTAGCTAACTGCATTGTTGCCGTCGCCACAGGCGCTCCTACCACTAGAGCTACCCCAGCAACAGTCAAGCCTCGTGTTACCCAACGCTTGCCATCTTTGTACATCTTAAAACGGGTTGTACCTTCCCCGTGACCTTGTGCTCTCTCCAACACAAGCATCCACCCCTTTCTCTCGAGACGATAATTCGTGCTCCCTAATTGAAAGTTGATTAAAACTCTTCGTTACTTATAGTAAGCCAAAAACGCCGTCGTTGCACGTTTTATGACATAACTCTAATCATTTCATTGAAAAAGCGACATTCTGACCGAAATATCAGTCAAAATGTCGCTTTGCATGGCAATTAAGTCCCATTTACCGGCCTTAATTACCTATTTAATTACTTCCAAGAATCTTTAATGTTCTTAACTTCGTTTGACAATGCCTCATCATCGCCAGCAAAGTTCGCGTCCATCTTCTCTTCTTGATCCTTACGACGCTTCCATAGGAAGAACCAGAATCCGGCAGCTGCAGCGATTAACAATGATAGCAATGATGTCAACAATGCACTATTGTCATTGTGCTTCATTTGCGAATCACGCAATGCTCGTGTGGCCGGATCAGCTGCAGATCCCGTCGCACCTTGAACTGTGGCCGTACCAGTATCTGTCTTGGCTGCTGTCTTAGTCTTCGTAGGCTTATCGTTATGAGTTGTTGTCGTACCTGACGTAGCACCCGTTGCTTGTGCCGGTACACTACCAGTCGTTGTACCGGCAGTTGCTGCTCCCGTGGTATTTGTACCTGTTGTCGCATTTACCAACGGCGTCACTGCACCAGCCGTCGCATTACCAGTTGTTGACTGTGTTGGCGTTGACACCCCATTCAAACTTGGCAACACAACATCACCTGCATTATTACCTGCAACTTGACCATTCGTTACGCCAGCAACGTTTGAGCCGTCTGTGTAGCCACCATTTTGACCAGCTACTTGGTTACCATTGACGCCACCATTTGATGAACCGCCATTTGAACCACCAGCAACAATGCCTTGACCTTGTTCAGACTTCTGGTGACCATTTTTATCACCCTTAGTGCCGTTGTGACCTTGTCCTGGATTTGCCTGACCGTTTGAACCGCCATTAACAATGCCTTGTTGACCTTGTTCTGGGTTTTGGTTCTTAGTAGCACCACCCTTAGTGTTGTTATTACCACTAGTTGTGTGGCCATCGCGTTGACCACTCTTAGCGTTCTTAGCACGATCAACCGCATTAGCAATCGCAATCGCTGCTTGATCAACCGCATTTTGTAATGACTTTTGATCCGTTGCCTTGCTAATTTGTTCGATGGCCTTTACGACGTCCTTGTCGTTCGCAACACCCTTTGACTTAGCTTCAGCCTTAGTTGAAGCTACCGCATCACTCTTTGCCTTATTGAAATCAGCCACGCTCTTCTCGTGTGCTGCTTCTGAAGCCAATTGTGATTCTTGTGCAATCAACGAATCACGTCCTGCGTTAATCAAAGATTGTGCTGAGGCAGATGCTGCTAATGACGCTTCTTGTGACATCGCTGCTGAACGGCCCGCTTCAATCATTGATTGTGCGGCTGAGTTGGCCGCTGATGATGCCAACGTTGACTCCTGTGACGCGTCCGCTGAGCGTCCTGATTCGATCATTGACTTTGCACTAGCAGATGATGCTAGTGACGCTTCTTGTGATGCATCTGCTGAACGACCTGACTCAATCATCGATTGCGCCGCTGAGTTGGCCGCTGATGATGCCAACGTTGACTCCTGTGACGTATCTGCTGAGTGTCCTGATTCAATCATTGATTGTGCGGCTGAACTCTCTGCGGCTGATGATGCTAGTGACACCTCTTGTGACGCATCTGCTGAACGGCCTGACTCAATCATTGATTGCGCTGCTGAACTCTCAGCTGCTGATGACGCCAATGATGCTTCCTGTGATGCATCTGCTGAGTGGCCTGCGTCAATCATTGATTGCGCTGCTGCTGATGATGCCAATGACGCTTCTTGTGATGCATCTGCTGAGTGGCCAGATTCAATCATCGATTCTGCTGCAGCTGATGATGCTAGTGATGCCTCTTGCGATGCATCCGCCGAACGGCCCGCATCAATCATTGATTGCGCTGCTGAATTCTCTGCTGCTGACGACGCCAGTGATGCTTCTTGTGATGCATCTGCTGAGTGTCCTGATTCAATCATCGATTCTGCTGCAGCTGATGATGCTAACGATGCCTCTTGTGACGCATCTGCTGAACGGCCGGCGTCAATCATTGATTGCGCTGCTGCTGATGATGCCAATGATGCTTCTTGTGATGCATCTGCTGAACGGCCCGCATCAATCATTGATTGCGCTGCAGCTGATGATGCTAGCGACGCCTCTTGTGACGCATCCGCTGAACGACCCGCATCAATCATTGATTGCGCTGCTGAACTCTCAGCTTGACTAGCAATTTGAGATTGAACCAACGAATTAGCAATTGACGCTGATGTTGATGCTGAAATTGACGCTGACTCTGAAGCCGCAACTGAATTAGCAATTGACGTGGCAATTGAATTTGACGTGGCAACAGATTGGCTTACCAAATTGCTCTCATACGAGTTAACAATGCTATTAACATCAGAAACGTTAGCTGCACTATCAATACCTGAAGTTGCATTTGTCACGTCGGCTGCTAGGTCGCTATCTGATACCTTACCCGAATTAGCACCTGCATCGACATTAATTTGACTCAACGCTGAATCCTTAGCTGCTGACGTCGCCAAAGATTGGGCCATTGATCCGTACGATGAACGTCCTTGATCCATTAAGTTACTTGCAAAGAAGCTATTAGCATCTGATACAACGGCCGTTTGATTTGCTGCTGTCGAACCAGCTGGTAAATCAATTGGCTTATAAGCGTTAATTGCATCAATCATCTTTTGCAACAAGTTACCTAACGTCTGTAACTCCAGCCCCAGGCTATCAGGGTGAGTTTGATTAGTCGCCTCAGCAACAAGCGCCTGGTAGGCTGGTTCCTTCACACTAGCTGGCACACCATCATGTGTTGCCTTGGCGTAAACTGATCGCACGTCAGACATAAATGCCCCAATTTGATCGTCCCAAGACTGCTTCGTTGCCGTTTTCATTTGCTCAGCGATATCGTTCAATTTCTTAACTGTATCGCGCACATTAGTTGAGGATGGCTTTCCTGCTTCAGCCATCCCCTGGTTGAACAAGTCATCAACATCCGAAGAATGAATACCAATTCGTGCAGCGTCGCTTTTGGCATCCACGATCTTTTGAGCAGCTTGATGAATTTGATCAGCCTTATAATCATTAATCTTCTTTTGGAAATCATCCACTTGTTGTTGCAAGTTGTTAACTTGAATATGGATGTTATCGTAATGGTCATCAAGTGCATCATTTTCAATGGTATCCATACCGGCCAAAATCTTCGTAGCCGCATCATTAATTGCCTTAAAATCAGCACTCTTTACTGAAGCTGGTACACCATCATGTGTTGCTTGATTATTATCATCGACCGCCTGGGCAACAACTGCATGCACAGTGCTGTCCACGTAAGCTAGGTCTGCTTGCTTCATCTTGGTAAAGAGGTCTTGCAGTACCTTAACTTCATCAGCATCAGCACTCTTTGATGGTGTCGTCTCTTCTGCCACAGCCTCGTTGTATAAATCCTTAATCACAGCAGCTGGAATACCAAAGCGACTGTGATTTTGATAATACGTCTGAATTTGGTTCTCGATGTCTGTTAAGTCTGCACTTTGTGTTGGTGTCTTATCACCCGCCATATCAGGCGCTTTTGTATCGTCAAAGTCATTTGCATTAGTCAAATCATTGACGACACCGCCGAGTGCAATGACGTGCGCTTCAACCGCCTTGGGATCGTGTTGATTTGGAAGGTGCAAATCCTCGAACAAATCATTGTATCCCTTCGTTGCCGGGTCAACAGACTTCAGCAAACGTAATGCTTCTTGCACAATTGAGACATAGTGCAACAACTGGGCGTCGGCTGAGACAACACCAGCATAATCCCCACGACCAGCTGCATTGTGACCATCCAAAACCGCATTTCGAACGACATCATCCATAAACATAAATTGATTGAATGTTGCGTCCTTTTGCAGTTCAACTTCTTGCTTCTGCCAAGCTGCATAATCAGCGTTTAGTTTCTGATTAGCTGAAACAACGTTGTTAGTGCTTGTCAAAGCAACTGAATCGCTCGATGAACTATCTGTTGTCTGTGCAAATGCAACGTTATTCTTCACATTAGTTAATGTGTTTGCAACGGGGCCGCCGACCATCAATGACACTGCAAATAGTGCCAGGCCACGGGTGACCCACTGCTTACCATCCTTGTACATCTTGAAGTGTACTTTTGTTTGGCGATTGGTTTCTTTATCAACCATTCCTCTTTTTACCCACTTTCCTCTGTATAACCATACCGTTTGCGTTAAGTCTTCATTAAATAATGAAGTAACCATACCTAACATTAACAAAGAGCATGATAACACTATACTTTCGTCAGCGGAGCAATTTACTATTAAGCGGGAATTTTCAGTCCCGCAGTGTATATTTTGGTGAACTATTCTCAACAACAGTGTCTCAAAACCGGGAAATTTTAAGGTTCATTTATCCTTTCCAATGGAAATACGTATATACCATTAACCAATTTATTCTAAAAAAACAGGACCTTCTCAAAAAGGAGAAAGTCCTGTTTTTAATCGTTATTTTGGCTTAGTCCAACGTTGCGGCCAAGTCCTTGATGTATTGCTTCAAAGCTTCACCCGTTTGTGGGTGGTTCAAACCATATTCGATGTTAGTCGTCAAGAAACCAATCTTTGAACCAATGTCAAAACGCTTACCCTTGAATTCGTGGGCGTATACGTGTTGACGCTTGTTCAATGAATCGATGGCGTCCGTCAATTGGATTTCGTTACCCTTACCAGGCTTCGTGTTCTCCAATTCTTCGAAAATCTCAGGCGTCAACAAGTAACGTCCGATGATTGCCAAGTCTGAAGGTGCATCTTCTGGCTTTGGCTTCTCAACGAATGAGTTAACTTGGTGCAAACCGTCTTCAACTTCCTTTTCAGGTGCAATTACACCGTATTCAGAAACTTGCTCGTGAGGCACCTTCATAACAGCCAACGTTGACTCTCCCGTCGTGTTGTAACGGTCAATCAATTGCTTCGTCAATGGCGTCTCGTCTGCCATCAAGTCATCACCCAACATAACCACGAATGGCTCGTCGCCGATAAATGACTTGGCCGTCAAAACAGCATCTCCCAAACCACGTGGGTGTGATTGACGGATGAAGTACAAGTTGATGTCAGTCGTCTCTTCAACCAACTTCAACAATTCATCCTTACCCTTTTCCTTCAAGTTGTTTTCCAACTCAGGGTTTGAATCGAAGTGATCTTCGATTGAACGCTTTGACTTTCCATCGACGATAACAATATCTTCGATACCTGAAGCCAAAGCTTCTTCGATGATAAATTGAATCGTTGGCTTATCAACGATTGGCAACATTTCCTTGGCCAAGGCCTTAGTTGCTGGCAAAAAACGAGTTCCCAAACCTGCTGCTGGGATAATAGCCTTACGTACTGGCTTCATATGAATTTACTTCCCTTCTTGTGAAACTGGACGACCCATCAACTCATTGATGGCTTCCTTGATATCTTGACCTTCGTACAAGACGCGATAAATTGTAGATGTAATTGGCATTTCAACGTGCTTCTTCAAGGCTAGCTCGTGCGCAACCTTAGTCGTTGAAATACCTTCGATGACCATCCCCATGTTTTCGACGATGTCATCAAGCTTCTTACCTTCACCCAATTGCACCCCTGCACGATAATTACGTGAGTGCACTGATGTGGCAGTAACAAACAAATCACCAACGCCTGACAAGCCCATGAATGTAATTGGGTTCGCACCGAATGCTTGACCCAATCGGCTAATTTCAGCCAATCCACGAGTGAACAATCCTGCCTTGGCGTTTGCATCAAATCCCAGGCTCTCAAGGGCCCCTGCACCAATAGCAATCACGTTCTTGAGAGCCGCCCCAAACTCGGCTCCAATCAAATCAGTGTTCGTGTATACACGGAAGACATTATTAGTAAAAGCTGCTTGCACACGTTCGGCAGTTGCCAAATCTTCGCTAACAGCTGATACCAAAGTTGGGTCATGCTTGATAACCCCTTCAGCGTGTGATGGACCAGAAATAATTCCAAGTCCCAAACGTTGCGTCGCTGGTACCTCTTCAGCAAGCATCTCTGATGCGCGCTTATAAGTACCAGGCTCCAATCCCTTTGTTGCGGCAATCAACACAATTTGTTGATCCAACTCTGCCAAGACTTCAGACAAGTGCTTTGATACCTCACGTGTGGCCTTCGTTGGCACGACGCTCAACACGATGGTTGCATCACGCACAGCCTCAGTCATATCTGCAGTGGCAACGACACCCTCGTCGAGTGGGTTATCACCAAGATACTTGCTGTTGCGGTGTTGCTCATTAATCTCAACTACTTGTTCAGGCTTGTACGTCCAAAGGCGCACGTCATGCCCGTTCTCGGCAGCAACATTTGCGAGGGCCGTTCCCCATGAACCGGCGCCAAGCACTGCAATCACTTCATTGCTCACAATGTTCCTCCTTGTTGTTAGTGCTGGTCTGACGCCAAAACTAACACAATAATAATACCATAAACCATTAATTTGAAAATGCTTTAAAGTGAAAAACCCCGTCACAACGGGGTTTTCTTAATAATTTCGCTTAATTTTCCGAATTTTCGGCAATTAGACGATTTAAATTATCATTAAATGTTTCCGTTGCATCAAAGCCCATCTTCTTAGCACGGAAATTCTTAGCTGCCGTTTCAATCAAAACAGCCAAGTTACGACCGGTTTGAACTGGCAACACAAAGCGTGGCAAATCGACACCTTGGATGCGAATGTTCTCTTCACCATTTCCAAGACGGTCAACCTTTTGATCATCTGTCCACTTAGCCAAGTGCAAGTTAAAGGCAATCGTTGCGTGTGAGCGCACCGCACCAGCCCCAAACAAGTTCATGACATCAATAATACCGACACCACGCAGTTCCATCAAATTACGCAAAATAGCAGGTGGCTCACCAACAAGGCGTTCCTCATCTTGCGCGTACACGTCAACACGATCATCCGCAATTAAACGGTGACCACGTTGCACCAATTCTAGCGCGGTTTCAGACTTACCAACCCCTGAATCACCGGTGATCAGCACACCAAGTCCAAAGATATCAACCAGAACCCCGTGAACTGATTGGCGTTCAGCCAAACCACCACTTAAGAAGTAAGTCATATTCGACAAAATTCGTGATGATGTCAAATCAGTTGCCAATACTGGAATCTTCGCCTCAATTGCCGCTTGCATAAACTCTTCGGGCAATTGGCGTCCGGTTGAAACGACAAAAGCTGGTGTATTGGGTTGCATCATCTTGCGTGCAACCATCAATAACTCATCGTGGTTCATACGGTGGGCAAATGACGTTTCCGTAATTCCCATCAATTGCACGCGTTCTGGTGCATAGTAATTGAAGTACCCGGTCATTTCCAAACCAGGCCTTGAAATATCTGCCGTTGTAATTTCGCGATCCAGATACTCCTCACCAGCCACCAAGTTTACATGCGTGTTGGCCAGCAAATCTTTAACTGTAATCTTTTTTGCCATATCCGTTGTCTTCCTTATTTTTCAGCGTCGTCTTTACGACTAAAGTAACTTGAGATAATCAAATTAACAATCGACATCACCACTGCGATGAAAACCGCCCAGCCAAAACTAGCAAAGCGGAACCCATCCCCAATAATCTGCGAAGCGAGCCAAAGTACTACCCCATTCACGATCAACCCAAACAAGCCAAAAGTTAAAATAGTAAATGGCAGCGCCAATATTTGGAGCACAGGCTTCACCAAAGCATTTAACACACCTAAGATTAATGCTGCTAAGATGGCTGTCACAAAGTTACTAATGTAAAGACCTTGGTGGAACAATCCCGCCAAAGCAAGCAACATCACTGTATTGATTAGCAATCGTTGCCAAAACGAGAAACGACGAAAAGTAACTGTTTTCATATTCATCCCCCAGGTTTTAATACTTTCATTATAGCAAACCATATCGCAACATGTTATGAAGAAACAATAAAACGCCATTTGCATCACACAAATGGCGTTTTTTCAAACTACTGTTGTTTTGGTGTAAACAGATTATCAAATGGTGATTGTCCGTTATTAGCCACCTGTGTCAAAAACATTTTTACCGCTTGTTGCGTTGTTAAACCATTGCGACGAAATACCTCATCGGCTGCATTACGAATTTCTTCTTCAATACGAATTTGAATTAGCTTCTCCATGGTCATATCCCCCAATCGCATGTAACTTACATACATATTATAGCGCATAAAACTACATATGACCTTAAATTGGCTATTTTCAGGACACAATTGGATGCAAAAAACGCCGGTCCGAAGACCGACGTTTTCCGCTTGGCAATGCTAGAATTGACATGCTCTAGCTCATGTGGTGGTTGCCCACCAGTCAACGTACACCAACGGTCGAAACCGAAGTTAGTCATGTGCAGAGAAGCGAGTTCCACAACTCCCTATCTCATCCTCCAGCAATGCGGCTGTTATATGAGGACCGTTTACAAAGATCAGAACATGATCTTCTCGACTCATCGCATAACGATAAGTATACACACTCTGCTAACCATGTGCAAGTAAAAGAAATTCGGACACGCAATGACAAACTTTCACAACATTTTAGGCTATAATGCAAATGAAATCACAAAAACCAATCACTGTTTAATCTCATAAATATCTCACGGTAAACGCTTACATTATTGTATCATTAGGTATATAATAAAATACATCAAAGGAACACATACATATGTGCTTCCTAAGGATTACAAAAGGATGGTACAGAACCATGGCAGAAGATAAGATTGCATACAAGAACATTTTGGCGCCCGTTGACGGTTCAAAGATTTCAACGGTGTTAGTTGAGAAGGCAGCTGCGGTTGCCGTTCGTAACAACACGACGTTGGATTTGTTGTACGTCATCGATACAAACTCATTGTCAGGCTTGGCCGGCATGTCAATTTCTGGTGATGTGGTTTACCAATTGGTACAAGACGCCGAAGAAAAGTTGGCTAAGTACCAAGAACTTGCTCACAACGAAGGCGCTAAGGATGTTAACATCCACGTCCGTTTTGGTTCACCAAAGACGGTTATCGCCCGCGACTTCCCTGCTGACCACGGTAACGAATTGATCATGCTTGGTAAGTCAGGCTTGAACACGTTGGAGCGTTTGTTGGTTGGTTCAGTTGCCTCATTCGTTGTTCAAAACGCCAAGTCAGACGTTTTGATTGTTCAATAGTTAAAAGAACAAGAAAGACGTCGACCAAACTCGCAGGTTGATGTCTTTCTTTTTTTGGACACATAACCATCTAGCCCTTTTCTAGAACTAGTGGTATGATAATATCCATCAACGTTTTATTAAAATGTTATTAGAGTAATTTTTAATTTCTCATTATTCGATAAAGTCGAGGATCCATCTATGAAGATTATCGGTAACACGTTGGAGACGATTCACAAGTTTCGTCACGAGAATGTTAGTCAGCGTCTAGTGTCAGATCCATTTTTGGCAACTAAAGCTGCATTGGGTGCAAATCGTAATATTAAATTGCAACTCTTGTACTTAGACACAAACGACACCTTCTACTTGGTAGAAAACACCTCATCAATTGCACGTTCATTGCAATATAATGATGGTGCCGTGATTGTAAGTGAATGGTCAACGGTTGATTTTATCGCTTTGATGCAAAGCTATGATAAGCCCGGCTTTGATAACTATTTCCAACTTTTGGTCAACAACACCGCTGCTGCGCGTGATGCCCAAACGGAAAGTGCTGGTTAACGTAAAAATGCCATGTCTCAACTTCGAGGCATGGCATTTTTTATGAATGCTTTACTTTGCTTCCTTCACAACATCGATTGATGTGACCTTAACTGGATCAACTGGCTTTGACTTTTCGCCTGAGCCATTATCCTTTACCTTCTGGTCAGCAATCTCATCAACAACCTTCATCCCAGAAATAACTTGGCCAAAGACCGTGTAAGATCCGTCCAATGATGGATTTCCACCCTTCTTGTAGGCTTGGAAAATCTTTTCTGGATAATCAGATTGGCTAATCTTGCTTGTTTGATCATCGCTGTTTTGGTTAATGAAGAATTGTGAACCGTTGGTATCAGCACCAGCGTTGGCCATTGATAGGGCCCCACGAATGTTGAATAGTGACTTACTGATTTCGTTCTTGAAACCATTCCCACTATCAATCTTCTTATTCTTGCCCTTCCAAATTGACGCACCACCTTGGCCAGTTCCCTTGGGGTCACCACCCTGAATCATAAAGTCCTTTACAACACGGTGGAACGTTGTGTTGTTATAGTAACCTTTTTTAGCGTGCGTAATGAAATTCTTAACTGCCAAAGGTGCATACTTGTTGAACAACTTAATCTTGATGTTCCCCTTTGACGTATGCATCACCACTTCACTCTCGTTCTTGGCGACCTTTGTAGAAAGTTGTGGTGTTGGTACATTTGGTTGTTGTGCTGACTTCATGGCAAAGCCAACACCCCCAGCAACCAAAATGACAGCCACAACGGCAATAATAATTTCTGGTTTAATCTTTTTCATGGATTAAAACTCCCACCTGTCGTTATTCTGCTAAGACGCAGTACAACTAATTATACGTTGCTTAGCTTTAGAAAAACATCAAATTTCAGTAATCCATAAATAATTGTAAAGCTACTCGATAATTTTTTTGTCATCAAGTCGTTGCTTCAATATGTATCCGGGCAGGGAAGAACCCGGGTTTTAGAAACAAGAAAATTCGAGAGAGAACTTGCATCTAAAAGTAGGTAAATTTAGCTTAAAACGTGAGTAGCCGCATAATTAACCTATCAGGAGCGATGAAAAAATCCCTCCTGATAGGTTAGTTTACCTCTAATAAATCATCTACCATAAAATTCCCCGTATTATTATGTCACGTTCACTAATCAGAACTACCCCAAACTATTTCCCGGACACAACAAAAAACGCTACTGAACCTTACATCCAGTAGCGTTTAGATTTAACGATTTGTCATCTTGAATTCCAAGAAGTAATCGTTGTATTGGCCGACCCAGTATGGGCCAAGATCTTGGTACACTTCCAAGTGCGACAAGGTCTTTTCGGCTGGGTACCATTGCTTATCGTCACGAATTGACTTTGGCAACAGCGCCTTACCGGCCTTATTTGGTGTGGCATAACCAACGTACTCAGCATTCTTTGCTGCGTTTTCTGGTTGGCTCATGAAGTTCAAGAAAGCATAAGCGGCTGGCTTATTTTTAACCGTCTTGGGCATCACAATGTTATCGAACCAGAGGTTACCACCATCTGATGGCACCACGTAATGCAAGTGGCTATTTTCAGCAATCATTTCCGCTGCATCCCCTGAGTAATCCACCGCCAAGGCAGCTTCATCTTGGGCCATGTACATCTTGATTTCATCGGCGACAATCGCCTTCACGTTTGGCATTAAAGTGTCCAACTTTCCCTTCGCTGCGGCCAATTCAGGAATGCTTTTAGTATTCACCGACTCGCCACTTGAAGCAAGCGTCATCCCCATGATGTCACGTGATGAATCAATCAACATGATTGAATTCTTGTACTTCGGGTTCCATAAGTCGTTCCACGTCTTAATGTCGCCCGCCTTAACATATTTGTCGTTATAAACAATTCCCAACGTACCCCAGAAATAAGGTACTGAGTATTGATTGCCACGATCAAATGGTTGGTTCATGAAGCGCTTATCATAGTTGTTCAAGCCTGTTAACTTACTGTGATCAAGCTTAACCAACATATGGGCCTTCTTCATTTTTTGAATCATATAGTCTGATGGCACCGCTAAATCATAGTGCGTCCCACCTTGTTTAATCTTTGTGTACATCGCTTCGTTTGAGTCAAATGTCTCATAGTCCACTTTGTACCCCGTTTCCTTTTGGAACTTCTTAATCAATGACGGATCAACGTAGTCACCCCAGTTGTAAATCGTCAAGGTCTTATTTGAACCGGTCTTCAATCCTGATTCAGCCGACTTTTGTAGCGCAACGTTAATACCGAACAACAAAGCGACAACGGCCAGGATAATCCCAGTTAACCATGCTAATCTCTTCATTATTGATGCACCACCATTCCTGCTGCGCCACCACGCTTCTTCTTACTTGATTTCACGCTGTAGTTTGAAATGAAGTAGTAAACGATTACCAACAGCAATGATAACAAGAACATCAACGCTGACAGCGCGTTAATTGACAAATCGATTCCTTGACGGGCACGTGAGTAAATTTCAACTGACAACGTTGAGAAACCATTACCTGTTACGAAGAACGTCACTGCGAAATCATCAAGTGAGTACGTAATCGCCATAAAGAAACCAGCCAAAATACCAGGCCAGGCATATGGCAACACCACACGTGACAATACTTGATAGTTTGAGGCACCCAAATCACGGGCCGCATCAATCAAGGCTGGGTTCATTTCATTCAAACGAGGCAAAACCATCAACACAACAATTGGAATTGAGAAGGCAATGTGGGACAAGACCACTGATCCGAAGCCCAAACTCATGCCAATCATCGTGAAGAAAATCAGGAAGCTGGCACCGATGATAACATCAGGTGACACCATCAACACGTTGTTCAATGACAACAATAGATTTTTCGTCGTCCGGTGCTTGGTATTGTAGATGCCCAAAGCACCAAAGGTTCCAATCAACGTTGCCAGCACTGATGACAGCAAAGCCACGATAAACGTGTTGACCAAGATTTCCATCAAGCGTGTATCCGCAAACATGTCCTGGTAGTGACGCAATGAAAAGCCGTCAAAGCCATTCATATAGTCACCTTTATTGAATGAGTAGAAAATCAAATAAAAGATAGGCGCATACATCAAGATGAACACGAAGACCAAGTAAATGTACGACCACTTCTTTGGCTTATTATCCACGACGGCGACCTCCCTTCTTCTTACGATCACGCGTGAAGAACATTGTTGCAGCCATCGCGATAATCAAAATAACGCCGATGGTTGATCCCATTCCCCAGTTTTGCGTCACCAAGAAGTGCTCCTCGATGGCAGTTCCCAAGGTAATGACACGATTTCCACCAATCAAACGCGTAATCATGAACAATGACAATGTTGGAATAAAGACCGCTTGAATACCAGCCTTGACGCCACTCATTGACATTGGAATGATGACCTTAGTCAACGTTTGCCAAGGCGTTGCCCCCAAATCACGGGCTGCATTAATCAAACTACGATCTAATTCAACCAATGAATTGAAGATTGGCATAATCATAAATGGAATTTCAATGTACGCCGCCACAATCATAAATGATGTGTCCGTAAACATAATTTGATGTGGCCCAATACCGATGAATGACAAAAAGTTATTCACGGTTCCTGTCTTAGAGAACAGACCGATGAACGCATACGCCTTCAGCAGCAAGTTCACCCAAGTTGGCAAAATGACCAACAACAACCAGAATTGGGCATTCTTTAAACGGCTCATAATATAAGCCATTGGATAACTAATTAATAACGTAATTACCGTCACAATAAAGGCAAAGAACACGGAATTAAATGTCATCCGTAAATACGTTCCTGAGCTAAAATAGGTCGCGTAGTTGTCGAGCGTAAAGTGGCCGTAGATGTTGCCAAATGATTGCACAATCAACAGCACAACTGGCGCAACGACAAAGAGAACGAGCCACAAAATGTACGGAACGGTGTAGCTGAAAGTTCTCTTATTGCTCATCAGCGCCCTCCTCGTCTTCCTCAGAATCGTCGTATTGCTCCAATCGAGCATCGAAATCTTCTTCTGATTCATTCAAACGCATGATGTGGATATCTTCAGGGTCGAAGTACAACCCACGACGTTCGCCAATAACAGCTGGGTTCGTTGCTTGGACTTGCCATTCGTTTTGATCATCATCGTGCGCAGTAATTTCGTAGTAATCACCACGGAATGATTGGTCATCGATCGTCACAACGAGCTTACCATCTTCTTCAGCAACCAAATCCAAGTCTTCCGGACGCAAAACGACTTCAACTTGTTCATTTGGTCGCATACCACCGTCGACGTTTTCAAATTCCTTACCGGCAAATGACACCAAATAGTCTTCGCGCATTACACCAGGTACAATATTTGATTCGCCGATAAAGTCGGCAACGAAATGATTGATTGGCTCGTCATAAATATCAACTGGTGTACCATTTTGAACGATTTCACCTTCGTTCGTGACGAAAATCCAGTCTGACATTGCCAACGCCTCTTCCTGATCGTGGGTCACGAAGATAAACGTGATGCCCAAACGCTTTTGGATTTCACGCAATTCGTATTGCATGTCCTTACGCAACTTGTAATCCAATGCTGACAATGGTTCATCGAGCAACAACACTTCAGGGTCGTTAGCCAATGCTCGCGCAATTGCCACACGTTGTTGTTGTCCACCAGACAATTCAGAGATTTCACGGTCCTCATAGCCACCCAACTTGACGAGTTCAAGCATTTCAGCGACCTTGGCCTTAATTTCATTCTTCGGTTTACCCTTAATCGACATTCCGAAGGCAACGTTCTCAAAAACATTCATATTTGGGAACAATGCATAGTTCTGGAAAACCGTGTTAACACGGCGCTTTTCAGCTGGAACGTCATTAATGCGTTCCCCTTCAAACAGGATGTCACCTGATGAGGCTTCCAAAAATCCAGCAATCAAACGTAAAATCGTTGTCTTACCTGATCCAGAAGGTCCCAACAAGGTATAGAACTTTCCTGCTTCGATTTCTAAATCGACAGACTTCAATACGACTGTATCATCGTATTGCTTAGCCACGTGCTTAAATTCAATAATGGGTTGTGCCAATTACTGAGTACCACCTTTCTTTACATAACCTTTATTTTACCAAAAATAAGCAATTTTGTATGTTACGGCACATAACAAAACGCACGCTCCGATAATTCGAAACGTGCGTTAGTTTACTATTCTTCCCACAATGGCCGCAAGATTTTTTGATAGGCATCACTGAACTTACGATCACCAGCTAGCACAACAAAATAACTTAGATGCTCTTGTAAATCACGTCGCGCATGGGGGTGATCATGCAAAATAGCCGCGTAAATATCAAATAAGCGTTGCTGACCACGTCCAAACACCATCACATCAGCCGGATCAGTATCAGGCACCTGTGCCACCTGCAACAAGGTTTCTGCTAATTCTCGCTTCCCCAGCAAGATAGCCCGTAACAAAGGCCATTCGAAAATATCAAGAACCGTATTGCGGTTGATGTAACGTTGATCAACTTTCCTCATCGCCCGATTCAACAATTGTGCCCACATCTGAATACCTGCCGGATTTTCGATGTGCAACATGGCATACCGTGCCACACGGAACTCTGCGTACGTCCATGTTTCCATCGCCATCAATTCATCACTGATTGTCTTACTTAATTCAGCAGCCGCTGGACTTTGTAACCAATTCTGATGCACAAATAATCCATCCAAGGCCTTAAATTCAAAGTATGCCTCCAAATCCTTGCGTTGGTGATCAGTCTCGTATTTTAACTGCATTGATCTTGCAAGCGCATCATAGCCAAGTGGTTGAATGTGTTGCCAACTATATTGATACCAAGTCGAGTTAGTGACATTAATCAAACGGCGTCGCAAAACAACATCGATGTCGCTTGGCATCAGGTCTAATAGATGCATTAATTTCAATAATTCTTCTAGTTGCAGATAACCATTCTCATTGTAAGCCTTATATAGCTTGTAAGTCGAAACACCAGCGTCAACAACCATACCAGGCGTCACATGTTTTTGTTTTATAATCCAGCGGAACACGTCACCGTAGTGATTAAACATTTCTTCTGGTGGTAACGTTGAAAACTTCGGTAGTTGCACATGTTCATTCGGCTTTACCCAAAACTTTGACGCACCAACTTGGAATTCAGTCCACAACGCGCTCAAATCGAGGCTCATTAAGCGCGTCTTCATCACTGCAATTTGATGTGTCTTGGCGCTTAAAAGCAATGTTGTCATTCGGTTAGTCGTCGTAAACGTCACCCCATCAGTGGTTGTCTTTAGCAATTGCATGACTTGCTGCAGTAATCGCAGTTCCATATATTGTGGTTCTGTATATTGATTTAGGATTGTTTCAATTACAAACATCGTACTATTGTAACTACGATTCTCCGGCTGTAAGAGTAATTTATCAATTGCAGCCATGTGAATCGTTAATACCAAATCATAAATATCACTATTCAAAAAATTCTGAAAATTAGCCATGCCAGCAGCGTAACGAACATACAATAATTTGAACTTATCAGCTGAGATGGTCGGTGCAATTAATGCGAAGCCAACCAAGTCAATAAGTGTGAAAGCCTCCAAGGTTACTAAACGCTGAAAAATAGCCTCATCTTGATCTCGGTTGATATTATCTTCACGCAATGCAAGTGCATAGGCAAAAATCAACCGCCGAAAATCGGTATCCTGTTCATCTGATCCGTTCGCGCGATCAGTCAATTCCGCAATATCTGTTGTTAACAACCAATGTAGCGTAATATCCTGTAGGCACGCTTTATTGGTCAACTGACCCAATTCTGCGAATGATAGGGTCAGCGCGTCCATAATCGTCATAATGTCAAACATCGGCATATCAATTTCACCATCGATAAACCGATAATAGCGGGACTTACTAATGCCCAAATCTGCTATTTGCGCTAAAGAGATATGTTTCTCTCGCCTCACATCATTGATCACTTGACCAATTGTCTTTAACATAGCAAAACTCTCCTCTAAACTCTGCGACTCTCTAAAAAAAGCGGTTCAAAACACTCCTGTTTCAAACCGACTCACGGGGATGTTGCTAGTCCAATTCTTATTAGTAGTGAGAATTGAGGTAAATCAGACTAACAACACCTTTGATTATAACAATACGGCAGTTTTGTCCCGATTATTTCCCGTTTATTAATACATGTCGCTTACTATTTAAGCAGATTGTTGAAAAAAAGGCCACGAAATCGGACTGGAACCAAACAAAAAAGGATGAAGATAACTCGAAAGAATTATCTTCATCCTTAATTTTTCAACTCAATTAGTAAGTGAGTCGCTGGTAATTAAAATTACTCAGCGTCTGAACCCTTACCGTACTTTGAGATGATGTCTTCTTGAACGTTCTTAGGAACAGCTTCGTAGTGGTCAAAGGCCATTTGGAAAGTTCCACGTCCTTGCGTAGCTGAACGCAAAGTCGTTGCATATCCGAACATTTCTGAAAGAGGAACCTTAGCGTGGATCATCATTGAGTTACCACGTTGCTCTTGTCCTTCCAACATACCACGACGGGCAGAAACGTGACCCATTGCATCACCCAAGTTATCCTCAGGAACAACGATGTCAACCTTCATGATTGGCTCCAAGATAACGGCACCAGCAGTCTTTGCAGCTTCCTTCAAAGCCAATGATGCAGCAATCTTAAAGGCAGCTTCTGATGAGTCGACATCGTGGTATGAACCATCGTACAACTTAGCCTTCAAGTCAACCAATGGGAATCCAGCCAAAGGACCATTGTTCAATGAGTCCTTCAAACCAGCTTCAACTGAAGGGATGTATTCACGAGGAACCACACCACCAACGATGGCATCTTCGAACTCGAATCCGGCACCTTCTTCGTTTGGTGAGAATTCAATCCAAACGTCACCGTATTGTCCCTTACCACCTGATTGACGCTTAAAGTAACCACGTGCTTGAACAGTTTGCGTGAACGCTTCACGGTAAGCAACTTGTGGCGCACCAACAGTAGCTTCAACGTTAAATTCACGACGCAAACGGTCAACGATGATGTCCAAGTGCAACTCACCCATTCCTGAGATCAACGTGTCACCAGTTTCTGGGTTCGTCTCAGCACGGAATGATGGGTCTTCTTCAGCCAACTTCTGCAAAGCAGTTGACATCTTGTCTTGGTCAGCCTTCGTCTTTGGCTCGATAGCCAATTGGATAACTGGGTCAGGGAACTCCATTGACTCCAAGATCAATGGGTGATCCGTAGCAGTCAATGAGTCACCAGTCGTCGTATCCTTCAAACCGATCAAGGCAGCGATATCACCTGAGAACACTTCGTCGATTTCAGTACGGTTCGTAGCGTGCATTTGTAGCAAACGACCAACACGCTCACGCTTTCCCTTAGACGTGTTCAAAACGTATGAACCTGACTCCAAAGTACCCGTGTAAACACGAACGAAAGTCAAACGTCCAACGAATGGGTCCGTCATAACCTTAAATGCCAAAGCCGCGAATGGCTTGTCATCGTCGGCAATCAAGTCAACTTCTTCTTCAGTATCTGGGTCCGTTGCGATGTATGGCTTAACGTCCATTGGTGATGGCAAGTAGTCAACAACCGCGTCAAGCATCATTTGCACACCCTTATCCTTGTAGGCTGAACCTGCAAGAACTGGGTAGAACTCCAAAGCGATCGTTGCGCGACGGATAGCAGCCTTCAATTCTGCTTCAGAGATTTCTTCTCCGCCCAAGTACTTTTCCATGATATCGTCATCAACATCAGCGATGGCTTCAACCAATTCGTTGTACTTCTCCTCTGCCAACTCAGCGTAGTCAGCAGGGATTTCGCGCTTCTCCCACTTTTCACCCAAATCATCGATTGGGTACAAAGCAACCTTTTCAATCAAGTCGATGATGGCTTCAAAGTCATCTTCGGCACCGATTGGCCATTGAACAGCCTTTGCGTTAGCGTCCAAACGTGACTTCAATGAGTCAACTGACATTTGGAAGTCAGCACCCATCTTGTCCATCTTGTTAACGAAGACGATACGAGGTACTTCGTACGTCTCAGCTTGACGCCAAACTGTTTCAGTTTGTGGCTCAACACCGGCAGCACCGTCAAGAACGGCAACCGCACCGTCAAGAACACGCAATGAACGCTCAACTTCGATAGTGAAGTCCACGTGTCCTGGCGTGTCGATGATGTTAACACGGTATGGTTCCTTGTCGTATTGGTCGTGGAATCCACGCCAAACGGCAGTCGTGGCAGCAGATTGGATCGTGATTCCACGTTCCTTTTCTTGATCCATGAAGTCCATTTGTGAAGCTCCGTCGTGAGTCTCACCAATCTTGTGGATCTTACCAGTGTAGTACAAAATACGCTCAGTCGTCGTCGTCTTACCGGCGTCGATGTGCGCCATGATACCAATGTTACGAGTACGTAGCAATGGGTATTCACGCTTGTTAGCCATGAGTATTTCTCCTTGAAATTCTATTACATCCAACACATGTTAGTTGCGTTGGTTCTATTATACCGTAAGTTATACAAAAATGGCTACTGTCATATCGACTGTAGCCATCAATTGGTTATTACCAACGGTAGTGTGCGAAGGCACGGTTGGCTTCAGCCATCTTGTGCGTGTCTTCACGCTTCTTAACAGATGCACCAGTGTTGTTGGCAGCATCCATGATTTCCTTAGCCAAACGCTCATCCATCGTGTGCTCACCGCGAGCGCGTGAGTATTGCACCAACCAGCGCAATCCCAACGTTACACGACGTTCTGGACGAACTTCGACAGGAACTTGGTAGTTAGAACCACCGATACGGCGAGCCTTAACTTCCAATACAGGCATGATGTTGTTCAAAGCTTCTTCGAACACAGCCAATGGCTCTTGACCAGTAGCTTCCTTGATACGATCGAATGCTTCGTACAAGATAGTTGAAGCAGTTCCACGCTTACCATCAAGCATCAAGCGGTTGATCAAACGTGAAACAAGCTTTGAGTTGTAAATTGGATCAGGCAGAACTTCAGCCTGCTTAGTGTAACCCTTACGTGGCATTTTATATGTCCTCCCTTAATTACTTCTTCTTAGGACGCTTTGCGCCGTACTTTGAACGTGATTGCATACGACCGTCAACACCGGCAGTATCCAAAGCACCACGGATGATGTGGTAACGAACTCCAGGCAAGTCCTTAACACGTCCACCACGGATCAAAACAACAGAGTGTTCTTGCAAGTTGTGGCCGATTCCTGGGATGTATGCCGTAACTTCGATCAAGTTTGAAAGACGCACACGGGCGTACTTACGCAAAGCTGAGTTAGGCTTCTTAGGAGTCATCGTTCCGACACGAGTTGCAACACCGCGCTTTTGTGGTGAAGAAACATTAGTCGTCTTCTTTGATTGTGAGTTGTAACCGAAGTTCAAAGCTGGTGACTTTGACTTCGTGCTCTTTGACTTACGAGGCTTACGAACCAATTGGTTAATAGTAGGCATGTCTAAGAGTCCCCTTTCAATTTTCTATATAATGTGTAGTCCACATTTCCAGGCGTGTCATTTAATAACAAGTCTAAAAACGTAGCTGAATGGTACTTTTCGTTCACGAGTTCAGCACGTCGCGTCACCGCAAACACCCTGCTCACTAAAAGCACAAATAATAATATAACACTGCTTACTAAATGTTGCAACCCTTTTAGTTGTTTAAAAATGCCTTTATATAGGCATTCATTTTGCAAACAATTCCGGGCGTGTCTTTTTTGGAAAAACTGCGCCATATCACGTCTTTAATCAGCAAACAGACAAAGGATGACGTTATGCACTATTTAGAAGTCTTCATTATTATGCCACTTTTCATCTTAGCAAAACAAGATTGGCAAATGAAATTAATTGATTCGCGCTGGTTAGCCTGTCCAACTTTCATTGCTTGTTTACAGCATGATCTCCCCTGCCTAACTATTTTTGTGGCATATATCGTTGCTTTAATAATAAATCGCCACCTCCAAGAGAAATTTCTTGGAAATGGCGATTTAGATATATTAGCAGCTGGTGCCTGTTGGTTGACTGGAACCGACTGGTTGCTTTGGCTGACATTAGCCTGCTTGCTCCAACTGCTACTTGCTAATTATTGCAAGGCTGAACAACTCCCGTTTGTCCCGGCCCTGACAATTAGCTTCATCTGGGTTATTGTCGGACAAAATGCCCTGGCGTCACTTCAACCCATGATGTGCCAACCGTAATGGTTTGCCGTTGCTGCGCGATTAGTGGTTTACCAATCGATGGGATTGCAGCAAGCAACTCTTGCGTATACGGATGTAACGGGTTTTCAAAGATTGCCGCCGTTGGACCTAATTCAACTAAGTGGCCAAAGTACAACACCGCGACACGATCTGAGATGGCCTGCACCTTACTTAAATCGTGCGAGATAAACAAATAGGTCAACGCTTGTTGCTCACGTAATGCCATCATTAATGATAGGACTTGCGCCTGAATCGACACGTCTAACGCTGAAATTGGTTCATCAGCCACGATAAATTTAGGCTGACCGACAATCGCCCGGGCTATCCCGATGCGCTGGCGCTGACCACCGGAAAACGCTACTGGATATTTTTCACCGTCTGCCGGTGTTAGCCCCACCGCTGCAAGTGCCTGTGTTGCCATCTCAGTGGCAGTCGACAGATCAAAGTGTCGTCGTAATGGCTCACGGACCAATTCTAAGGCAGTATGCTTGGGGTTCAATGATTCATAGGGGTCCTGGAAAATCAGCTGCATGTCATCCATAACGGTCCGCCGATTGTGTTTCGTAATTGGCTGACCAGCGAAGGCTATTTCACCCGAAGTCGGCTGCAATAGTGACAACGCCACTTGACCGAGGGTCGTTTTCCCTGAACCGGATTCCCCCACCAAGCCAAGCGTTTCACCTTCGTAAATTGTTAAAGAGACATCATCTAGCGCCACTAACTCTGGTTTACCATGTCGCCCTGGGTATTGCACTGTAATATTTGCTAGTTTTAGTAACTCATTGGCCATCTGGTACACCCCCTAGGACACGATGTGTTGCCGACAACCAGATTTCGTCATGTTGTTGTCTATCGGTATGTGGCACAGTCTGTAAACTACTTGCGTGACCATCTGTTACGGCAGTTACCGCCGCTAATAAGGCCTGCGTATACGGATGTTGCGCCTGTTGGAAAATATCTGTGCTAGTCCCCGCCTCAACAATCTGACCATCCCGCATGACGGCAACATTGTCTGCGACTGCTGAAATCACCCCTAAATCGTGGGTGATAAAAATGATCGTCAACTCCTCTGTCCGTTGCAGTTCTTTTAACAAGGTTAAAATTTGTGCCTGAACTGTCACATCCAAAGCTGTGGTCGGCTCGTCTGCAATCAGGACATCTGGTTCCGCCAATAAGGCCATCGCAATCAAAACACGCTGCCGCAGCCCACCTGACAACTCATGTGGATATTGTTTTAGTCGTTGCGTTGGCTTGGGAATATTCACTTTTTCAAGTGCCTGCTCTGCCGCAGCTTGTTGTTGCAAACGTGAATAACGTGGATGGACTCGCTTAACCACTTCGGTTAAATGAAAGCCGATCGTCCGGACCGGATTCAAGCCCGTTAAAGGATCCTGAAAGACCATCGCCATTCGCAACTGCTGGTGTTGGCCAACCGGGCTATTTTCACCCGCGAGCTGCCAGACATCGGCAGTGGCGGTTGCACCCTTCGGTAACAGCCCCAGGATTGTGCGCATGGTCATCGTTTTACCAGAACCTGATTCACCGACTAGGCCTAATACTTGATTGGGCATAATCGTTAAATTCACCCCATTCAAAATAGGGACCATCGTACCCTGTTTGCTTGGAACCGTCACCGTCAGGCCCTGCATGTCAATAATAGGTTTAACCATGATTGTCCTCCGGTGATGTCATATCTCGTAGTAAATTACCCAGTTTATTAAAGGCTAAAACAGTCATGATGATAAACAAGCCCGGAATAATTGCCATGTACGGCGCATCCTGCAACCGTGACTGGGCGGCGTTCAGCAACGAACCCCATGAGGCAGCTGGGTCTTGGACCCCCATCCCCAAAAAGCTCAAAGCCGATTCCGTCATAATCGCATTCGCAATATTCGCGCCTGCAGCTGCCACAATAATTGGGGTCACCATCGGCAAAATATGATGCCACATGACATACCAAGGCGACATGCCGACAAATTGTGCGTACTTCACAAAATCTCGTTCCTTAACCGTGACCGTTTCGGCCCGAACTAAACGGGCAATCGACATCCATGAAAAGGCACTAATTACGATAATAATCGTAGTTAGCCCTGGTCGTAAGAATGCACTTAATACCACAACCAAGACCAACCATGGCACCGATGAAAACACATCTAGCAACCGCATCAAGGCCGTATCAGCTAGGCCACCGAAATAACCGGCCATCACCCCAATTGTGGTACCGAGAATAACCGATACCAACATTGCTAGGAAACCAACCCCCAACGAGATGCGACCACCATACACGACGCGGGCTAAATAATCCCGCCCCAAATCGTCAGTACCAAACCAATGTTGCCAGCTTGGTCCTTGAGACATGTGTACCACGTCGACCGCATTTGGATGTAAGGGCAAAATTGGTGCTAATAAGACAGCTAAGACCAGAACTGCCATTACAATCAACCACGTTAAGTAGGTTGGCTTTTGCCGAATGGTCATTTTAAATCGTTCGCGCATGATTACCTCCTAACCCGCGGATCAACCACGGTATAAAGGACATCTGCTAACAAATTACCGATTACCACCAACGTCGCTGACAACAACATGACCGCTAAAATAACCGGATAATCTAGCTTGACTGATGCATCCATCATGTAAGTCCCCACGCCTGGCCAACTGAACACCGTTTCTGTAATCATGGCGCCCGTTACGAGTAATGGTAACGATTGCCCAATTTGCGTCACAATTGGCAACAGGACATTTGGTAACACGTGGTGGAATAGAATTTGTCGTTCAGTTGCACCGAACGCCCGTTGGACCATCACATAATCCTGTTGGTATTCACCAATTGTTTTACTTTGGACATACCGTGCGAGCTCCGGGAAGTACGCCACAACCAATGTGATATACGGCAACACCATGTGCCACACAACGTCGAGTGGCTGATGCGCACTCCCCATTCCAAAGAGCGGGAATAAATTAGCTGCGTAGCCCAAGAAGTAAATTAGCAATAGTGCTATCCAGAATGACGGCGTTGCTAAACCAACCGCAGTCACCGTATCAATCACCCGACCTGCCCAACTCTGTGGTGCACGACCGCCGATCAAGCCTAGCACTGTTGCAATTACCACTGAGGTCGCATACGCAGGTAACACTAAGATGACCGTGTTGGGGATTCGTTCAGCCAACGCCTGACCAATATCTTGTTGGTTAATAATTGAGTGCCCAAAATGCCCCATGACAAAATTTTCAAGCCACAACACATACTGCGTCAGAAAAGGTTTGTCCAAACCATAACGTTCGCGTAATACATGAACAACACCAGGTGACATGTTAGGTTTAATGATTGCATCGACTGCATCAAATGGTGCGAGATGGATCATGCCAAAGACTAAAAACGAAATCACAATTAATAACGGAATCGCCTGCAGCAAACGACTAAAAATCGTTTTTAACATATGCGTCTCCCGTCTACTTTGACAACTTTGACCAGTCAGCAAATGTGTAAACTGGCAAAGTCTTCGCCTCAGAGAAGCCCTTGACGTCCTTATTCATCACCAAAATCTTCTTGTTATCAACAATTGGATACATCACTGCGGCATCCGCAATCTTTTGTTGTAACTTCTTGTACGTTGCTTGACGAGCAGACGCTGAACTCTCTAAATCGCCCTTCGTAAACAACTTATCAATAGTTGGATCCTTGTACTGCCAGTAGTTAGCAAAACCAGTTGACGTGTACAACGGCGTGTATTGATAAGGGTCCGTTCCCATGATGTAGCCATTCAAAAAGGCATCGTACTTGGTTTGATCCTTCTTGTGAATAGCTGTTGACAACGCGGTGGCATCAACCGCTTCAACATTCACCTTAATGCCAGCCTTACTTAATTGTGAGGCAATCAAGCTACCTTGAATTTTTTGTGCGGCATCCCCAGACGTATACCCTAAGTTAAGGGTTAGATTTTTCACACCCGCTTTGTTAAGAAGTGCCTTTGCTTTGCCGACGTTCGTCTTGTAAGCCGCAACATCAGTCGTCGCAAATGAATTCTTTGGTGGTAAGAATGAAGTTGGCGTATTGTAATACTTCTTATCGAGGTACGCCGCCTTATTCATTTCATTCTTATCTAGTGCATAGAAAATCGCCTGACGCACTGACTTATTCGCCAACTTCTTAACATGTGTGTTCAAGCCCAAGTAACCCACACGATCCTCTGAGAACGCATGGACGGTCAAGTCGTGGCCCTTTAAGTTCTTCAACTCAGTTGGCAACACGAACGATGCATCAACTTCGCCCTTCTTTAAAGCGATATCAGTCGTGTTCGGGTCGGTCAAAATGCGAAGTACCACGTGCTTCAACTTTGGCTTTTCACCAAAATAATTGTCATTACGGACGAAACGGACTTCTTGACCCTGCTTATAACTCTCTAATGTGTATGGGCCAGTACCAACGTTGCCTGGCGTCAATGAACTACCTGAAAAATCTTTCGTATTTTCGTAAACGTGCTTCGGAATAATGAAATTCTCGGTTACCAAATTATTGACGGCTGAAGCTGACTTTTCAGGCAAAATAAACTTCACCTGATGATCATTAACCTTTTCAATCTGAATTGGCTTGTTATTAATATAGAATTTATCGGAATTGCCGTTCGCCTTATCAGCCAACTTTTGATACGTGAAGACGACGTCATCTGCTGTGAACGGTTGTCCATCGCTCCACTTCACTCCTTGACGCAAATCGACTGTAATCGTCTTGCCATCAGATGAGACCGTATCCTTCGTTGCCAAAACAGGCGTCAATGAACCATTTTCTTCCACGTGGAATAATGGTGAGTATTGAATATTATCAAACGTTAAGCCCCAACGATCCGAAGTTGTGATTGGATTCGTTGATTCCAAATCACTGCTGATTGCGTAGGTAAATGTGTCTGACTTGCTATCCGCGAACACCGGGCTTAATGATCCCCCCACCGCCAATGCGACCGTGGTCAAAACCGATGCTGCTAACAATTGCTTCTTAATACTCATATTTTTATGCCCCTTGTATTTATGCTTAACATTGTTGTTATAAATTAATACAGGTGGCGACGACAACGAACAACCCTTTCCCCGGGCCATTCTGTTAACTGTTTGCGTCTCAGCCATACTGAAAAACGCGGTTGTTTGATTAACATCATGTTCCTCGTTCAAATTCTAAAATCGTTTCATACAAGCAGCAATATTAGCCCGTCATGAGAGAAGTGTCAAAAATTCTAAAACTCTCCTAATTTGCGGACGATTTTTAACTTTTAGTCTAAAACAATCGTTTTGAATCCGAGTCTGATGTTATCCTGTCGTCAGCCACACCTGACTTGTTACTCCTGGTAGACCGGTAAAACAATTTCGATTTTTGCACCGATTTGTTGTTGCAAAGCTGCTTCAAATCGGGCTAATGTCGCTGGCGAAACAGTGTCCGTCAATATTGTGGCCCGGTGACTACGAACCCACATAGTTTTAATCCCGATTTGATTAGCCTGCGCAATGGCATCAATCTCATAAGTAGCTGGTGCCGTCACACGAATATAGCGGCCAGCCGCCGTCCCAGTAATTACTGGCTGTTGCAAAGCCTGCTTCTCATGCACCAGTTGACGGCCACACACGATGTCATGAACAATCGCAAGATCTGACAATACCGCACTTGCAGTCGGCTTAGCGCCAGCCCCTGGCCCAGTAAAAACTAAATCCTGAATATTACGTGTCTTTACCTGAACCGCGTTTTGCACATTATCAATTTTGCCAAGCAGATGCGCAGCCGGCACTAGGTGCGGTCCCACCGTCATGGCTAACTCTTGCCCAGTCCGCCGAGCAACCGCGAGTGGTTTGATAACATAGCCCAGTCGTTTTGCTTCATCTAATACGGTTGCATTGATTTCCTGAATACCTTGGGTCGGAATCTGAGTCGTCACGACATTTGCACCGAAGGCTGTTTTGGCCAAGATTGCCAACTTATATCGTGCATCAAAGCCGGCCACATCATTTACTGGATTTGCTTCAGCGATGCCCATTCGTTGAGCTAATGCCAACGCATCATCATAATTCATTGCCGCATCGCTCATCTGCGTCAAAATAAAATTACTCGTACCATTAATGATGCCGCCAACCTGCATCGTCTCGTCCCCAGGTAATAGATTAGTCAGTGCATCTAAAATCGGAATCCCACCAGCCACCGACGCACCATAAAGCAACGCCAATTGATGCGCACTCGCAATTTTTTGTAACGTTTCCCCATAGGTTGCAATTAAATCTTTATTAGCTGTGATGACATGCTTACCTGAGTGGAGCGCCCGTCGCAAATATCGATACGTCTCTGTCTGCCCACCCATCACCTCGATCACCACATCAATGTCCGAGGCGGTCACAATTGTGTCTGGGTTTGTCGTAAATTGCACCGTCGGATATAAAGTCATCCGCTGTTCGGTAATTTGGCGAACCGCCACACTGACAATTTGCATATCTGGAAACCGTTCGGTGTGCGCTTGTAAAAGGTCATAGACCGAACGACCAACTGTGCCAAAACCTAACATGCCAATTCGTATCATGCGCGCCCTGCTTTCTGAATCGCCTGGGCTAAATCTGCCCACAAATCATCCGCATCTTCCAAGCCGACGGATAAGCGAATGAGTTGTGGCGTAATCCCTAACCCAAGTCGCTGACTTTCCGGCATATCATGGTGCGTTTGCACAAATGGCACCGTAATCAAAGTTTCGACACCACCCAAACTTTCCGCAAAAGAACCAATCGTTAGCGCTTGTAAGAATTGATTGACATCATATGCCTCCGCTAAGTAGAACGAAATCATGCCACCCACGCCCGCATACAGCACTTTCTCGACACCAGCCAATGTCGCTAAACGTTTCGCCAATAACTGCGCGTTTTCAGTATGGACTCGCATGCGCACAGCCAATGTTTTCAACGAGCGGATCAGTAACCAACTGTCAAACGGATCCAGAACTTGGCCAGTGGTCGTCAGCTGGGTGCGTAAGGCATCTGCCAGAGTCGCATCCTTGACCACGACCGCACCAGCTAAAATATCGTTATGGCCACCCAAATACTTAGTTGCGGAATGAACAACGATGTCAGCCCCTTCGGTCAGTGGGTTTTGATAAATGGGCGTTAAAAACGTGTTGTCGACAATGACCAAAATGTCTGGCCTGATTGCATGCACGACACTGGCCACCGCTTGAATATCAATCACCTTCATGGTCGGGTTTGACGGTGTCTCTATCCAAATTGCTTTTGTGTTTGGCTGGATGCGCAAAACTAATTCATCAATGTCTTGGCCATTCCACGTTTCATAGGCAATATCATACTGATCACGTAAAGTATCGAAGTAACGAAATGAGCCACCATATAAATCATCACTCGTAATAAAGTGATCATGCGATTTCAGAATCGTTGATAGCACCAGCGTAATCGCTGCCATTCCTGAGCTCACCGCAAAGGCCTGTGTGCCATGTTCAATTTTGGCCAACTGAGCCTCCAACAGGTCGCGTGTTGGTGTTGTCATGCGTGAGTAATCATAGCCTGTCGATTCACCTAACCCAGGGTGGCGAAAAGCTGTTGAAAAATGTAATGGCGCGACCACCGCACCACTCCGGTCATCTTCCGACCCATTTGTCCCTTGTACTAACTGTGTTGCCACTTTAACCATTTGTAATTTCCTCGTCTTTCAACCATTGTTCAACAATATGTATCCCTTGTTCATGCCAGTGTGCCATCGGTCGCCCATCATCCCCGAAGTAACCAGTCGGTTCTGCAATTAGCAGGCCCCGGCGTTGATCCCGACGAAATTCCATTGCCAAATTATTGGGACCATATTCGTAATGGCCAGTCACATAGACCGTCCGCGTTTGCTGGTTTTGAATAATTGTCGCGCCGGTCTTCCTGTCACCAGCAATTACTTGACCTGTATCGACGTTCGCCAACGGAATGGTGAAGTAGCGTGATTGCGGCATGATAAACCCTTGCGTTTCAGTCACCCCAAATATTTTGTCGTTCAGCTTGATTGGTAAAAAATCTTTGGTTACCAGCCCTGCCGCATAGGCACCCCAACAGATAAACAAACGCCGTGCAATATGGTCCACCTGCCACCGCATAAAGTCCTGAAATTCTGGCCAAAAATCAATTGCCTGTTCTGGCGTTTGGTCCAGTGGCGCGCCTGTGACAATCACGCCATCAAAATAGCGATTTTTAATATCAGCAAGCGTCGTATACCGCTGCTGGACTGCTACCGGATGGTGGCGAATACGATGTGAAGCCGGTATAGCAAAGGTCACAGTCACATCAACATCTGTGCCACTAAGTAATGACGTAAACTGCTGTTCTGTTACGGCCCGATTCGGCATTAAATTCAACACCAATAGTTGCTTGGTTTGCCGACAAGTTGTTTTGTCAGATTCTTTAGCTGTAAAACCATTTAGTAATTGCACTGTCATTTAATTTCCCCTTTTAAACAAAAAATCCCGTAAGCCCATGCAACTGCACAGACTTACGGGACGACTTTTCACCGTGGTACCACCCGAGTTTGTTAGATTATCCTAACCTCACAATACGCCAAATTAAATTGGATATATCGTTGCGCAATAACGGGCGCACCCGGCAAAAACTTACCTTACTAGCTCATCTTTACAACCACTCCGAGACCATTATTCCAAGCAACGCTATTATCGACTCTCACCAAATGCCGACTCTCTGGCTAATAGCTGTTGTTCGTACTCATCTCTTCAACGCTGGAACAAATAATATATTAGAATTACATTAGGATAATGTCAACACTTTTATAATTGTTTTTTCATATTAAGCGAAAAAAGACCTGTGATTATCTCTCACAGGTCTTTATTAATAGTTAAAAATAATCAGCTAGCACCGGCTTTTGCTTTGGTAATTGTGCTTGTAGCAGGCTAAACGTTTTCGCATCAGCTGTCGTTAAATCACCGGTTAACAACAAATTATCTAACGACCGATAGCCCATTAGCCATTGCGTAAACGCTTGGATTGAACCAGTGATTGCCGGTGCTTCTGACTGCACTACCCGCGTCAGCTCACCACCACGTAATTCAAAACGACCACCATTCCACGGTGCAGTTTCATCAGTGACATTAAACACAACTTCTGTTGGCAACATGATATCAAGTGCTTGCACAAAAGCTGGCAAATTGACAATTCGCGCCTGCATGTAAGGCACAACCCGCGCCTCATACTGCGGTTCAGGCATGAGTTGCAATACCGGGAGCTCGTTCAAATCACTGACAGGTGCTTCATACTCGAAGCGACTAAATGCACCAGCATGACTACCGATAAAACGGGTCGTACTTAGCAATGCATCCGTCGTCAAAGTGACCCATTCACGAATTTTAAAGGTTTCCCCCACGAACTCGTACATCACGTACCCTTGCGTTTCGTGATCGTCATCCCGGTAGATTGCAACTTGGGTATGTGGTGTTTTCATCATGAAATAATAGTCCCACCACCAGTTTTCCCGTTCAATCCCGCCTCGCTTCATCTGAGGGGCCCGCTCATAAACGGCATCCATCAAAGCTTGCGCCTCATCAAACGCCATTCGTGTGATCGTCCCACCACGGCGCTTTCCCTGTGGAAAATGTTCCGCCGACCAGCTGAGATGTAGCCGATCAAAAGCTTGCGCGTACCCAAATCGGCCGTAAAAACCATACGAAAATGGTGCCAAATAGCTTAAGATGTCACCCCGTTCATACGCTTCTTGTAGTGCCACCATCATAATACGTGAAGCTGCGCCGTCACCCCGATATTCTGGATAACTACTGACATTACCAATGCCGTTTGCATTTAGCAATTGTTCACCCCAATTGACTTGGAATGGTATTTGCGTCACCTGACTTGTTAACTGTTGTGCATCAAACTCCCCATATGCAATTGTTTGACCAAAGAAATAGCGTAGTGCATCCTTACCGCCTCGTGGCTCTTTATGAAAAGCATATCGATATAAATCATAAACTGCTTCAAAATCATTTTGTCCTAACTTAATTGGTTGTCCCATGAGATTATCCCCCGATCTCAATTTACCCATATCGTACCACACGTTTTTGGAGAAGTAGACTGGAAACACATAGTTACATTAAAAAACGTGCCAGGCTAAAACAACCTCGCACGTTTGATAATCTATTAGTTTGTTAATGATGTGCGATTAGCCTTTGGCGCATCGTATTGACCTGTGTACTTCAAGCTGATTGAACCATCTTCAATCTTCTTTTGGTCGGCCGTAACAGCCTTCTTTTCATCGGCTGGCATGTTTGATGTGATGACACCAACACCACCATCCTTAATACCGTACCAAACCGTCTTACCACCTTGGAACTTATCCTTCATCGCATCGTTAGCCGCGTTCTTCAAACCGTTACCAACTTCAGTCAATGATGACGTCAAGGTAAAGTTATCCTTCTTGCCATCAGCCGTCTTGTAAGCGCCTTGTGGTGTCTGGTCGATATCAACACCAATCATCCAAACTTTTTCCTTGGCCAGTTGGTCTGACTTCAAGGCTTGGTTGTGGCTCTTAACAGCCGTGAACGCACCGTTACCAACTCCACCGGCAACGTGGAAGATTACCTTGATGTTCTTAGCCATCATGGTGTTTGCAATCAAGGTTCCCTTCGCCGCATCTGAATATGAGGCGGCATAAATTGAACTTACCTTCATGTTCTTATCAACTGAAGCCACACCTTGACGGAATCCGTATTCAAAACGACCAACCACAGGGCCATATTGACCACCAATAAAGCCGATTGTATCCGTACCTTCAGCCTTCGCTTGCATCGCGGCAGCAACACCAGCCAAGTATGATGATTGTTCTGACTTAAACATCAATGATGTGACGTTCTTCAACTTTGGGTTAGCTTGCGCATCCACCAACGCGTACTTTGTATCTGGATTTTGCTTAGCCGCCTTTTCAAGTGAATTTTGCAAGTTAAACCCGATACCAGCAATCATCGAGAACTTAGCAGCTTGTGCTTGTTGGAAGTTTGTATCAAAGTCAGCCTGAGTCTTTGAAAGGAAGTAGTCGTAGCCACCCTTACCCTTCTTCAAATCGTGTGATTCTCCCCAACTCTTCACACCCTTCCAAGAAATTTCCGTGAATGAGTGATCTGAAATATTACCACCTTCATCTGAAACCATTGCGAGTGAAAAATCATTCTTGCTTGCGCTCGTGTGTGAGGCTGATAATGCATAGGCACCTCCCGCCAACACAACCAATACAGCGCCACCAATCATAACTTTCTTAGATACCATTCTAAACTACCTACTTCCTTATATTAGGTTACACGCAAATTGCGTGCCCTTATCCACCCGAGGGCTTTTTAATTTCGTTTTAAACGACGTATATTATAATACCAGGTTTTCGATAATATGCGACATTTTTCCTAGTTATACACGTTTTATCCACAGAAATTGGTATAGGACACTTTAATAAACGAACAATGCATCCTAAACTAGCAAATTTTGTGCAAAAAAAATAGAGAACTTCAAAGTTCTCCACAGGCTACGTCCGCATTTATTATAAGTAAAATTTCATTGTGGATAACAACAGCAATCGTTGCGCCATTCCTTAAAACTAACAATGCCCATAATATTGAAGAATCCGCTGTACTACACGTTAGATCCCCAAATACAACTTAACCACCTTTAGCCATCGATGAAATAGTTGTAACTATACCAATTCGGATTTGTACCGACAAAATTAGTGTAAACAAAAAACACGCAATGAACTTATCGTTCAGCGCGTGTTTTACTAAGCATTAAACCAATGCCAACAACTCAGCCTTCTTTGCAGAAGCTGGGAAGTCGATACCGTTAGCTGACAAGTATGCCTTGATTTCAGCAACAGTGTTCTTGTCTGAAGGCTTCTCTGATGAAACAACCTTCTTAGCAGCCTTAGGAGCAGCGGCGTTAATCTTAACACCCTTCTCTGAAGTAGCTGCAGTAGCTTCGCGAACAACTTGACCGTTGTCTGCCAAAGCCTTCTTTGAAGCTTCAGCCAAAGCTGAGAATGCTTCAAAGTCTGAAACTGCCAAGTCGGCCAACATCTTACGGTTCAAAGTTGAACCCATCAATGACAAACCGTTCATGAAACGTGAGTATGACAAACCGTTCATACGTGCTGCAGCGTTAATACGTGCAATCCACAACTTACGGAAGTTGCGCTTCGTTTGCTTACGGTCACGGAATGCATAGAACCATGACTTCCAAACTTGTTGCTTAGCAACCTTGTAGTTGATGTGACGTTGACCACGGTAACCCTTGGCCAACTTGATCATCTTCTTGCGACGTGCGCGCGTAACAGTACCACCCTTAACTCGCATGGGTATTTCCTCCAGTAATTTCTAAAATATAATTCGGAACCGATTAAAACTTAAAGTAAAAGCTTTAAATTAACGGCTCAACATGTGAACGTAAGTCTTCAACGTCGTGTTGTTCATCATTGAAGTTCCACGTAGTTGACGGCGTTGCTTCTTAGTCTTACCGTGGAAACGGTGTGACGTAAAGGCGTTACCTGACTTCAAACCACCGTTAGCAGTCTTCTTAAAACGCTTTGCTGAAGCGCGGTGTGTCTTAAACTTAGGCATTGATATGTCCTCCAAACTGGTTTAATTACTTAGTTTCCTTGGGTGCAAGCACCATAAACATGCTGCGCCCTTCCATCTTTGCTCTAGATTCAACTTTTGCAATTTCCTCTAGATCAGTTGCAAATCGGTCCATCACTTCACGCCCAATTTCCTTGTGCGTGATAGCACGTCCGCGGAAACGGATTGAAACCTTAACCTTGTTACCCTTCTCCAAGAACTTAACTGCGTTCTTCTTCTTAGTATTAAAGTCATTGTCATCAATCGTTGGGCTCAAGCGAACTTCCTTGATGCTGACGATTTTTTGGTTCTTACGTTGTTCGCGTTGCTTCTTTTGACTATCGAAACGGAACTTTCCGTAATCCATAATCTTAGCAACTGGTGGCTTGGCATTAGCCTGAACCAATACCAAATCCAACTCTTGCTCATCTGCGATTGCCTGGGCGTCTGCCTTAGACATGATACCTTGATCACCATCATCAGTGATCAAACGTACTTCGCGAGCACGAATGCGATCATTAATCAAATCTTGTTGTTGTTGTGGTTGGCGCGCGTTTGCTATGGTCCTTACCTCCGAAAAAACTTGAAATAAAGTAAAAGCGGGTCATCGCGACACACGATAACCCGCCATTCATCATCAATCAATAATGAGTGATTTACCCGACGAGTTTACTCGCCAAGGTGAACAACAGGTCCGCTGTTACTTTATTTCTTAACAGATATATACTATACAGCCTTACTCACCAGGAGTCAAGGCTTTGTTCAAAATTCCGTTAATGAACTTACGAGATGCATCATCTGTAAAGTCGTGGGCCAATTGCAAAGCCTCATTAACGGCAATCTTGGCTGGCGTTTCAGCATACTTTACTTCGTACATTGCAACACGCATTAATACGATGTCGGCCAAGTTCAAACGATCAATCGTCCAACCATCGGCTAAGTATTCTGAAATCGTCAAATCGAATTCATCTTGGTGATCAACGATACCGTTAACCATGTCCAACAAATCCGTTGGTAGTTCATCTTCCCAAGTAATTTCTGGATCCCCATCTAATACTTGTTGGACAACTGCCTCGACTTGCGCATCTGGATTCATTGCCAATCCGAAAACAGATTGGAATGCGGCTTGTCGTAATTGGTGTCGGTTCAATGATGCCATTATGCTTCAGTCCCTTCCGTATCGTCGTCATCGCCAAACAAGTTGTTTGGGTCAACGGTCAACGTTGGCTTTGTTGAAACAACACCTTGTACGTGTACGTTTACCAAGGTAACTTGCAATTCAGTCATTGCGGCTACTTGTGAAGTGACACGCTCTTGGATTGCGTGGGCAACCTTAGGCACGCTAACACCGTAGTTCAAGTAAACGTAAACATTTACTTCTAATCCTGCTTCGCCTTGCTTCAATTCAACGCCCTTACCGTGCATACGACGACCAAAGGCTTCTTGAGCACGCTCAGACAATGAACCACGCAAGCGGGCAACACCTTCAACTTCTTGCGCTGCCAAGCCGGCGATAATCTCAAGCACGCGCGTGTTAACACGCGTCTCACCTGAAATGTCGCTTGGGTGCGCCAATACAATGGTTTCTTCTGCCATGGAACTATCCTCCTTCAAAATGAAAGCGCCGGCCGGCTGCCGGTCGGCGCTTTCAACAGTATGTTTATTATACCTGATTTTACTAATTAAAACTAGGCACGTGACGTGTATGATCCACCGTTGTCAGTGTTAACAACCAACTTGTCACCTTCGTTGATGAAGTCAGGAACAGTGATAACCAATCCAGTCTCCATCGTTGCAGGCTTACCACCACCGTTAGCAGTAGCACCCTTGATACCTGGTTGCGTTTCCTTAACAGTCAACTCAACAGTCTTAGGCAATTCAACGTCCAAGATTTCACCCTCGTAAGTCGTGATCTTAACGTTCATGTTTTCCAACAAGAACTTCAAAGCATCTTGGATCTTGTCAGCAGGGATTGAAACTTGTTCGTAAGTTTCGTTATCCATGAAGACGTGTTGGTCACCTTCAGCATACAAGTATTGCATTTCAGTCGTCTCGATGTTAGCCGTTTCGAACTTGTCACCAGGACGGAAAGTGATTTCGTTAACAGCACCCGTACGCAAGTTCTTCAACTTTGAACGCACAAAGGCTGCTCCCTTACCAGGCTTAACGTGTTGGAACTCCAACACACGCCAGATTGATTGGTTGTACTCGATCGTCAAACCAGTCTTCAAGTCATTCATACCAATAGTTGCCATGATTGAATTCTCCTAGATTTATGTCTTTCTGAATTATATTAGCAGAGTTTTTGTCTAAAAACTAGTATTGCGTGCTTTTTTATTCGGAAAATTAAGTGTGGTCCGTGTGTCCGCCCTGACGGTCGGAGTGCTTGGCCCCTTCTTTGGCACGCTAACACGTCCAGCCCATGACCTGCAGGGAGCGGCATCCACGCCCTTGGCGCGTATACCTTTACCTCCCGTGGCTCTAAGCGGTACCCGCTAAGACCCCACACCTGCGGGTCAAGGTCCGCACGTGTCTATACGCGTGGCGGGGCCAAGCACAGCAGCCAAACAATTTTATCCCTGTTTGATTTTCATCCACCACACCACTTCAAAATGAATAGTGCACCCATTTACTTTATCCTAGATGTAATGCCACAACAGACTAGAACATCTCGATTGCCGACATGGGTCTGGGGGATTTCGGAGCGATCTTCTACGGGACAGAGAAGCCCGACCCGACCGCTGCCCGTCTATGTACCAAAGCCACAAGTTTCCAGTTTGGTACATGCGACCGGCAAGGGAGCCACGGGCAGTGCTCGCGGTTGGGCGTGTGCCGTAGAAAATCTTTGTCGGAGAAATCCCCCAGACGCATGTCTCGGCGCGCCAGCGACGACACGCATCATAAAAGAGCAGAAGACCGCTACAGTCCCCTGCTCTAAACTTCTTACAAACGGGCCTTCAATTCAGCCGTCAACTCTTCGTAGCCAGGCTTGCCCAACAAACCAAACATGTTGCGCTTGTATGCTTCAACACCTGGTTGGTCAAATGGGTTAATGCCGTTCAGGTAACCTGAAATGGCTACCGCAACTTCAAAGAAGTAAATCATTTGTCCCAAAGCGAATTCGTTTTGCTTATCAAGCTCAACAATCATGTTTGGTACGCCACCGTCAACGTGAGCCAACAATGTTCCTTCTGAAGCTGTGCGGTTCACATAACTCATGGTCTCGCCTTGCAAATAACCCAAACCATCGTCAGCATCTGTTTCTGGAATCACAACGTCTGAAACTGGTTCAGTTACGCGCAACAACGTCTCAAACAAGTTGCGACGACCGTCTTGGATGTATTGTCCAAATGAGTGCAAGTCTGTTGAGAAGTTTCCGGTTGCTGGGAAGATGCCCTTGCCATCCTTACCTTCTGACTCACCTTGCAATTGCTTCCACCATTCACCAATTTGAACCAAAGTTGGATCATAGTTAATCAACAATTCTGTCGTATAACCCTTGCGGTACAAGATGTTACGGTATGCAGCATATTGGTATGCTGGGTTCTTCGTCAAATCAGCATCGGCGTAAGCTGCTTCCCCGGCAGCGGCACCAGCCATCAATTGTTCGATATCACCACCAGCAGCAGCGATTGGCAACAAACCAACAGCCGTCAAAACTGAGAAGCGACCACCAACACCATCAGGCACAACAAATTCTTCGTAACCTTCTGCATCAGCCAACGTCTTCAAAGCCCCACGCTTAGCATCAGTCGTGGCGTAAATACGCTCACGAGCACCTTCAACACCATACTTTTCTTCCAACATTTGCTTAAAGACACGGAAGGCAATGGCTGGCTCAGTCGTTGTTCCTGACTTTGAAATCACGTTAACTGAGAAGTCACGGTCGCCAATGACCTTAATCAAACTGTTCAAGTAAGCTGGTGCAATTGAGTTTCCAGCAAACAACACTTGTGGGAAGTCACGCTCATCATCCCCGTAGTAGTTATTGAAGTAATCGTTCAAGAAATCAATGGCTGCACGTGCACCCAAGTATGATCCCCCAATTCCGATGACAACCAACACCTTAGAGTCAGATTGAATCTTCTTAGCTGCCGCCTGAATACGTGCAAATTCATCCTTGTCGTACTCAGTTGGCAAGTGTAGCCAATCTGTATAAGCTGCGCCAGCCCCTGATCCATCGCGCAACATTTGGTCCGCAACCGTCACCAATGGTTGCATCATCCCTAATTCTTGTTCACCAACAAAATCGGCCAACTTTGATGTGTCAAACGTCAACGTCGTCATAAATTCTTACCTCGTTTTCCCCTAATAGCTTTTGGTATAGACCAATTATAACACTTCCTAAAAAATCTTGAAAGCGATTACGTTATCTAGATTTTTACGCTAGTTTTAAAAAAGTTTAGGCATCTTACCCAACCAAATTACTCCCCAATCCAGCAAAAAGCGGGCACCAGTCAAACCAATGCCCGCTTTTCAGCTTACAAGTTCTTAAACGCGTATGTCGTCGTGTATGAACGCTTTTCACCGGCTGGCAAAACAATATCACCAAACTCTGGGTGGTGGATTGCATCAGACAATGTTTGTGCTTCCAACGCAACTGCATTGTATGGGTTCGCATCAAACCACTCACGGTCACCCTCGTGATCAGCAACAGCAGGATTCGTAATGAAGAAAATAACGGCATTACGATCCGTCGTCATTTCGATTGCACGACCTGACTTTTCATCTGTCAAAATAGCAGATGGTGTGCCAGCGTCGTAAACCAACTCAAAGGCATCGTCAAACTTAGCATCATATGCGCCATTCATCTTTGCGATTTGGTCACCAATCTTAGCACCCGCTTGGAAGTCGAACGGCGTACCAGCTGTTTCCAACAACTTTCCCGTTGGAATTTGATCTGCGCGGAATTCCAAATGACGTGGTGATGCCAATTGCAAGTGCAATTCGCGGGCATCCGTGTCAATACCGGCTGGGTTGAAATATGCGTGTGACGTTGGGTTGTACAACGTATCTTCATCCGACTCAGCGGCGAACGTCAAACTCACCTCGTCATTATCATTGAACGTGTACGTCAATGATGTTGGCATCGTACCTGGGAAGTTATCAATTGCTTCCGTCATTGTGGTTGTAAATGTCACTGAACCAGCAGCCTCGTCAACCGTAAAGTCCCAATTGCGGTTCGCAAAGTTGTCAGCCCCACCGTGCAAGGCATTTGAGCCTTCATTGGCCTTCAAATTGAACGTCTTGCCATTCAATTCAAATGATGCCCCATCGATACGACCGGCAACACGGCCAATTGCATTACCCAAGAAATATGGGTGGTCCCAGTATCCTTGCGCATCCTTATAAGCCAAGACAAGTTCTTCGCCTGACTTCGTTTGGAAGAATTGCCATGAAGCGCCCCATGATACCAAGCCAAGCTTGTGACCATTGGCGTTTTCAATAACAATTTGCTTTGCGACTTCACCATTAGGCATTGTGCCTAGTTCATTTACTGTAATCGTCATTTTTATGTCCCCTTCATTGATCGGCTTACAGTCTCAAAAAATAAACTCTATCTCGATATTCATTTTACCATACTGACTGATTCCGCTTACATTTATTTTATATCAACGGCCTATACCAACTGTGTCAAAATTATGAATGATTATACTTCGTGATTTAGACGCAGTAGCAGATGGTACAAAGCCCCATACAAATTTGCATCGTTACCAAAGCGCGCTGGTAAAATCTCCGGTGTCGTAAAGCCATCACGTACTTGCGGACGACGGGCGACCATCTCTTCGTAAGACTGACGAATTGTTTCCACCACAATCGGTTGCGCCGTAATCCCACCACCAATTACAAACCGTTGCACATCAATGACTGCCTGCATATTTAATAGCATTAATACCAAATCATCGGTATAGCGTTTGAAAATATCCCAAGCTGGTCCTTCCCGCAAATTGATTAATTCAAAGACTGCGCGACCATCTTTTACATCAGGCAAGTCATAAACCGTCGCAACCGTTTCAATCATTTGTACAGCTGAACCAATTTTCCCGTATGAATCTGCATCAAAGCGTGTCTCGCCCTTATGCATAAAACTCAATTCACCGGCTTGAAAATGAGCCCCCGTGTGCAAGGCGCCGTTCAAAATTAAACCACCACCTACGCCAGTACCCAGTACAACAGCTGCACCATTATCAATACCAGTCAAATTTCCGAGCCACAATTCTGCGAGCGCGGCGGCCTTACCATCATTTTCAACGGCCACTGGGATATCGAGTTGTAGTTCATCAGCCAAATTAACTTGGTCTAAAAATGGCAAAGCACCCCCTGCGTAGATGGTCTCATCCCCATGATCCACCTTGCCGGGCGCACTAAACGCGACCCCACGAATTCGAAAACGGTACGTTTGCACAATTTGACGGACCGTCGCCACAAATTCAGATAGCGTTTCATTTGGTGTGGCCACGTCCCCTTTTTCGATTAACGTCCCTGCGCGATCTAAGAGACCATACTTAATCCGTGTGCCCCCAATATCAATTGCCAAATAGTCCTTAGCTTCCATAAGTTCCCCCTTTTGTACTTTCACACGCTAATCGTACCGAAAAAATACGTCAATTATGCGAAAAAACACCTGCAGAACTTGATGCTCTGCAGGTGTTTATCAGCATTAATTTTACAAAGTCTTCAACTTAGCAATCATAATGGCACCGATAACGACCAAAATCGCTCCGATAACAATAAAGACCATTTGACGCTTTGACTTCTTCTCACCCAATAGGTAGATGGCACCGAACGTACCAACGATGATACCCGTTTGTGACAACGTTGAAGCAGTTGCTTGACCGATGTTTGGGTTAGCCGTTGAGATAAACATGAAGACGTTACCCAAAGCCCAAACCAAACCAGTTACAATGTTCATCCAAGTACCCTTTTGGAACATCGTCTTACCTTCCTTCATGAAGAAGATAACGATGATGAAGGCACCCAACACTTGACCGATTGATTGTGGTCCCACAATCGCAGTCATGTAGTCCAAACCGTCGTGACGGTTGTGAACTGAGTTTGAAATGTAACCAATCTTGTTCAACAAGTTAGGGAACACGAAGTACATCATGTAACCAATCGTTGAAATCAAAACAGCAACCAAGCCACCCTTGAAGTCGTGCTCAGGGTTAACTTCAGCTGGCGCCTTTGAGTCAGGCAAAGCCGTGAAGACGGCACCAACCACAACAGCAACGATGGCCAACAAACCAAACGTCCACATGCGACCAGTCGTCCACTCACCCAAAACAGCCGCAGCCATCAAGGCGTTTGACACAATTTGGCCGGCCGTTGAAAGTGGGTTACCAACTGATACACCCAACTTCTTGAAACCAACGAATTGTCCAGCCGTACCAACAGCCCAGAACAAACCTGACACGAATCCAACAATCCAGATACGTGGGTTAAAGGCAAAGTCAGCACCTGCTTGAGGGACAACGAATAGTCCCAACGTCAACATTCCGAATACGAATGCACCAAACGTCATTCCCAACGTTCCTTGCGCGGCTGTTCCACCCATCTTAGTCGTAACTAGACCAGTAGATCCCCATGCCAACGCTGGAATAAGAGCAATTAAAATTGACATATTTAAATTTCCTTCACAATCAAAATATTTTTTGTTCACTTATCAACGAGATTTATCATAACATGATGAAAGCGTTTGCACAACACTTTTCGCTAACTTTTTTAAAACGTTTTCGCAAAGTTCTTGAAAACGCTATCATGTAGGCGTTTAACGGGTTCACGCCTGATAGATCACGTGCTATTTTCACAAACAATTCTTAACAATTGTAAGTCAATTAGCGTTGAATTCAACAAAAAAGGACCGAAAAATCGGTCCTTTTTTCTGCACAACAATGTCTTAATCTGTCTTTTTTTGTGAATCCGGAATTACCACATGGAAGGTCGTCCCCACATTAGGTTCCGAAGTAACTGAAATTTGGCCATCGTGGACTTCAATCAATTGACGAATAATCGCCATTCCCAAACCAGACTCACCCTTCTTCGTTCGTGATGGGTCCGCTTTGTAATAACGTTCCCAGATTTTATCAACCTGCTCAGTCGTCATCCCAATACCGGTATCCGCAATCTTGTAATGTGCCTCACCTGGTTCACGCCAGGCGTCAATCGTGATTACACCGTTCTCCGTAAACTGAATCGCGTTATTCACGATATTAAAGATGATTTGAATAAAGCGGTCTTGGTCGGCAATGACCGGTACTGGTGAGTCAGCATTCAACTTAAACTCATCGCCCGCCACATCAGCTTTACCAGACAATTGGTTCAACAAGTTTGAAATCACTGGTACTGAGTCGAATTCCTTCTTCTTCAACACAACCTTATTTTGACGCAAACGTTCGTAGTCCAAATTATCCTTAACCAAACGCGTCAAACGATCCGCTTCAGACTTAATCAAGTCGTATGAGTGCATCTTTTCATCTTCCGGAATGACACCATACTGCAATCCTTCGACGATTCCTGAAATCGTGGTCAACGGCGTGCGCATTTCGTGCGAAGCATTGGCCATGAATTCTTTACGGCGCTCTTCTTGTTCTTCGATTTCATGCTCTTGGGCAGCCAGCGACGCCGTCATCACATTAACGTCTTCAGCTAACGCGCCGATTTCGTCATGACGATGCATCTCAACTTGGGCGGTGTAATCACCACCCGCAACCCGGCGTGTAACCAACTGAATCAAGCGCAAGCGGTTAACAATCAGCTGCGACAAAATGAAACTCAGCATGACGGCGACGACTACGGATACCAAGAAGGCAATCAACAAGTTCTTGCGTAACATGTCCAAGTTATCCGCCACGGTCGATACATTCGCTCGAGTCACAACGACTGCGATTAACTTATTCTTATTATCAAAGAACGGTTTCATCACATCCATTGTATTAGCCGCTGAGTTATCCGCCGGATTAGCTTGCTTTGCACCACGCTTCTGGATAATTTTGTGTTGCTTGAGTTGGGCCCACTCAGCGTTTGTCACATTGGCGGTTTCCTTCACTTGCGTTTCTGGATACACCAATTTCCGGTCAGCATTATAGAGCGTAAAGTTAATATTCTGTTGTTCAAGCAATGAAGCATCGGTCTCCAACCCCTTCGTGTCGAAGTACGCAAATGATCCATCATCAGCTTTAAAACGCATCGCTTCTTCGGCGACCGCTACAGCGTATCGATTCAATTGATGATAAGTATTATCTTCAATCATTTTTGTCGTAAATTGTGTAAACAAAATCCCGACAATTACCAAAGTTGCCATAATAACGGTGAAGAAGGCCAGCATTTGCTGGTACATCATTTTCATTTGTTATTACCAAAAAACCACGTCAAAAGCGACGTGGTTATCTTTCGTTGACTCTCTTTTTTATTTCGTAAGCACCACTGCCACTAGTATAACTGTCTTGGCGCGCGCTTACTAGGCCTTTGCTGAAGCTTCTGATTCTTCATCTGACGTCACGTTAGAATCGTCAAACTTGTAACCAACACCCCAAACCGTTTGGATGACTTGAGGGCCAACCTTTTCGATCTTTTGGCGCAACTTCTTAACGTGCGCATCAACCGTACGCTCGTCACCAAAGTACTCGTAATCCCAAACCAATTGCAACAATTGCTCACGTGAGAACACTTGACGTTGCTTCTTAGCCAAGACACGCAACAAATCAAATTCCTTTGGCGTCAAATCTTGAATCAAATTACCATTCAAGTAAGCTTCACGCGTGTTTGAGTTCAACTTGAACGTACGTGTTTGTACATCGAAATCTTCGTGCACTTGTGGTTCTGAAGAAGCTGGTTGACCAGCCGTTTCTGAACGACGGTGCAATGCCTTGATACGTGCAATCAATGTAATTGGGCTAAATGGCTTCGTGACGTAATCGTCCGCACCCATTTCCAACCCAAGCACTTGATCAGACTCTGAGTCACGCGCCGTCAACATGATGATAGGCACATGCTTTGAGACTTCACGAATCTTAACTGCCACTTGCATACCATCCAAACCAGGCAAGTTCAAGTCCAAGATAACCATATCCCAGGCATCTGGCTCTTCGTTAAACATGGCAACGGCATCGTTACCATCGTATGCATATGATGCATCCCAGTTTTCCTTCTTAAAGAACATGCCCATCATTTCTGAAACGGACGTGTTATCCTCGACCATCAAAAGTTTCATATTCTTATTCCCCGTCTTTAATGAATTCTTGAATTTAAAATTCTTTTATTTGTACATCTACCACAATAACAAACGATGTCTGATATTTGGGCCTTTTTCACAGAACGTCTACAAAATCTCGCGCCTGTTCAAACAAAGTTCACACTTTCATAATGCAACAGACGCACCGGGCGGAAAATATCACCAAATTTATAGCATTTCCCTTATATGGAACATTATACAACGTAAATACAGATTTGTTGCAATTAACAAAAAATAAGTTGCCTTTTGCTTAGGTTCTCCCATTTTCCGGATATACATTCTGTATGACAAGAAGAAAATCCGTGTTTTCTATGGCGAACACGGATTTCTAATGAATGTTATGGCCTTACTGTGACGCAATCAATCCTTGCACCCGTCGCATAGCTGCGCGATCATGTGTCACCTTATTGGCTAATGTTTGCTTTAATTCCGCCGGAAACGCGACGATCGCTAAATGCGACGCCGCCCGTGTTACTGCCGAATACATTAAATTGGTCGTAATGAACTTTGAAATCATCGGCAAGACAACCAACACATTATCCAGCGTAAATCCTTGAATTTTATGAATCGTAGTCGCGTACCCCAAATCCAAATTCTCACGGACACTCACCAACTTTGGACCATACGAAAATGGATTAAAACCAGTCTGACTGCTTTCGTTCAAATCAACTAAAATCGGATCCGGCGTATCAACAGTTTGCACCAACACCATGTCGTAATCCGGCATCACATCAACTACGGTGATACGGTCACCCCCACGCATCCGGACCTTCTCGTGTGCGCCACTCGCTTGGTTCGTCACGTAAACCGTCTGCATCACTTGAACACGGTCGCCTGGATATAACGTTAAATCATCACGTACCCATAGTGGTACTTCAGTCCGCAAAACAGCTGTATCCAGTAACGCATTCTGCACAGCTGCATTAATGAGCTTGCGGAGTTCGTTAGTTGGTACGAGCGCCACGGTTTCCTTATCTGGTTCAGCGATTAAGGCCCGTTTGATCGTTTCAACCACAAACAACAGTGCCGTTTCTGACATTGGCACAAAGGTGTAAGGCCGCGTCAGGAAAACATCCGGCAACACTTCGGCTGGCATTAATTCAGTCGGTGCTTCAATCTGGGCCACATCGCCATCTAGCACAGCATTCGCAACCGTCGCAATAATTGGCGAATTAGCCCGCTTAATTTGTTGTAGGGTCGGCGTCTGGTTTGCTAAGTTCGCCAGCACCAACGCGTTCAAAAACGGCACTGGGTCATTCTCGACTGATGGTAGCTGGTGTGGATCACCTACAAGCAGAATTTGCGCCCCAGTTGCTAAGCCGTAGAGAATCGTGTCGATTAACGCCCGTACATTTGCAGCAAATGCCTCATCAACAATCATGAGGTCATACGTTGGATACCGACTGGCCTTCTCAGCATCTTCAAAAAAATGCCCTGTCCGCGCAATTTCTGTCATCGCATCGTGATTGCGGTATGTGAAACTAGTCGCCGTCGCAATGGTGACGTGGTCAACTGGCTTCAGCAAGTAATCCGGTTCATGTTCGTCAAGTAAATCACCAATAGCACGCTCGACAAGACCACGGGCATTCGTCGCTGCAGCGTGGGTTGGTGTTATCAACAACGTGTTCACATCTTGTTGTTGGGCCAATCGAATTAGGCGCGCCATCATATATGACTTACCAGAACCAGCCCGCCCTGTCACAATTTGAATTGGTGATGGCGTCGTTTGCATATTCTGCCAAACAGCGGTTTGCCCAGCCGTCAACGTCTCATCCGCCAGCATCCCGGCCGTCAGCTCGGTCATAACTTCCGGCACTGGATGTGGTTGCTGCAACATTTCAACCAAGGCTAACAGCCATTGATCATATTCTTGCCGTTGCTGCGCTTCTGGCGGAAGTTTATCGAAGATTTCACGGGCAAACGCCTTCATTTCTGATTCCGGGGTTGACGCCATGAGTTTTGCAAAACTTGTTTTACGGTAAATTTGTTCTGGCAATTTATGGCGCCAGAAATACATTTCTGTATCGTCCTCTGAAAATCGTGTCATCTGCACGTGCCTCCCTTCGCTTACTTTCTTACAGCATTATACGACTGTTTTTGGTGGGGTGGTCTTTATTAGAGTTAGTTATGTGTGTCTGTGTCGTCGCGTTGCGACGAGGCATGGGGATTGGGTGGGGCGTCGCTCCGTCTAGCTGCATTAGAAGGCTGGGACACGGTCCCAATCTATCTAAGTGCTTACCCATTTTGGCCTCGAAGCGAGTCCAAAATACGCAACCACTAAGATTTCTTTGGTGCCGCTACCTCCCTCGAACGCCTACTAATGCCGCAAGAACTCCGCAACACCCCACCCAAACCCCATACCAGCAGCCAAGATGTGCTCTATCTGTTTGATAGTCATCCTCAATTATCAAGCATTTTTACGATTTAATTGTTGGTTTCACCTAAATTGACGGAAAAATATGGGCCATCACATCTCAGTCAACATTGCCCCCAGATTTGCGTCAATCGGATAGGTAATGACTATCAAAATACTTTCATAATCAGGTACTGTTCCTCGGTAAGGTTAACTTGTGTCCAGCTTTACCCATGAATGAAACGCAACAAAATTATGACTATCTCGGCTGCCGGCATGGTGGTTGGGGCGTGACGTAGCGATTCGCCTGGGTGAACTCACAAGTTCGGCCGACCGCCGGTTAGATAAGGAAATGGGAGCCAAACCCTTAGCACAATTATTTGGGAGCTAGCCGGTGCTCGCGCCGGCGGAGTTTACCCAGGCGAATCTTTGGCGAAGTCACGCCCCAACCACCATGCCTCGTGCGAAAGCACGACACACTCACGCCAATTTAAAAACGAGGTCTAACCACATCGGCTAAACCTCGTTCTGCTATTTATTCTGGTAATGTAACCGTCACTTCAGCTGGCTTGGTTTCGACCAAGACATTTCCGTTGTGAACGGAATACAACAGTTCAGCACGTTCGTTCAAAGCATCGTACCAGTTCTTGGCGTTGAAAATCAAGAAGTTCGCTGGCTTGCCAACTTCAATGCCATAACTGTCTTGCACTTGCATCGTACGCGCACCATTCTTAGTAATAAAGCGGTACGAATTCATGATTTCTGTGTAACCCATAATCTGCGTTGCATGCAGTCCCATGTGCAAAACATCCATCATGTTACCGTTACCCATTGGGTACCAAGGATCCTTAATGTCGTCTTCACCAAAGGCCACGTTAATACCCTCAGCGTCCAATTCCTTCACACGCGTCAAGCCACGGCGCTTTGGATATGTATCAAAACGACCACCGAGGTACATGTTAATCAATGGATTTGAGACAAAATTGATATCGGCCATCTTCAACAAACGCATCAACTTGTAAACATAGGCATCATTATATGACCCCATCGCTGTGGTGTGCGAAGCCGTCGCTTTTTCCTTGAGGCCCGTTTCAAGCGCCAACGTCGCCATCGTTTCCAAGCCACGTGAAGCTGGATCGTCGATTTCATCCGTGTGGGCATCAACCAACAAACCATACTTTTGAGCCACTTCAAAGGCAAAGTGTAATGATTCAACCGAGTATTCACGGGTGAATTCAAAGTGCGGAATCGCCCCGATTGCATCAACACCCATTTCAGCGGCCTTGATCATCAATTCTTTACCACCTGGGAATGACAAAATACCTTCTTGTGGAAATGCCACCAGTTGCAATGTCATCCATGGCTTTACTTCTTCACGCACTTCCAACAATGCCTTTAAGGCCGTTAGATTAGGATCCGTCACGTCGATGTGTGAACGCACGAATTGCAAACCATGAGCTGCTTGAATACGCAACGCTTGGATGGCCCGTTGCTTCACATCTTCATGTGACAACGTTTCCTTGCGATCTGACCAGATGCGAATCCCGTCGAACAAGGTCCCTGTTTCATTCCATTCTGGGTCACCGGCTGTCATGGTTGAGTCCAAGTGGACATGGGGGTCCACAAATGGTGGCACCATCAACTTACCGGCTGCGTCGATCACTTGCTCATCGGCTACCGCTTCTAAATGATTGGCAATGGCGACAAACTTGCCATCAACCACGCGGACGTCTTGGGCTTGGTCCGCATTTTCAATAAATACTTGCTTAATGAGCATTTTTCTTCCCCAATTAATTCATGTTGTTAACTTTCAGTAGAGTATACCATATCGGACACCTGCCTCGACAGTCATTTCACAAATGATTCCTTGCATTCACCTAGCAGTTCGGACACAATATGGGGTAAAGGGGGAAATATCTTATGTTAAATATTGCTTACGTTGGTTTTGGTAAGAGTACCAACCGTTATCACATTCCCTACCTGATGCAACGGCAAGACAAGTTCCGAATTACTCGGGTTGTTACGCCAACACTTGGCAAGCGCCCTGCCGAACAGCAAGCACTTGAAGCAACAGGTACTATTTTCTCAACTGATTTAAACGACATCCTTGCTGATGACACCCTCGATTTAGTCGTAGTCGTGACACCAGCGCCGGCACACTACATCACTGCCCGCCAATTGCTTTTGGCTGGTAAAAATGTGATTGTGGACAAGCCGATGGTTGAAACATTAACCCAGGCGCAAGAACTAGTTGATATCGCTCGCGAACGCAACTTATTCTTCATGCCTTTCCAAAATCGACGCTTTGACAGTGACTTTTTAACGTTGCAACACGTCTTAAATGCCGGCTATGTGGGCCGACCAATCGAATTAGAAGTGCATATGGACCACTATCGACCCAATAGTGCGACAACCACTGGCGGTCCCATCGACGGTGCTTGGTACGGTCACGGTGTTCACTTAGTTGACCAAATGATTGCCCTGTTCGGTAAGCCAACCAGTGCGACCTACGACTTGCGGGCAACTCGTGAACTCGGTGCTAAAATCGATGACCAATTTGAAGTGAACCTCCACTACCCAGATGCATTTAAGGCCACTGTCCAAGCAACTGAACTCGCGACGGTCGCCTACCCGAAATGGGTGCTGCATGGTACCGCTGGAACGTACATTAAGTACAACATCGATCAGCAAGAATACGACTTGAAGGTTGGCATCATGCCGGGTATGCCAGGATTCGGGGATGATGCGCCCCAAGATTATGGCCAATTAACCTACTTCAACCCAAGTGGTGATCGCATTGAAAAGGTCATCCCCACCATTCACGGTGACTACGGCCGCATTTACGACGCCGCCTACGACAGTATCATAAATGACGCACCAAAGTTGATTTCTGACAGCCAAATGCTAGCAGTTATCGAAATTTTGCAAGCAGGGTTCAACGAACCAGCACCACATATCGTCCAATTCTAACGGCAAAAAAGCACTCCGCAACATAATGCGAAGTGCTTTTATTTTTAATACCAGTTATTTTGTGCGCGGAAATTAATCGCATTGTCGATTGAACCGTAACGATCGTTGATGTAGTTCAACATCCCCGTCGTTTGGGTTTCAACTGAACCAGTACCCCAAGCATTCTTGGTTTGTCCAAGGCCCAAGTAGCCGTTTGGTGAAACCGCGTCTGGGTTTCCACCTGATTCAGGCAAAACGATATTGTTCCAAAGCGCATCAGTTCCACCAGCTGCGATAAATTGATCGTAAACTGATTGCGTTGCGGCTGTTGTATCAGCGGTTGCTGTTTGAACAGGTGCTACTGCCGTAGTGTCAGTATCCGCTGACGTCGTATCTGAAGTTGCCACGGGCGTTGTTGTCGTATCAACTGCTGCTGATGCGTTAACACTCGTCAATTGGGCAACAGCATCTGAAACAGCTGCTTGTTGGACAGGCGTTGCACTTGCCAAAGTCGTCTCAGTTGCAGCCGTTGATGTCACATCTGAACTAGCCACGGCAGTCGTCGTGTCATCAGTAGCTACAGCACTATCAACCGTCGTATCATTAGCGTCGGCTGATGATGCCGCAGTTGCAACTGATGAGGCAGCACTAGCTGTTGACTCTTCAGTTGTCGCTGAGCTTGCCACAACAACTGGCGTTACTGACGCCCCGGCGGCTGGCACAACTAGCACTTGGCCAATTGACAACATTGCCAAATCCAAAGTTGGATTAGCGGCCGTCAAAGCAGCTACGGTCACACCATTGGCCGCTGCAATACTTGAAAGCGTATCACCATCGACCACCGTGTAAGTGCCCGTTGTCGCCGTTGACTTAGGTGCTGTTGATGTCATTTGCTCCAACGCTGCCGATTCGGCGGGCGTTACTGGTGCTGCTGACACACTTGCTGTACGCTTTTCAGACGCTGATGACGCCGCAACGGATGTCAAAACATCAGATGCTGAACTAGCAGCTGCCGTTTGTTCAGTTGTTGCTGACTTAGCGGCCTTAGTTGACGTCGCTGATTCTGACGTTGCTTCTGATGAAGCGGCCACGGTCACTACTGGTGCTGCTGAATCAGAACTAAAGGCCACTTGCATCTCTGATGCAGGTGTCGTTGCCTTCGCTGCGGCATGCTTAGCTGGCGTCGTCCGTTGTGGCATCGCTGCCCCAGCGCGCTTCACGATCTTTCGAGCCACATCTGACGTTGTGGTCACACCACGTGCTTCTGTTGACTTCTTGCTTTGTAGCAAACTAGACAAGACGGGAATTTTTGTCTCAGCGGTAATATCACTTTGCTTCTTAACGGCGTGCTTAATAGCATCCATGTGTGCGACCCCACTCACACCCATAGCACCTGCGACTGCTGCAATCACACCTGCTTTTGTCTTTTTATTCATATACCTTTTCCTAACCTACAAAATACACTCTCTTACTTACATCAAGTATATGACGAATATCATTTTTAGTGAAGCCCTATTTCCGAGGTTTGGGATTCAACTTAAAGCCATAAAAGGTACTACCCTTGTATGTTTGCTTGGCTAACTTCCCTACTGCCGTATAATCTTTACCCCGTTTTGATTTAGCCGCAAAACTAACTTCTTCGCCAGCCAATAGTTTCGCAAGCTCGTCATCTGTAAATTTATGCCCGCTCCATTCTTTGGCAAACGTGATTTCTTCACCATTGAAGGTGCCAGTTGTTTTCTCGCTAACCTTGCGCACGGGCTTGGGTTTTGGCGCCCCCAATGTTGCTTGCAATGCCTCGGCGTTCGCCACCATAATCGGCATATCATGATCAACCACTTGTGTCACTGATTCCAGCAACTTGTCCATCGTCATTTTAAATTCGCCCACTTCGTCCATCATTTCAAACAGACGCTTGGTAATCTTCGGCGACGCAATCCAAGTCCCTTTCACCATGACCGCTGACACATTACCCGTTTCCGTTAGTGTCAACTTACCACGAGCCTCACGCAACATCGCTTTTTGACCCTTACCCATGTCGGATAACGTCGACACACGTGTCGCTCCAGTACCAACATTATGCTTTTCCAAGTACGCCATAATCCACTTCGTCGTGGGTTGCTGTGGCTTCTTGTTGGCGCCTTCATGAATGTACGGATCCGCCATTGGTCCCAACACGCCCGCATTTTCATCCTCATCGTCATCATCAACGCGTGTGGCGGCAAATGAATCATACACCAACTTAAAATTCAGTTGAATTGGCACATTGAACGCTGTTTTAAAACTTGGGTAATCGGCCAAGTCGGCCGTCACGTGGTCATACACGTAATCTTCCGCCAGCATCGCCAAGTAGTTCTTCGCCAGAACTTCATAAATCGCCATCGCACTGTCGCCGTACTTTTTCAGACTTTGTACATCAGCTGGCACATTGACACCCGGCCGGTTCGCCCCGTGGGATCCTTGTGGCTTCACGTGCGTTGACCGTGGTTGCCGGTGTGTCAACAAGCTCGTATCAACCCCCACCAACTTGGCAATCCGGTCGACCAACGGGAGCAGTTCATTGAATTGCTCCGGGGTAACCGTCTTGTCTTCGGTACGGGGGTACGACACCACTTGTGCTTCGTACATTTTTTGATAAGTCGCCAACACTTCCTTTGACGCATACCCGCGTGGTGCTAACACGGCCGCCAACCCCGCCAAGTCTAGCAAACGCCCTGGTGCTTGGGTTCGGGTTTGGTGCTTTTCGTGCGCCACCGCACTGCTGTGATACTGGGCCATATCTTGTTCGGCCGCGGCCTTGTTCGGAAATCGCCATGGTATCACGTCGCCATCTTTTGTCACGCGACCAAACACGTGACCAGCTGGGTCCTTGAACTTCACTTCATAAAAAGGGGTTCGAACATAGTTTTTAATCGCTTCTAGTTGTTCATAGATTTTCCAAACGATGACCGACTTCAACCGGCCTTCGCGGGCGACGACCTTATAACCAGCTTTCTTGGCGGATGTCGTCGCAATGCGCGTTAATTGCATCGACATAAAGTCCCAACGGTTACGGCTTTCACCTTTCAAATACGCACCGTGTTGCCACTTATCTGTCACATCCGTTAATTGTCGCATCGCCGCCTTAATACTCTTAGGTGATTCATCCATAAAATTGGCGCGCAGGACTTGGCCGTGCCAGCCAATGGCATCAATTGCTTCCCAGGCCAATAAATCACCTTCACCAGATGGATCCGTGTCGGTTGCAATAACCAAGGCGTCATACCCCTTCTTCGACTCAGCCTTGATTTCATCCACAATTTTCTTCGTTGATTCCGACTTACCCGTTCGCAAGTTACGATTACGAATGTACGTCCGTTGCCACTTGAAGTCGCTAATCTGCCAAGGCATGTACTTGAGCGTCCACGACTTGTAGGCCTTTTGCAACTCAGCTGGCACCATTTCTTCTGGTTCTTTCAACGTCATGACGTGGCCACGGAGGTTTGTAATATTGAAGTTATTGCCTTCAAACTGACCGACCTTCCCGCCAAGTGCTTTGACGAAATTTTGGGCAGCAGATGGTTTCTCAGTAATAATTAAATAGTTCGCCATAAGTCCCTCGCTTAATTGTCATCCCGTATTTTCGCTAAAGCTCTATTATAGACGAAAAAAGGCAACCCGCCGATTTGTAAGCAGGTTGCCTTAATGTTTTCTATTACTTTTTAAGTAGCTTAGCCGCGATGTAGTAAATGACACCCGTTAATGCCATCGCTACGAATGTCACACCAATCGTTTGACTGATGATATCAACTGACTTCAAACCGAAGTACAAGGCAATACCAATCAACCAAGCACCGATGGCCAACCAGTTCAAGCCACCATTGTACCAGTACTTACCGTCAACCTTCGTGAATTCTGACAACTCATATTGTCCCTTACGAATAAAGAAGAAATCCACCAGGAAGACTGCGATTTCTGGACCCAAGAACATACCAATGTAATCCAAGAACAAAATGAAGGCATCCAAGAAAGTAGCAAACCACAATGGAATGAATGACACCAACGTTGCACCAATCGTGACAATCCACAAAGCAGGTGTCAACTTCAACTTGTGCCACATATTGGTCAACGCTGACCCAGCCGCCATCAAGTTAACCGCGTTCGCTGTTGTTGACGTAATCACAATAACTAACAAGGCGATAATCCCCAAGCCTAGCTTTGACGCAATCGTTGATGGATCTGAGTCGTTTGGATCAAACGCGTTGTTCATCAAGGCCGTTGCGATCGTTGCCGTCAAACCAATGAAGGCAAACCAGAATAGCCCAATGTTAGCACCCAAGAATGACCAACCCGTTGCCCCTGACTTACGCTTCGTGAAACGTGAGAAGTCAGATGATGCCGTTACCCAGGCCAGGTTAAAGGCGGCCAAGATATCGATAGCGGCACCTGATGAGATTCGCACCTTTGCTGGTGGCGTCCAGGCAAAGATATCCGCTAATGACACGTGTTGGAAGACCACAATTGATTCCCAAATCACGAAAATTGCGACCAAGATAATCCCAATACGTTCAATCATCCGGACCGAACGCTCACCCAATGAAATTGATGCCAAGTGCAACAATGACATGATGATAATCCCGATGACCAAACCAGCTTTGCCGCCTGCAGTATAGGCTTGCCAGCCAAACAAATCCTTGAAGATTACCGAAATTGAAATCGCAGCGATAAACGTATTTGCGGCAGCCCATCCAATAAATTGCACGATGTTAATAATTGATGGTAAGAATGACCCACGCAAACCGAATGATGCACGCGTCAAGGCCATCATTGGCAACCCCGTTTTAAAGCCCATAAACGAAGCAAGTGCTAATAAGGCATATGACACCAATCCCGAAATAATCAAAGTCGTCGACGCAGTGTACATCCCCGCTGCGGCAATCACACCACCGATGTACCACGTCCCGTTGTTGGCATTGGCACCAACCCAAGTTGCAAACATATCCCAGTTTGACATTGTGCGCTTGTCAGTTGAAATCGCTTCAACTTGACCAAACTGCTTTTCCATATTCCCCTCCTTGCACCCGGGCATAAGGTAAACAAAAAGGGCCACTCCGTTACAAAAATGTACAGAGCGGCCCACTAATAGTCTACAGTTATCCTAGGTGACGCGCTCTTTGGCCAGTTCTCTGACTGACGGTTAAAAGAACTATTTATAATTTTCAACTTGGTCTACTATACCGACCTTGGTTAACAGCGTCAACTGTTTAAAGGGATAGTAAAAACCTTGTAAAACGTTTAACGTCGCGCTACTAGTACGGTAACGCGACGTTAACTAATTTTTGTTAAATATGACCTGTAATGATACCAAGTACCGCAAGTAACATCACTACGAATGACCCCAGCGTACCGATCAGTGCGACCCAAGTAATCCCACGTGGGACCGTCCAACCGTTTACGCCATCGTAATCACGCCATGTTTTGCGCCCTTGGAAAGTGACAAACACGATAATGGCGAATACCGATAAGACGCCTTGACCAATCACACTTAGGACTTGTGGTAGTCCGGTTGGCACGACCGAAAACAATGTATAGTTTGCGACGGCAGCCAAGCCAACGACAATCGCTAATAATGCAGATGCCATCTCAAGTTCCCCTTTTCATTTCAATATTGTTACATCTATTGTAACGGGCTTCACACGTCTGCGCACGCTAAAAAGCCAAATAACTTAAAAAAGGTTAGCGTTTAACAAAAAACGGTAAACCCGCAGGCTTACCGTTTTGATTAATTTTCCATTGGCGCTTCAATGCCGGCTGATAACTGAATATCATGGGCTGCCAAAATACGAATAATTTTCATATTAATATCAGCTCGCGTCCCGGCCCAGTCAGCGTCTGGCAGCATCTTGAACTGTGCGACAGCCATAAACTCATGTCCCCGTGTCGTCACGGAATTGATGTACGCCTTTTGCGTATCAGCCGCAAATCGGTCATCAGCGGCCAACATTGCTTCCACATCAGCCATCGCTGCCATCATATCCTTCGTCTTAGTGGCAATGTCTAAGTAGAACGTCAACGTTAACTTGCGGGTCTCCATGCGTGACCAATTCGTAATCGGTTCATTCGATAGCGTCGCATTCGGCACAATCACCAAAGCCCCATCAAATGTCCGCACGAGCGTTGATCGGAATGTAATATCTTCCGCGATTCCCTCAACCGACGGTGACGCAATCCAGTCACCGATTTGGAAAGGCTTTTCAGTAATGATGATAATTCCACCTAACAAGTTCTTGATTGGATCTTGGGCGGCCATCGAAACAGCCAATCCAACCAACCCCAGTCCAGCGAACACCCCATTCACATTAATGCCCCAGTCAGACAAAATCATCGTCACCGTTAAGGCCATGACGACAAATTGCAGAATACGGGTCAAGAATGGCATCACAATCGAATCAATCTCCATGTGCACGCGTTCGCCTAGGTGCGCCAATAACGTTGTCAATGAACCCATCAACGTGTACAACCCATAACCGATACTAAAAATTAGAATCGAGCGATAAACTTGCGTCGCAAATGTAATCAGCAAATGTGGTGCATGGGCCGTGTGCAAAGCCAACAGTAACCCTGAAAACAGCACGACGACGCGCGCTGGATTTTCAAACGCCATCAAAACGTCAATCCACGCCTCAAAGCGCTTCGGAATCCGCTTCTCAATAAAGTGGAAAATGCCCCGGACGACACCACGAATCAACAAAAATGATACGATGACGATCAATAAGGCCAAGCCCAATGATTGCCAATCAAAGCTGTGCGCTAACCAGCGTTCAAACAACTTCATGTTTCTCTCCTCTGTTTAAAATGCTATTTTACTAATCTCAAATAATTACAGTTTTCAAGTATAACAAAGAACGCACGGTCGATTGACTGTGCGTTCCAGGTCTTTATCAAGTTTTTACTTCTGGTTCTTAGCTAACTGTTGCAGCTCATGCAACGTCGTCTTACCACCATTCAAGCCCGTCGTCCGTTGACCATTATGCACATACGTCACGTATGGCAAGTTTGTCACCTCAAGACTGTCTCGGAATGATTTCTTCAGCGTGTACGCCCCTGTATCGAAATAGTAGACTTCATGATTTTTCGCGAGTTGCTTAATCACTGGCGATAACTTGCGACTATCTGGGGATGCCGCCGTACCAATATAAATGTAATAATCACCACTTGAACGGTCGTTAACAACGGCGTCCAACTCATTTTCAGCGATTGCCGTTGTCCGCTTTAAGTTGTTGCGATAATCACTTTGTGTGACCAATGAAATCCGGTTTTCATGGCGTTCTACCTGCCAACTCACTAATGATCCAATCACAACCAACGCCAAGAAGACGCCGTTTACTGCGATATAAACGGTTCTTAACTTAGGTAATAGCTCATCCGCTAGAATGTTAATCAGGCCAATCAACAACAAGCCCCAGAATACATTCACGCCAAAGCCGAACAAGTGGTTAACCACCGCCCAAATGTATTCCAACACAAGGATGATAATTAAGCCGTATACCCACACTTTTTCTTTTCTCATCACAATAGCTCCTAAACATACTGATTAATAGTATATGGGAGCTTAGTGGCTCTGCCCAGCTTTCAGCGGATTCCTCATAAGAAATTTAAAAAAGGACGCAAGCCCAACTCGGTTTGCGTCCTTACTTTTTCAGCACCCTAACGCGTTAGGAATGCTGTGATAGCTGTATTTTGTTGTTCAGGTGCGAAGAAGTCTTCGGCACGTTCAAACGCTTGGACTCGCCCATCTGCCAGTAATAGCACATCATCCGAAATATCACGTGCAAACGCAATATCGTGCGTCACTAAGATAATTGTCCGGTTAGGCAACTTGGCCACCTCAGTAATCATGTCCGTCACTTCTCGAATCGATTCCGGATCCAACGCTGAAGTTGGCTCATCCAACAACAGCACCGGCGCTTCCGTAATCAAGGCTCGTAAAATGCCAATGCGTTGTTTCTGACCACCGGATAGTGAACTGGGATATTGTGTCGCAACCCCAGCCAAATTAAACTTTTCCAGTAACGTCATTGCACGTTCGCGGGCGACCGCTTTCGATTGCTGACCAGTCAGGTAAAGTGGCGAGGCAACATTATCTAGCGCCGTCAAATTTGCGAATAAGTTAAAGTGTTGAAACACCATCGCTGTTTGACCAGCTAAATCTGGCACACTGCCAGTCGTAACTGGTTGTAGGCCGTTCAACGTGCGAATCAATGTTGACTTGCCTGCACCAGATGGGCCGAGGATCGTTAGGACTTGTGCGGTGGGGATGTCAAACGACACCTCATGCAACACTTCCTTGGTGACATGCTTTTTATTCGTTGGCACCGTCACAACCAACTGCTTAACTGCCATTGTCATGTTGCTGCCCTCCTACATGTACCGACGATAATAGCGTTCTAACTTATTTTGCAAAGTCGAATACGCCACTACCAACAACCAATAAATAATCGCGACCGCTGCGTAAACTTCCATATACTTAAACGAACCGCCAGCGATCAATTTACCTTCACCAAATAGTTCCGTCACCCCAATGACAAAGGCCAATGCGGTTTCCTTCAAAATGCCAATCGTGTAATTGCCAAACCCTGGAATTGCATTTACGGCGGCTTGCGGTAGCATCACGTGTTTAAAGAAGGCCCACTTATTAATCTGTAACGAGGTGGCTGCTTCCCATTGCCCGGCATCAACCGAATCAACGGCTGCGCGGAACGTTTCAGCCATATACGCCGCGTATTTGAAGCCCAAAGCTAAAATGACCATCACTTCTGGCGACCAGGTCTTCAACGCAGGAATAATTTCAGGCAAACCGTAGTAAGCCAAGAAAATTTGCACGACCCCGGGTACAGCACGGAATACTGACACATAGAACCGAGCTATCGCTTGTAACCAGCGATACCGACTACGACGCAACCAGGTCACGACGGCGCCGACCAGCGTTGCGATTACAAACAGTTCCGATGGTCAAGAGTAAGTTCAATGGCACATATGGTAAGAGCTTTGGCATCACACCAATCATATAATGCACATCAAATGACATTACTTAAGCGCCTTTCCGTTGATAATATCTTCACCGAAGTACTTGTGTGACAACTTTTGCAATTCGCCATCCTTGTACAACTTCTTCAAGCCAGCGTTAAAAGTCTTCGCGTCCTTCTTACCACTGGCATCCTTCGTGAAGACCGCACCGTCGTGGTCAGCTGCAATCTTGTCAGGCAACATCTTCAAAGCCAATTGCTTGTCCTTGATCACCGCCTTCAAAATTGGACCTGAGTTCGTCACACCATCAACCTTGCCACCGTTAGCAGCCGTCACGGCATCATCGCGTGACTCAAAGGCACGTACATCAACCTTCTTGTTGTACGCATTCAAATTTTTGATGCTCGTTGACCCTTGCACAGCGCCAACCGTCTTACCAGCCAAATCACTGACCTTCTTGGCCTTGCTATCCTTTGGCACGGCAACTTGTTGGTTATACGTTGCGTACAACTTTGAGAAACGGTATTGCTTAGCGCGGTCCTTGTTGTAAGCAACCGCGTTTGACACACCTTGAATCTTCTTGCTGCTCAATTGTTGCAACAAGCTATCAAAGTCACCGTTAACCCACTTCACCTTGTATCCTTCTGCCGCAAACGCCTTGTTCGCAACTTCAACGTCGAAGCCAACCAACTTATCATTTTCCTTATAAGACGTTGGATATGACACACCAGTTGATCCCAATGTAATCGTCTTCTCAGCAGCGTGCACTGGCATGTTAGCCAAAGCTAGTCCTGCGACACCTGCTGCAACCAACGTCATCATCTTTGTATTCTTCATCATGTTGTTTAACCTACTTCCTTCTCTAAAACATGTGCAATCAATGTTGGGATTGCGACGGTCGTCTTTTCAAATGACGCCACCGTCTTTAATTCTGACAAACTCGTTACCTTGGCAACCGCGGCATTCGCCATCAAATCGGTCAAAAATTCCGTTTGCTGATCAATGCTTCGTTGTGCCACCTCGAACAAAATTTCGTGCGCGGTTTGCTTCCCCAGACGGTCCGCCAAGAACATCATAATGTCCTCCGCATAGACTAAATCACCTAGGCGCGCCACGTTCTCCTGCATCTTGTCGACATTCACCACTAGACCATCAAGCATCGCAATGAGCGAGGTTAACTGACGATCAACATACTGGTGAATTTCAGGCAAGGCTAGCCACAATTGCTTCCACGCAATTGCATCACGTTCATTGACGCTCAACAACGCGTGCATCAGCTGCGTTTGCGCGGCAAAAATTGGCTCAGCCAATGCAGCAATCGCTTCAAAGTTTTCTGGATTGCGCTTGTGTGGCATCGTTGACGACCCAACTTGCCCGACAAACGGCTCAGCTAATTGCTGATTTTCCGTGCTAGCTTCGTTATAGAATTGCCGACCAATTTTGGCTAACGTTGCCCCCAACATTGCCAATTCGCCAGTGTACGCCACCAAACGATCGGGCGCGTTGTGCCACGCAACGGTCTCAGTTTGTAAATGCAACTCAGCCATCAAGGCTTCTTCAACCGCAATTCCGGCCATACCAAGTGCTGAATGCGATCCAACCGCACCAGCGAAGACGCCTGTTAAGGTGTCGGCCTTCATCTGCGTTAACCGGTCAACGTGTCGCTGAATTTCATCTAGATAACGTGCTAAAACGAACCCAAATGTAATTGGCACCGCATGCACATTATGTGACCGCGCCATATATGGCGTTTGGGCATACGTCTTGGTTAACGTTGCTAATTGCTTACGTAACGTTGCCAGAAGGGATTCGTACCGTTCATAGTGATCAGCAGCTTGCAAAACAAGTCCTGTATCTACAATGTCTTGGGTGGTTGCCCCAAAATGCACATACTCACCAGCTTCTGGGCCAGCGATGCGCTGCATTTCTTGAATTAATCCCAACAAGGAATGTTGTTTTTCGTGTGAAATCTGGGCAATTCGATCAATGTCTAAATCGCCGAACGCCAAGTTCACAATCGTGTCAGCTGCGCTTGCGGGAATTACACCCTTGCGCACCTTCCACCTTGGCTAGCGCTTGTTCCACAATAAATTGCTTCTCCAACTTGGCCTCTTCAGACCAAATTTGGCGCGCTTCGTCCGTCGAAAAATTGCCACCAATCACTTCATAGTCGATTGGATGTGCTGCCATGTTTGATACCTCCGTTTTTTCGGCTTGTATTACAACGACGATTATTCTGGACCCACTACTTTGTTTTGACAAATAAAAAAGTGTTATTGTCATTTAACCCACTAAATCAGTATTGAATTCGCACCGCCAGTAGCGCGATAATTAGATAAAGCATCATTCATTTAGAGGGAGAATTACAATGGCTGATATGACTAAATTGGCACGGCTATTCCAGTGGGCCTTGGTCCCTGTAATGGTTGTGTTGTTAATTCTAGAGATCGTTCACGGTAGCACGTCCTGGTACGGGGTCGCCTTTCAACTTATCTTGGCAGTAGCTTTCACTGTCATGGGTCGCAGTAGCAACATTCGCATTTACTGGCTGGTTGCATTTCTGGCGTTGGTAACGGCTGTCGTGAATGTTACTCACTTGTTATAGAAGCACCAATAAAATTCTAAGAGAAGGAACACACGCGTTTTATAAAAAATTGTGCAGGCGAACCATATGGTAACCACTACAAAAATCAAGGAAACTGCGACGACTATTGAATACCACTATTACGTCGAAAATCACAAATCAAACCCGGCAGATATCGGGCGTATCGTCTTTAAAAAAACCGGTGGCGCAACAACTTGGAGCGCCGAAAATGACCCTCGCAAAATTTACCTAACACATGCGATGCGCTCCTTACTTCGAGTGAAAATAGATACCGGTGTTTTACCAGATAAATCATCTGAAGCTTGGTATTAAAGCCTACCGGAGGCTACCAAATACAAAAGTGCACTCAAAATGGCTGGTAACATTTGTCTTAGCATTTCAAGACACATACGACATGCCGGCATACATTGCCGACTAGTTGTTTTTGCCATTGCCATAGTATTGCATGTCGTTGTATTTTTACTCTTGTTTTGTTGCTTTTAGCCATTTCTCCTAGTAATATAGGTGTATAGAAAAAGCCCCGTTAGTGGTAGGACACTAACAGGGCTGACAAGTTCCAAGAGTTCTTAGTGGTTAGGCATCTTCGTGTTCGGACGTGGATGTCTTTTCTTTTGTCTCGCTATTCACTCGTTTAACATCAACGTAACCGCTGACAATCGCACGAATGATTTTAGGTAACATCAGAATTAACACCACGAACACCGCAAAGATGCCACTTGCTGCCAAGTGAACCACTCTAAACTCCCGGATAATCTTTGAAACATTTTATATGTCCTCCCTGTTCCAAGAAAAATTGTAGAGAGAACAGTGACGCCATGTATCGCAGAACTTGCCACGGTTTCAACGGGTAATTAAGCCGATCCACCGCATAGACTAGTATGCCCGACTAACGGCTCACTGTAAACGATTATCACGAGCACTTGTATAGAATAAAAAACGCCTTACAATCATGTAAGACGACATAAGGCAGGCAGCCACAATATTAAATTTAATTATGTTATTGATACCGTTACTCAGTGACCGAGCAACGGTATTTTTTATTGTCTCAACCCATAAAAAAGAGGGTCACATTTGGGGGGCGCAACTAATACAAAACAGTACATTTCAGTACAACATAGTTGCGGCCCTTTTTGCGACCCAATCACTTATTTATCAAGGAAAACGCCGGTATATCAACGTTTTCAACCTTATATATGGAGCCGAGGGGAGTTGAACCCCTGTCCTACCATCTCGTAACTAACACATCTACGTTCATAGCTGAATAATTTAAATCTCGTCTAGTGCACGCCATTCCGCGCGGCGATCAGTTAGACCAGCCTGATTATCCTCTTCATACCTGCCCCAGGCGGAGACAAATATGCGCAGATTGCTTAATTTTAAAACCTAGCTTAACCCACAATCAAAGCTATGCATAGGCAACGCAGGCTGTTTTTTAGGCAGCTACTGCGTAAGTGTTTTGTGAATTGTTTGCAGTTAATTCTTCTGAGTGGATTATAGGGCCACAACCCCTAAACGCAGTACTAGCACGAACAATGCCAGTCGATTCCGTAACGACCCCGTTAATGTACGGCTTTCGTACTTAATTATTATAACAAGCTCTCAGAACATTCACAAATAAATAGAGAAGTTGTGCTTGTTTTTGTTTTTAGTTCGGTTATAATTGATTTGTTGGGTGGAACGCAACAAAATTAATATTAAAACACGAACATTGTTCAAACTTAGGGGAATTTAAATGGACTTTTCAACTGTATTCGACTACGAAGATATTCAACTCATTCCAAACAAGTGTATTATCGAGTCTCGCTCTGAAGCGGACACGTCTGTCACACTCGGCAATCGTAAGTTCAAGATTCCCGTTGTGCCAGCTAACATGCAAACGGTCATTAACGAGGAGTTGGCGATGAAACTCGCCACTGAGGGGTACTTCTACGTTATGCATCGTTTCGAACCAGAAACACGCTTGGACTTTGTCCGTCGTTTCCATGAAGCTGGCACGTTTGCTTCAATTTCCGTTGGAATTAAGCAAGAAGAATACGAGTTCATCGACGCCTTGCAAGCCGCTAACTTGACGCCTGAATACATCACCATCGATATTGCGCACGGTCACTCCGACGCCGTTATCAAGATGATTCAATACATCAAGGCCCACTTGCCAAATGCCTTTGTAATTGCCGGTAACGTGGCTACGCCTGAAGCAGTCCGTGATTTGGAAAATGCGGGTGCAGATGCGACAAAACTCGGTGTCGGTCCGGGTAAGGCCTGCATTACAAAGTTGAAGACTGGCTTCGGTACTGGCGGTTGGCAACTAGCTGCCCTCCGTCTTTGCGCGAAGGCTGCTAAGAAGCCAATCATCGCAGATGGTGGGATTCGTTATAACGGTGATATCGCCAAGTCAATTCGCTTCGGTGCCACGATGGTCATGATTGGATCATTGTTCGCAGGCCACGCTGAAACACCTGGTGAAGTTATCGAAATGGATGGCGCTAAGTATAAGACATACTTTGGTTCTGCTTCGCAATTCCAAAAGGGCGAATACAAGAACGTCGAAGGTAAGAAGTTGTTAGTCCCTTACCGTGGCTACATCGATGATACCTTGCTTGAAATGGAACAAGATTTGCAATCAGCTATTTCATACGCTGGTGGTCGTCAATTGATGGATCTTAAGTACGTCGACTATGTCATCGTTAAGAACTCAATCGTTAATGGGGATTCCTACTAAACAGCAAAACGCCAAGCGAACTGAATCGCTTGGCGTTTTTAAAATGTATTTATAGTGCTGCCAACATTTCTTGCAACATTGACTGACGATAAATTGGGCGGTTGTTGAACTTACGACGTTCGACTTCCACTTCCTTCTCGGCACGGTCTGAAGCAGCCTTGGCGATTGCTTGTGTTTCCGTTGGGCCAACTGTGCCTTGTGCTGACTGCATTTGCGTGAACAGCGCAATGTAGGCGTAGTACGCACCTAAGAACCAACCGTTAAAGTATGGCATGACCACATTCGCCTGACCAATCTTGTCATGGTTGTGGTGCGTAATCTCGTGATATTCTTCTGACAACATACTCTTAATTTGCGCATACAAATCAGAAGCATTCTTTTGGGCAACCTTTTCTAACGTCACAAAGTTATCCGTCGCAAACTTTTCAGCGCGGTCGACCCATTCAGCCGTTTGTTCTTCGGGATTGATATTCTCAACTTCCGCAAACACTGCCAAATGTGCGTCAATGTAGCCACGCTTCATCCCCGCCATCAACACCGGCTTCAGAATATTGTCGACCTTTGCCAAGTTCAGTGACTCGTTCAACTGCGCAACTGCCTGCTCAAATTGTTCTTCGATCATGTCGTCATCCTCATCTCATTTAATCCTTATTTACTATACCATAGCTAGCAAAAGCACCGCCATCTCAGTCGACGGCGGTGCTTTTCGGATCTACTTTTCGCTTGACCAGGCTGCCTCTCCAGGCACCCACGCTTAGTGTGATTATATGAGAGCTTGAGTATTGTTTATAAATGGTCAAACAACTATTTGTGAAATCATCATCAAACAAGAATAATTGTAAACTATTCTGTGAATAAAATCAATGTGAATTTGATAACAAGTCCAAATTAATGGAATACCATCCCACCATCAACGACCAATGTTTGCCCCGTGATGTAATTTGAATCCTTGCCAGCCAAGAAGGCAACTGCTGATGCGACTTCTTCAGGCTCTGACAAACGACCAAGTGCAATGCCGTCTGAGAATTGGGCCATGCCCCATTCATCATCCTTACCAGCATTTTGACCAACTTCGTGGGCGATATCAAACATCATTGGTGTCTTAACGATACCAGGTGCAAATGCATTAACTGTGATGCCCAATGGCGCCAATTCCTTCGCCGTCGTTTGTGTGATACCACGGATTGCAAACTTAGTTGCCCCGTAAACCGTCAAATCAGGATTTCCTTCAACACCCGCTTGTGATGTGGCGTTGATAATCTTACCCCCGTGGCCAGCCTTCTTAAAGGCTTCGACCGCCGCTTGCGTTCCCCACACTGTACCGTTGATATTTGTATCAAACGTCCAGCGCATTGTCTCTTCGTCAACTTCCATGATTGGTGTCGTAGGTGCAACACCCGCGTTGTTGATCATGACTGTCAAATCCCCAAAATGTGCAACAGTCTTTTCAACACCGGCAAATACTTCATCACGCTTCGCAACGTCAGCTGCAACGGCCAACGCTGCGTCAGGGTGAACTGCGTTAATTTCGTTTGCAACGCGTTCAACCTTCGACAACGTGCGACCAACAACTGCGACCTTGAAGCCGTCATCTGCTAAACGCTTAGCGATTGCTTCACCGATACCTTGTCCTGCGCCAGTAATAAATGCTACATCACTCATGTTAGTTACCTCTCAAATAACAAATTCCTAAATAAATTATCTCTTGCTCATTACTACACAAATAATGATACAACTTTACTTCCACTTTGTAAACGTTATGGTTTTCACAAAATGAAACGACCGCAAAAAAGCTCTAACATCACTGTCAGAGCTTTGCTTATCTATTGTGCTGTGTAGCCACCATCGATCACGAATTCGGCACCAGTTGCAAACTTTGATTCTTCAGAAGCCAAGTAGACACAGATCCAAGCGATATCATCTGGTTCACCCATACGTCCCATTGGTGTCTTCAAACGTTGCGTCACGTAAGGTGCGACTGAGTCACCTTCACCAGAACCGTCCGTCATTGGCGTCGCAATGTAGCCCGGGTGCACCGTGTTCACACGAATGTTCAAATCGTTTTGCGCTGCGTAGACTGCAGCTGACTTTGAGAACATGCGAACTGCCCCCTTCGACGCGTTGTATGAGGCCGTCATCGTATCACCAACCAAACCAAGGATTGATGACATGTTAATGATTGACCCACCACCATGTTCCTTCATTGCACGGAAGCCATATTGCGTACCGAGGTACATCCCATCAGCATTAATGCTCATCAACTTACGATAAGCGTCAAAGGTATCGTGCTCAATGTCATTAGTTGCTCCGATACCAGCATTATTAACCAACACATTCAACGGACCAAATGCCTCTTCTGTGTAGGCAATTAAGTCCTGCCAACCTTGCTCGTCAGATGAATCGTGTTGTTGGAAACGAATCACATCTTCCCCGCCGAGTTCCTTGGCTGCCGCCTCACCAACATTGGCACGACGTCCCGTAATCACAACCTTAGCACCCTCTTCAATAAAACGTTGGGCAATTGCCTTTCCCAAACCAGTGGTTCCACCAGTCACAATTGCAACCTTCCCCGTCAAACGATCTACCATAGTACTTACCTCGCTAATTTCTTTTGATACTTCAGAGATTACCGGGCAATTATGAAGATTTTTGTTTTGAACACTTGGATTTGAAAACGTTTACAGGTTTGGCTAATTTTGTTCATATAGTTGGATGGCTTCGGGTAAATCTTGGGCCTGACCACGTTCAAGATATAACGCCAACATATCAACGGCTTGGCGACTACGTAGGTATTTAGGCAAGAAATTAATCATAATTGGATTATAATTTCCCAAGTTTGTTTGCGTCGTCTCGATACTTTCTAGCTTATCGGCATACGGCCAACTAGCAATTTGTTTTTCATATCTTTTGTTCAACGACCGCTCCGAAACATGAAATGACGCATAAGCCATCACACCAGCCACCCCTGCGGCAACATAAAACCACACTTCCTGGTAGGCCAAAGCAAACATCAAACTCAATAACATCGCAATAATACCCAAGGTGCCTAACAACGGGCTTTGCGCATGCTTATACGCACCCTGCCGCGCTTCAGCTTGTAGCGTTTGCTTTTCAATTTCCAAATCATACAGCTGTTGTAGCACGTGTAACCGTTCTAAATCATCAGCTGGTACTGGCATCGCATCTGGGCTAAACTGTGGTTCATCTTCCGGCACCGTCGTATTTGTATTATCTGTTGGTACTAGTTTAAGCGTTGCTAATTCGTACTCTGCCACAGTCACAACAACGCCGTCGGCTAAGTAAAAATCAAAGCCACCTAACATCATGTCACTGCGTTGAAATTCTTGAATCATGTCAATCCGACTCACTAAATTATCCGGCCAATTAGCGAGACCTACCTCACTAGACAAGAAAACCGTTGGGAAGAAAGCTCCCGTTTCGTCTGTCCGACCTGAAAACGGAAGCGAACCATCATCAGCAATAATTGGCTGACCAGTTGTAGACACACCAATTTGGTGATTCGCGTCCGTAATAACCGGCCACAGTAACAATGCCCGATTGAAATCAATCACCATCTGTTGCAACCGTCGCGACCTCGACGCCGCATCCGTATCATGACGTAAGCCTCGTAGGCGCTTTGTTAAACGAGAATTATCTACTGGCAAATTTACATAATAGTTTGTCATGCTTCTTCACCCCAACGTTTTTGTAAGATATCGTTTGGCAGCATGATACGCTGATTATTAGCTCGTATTTGCACACCAACGACATCCAGTTGCGCAACTAACGCCAAAGCTTGCTGGCCCGTTACCTGACGTGTACCAAAGGGGGCCATTGCTTCCGTTGGTGCAATGTACAACGGCAAATAATCTTGATCAGCATAATAATAGATGGCTAATTTCCCATCTACTTGTTTCGGTATGCTAAAGCGATAGTACCTAGCAACCGTCAGGAAGTCATCGTAATGTTGTGAGACATCCTTCCGCTCACGACGGGCTGCTAAGTATGCCGTAAAGAATCCGGTCATTTCCTCGTCTGAAACCGTTTCTGGGTGTTGATCTGGTACAGGCGTGATTTGCTCAGGCTCCGTCTCAGACTTCCTTGTTTCAGACTGATCAGGCACTGGTTTAGTTGTTGTTACTTTGGCTGACAAACGATACAGTTCATCCTCCAACTGCAACATCTTCGCCAAGCCGCCCCGTTTCTCATAGACTAGCCAACGCCCTAGTGTGCGACCGCGGGGGTGGCGATAGCCATATACCGCACTCGCCAACGCCAGAAATAATAGCACGCCCATCGGCAATAAGGCATGACGACCCAAACGCATTAACACGATTAACGCCACAACTAGCAATCCGACCGTTAATTGATGGAGACTAGAACCCTTAGCCGCGCGACGAGCTTTTTTCTCAGTCTTGGCACGCAATTCTTCCAACGCATTACTAATTTGATTCGTCTCTTTCTGGCGGGTTTGCCAAGCTTCATTTCCACCCGGCACTGGCAATCGCTTAGGAAAGTCCGTTGCCAGCTGTCGTTCATACCATGGCGCACGTAAACGGACCAACTCGTGGCGTGGGAATTGGCGTTGTAACTCATCACGCGACACCATTAACTCGTCCGTGCCATCATTCAACAATAAGCCGGCCACTTCCGGTGTTTGTTCCAACACATCAAAAATCACCGATGCCCGCACCCAGACCGTCGGCAAATCTTGTGCACTCGCTTCGTACTTTGCCGTACTACTATACAGTTGCACATAGGTTTGGCCATCCTTTTCAAGTAGCAACGACAACGGGTAGTTCGCTGTCTGCCCAATCGCCACTTGATAGCCTGAATACAACACCCGTAATTGACTTTGTGGCACAGCAATCGGTGCCAACAACCATGACTTCTCTAACAACGGATAAATATCCTGTCGTTCACGGCGTTGACTACGATTAGACTGCGCAATAATCGTTTCCCGAATCTCCTTCTCTAACCGTGGATTCGTTAAAGTCAAATTCAAAAATAACCGTTTCATCATACTCCCTCTTCCAATTCGTCCTATATATCTTAGTCCTTTAAAAAGCAGTTTGCTGTTTTTGAGTTCTCTTCTTTTTCACAAGTAAAAACAGACGCCCAGATGATTATTATCATCCGAGCGTCTGCTTCATCTTATATTATTGGCTTTACGTGTTTAGGCTACCCAAACACTTTGTAACTGATGGCGTAGTTGTTGCAACCGACGATTATAGGTGGCGCGGTGAACCCGTAAGCGGTGACATCGGCGTGCAACTGTGTCATCCGGATATTGCATTAAATCATATGCTAATCGTTGTAACGGTTGCGCTAGCCGACATTGTTTGGCTAAATCAGCCAGTAAAATGGTCGCTTCGGCATCTACAAAGGCTGCGTTACTCATCACTTGCTCCGGCGCTTCACCAAGCGGTACACCACGATCCTCATGGCGCTTGGATCGCCGTTGCAAATCGCGCAGGCGCCATAACAGCCACCGAAATAACTCATTATTGTGCTGTGTCGTCAACGTCTCACCCGCCATTAACCGTTCCGCAATCATCAACCGTAATTCCTGGCGATAATCATCAAAATCCGGCGAACGGCGATAGACATGGCCAGCCTGCAGCACCCCTCTTATCATCAGCTCGTATTGTTCGAGCGTCGCTTCTACTTGTTGGACCATCCGTCCTCCTTTCGTTTGAGCAAATCGCACCCACCTCGCTCAGCGTGCGGCGGATTCTAAGTAACGTGTTTTTGTCATAAAACGTAGATTGTTCTTAGAACTTCTTTATTACACCACGTCAACGTTCACACGACGTCAGACAAAAAGACCGCATCGACAGAAATCTTATTCTGTCGTGCGGTCTGCTGTTTATTGATAATCGGTTTAGCCCAGAAAATGCAAGGTTACTTGTCCGATTATGCCAAGGCACCCATTGGATCCCAAGGTGCTAGCATACTTGGTGTAGCCGTTTCGTAAATATCACGCAATTCTTCTGGCAAGAATTCCTTCTTAATCACAATTTGGTAGGTAAACTCATCGAACCACTCATCAGACATCGTGAAGTACCCCTTGTTACCGTTCTTGTCGCCCCATGAATTTTCGACCTTCCACTTCGTTGGCTTGCCGTCGACAAGATCAACACCTGTCAACACCATGGCGTGGGTCATCAATGAATCCCCGTATTCCAAACGCTCAGCCTTAGTCATACTGAAATCAACATCGAACAAATCGTCCTCGTTGAACAACTTTGTATCCATCAAGCCAGCCTTGCGATCCAACTTAGGTCCCATGTCGACCCCGAACCAAACGTTCTCACCGGCAAGCAATTGCTTCACAGCCAAGTCTTTAAACGTCGCCAAATCAAGGTTCAAGTGCTTCACTTCGCGACCACCACTCACGTTACCCAACATCTTAACGTTGTACGTTTGATTAAAAGGCTTATCAGCAGTTGGCGCATTGATAATTGAGATGTAATCGCTCAACTCCCAACCAACGTACTTTGCGAAAAAGTCCAATGGTGAGATGGCTTGCTCACGATGGAAATTATTATCCTTATCACGGTATGAGAAATCAAACGCTACCGGTGGCTCGCCAAAAGTCAGTGACAACATGTGGTAGTTTTCGCGACCGAATTGCGCCAACTTTTCATCGATTTCAGCTTGGGCTGCATTGGCTGCAACTAACTTGCGCAACGTAATCGCATCCTTGCGCAACTTACCATTGTACAAACGGTTGAATTCAGCTGAGTGTGATGACGCTTGTGACTCTGGATAAGCTGACTGTGGCACAACCCCATACTTTTCAATCAATGCCACTAGCATGTCCCATTGACCACCGTCTTGCTGTGGCATTTGTAGTAGGAAAGCCACTTCACGGTCATCCGTTGGCTTGTCGGCTGTCGCCAAAATATTCTCGTAGAAATAGTTGGCCTTTTCCAACTTGTCCCAGAAGAATGTATAGCTTTGTGATAATTCAAAATCACCTGGCAAACCATACACGGCCTTCATATCGTGGCGCATCGTGTTCAACGCCGCAAACATCCAGCAACGTCCTGATTGTAATTGGTTAGCCACCGGTGAGCTTTCCAAATCAACACTAAATACTGGCGTCAACGCACCAGCTCGTTCGTTATCACGGGCTGCTTGCAGGATACCATTGGTTGTGACTGCATTGCGAATAGCAGCTGACTTTGGACTAACTGACACCGCTTCTTTGTAAAAAGCTAACTCTTCTTGTGTAATTTCACTCATACATTTATCACCTTTTTCTAATATAAAACCAGTCTAGTCCTTTGTATTAACTTTCGCAATGGTAAAAAATAAGCGGACTAACCACCATGATTAGTCCGCTTATCAATTATTTGTCATCATGATTCGTCACATGATAGTGATTCATCACTGCAACCCCAATCAAGCCTACAAGGCCAACTACAAGACCGAAAGTACCGTATACAATACGTGCCGTTCGGTCATCGATGACCATCAAAAACAGAATCGTCGCGATGAACGTAACATATGGCAACGCCTTAAGGTCGCTTGGTCGTAATCTGATATATGGCATTAGTCACTCTCCCCCTGCACTTACTTTTGTTCAAGTTGATTTTAGTCTACCATAACTATCCTTACCAGGTACAAGGTGTTAGATGCCGCCAAAGAACAACCGATTCAACCAACCACTGCGCTGTGGCCGAGCAAGTTTGTATATCGATACGTCTTCCCCTATTGAGGTTTAAATACTAAATTGTATTGTTTCCAAAAAAATAATTTTATATCTAAAATTATTTTACACTTAAACGAAAATACGTACAAATGAATCAATTATCATATTGAAAATGTTGGCTAACCTTTTCAGCGTCATAACCAACTAAATCTGACAATTCCGCTCGCGCTGCTGCGTCTTGTGTAATCTGCCCTACTACGCCGGTTGTACTAGTTTGTGGCAGATCAGAATTTGGACGCCACGTCATGCCGTTTTGACTCTGCGGAATTTTAAATTCATAAATATTGCCATCATTCGCAACGATGTATAGGTCGGCTGAATACTCATTCGTCGATGCAATATGGCCCGAATAACCACTTGGACTGATCATAATCGTCTGTTTGGGTGCATACCCCGTTTGATTCGTCACCTCTGACTTATCTGAGTCAGGTCCCACACCTGGATGCAAATTCACATTATCCCATTTATAGAATCCATAGACTGCCTGCGCCTGTAAACCAGCACCACCATTACCACCGTTCAGATAGAGTGGTCCGTTAACTGTGTCATAGTACAACGTGGCATCACCGTACGTGCTCGAAACCTCAAAACCTAACTCTGAACCTACTCGATTCATTTTTGCGGCCTGATTACCAATCCATGATGCAAATTGATCTGTTTCAACACCGGACAGTCTTAAGCTACTTGGCACGGGCGCCTCACTACTTGAACTTGAACTCACCGATTCACTACTAGAACTACTCTCACTAGAAGTGGCCACAGAAGAACTTGATTGTACGGTATTCGGGTTATCTTTCACCAATGTTTTGTTATAATCCCGCCCGAGTAAATAAAAAACGCCGCCAAACACAACAATTGCCAGAGCTAACAGCCCGAAAATAAACTTTCGCATCGCAATTTTCCTTTCCAAATACTTTTAAGAAAATTGTACGAGGTTTATGACAAATGATGTTGTGTGGCGACTTAATTCACCTATTAATGGCCGGCATGTCCGCTAACACGAACCATTTCGAACCGGTCGAATTTTCGATACTTCTTTTCAATACTACTACTGATAAAGGCAAAAATCATAAGGGCAACGACAAACGTCACAACCGGGTGAAATGGCACCAGCAGAAACGCCATTGTCGGCACCATCAACAAGCGACTCATTATAATCCAACGGCCACCTGCCGTTAAATGGCGGCCACGCAACAAATCAATCCCAAACCCCATCAGAGTCAATCCAACCGCCAAAAACTGGAAGAAGCCACTTGATGAAAGTGTATTGGTCGCCAAGAACACGAAATCCAATATGATAATCGCTAGTGTTAAATATGCTTCTAACCAAGCGACCTGCCATGCGATTTCTTTAAACGTCATCGTAAATAGTAAGACCGATAGTGTATAAATCCACCATGCAATCAAACCAATCGTTAAATTACTACTGATGCCAATGACCACAAAAGCTAGAACATACAATATATTTTGAATTGCTACCCGATACTTTTTAATGAATGATATCATTTCTTCACCCCCACATTTATATATAACCCACTTTCGGAACCAGTTTATCATTCCCACTAACATTAAAAAAGGCATCCACAAAAATTTTGCAGACACCCTATAATTTTATTAATAATTTTCAATCGCTAGAATTGTCTCTTCAAAGAATTTGAAAAACGCATCATGATCAACGTGATAAACAAACTCAATTTCACGTCCTACTGGTGTTTCAAATGTCCGGCCACGGCTTTGACCAGTTGGTACAACATCAACTGTCATTTGCTTCGTCTCAACCAGTGTGGGATTTTGCGCAAAGGCTGTCGTCAAGACATCCCACAAGAAGTATGTTGAATTTGTCTCGAAGTGGGTCAATACAGGAACTGTCGCATAAGCTTGCCCGATAAAGTCCATTACTGGATGTGAACGCAGCTTCGCCCATCGCAAACGGTCAGCTGGTGTCAATGGCACTTCATGGGTACTCTCTAACCCAACCATTTGAATCTTGATATTTGAATCAAAGACAACCTTGAATGCTTGCGGATCCCAAAAGACATTCCACTCGGCCGTGCCATCTTGTTCCGGTTCAGCAATGTTACCAGCGCCAAAAGTTCCTGCCATCACAACCAAGCGGTCGATCTTGTCTGCCAAACTTGGATCCTGTTCTAACACCGTACCTAGGTCACTAACTGGCCCAGTGAACACTAACGTAATTGGTTCAGTGGCTGCTGTTAAAATTGTAGCCAGGTCATCTGCTGCCGTGTTGTACGATAACTCAGTGTCCCCTTCACCAAACTCATTCAAGATTGGCAAAGCATCAACGGTAAACGAGTCCATCCGCCACTCTTTTGGAAACGGATCGCTCGACTTTGCATCTGACGCACTAACCAACAAATCGTGGTGCTTTGAAAAACGATTGATAATCTTACGTGTCGCAGCCACCGCGGGTTCCAGATATGAATCAGCTGGCACAACCCCTACACCAACTAGCTCAATTAATCCTTGTTGTTCGTATGACAATAACATCGTCAATGAAGCCAAATCATCAACGCCCCCGTCATGGCTAAAGTACACTTTTTCAGTCATTTTTACATCCCCTAAATTAAAATTGTTCGTGTTTTTGTTGATTAATTATATCATATCACGTTTATATACCTTTTAAAACGAACACTTCAGCATCATTAACACATTTAGATTCGCAAATTTTTTTTTGCAAAGTTTGAGAGTTAAAAACATTAGCTTACTTAACAACATCAATTGATCCATCAAAATGCTTATTCAAAAACAATATTGTATCTCGGACTTCTCGCTTGTACTTCACATTTAGCCTAGTCTGATTACTAATGTTCCTATAAAAACAAGTTATTTCCTGAAACGCATCATTTTTCCACCATTTTCTAAACTGCTCACGACTAACATAAAGTTCGTGTATCATTTTTTCAGTATAAGCAGCGGGCTGACTTTCAATAATTTTTTTACTTTTTTTGCGTAAACTAATTCGAACCGTAGTAATTCCCAGTTTATAAAGCTTATTAGCAACACCAACACTCATTCCAAAAGGAACTAGTAAAAAAATGGTGTCTACATTTACCAAAGCCTGATCATTTTTAGTCTCCCTCATATACTCGGAAAATGAATTATACCTTTCAGATAGTTCTGTTACTCTAACTATGGGCACACCTAATTCGAGCAATCTATACCACCCAATACCTTGAATTTTCATAAACGGATTTCCTTTTTTGTACAAGTTAAAATGAAAAGCGACAGCAAGCACATACTGTCGCTATATTAATCTATTCAGTTAACGCTCTATACAAGCTTTGATTAACCGGATGTTCTAATCGAATTTCAAATTTAATCAATGTTGTTTCTTTATCTTTAGCATCCCGCTTCGTTTCTTGCTCAGCGCTCAAAACTTTAGCTGATCCCAGATAGTAAAAGTCTTTACCATCCGCAGCAACGACACCAGATTTTTTCACAAACATTTGTATAAATCCGAATTCATTTGATTCTGATATCAATTTTTCAGTTGGACTTTTCAATGTCCGTTGGTTCTTAGAAAACCAAACCATCGTATCACGATTTATAAAGCCATCCTCATAAGCCACTAGGTTCACATAATTATCTGTTTTATCAAGCGTAATAAATGCTGGTAAAAACTTATCATCTGGACGCTTCATATAGCCACCCACGTTCTGACCAGTTTGTTCCTTATCCCAATCCAACATTTTAATAACATCAGTACGCAGATACTTCTGCCCAATTTGGAAACGCACAGATGGATCAAAATTTTGTAATAGGTTTAAGCGTCCAGCTGTAATGGCATCTGACACATACGTCTTAAAGGTATTATCAGAAAGAACTTTTTTAAATTCATCCGTTAACTGCCAAACGCCATTAGTCCGGTCTATCAGTGGTAGATCACCATATTTTTCGGCCGTCCCCTTCATGAAATAGGACATATTTAAAATTCTCTCAACACTATCTAACGTTTCAGCATCATAAAAATATTGAGCATCGTCAAAACGTGATTTGATTTCTGTGTCGCTTATTTGACCAAATTCAATCAGCCAGTCCAAAATATCAATTTCTAAAATACGCTTTGAAACGGCAATTTCCTTTGAAAGATAACTCAACAGTTTAACTTTTTGAGAATCAAAATTAGGCACCGCATCAAGTGTCTCAAACTTCAACTGATAAGCCAGTAAGTTTTTATACTTATCAACAACATCTTCAATTGCAACCGATCCCATTCGAACAAAATCTACAAGCATCGGTATTTTATTACCAATTTTTTGTTTTAGTGTATTGTATGCATCCTTAAATCTAGCTGCTGAATCTAACTTTGCATCCCCCACTGCTCGCAAAATTTGTTGGCGAGCAACTTGTTCAAAATTAATAGTAGATACGCCAGTTACAGCTGGCGAAATAATATTCTTCCGAATTCTTTCTTTGTTAGAAGAACGCGACTTATCAAATGCCATTGGAATCATGTAGTTGTTAGAGTAATTTCCAATAAAATCGATAATCGTCACATACTCTTTACCGTCAATTTTTCTCAATCCACGGCCAAGTTGTTGGAGAAAAATTATGCTGGATACAGTAGGACGGCGCTGATGTCTTCAGAAGTTTCTGGTTTATTAGCAATAGACTTCATATTAGAATAAAGACCTAATAAAAGCATGCTAAGCGTCGTAAGTCTCTGCTGCCCATCAATAATACTGTCATGTCCTTCTTCAGTATTAATCAGTAAATTTCCTACATAGTATCCACTATCTTCATTAGCAATGTCATTGAACAAAGTTTCAATCTGCTCTGCCCGCCAAGAATAATGGCGCTGATATACAGGTACAATATATTTATTTGAAGCGCCAATTTGAAAAACAGATGCTAAAGGCAATGTTTTTGGTGTAATATCCATGCTTAACTTCCCCGTCTCATCGCCAAATCACGACAACTTTATTATTCATTTCGTTCTGCCTAGCTTCTACTGTATCGTTATTCCAACCTTGCTTAACTTGCTCAGCCAAATAATTGTTTCCTGGGAACAACGACCCATGTAACGCTTGATATTTTTCATCAATATCGCGCTCATCAAACTTGTATGCTCTTATGCTAGATTTACGGACAGATTTTTCTCTGCCCTGTAAACTAATAGCAGAGGAGCATTTTTTATATGATTCGATATTCACCAGAATTTAAGCAATCTCTTGTCGAGATGCACAACCAAGGGCGTTCTTACACTGAACTAGCCGCTGAGTACGGGCCTTCGGCCGATTCAATCCGTAACTGGGTCAAATTGTACACAGTCCACGAAGTGGACGGCGAAAAATGGACGCAAGCTGATGTAAACGCATTACAAAAGGAAAACGCCAAACTTCGCGAAGAACTTGAGATTTTAAAACGAGCCGCGGTGTTGCTTTCGAAGTACAATTAACGCAAAATCGCGAGTTAGGACTGGAAATCATTGACCGGTCACTCGCAATGGGACACCGCATAACAAGCGTTTTATCGGCTTTGAACATTGCTCGAAGCACGTATTATCAATGGAAAAACTGGCAACCTAGCCAACGAGAAACACGGCGTACTGCTCTGAAAACGGCAATTAAAGCCGTTTATAACACCAATCGTGGCATCTATGGCTACCGTCGTATCGCAGCGTTCTTGCGCTTCATTTTGAAGACTGATGTTGGTGATCGTTTGGTTTGGGAACTCATGAATGAGCTCAATCTCAAATCTCGCATGGTCAAGAAGTCATACAAGAAGCCAACAACAACCACTGACACACCTCAAAAGCCCAACCTCATGAAGAAGTTGGATGATTTGAGTGGCGTTCTGGCAACTGACATTACGTACATCCAGTTGATGAATCGTGAGTGGGTTTATCTGGCAACCGTCTATGACCCAGAAAAGCGTCGCGTAGTCTCATACGGACTAAGTCCAGAGATGACCAAGGAATTCGCAACATCCGTCGTAGTTAAGGCTCTAAGAGCCAATGGTAAGCCAAAGATGATTCACAGCGACATGGGAAGCCAATACACTTCTAGCCTGTTCGAAGGAACATTACAAAACTCTGGAATAAATCACTCTTACTCCCGTAAGGGTCATCCTTACGATAATGCTCGTATCGAGAGCTTCCATTCGCTCATCAAGCGCGAAATGATTTATCACGAAGAGTACAGGACCATTGATGATGTCCGGGTGTCTGTCGAGTGGTACGTGAACTGGTACAACAACAGTCGCATTAACTCACGGACTGATTGGCTTCAGACCGCCTAGACCAATGTCTGGTTTACTTAATCTCGATTATCGGCACCAGCCGGTATGACACAGTTTATAAGCCGTCACTTGTGAATTTCAAAAATTCGCCTTGTGAAGGCTTATTTACCGCACGCTACAACTTGTGAAATCCGGCCGGTTCACAATCTATACCACTCGTTTTCTCTCAACGGCAGGGCTGAATCCTGTTCCGCCTACAAAAACACCCAGAAATCACGCCATTTTAGGCTGAAATCCGGGTTTTGAAAATTTTTCGGGGTAGCGGCACCTTGCGGTGCCGAAAAAACCTGTCCATAATCTTGACATCAGCGCCGTACGCTTTCTCAATTAGCGTCCAATTTCCAATTCGGGACTCGTGATCTGTATCTACATCATCATTAATATTATTTAACTCCGCAATGCGAACTAGTTCATACTTGTCTTCTCGGAAAACATCTTCATAGTAGTTCTCCTCACTATTTGCATATGCAAGCTCACTCAATAAATACGTAAGCGCCCACTTCTTTTGCCCACGTTTTCCACCTTCTTTAGACAAAACCGAAAAGGCAGCAAGAACATCTGCATCAGAATGTAGCATAACAGGACGCTTCAAGTCTGCGTTTATATCGTCAACATTAGTTAGCTCACCCCGATAAATCTTATTTGCCGTTGTCGCAAACCCGTTTTCCAACGTGTTAGTTCCGTTATTCAGAATTGTTCGGTGTCGTACAAAGATTGAAATCACTTGATGCAGAACTTGCGCGATTTGTTGCTCATCAAACCGTTGCTTCCGCATTGATAAGAATATTGGATAATACAGCTTTACGCTCATTTTATCCAGTATGTCTATTTCTGCATGTAACATGCTATTTTTAAATAAATCTCTGTTCGCAACCGGACTCCACGGATTTTCTAGCACATCATAGGCATGTACAAGTTCAACCAAATCATCTAAGAAATTCTTACCCTCTGACTTAGAGTTTAGCTCTTGGCTTAAGGAACGATACAGCGCACCTTCTGTTACTAACCTACGCGTAGCGGTCCAATAAGAACGGATATACGATGTGATCCGATCACTATCTGCATTCAACTGATCAGAAACCTTTGCCCACAACAGATTAGTCTGTTCCAAATCATCTTCTAATAAGAACATGATGTGATTCTTGATGATATCAGATGGTTTCAAGTCAGCGCCACGACTATTCAGTGTTTCAAAAATAATAAACGCATCCCGTTGAGTTGGAGCAGAAATCATAACGACATAAAATTTTTCGATAAAAGTTCTCAAAATTCTATCTAGTAAATTAATACGTTCAACCAACGTCTTATTCTTCGAAAGTGAATTTAAAACACCGCGTTGAAATTCAAAGTACGCCGCATCCATATTTTTCATTGGTTCTGTCTTTTGATGACTATCTACGTAGTCCACATCTTGCGAATGAGTTCGTTTGTAAAAATAATCCTGCAATGCTCGATCAGATTCAGACGACACTTGTAACTTTAACGTTGCCTGATCACCATTTTCACCGCGAATTAATCGTTGGTTTATAT